>ERZ764778.22-NODE-22-length-194494-cov-10.122619_pt1 | contig 194494 bp, 163 predicted proteins | sample MGYA00374951_ERZ764778 | MGnify/ENA primary metagenome ERZ764778 (study PRJEB28918, sample SAMN05720193) | bioreactor metagenome | isolation source: Anaerobic biogas reactor | place: USA:Washington, USA | collected 2015-08-08 ...
CGGAAGCCCTGTTGGCGGAAGCCCTGTTGGCGGAAACCGCCGCCCCGGTCGCCGTCACCGCATCGTGGTGTCAGGCGGCACCTGTCGTGTCGAGCACCCACGCGAACTCGAATGCGACCTCGCGCCACTTCTCGTAACGACCCGACACACCGCCGTGACCGGCGCTCATCTCGGTCTTGAGCAGCAACGGCGAATCACCCGTCTTCGTCGCACGCAGTTTCGCCACCCACTTGGCCGGTTCGACGTACAGCACGCGGGTGTCGTTGATGCTGGTGATCGCGAGGATCGCCGGATAGTCCTTCGCCTCGACGTTCTCGTACGGGCTGTACGAGCGCATGTACTCGTACACCTCCGGGTTCTCCAGCGGGTTGCCCCACTCGTCCCACTCGATCACCGTCAGCGGCAGCGACGGATCGAGGATCGAGGTGAGCGGATCGACGAACGGCACGTTCGCGAGGATCCCCGCGAACAACTCCGGGGCGAGGTTCGCGACCGCGCCCACGAGCAGTCCGCCGGCGCTGCCGCCGTCGGCGACGAGCCGGTCGGGGCTCGTCACTCCGGTGTCGACGAGATGTCGCGCGCACGCCACGAAATCGGTGAACGTGTTCTTCTTGGTGAGCGACTTGCCGTTCTCGTACCAGTGCCGGCCCATCTCACCGCCACCGCGCACGTGCGCGACCGCGAACACCATGCCGCGGTCGAGCAACGACAGCCGGGCCACCGAGAAACCGGGATCGATGCTGGCCTCGTACGAGCCGTACCCGTACAGCAGCGTCGGCGCATTCTCCGGCGTGCCCTTCCTCGCGACGATCGACAGGGGGATCCGCGTGCCGTCGTCGGCGGTCGCCCACGCCCGGCGCTGCTCGTAGCGGGCGGGGTCGAAATCACCGAGCACCGGCTGGGACTTGCGCAGCAGCAGTTCGCCGTCGTCCACCACGTAGTCGTACACGCGGCTCGGCGTGATGAACGAGGTGAATCCGAGTCGCAGGGTGGGTTGCTCCCATTCGGGGTTCCCGCCCGGGCCGACCGCGAACAGTTCCTCGTCGAACTCGATCTCCCGGAGCTCGCCGTAGCCGTCGGCGGTCAGCGGCCACACCGCGATCCGGGTGAGAGCCTCCCGCCGGTAGCCGAGCACGAGATGGCCGGCGAACGCGTCGACGTCCTCGAGTCGCACGTCGTGTCGGTGCTCGATCAGGGTCCGGAGCGCGGACGGATCGTCGACGGGCGCCTCGGCGAGGACGAAGTTCTCGGCCTTCTCCCCCGTCGCGGGATCGACGTCGTTGTGCAGCACCAGGAACCGGTCCTGCCCACCGATCACAGCATGTTCGGCGCCGTATTCGACCCCCTCGCGGCGGGGCAGGAGAACGCGGAACTCGCCGGTGGGGTCGTCGGATTCGAGAACCCACCCCTCGGTGGTGATCTTCGATCCGACCCAGATCATGAGGTACTTCTCGCTGCGGGTCGCGCCGATCGACACCCAGTAGCGTTCGTCGGGCTCGTGGAAGACCTTCACGTCGTCGCCGACGGCACTACCCAACCGGTGCCGCCACACCGTGTCCGGCCGCCACGATTCGTCGACGGTCTGGTAGAAGACGTGACTGTGATCGAGCGCCCACGTGGCTCCCGGCGCGGTGCCGGGGATCTCGTCGGCGAGAAGCTCACCGGTGGTGAGATCCTTGAACCGCAGCGTGTACCGCTCGTCGCCGACGACGTCGGTCGAGTACGCCAGAAGCGTGCCGTCGTGGCTGATCGAGAACGCCCCGACCGAGAAGAAATCGTGGCCTTCGGATTCGACGTTGCCGTCGAGCAGGACCTGCTCGCCGGGCAGATCCACGCCGGGTGTCACCTCCGGCGGAGTCCAGTCGTCGGCATCGGCGATCGGGCACCGACACTGGATGCCGTACTGCTTGCCCTCGACCGTGCGCGCGTAGTACCACCACTGCCCCATCCGCGTGGGAACCGACATGTCGGTTTCCTGCGTCCGCGAACGGATCTCCTCGAAGATCGACTCCCGCAACGTCGCCAGGTGCGCGGTCTGCGCGTCGGTGTACGCGTTCTCGGCCTCGAGATACGCGACGACCTCCGGGTTCTCCTTGTCACGCAGCCACTCGTAGTCGTCGACGAAGGTGTGACCGTGGTGGGTGCGCTCGGTGGGAACGCGTGCGGCGACGGGCGGGTTCGGGGAAGCCATACCGATCAGCCGATCCAATCGTCGAAGGACAATCCGGAGATGCGTTCGTACGCCTCGATGTACCGCGCACGGGTCCTGTCGACGATGTGCTGCGGGAGCGGCGGTGGCGGTGTGTCGGAAGCACGGTCCCAGCCGGACTCGGGGCCCGTCAGCCAGTTCCGGACGATCTGCTTGTCGAAACTCGGCTGGACCTTACCCACCTCGTACGCCTCGAGATCCCAGTACCGGGACGAATCGGGGGTGAGGACCTCGTCGGCGAGCACCAGGTTGCCGGCCTTGTCGAGCCCGAACTCGAACTTGGTGTCGGCGAGCATGATGCCCCGGTCGTACGCGTACATCGCGGCGCGGTCGTAGATGTCGAGGGTGTCCTGACGCAGCTTCATCGCCATGTTCAGGCCCAGCTTCTCCGCCACCTGCTCGAACGAGATGTTCTCGTCGTGGTCGCCGAGCTCGGCCTTCGTCGCCGGCGTGAAGATCGGCTCCGGCAACCGGCTGGCCTCGACGAGACCCTCGGGCAGCGTCACACCGCAGACCGTGCCGGTCGCCTGGTAGTCGGCCAGTCCCGAACCGGTGAGGTAGCCGCGCGCGACGCATTCGACGGGCAGCATGTCGAGGCGCTTGACGACGAGGGCGCGGCCGAGGACCTCCTCGGGGATCCGATCGTCGTCGGGTTCGCCGGCGAGGTGGTTGTTCGCGTCGAGCAGGTCGAAGAAGAACACGCTCATCGCGGTGAGCACCCTGCCCTTGTCGGGGATGGGGGTGTCGAGGATGTGGTCGTAGGCCGAGATCCGGTCGCTGGCCACGAGCAGCAGATGCTCGTCGTCGATGACGTAGAGGTCGCGGACCTTGCCGCCGGCGAGGTGGGGGTAGGACTCGAGTGAAGGACGCACGCTCACACCCTAGTGGTCCAGGCCGTCAGGTACCGCACTCCGTGGCGGATATCCCAGCGGTCGACAATGGCACGTGTCACACGACTCGCGGGGCACGCGAGTATCGCCCGAGGCGAGGAGAGTCATGGCAGCACCATCCCGTACGGATGTCGGATTCCGGTCGGAACGCGGACCGGTCCTGATCGCGCTGATGCTCGCGACCTCCCTGGTGGCGTTGGAGAGCACGATCCTCGCGACCGCGATCCCGACGATCGTCTCCGACCTCGGAGGGTTCACCCAGTTCCCGTGGTTGTTCTCGAGTTATCTGCTCACCCAGGCGGTGCTGGTGCCCGTGTACGGGAAGCTGTCGGACCTGTTCGGCCGAGTCCCGATCCTCGTGTTCGGCATCGCAGTGTTCGCGCTCGGCTCGGTGCTGTGTGCACTCGCGTGGAGCATGCCCGCGCTGATCGCGTTCCGGGCCCTGCAGGGGCTCGGCGCCGGAGCGGTACTGCCGATGGCCCAGACCATCGCCGGTGACATCTACACCGTCGCCGAGCGGGCGAAGGCCCAGGGATATCTCGCGAGCGTGTGGGGAATGTCGGCGGTGATCGGCCCCGCCGTCGGCGGGGTCTTCGCCGATCACCTGTCGTGGCGGTGGATCTTCTGGGTGAATCTGCCGCTGTGTGCACTCGCCGCGTGGGTGCTGCTGCGCAACCACCGCGAGGAGAAACCGACCGGGCCACGACGCGCGGTGGACTGGGCGGGGGCCACGACGCTCGCGGCCGGGGCGGCGTTGCTGATCCTCGGTCTGCTCGAGGGCGGTCAGGCCTGGGCGTGGACGTCCGCAGCGAGCCTGTCCGTGTTCGCCGCGGCAGCCGTCCTGCTCACCGCGTTCGTGTGGATCGAGACCCGCGCCCCCGAACCGATCCTGCCGATGTGGGTGCTCACACGTCGGATCCTCGTCACGACCAGCGCGGTCTCGTGCCTGGTGGGCGCGGTGGTGCTCGGTCTGACGTCGTACGTGCCGTCGTTCGTGCAGAATTCCCTGGGCACCACGGCCGTCGTCGCCGGCTTCACCCTCGCCACCCTGACGATCGGCTGGCCGATCGCGGCAGCGCAGTCGGGCAGGCTGTACATGCGGATCGGGTTCCGGCGCACCGGGCTGGTGGGGTGCGTTCCCCTGCTCGCGGGCACCGCGTTGCTCACCCGTGTGGGGGTCGGGTCGTCGCCGTGGCAGGTCGCGGTGAGTTGCGTGCTCATCGGCCTCGGAATGGGGCTGATCGCCAGTCCGGCGCTCATCGCCGCTCAATCCAGCGTCGGCTGGTCGGAGCGCGGTGTGGTGACGGGTTCGAACGCGTTCGCCCGGTCGATGGGCAGCGCCATCGGAGTCGCCGTGTTCGGCGCTCTCGCCAACGCTGCGCTCGCCCGGTCCGGGGCCGACGCCGCCCCCGATGCCGGGCAACTCGCGGAATCCGTGGGGCCGGTCTTCACCGCGGTCCTGGTCTGCGCGGTACTGCTCGTCGCGTGCGTCGCGGCGATGCCGTCCGGAACAGGAACCGACGCCGGTCCACCGCCGTCACAAACACCGGCACCGCACTGACAACAGACTCACAGGGAACCGGTGGTTTCGTTCCACGACGTAATCGGGCACCATTTCTGCGGTGAGGACCAGACGTGGCGACAAGACACCCATCAACGACATCAGGTACACCCCGCTCGGCTCCGCCGGTCACGCGACCACCGAGCTCGTCAACGCCACGGCGATGCAGAACACCAGCGACTACGAGTCCCTGCGCGCCGCGATGGACGCGGAGTACTACTGGCGTGGGGTCTCCGAGACGTTCCTGGTCGCCGACGAATCGTTCACCGCGGTCTCCGCGGCGACCCACGACCGACTCGACATCTCGTCGCACGTGATGGCGCGCGCCGCGGACTGGGTCGGCACCATCGAGCTCGCCACGGAGGGCAGCCGCATGTACGGTGCGCTCGTCGCGTACACGCAGGGTGTCGGCGACGGGTACTCCGCGATCACGTCGTGGGCACACGGCGAGAAGAGCGGTCTGCGGCCACGAGCCTCCACCACCCCCTGATCGTCGAGCACCGATCGGTCGAGCACCGATCGGTCAGGCTGCCCTAATGTGGGGCCATGTCGAACGAGATCGGGTTGCTGCCCACCGTCATCGAAGTCGCGCGGATCGTGGACATCACGCCACGTATGCGCCGGATCACCTTCGCCGGGCACGGAGTCGAGGTCTACGCGAGCGATCCCACCCGCGTACCCAACATCAAGCTCGTATTCCCCCGGCCGAACGGCGAACTCGACCTCCCCGACAACGACGGCACGGGCCGTCTGCGGTGGCCCGACCCGACGGTGAAACAGTTCGTCCGCACCTACACGGTGCGGCGGCTGGACCCCGTCGCAGCCGAGATGGACATCGACTTCGTCAAGCACGGGGACGAGGGATTGGCCAGTGGGTGGGCCGAACACGCGCGGCCCGGTGACCGCATCGGTGCTGCCGGCGGTGGTGGCGTCGTGGCGCCCGCCTCCGACTGGTACCTGATCGTCGGTGACGAGACCGCGTTGCCCGCCATCGGCCGGATGCTCGAGCGGTTGCCCGAGGGCGCCCGCGGGGTCGCCGTGATCGAGGTCGCCGACGAACACGAGCACCAGGAGTTGACGTCGCCCGCCGACATCGAGATCCGCTGGGTCCACCGCGACGGGGCTCCCGCGGGCACCACCGACGGTCTGCTCGACGCCGCGTGCGCGGTGGCCGTTCCCGAGGGCGACGTCAAACGGTTCGCCTGGGTCTCCGCCGAATCGAGGACCGTGCGGGCCATGCGCACCTGGCTGCGGGCGGACGGCCGTTTCGATCGCAGGTCGACGTTGGTGATCGGGTACTGGCACATCGGGATGTCCGAGACCGGCTACGGGCGATCCTCCGACCACGACCGGGTCGACGACGAACACGACGACGAGCTGAGCTGACCCCACCCGTGCGTGGTTCTGGTAGCTGGAGCTACCAGAACCACGCACGGGTGGGGGGTGGCTACGCGGCGACCTCGCCGAGCGGGGAGTGTTCGCGCTCGTCGAGAGTGCGCAGGCTCTTCAGCACGACGGCGAGCACCGCGGTGACCACCAGGCCCGCGAGTCCGTACACGGCGAGTGCCGCCGACATGGGCACGACCGCCGCGACCGCGGCGGCGACGAGTGCGCCCACCGAAGCGCCGGCGGTGACCTGCGCCGACCACACCGCGGCGATCCTGCCCCGGTATTCGTCGGGAGTGTGCATCTGCACGGTCGCGAACCGGACGATGTCGGAGAGCGAGTCACCGAAGCCGTGTGCCGCCAGACCGATCAGGGCGACGACGAGCATCCCGGTCGCGCCCGCACCGACGAGACCCGCCGCCGACACGGTCATGAGTACGAGGACGACCCGGCCCGACCACCGGATCGACCCCGTCCATCCGCTGGTCATGGATCCGAGCACCGCACCGACCGCCGGCGCGGTGTACAGCAACCCGATCACCGACGGCCCGGCACCGAGCACCTCGTCGGCGAAGGCGGGGATCAGGACGGCCCACCCGGACAACAGCATCGCGACGAATCCCGCGACGAGCACACCGCCGACGATCCGGTTGCGGATCGCGAACCCGAACCCGCTCACCACCGATTCGAACGGCGACTCGTCGACGGCTCCCGTCGGTGGCAGCGGTGGCAGCCGCGTGATGCAGAAGGTGGTGACCGCGGTCGCCCCGGCCGCCAGCAGGTAGGCGGACTCCACTCCTCCGACGGCGATGACGACGCCACCGAGGGCCGGACCGACCATCGCACCGAGGTCCGCGGTCAGAGCCATGAGCGCACCGGCCGCGGCGAGTTTGTCGCGTGGAACCAGGCTGGGAGTGACGGCCATCAATGCCGTCGCGGAGATGCCGCCGGCGATACCGTCGACCACCGCCACCGCGTAGATCACCCACAGCTGCGGTTCGGGTAGGAACGCGTTGCCGGCGAGCACCGCGAAGGCGATGCCCGCGGTACCGCGGGCCAGTGCGATCACCGTGCGGCGATCGAACCGGTCCGCGAGCACTCCGCCGACGAAGGTCGCGGCGAAAGTGGTGATACCGAGCACGGTCGAGACTGCCGCGACGTGAGCGGTGGACCCGGTGACCCCGTACACCTGCACCGGAACCGCGACGATGAGGAAGCCGAGGCCGAGCAGCGACACCACACGGGCGACGAACAGGTACCGGAATTCGCGACCGGTGCGCAGCGGTTCGACGTCGATGATCAGCTTGTCGAGGAGTGCCACGGGGATCCGTTCACTGCCGGGCGAGCAGCGTGCACCACTGCTCGAGGTCGGGTTCGGAGGCCAGCGACACGAAGTCGACGTCTGCGCCGCTGTCGCGCCACAGTTCCACGAGGGCCATCAACCGCAGCGAGTCGAGGCCCTGGTCGACGAGGCTGACCGTCGGGTCGAGTTCGTCCCGATCCACCTCGAGGATCCGGGCGATATCGGACAGGATGGTTGCACGTTCGAGCATGTTCATCTCCTTCTACTACAGGCGTGTTCGAGCGTCGGTGATGTGTGGCGGCATCGCTGCCGGATGCGACACGACGTGTTCCCACCGCCGCGCGAGCTCACGCAGGGTCTCGTCGTCGACGATGCCGGCGGCCGCCGCGAAGTCGCATTCGAGTACGGGTCCGTCGGGGGTGTCCACCGTGATCACATCCACCTGCAGGACGTGGTCGAGCGGTGTGGACGGATCGACGGAACCACCGAGCGCCGCGACCTCCGGTGCCGCCGACCAGGGTGCGCCGGAGTCGTCGCCGAGGGTCAACCTACCGAGATAGTTGAAGACCACTGCGGGACGGCGGTATCCGGCGAACCGTTGCTCGCCGTCGGGGTGGATGCGGCGCAACAGACCGAACCCGATCCCGTTGTCGGGCAGGATCGCCGTCGCCTCGGTCACCGCGTGCAGCGCGGTCACCGCGCCCTCCCCCTCCGGATCCACCCCCGACAGATCCACCGCGATGGGATAGAGCGACGTGAACCAGCCGACGGTCCGCGACAGGTCGGCGCCGGGGACGATCTGCTCCTCGCGTCCGTGCCCTTCGAGGTCGATGCGCACGACGTCGCCGCCGCGCACCGCCACGACGGCCGTCGACAGCGCCGCGAGCAGCGTGTTCTCGACGGCACCGGTGGCGAGCAGTCGCTCGGTGACCGCGACCGGTAGGCGAACCTGCACCGTGCGGGTGTCGAAGACGGTGTCCCGCATCGGGTCCAGTGGGCGCGCGCCGAGCAGCGGTTCGTCGGTGGCGAGCACCCGGTGCCACGCCGACCACGACGCGGTGATCCTCTCGGACACCGCCGCCTCGCGCAGTCCCGCGGCCCATATCCGGAACGGTGTCCCGGCGGGTGTGAGTACGACGGTCTCGCCTCGTGCGGCCTGCTCGACCGCGTCCGCGAGGTCCGGGACGAGGATCCGCCAGGACACGCCGTCCACCGCGAGGTGGTCGATCGCCACGAACACGCGACCGGGACGGTCCGGACCGAAGTCGAACCAGATCACCTGGATCATGATTCCGGCGGCCGGATCGAGGGCGCGGTATGCGTTCTCACGCTCGGCAGCGAACAGTTCGGGCCAGTCGGCGCCGGTCCGCTCGCGGGCGTCGACGCGCCGTACGAGCGAGGCTGCGGCGGGTACCTCGGTCGGCACGGTCCACCGGGGGTGTCCACCGGAGTCCACGACGAGCACCGACCTCAGCATGTGGTGGGTGTCGAGCAGCGCCGCGACGGCGGTACGCAGCACGGCGAGGGTGAGTCCGACGGGAGCGACCAGCAATCGTGCCTGCGCGAACCGCCGAGGTCCACCGCCTGCGTCGAGGACGTCCCACACGATCGGGGTGAGGGGCACATCGCCGGTGGCACGGCCCTCGACGACCGCGGGGGTCGCGGCCGGGTCGGCGGCGTCGACCGCGGCGGCGAGTTCTGCGACGGTGCGCAATTCGATCACCTGCCGGGTGGTGATCCACACGCCTGCGGCCCGGGCCTTCGACACCAGCTGGATCGAGACGATGGAGTCACCGCCGAGAGCGAAGAAGTCGTCGTCGACACCCACCCGGTCCAGGCCGAGCGTCTCGGCGACGACGGCCGCGAGCGCCGTCTCCGTCGGTGTGCTCGGTTCCACCGCACCGACGAGCGCCGCGAAATCCGGTGCCGGCAAGGATTTCCTGTCCACCTTGCCGTTCGCGGTGAGGGGGAACTCGGCGAGGACGGTCACCGCCGCCGGCACCATGTGTTCCGGGAGGCGTTCCGCGGTGGCGGCGCGCACCCGCGCCGGATCCACGTCGCCGTCGGGTGTCACGTAACCGACGAGACGGGTCACTCCCCGGTCGTCGGTGTGCGCCACCACGACCGCGTCGCGCACACCGACGACCGATGCCACGGCCGCCTCCACCTCGCCGAGTTCGACGCGGTAGCCGCGGATCTTGACCTGATCGTCTCCGCGGCCGAGGAATTCGAGTACGAACTCACCGTCGGCGCCCGGCACCCACCGGACGAGGTCGCCGGTGCGGTACATCCGTGCGCCCGCGTCGGTGAACGGATCCGGAACGAACCGCACACAGCTCAGGTCGGGACGCCCCCGATAGCCGCGAGCGACGCCGGCTCCGCTGATGTACAGCTCGCCGACCACCCCGGCCGGTACCGGTCGCAGCAGCGGATCGAGCACCCGGGCCGCGGCACCGTGCACCGCGCGACCGAGACACGGCGTGTCGGCGTCCGTCACGGCGCCCACGAGAGAATCGACTGTGCATTCGGTGGGTCCGTACAGATTGAACGCGCGTCCGTCGGTGTACTCACGCAGACGTCGCCACGATGCGGGGTTCACGGCCTCGCCTCCGAAACCGACTCCGGCCGGGCGGTGTTCGCCGTCGTAGAGTCCGGCGGCGAGCATCCGATCCAGGAACGACGGGGTGACCTCGAGGAAGTCGAGTCGGTGTTCGAGGGTGTACGCGACCATCCGCTCGGGATCGCGCATCGTGTCCTCGTCGAAGACGTGCACCGTGTGTCCGTCGAACAGCCACAGCGTCGGTTGCCAGGATGCGTCGAACCCGAACGACCAGGCGTGCCCGACACCGATGGAGTCGCGGCCCGCGGCGGCGGTGATCGGCCGGTACAGGTCGGCGCGGTGACTGTCGAACAGGTTGAGCAGGTTCGCGTGGGTGACGGCCACGCCCTTCGGCAGCCCGGTGGATCCGGATGTGTAGATCACGTACACCGCGTTGTCCGGTCGCAGCGGCGCCGATCGGTCGGCGTCGGTGACCGGCGCGGCGGGCAGTGCCGCGAGACGCGCGAGGGTCGCGGCGTCGTCGAGTACGACACGTTCGACGTCGCCCGCAATCGTCGAGAGTCCGTCGAGGACCGACGAGACGGTCACGAGCACACCCGGACGCGAGTCGGAGGCCATGTGCGCCAACCGATCCGACGGATAGGACGGGTCCATCGGCACGTATGTCCCGCCGGCACGGATCACCGCGATCATCGCCACGAGCATCTGCTCCGAGCGGGGCAGGCTCAACCCGACCACCGTGTCCGGGCCCACGCCCGAGGCGATGAGCAGCCGCGCGAGCCTCGCCGAGCGCGCTCCGAGTTCGGCGAAGGTCAGCGTGACGTCACCGGAGACGATCGCCGGTGTGTCGGGTCGACGCGCGATCTGCGTGTCGAGGAGGTCTGCGACGGTGGTGGCGCCCGTGGACGGCGCCGGCGCCGTCCACGCCCGCTCACCGAGCAGCCGGGCGCGTTCCGCCCCGGTGAGCACGTCGAGCTGCGCGACCGTTCCGGTCCGGTCGGCGACGAGCCGTCCGAGGATGTGCACGAGGCGTTCGCCCAACAGGCGGGCGGTGTGGTCGTCGAACACGCTGCGCCGGTATTCGAGTCCGAGGTGGAGACGGTCCTGCAGACCGGCGACCAGCACCAACGGGTAGTTGGTGGCGTCGGTGCCGTCGACCGCCGACACGCGCACGCCCCCGTCCCGCTGGGCCCGTTCGAGCGCGTCCCGGTCGACGGGGTAGTTCTCGAACACCAGGAGTGTGTCGAACAGTTCCCCGATCCCCACGGCCCGCTGCACGTCGGACAGCCCGATGTGCTGGTGATCCATCACCCGGTTCTGCTCGGCCTGGAGTCGCGAGAGCAGCCCGGCGACGGTGTCCCGGGCGGCGGTGCGCACCCGCACCGGCACGGTGTTGATGAACAGGCCGACCATCGAGTCGATTCCGGGGACGTCGGGGGCGCGCCCGGACACGACGGCTCCGAACACGACGTCGGTGCGACCCGTCACCGCTCCGAGCAGGATGCCCCAGGCGGTCTGCACCACGGTGTTGACCGTGACGCCGCGGCTCCGCGCTGCGGCGCGGATCCGCTCGGTGAGGCCGTCGGGCACCGGCACGACGATCTCCCCGGGCAGTTCGGCACGCGACGCGGATCCGGCGGGGGCCACGCGGGTCGCCTCGTCGACACCGGCGAGGGCGGTACGCCACACCTCGACACCGGCGGCGGTGTCCTGACCGGCGAGCCAGTCGAGGTAGTCGGTGAACGGTGCGACGGCCGGGAGCGCGGCCGCGTCGCCGCCGGCAGCGTAGATCTGCAGCAACTCCTGCATCAGCAGCGGTGTCGACCAACCGTCTGCCACGAGGTGGTGCATCGTGACGACGAGCCGGAACCGGCTCGGGGCGAGCTTCACCAGTGCGTACCGCACCAGTGGTGCCGACGCCGGATCGAACCGCCGGTCGCGTTCGGCCGCGGCGATCACCGTGGCGTCGCCCGACGCGTCGGTCGTCCCGGTCGAATCCGTCTCGCTCCATTCGGGATCGGCGCGACGCAGGACCACACCGACCGGCTCCCCGGTACTCGCGGTCCGGTACTCCGTGCGCAGCACCGCATGCCGGTCGACCAGCGCCCGCGCCGAGCGCCGCATCCGCGCGACGTCGAGGTCGCCGTCGAGGTCCAGGACGGTCTGCATCGTGTAGACGTCGACGGTGTCGTCGAGCCCCGACAGGTAGTACATGCCGCGCTGCAGCGGTGTGAGCGGCACGACGTCCTCGACCGGCCCGCCCGCGACGTCCTCGAATCCGATCAGGTCGCGGAGCGGCAGCGTGCGGTTCGTGAGTTCGGCGGGGACGAGGCCGCTCGCGGCCGGTTCGATGTGCGCGGCCATCTCGGTGAGGACCCGCACCCAACGCTGCGCGATCTCCGCGAGGGTGGTCTCGTCGATGATGCCGGCGGCGGCGTCGAACGCGCCGTCCAGTTCGGGTCCGCGCTCGGTGTCCTCGACGATCGCGTTGACGTCGAGGACGTGGTCGAGTGGTGACGACGGATCGACGGTGCCGCCGAGGACACCCGCCTCCGGTGCCGCCGACCACGCATCGGAGGTGTTCTCCCCCAGTGTCATACGTCCCAGGTAGTTGAACATCACCTCCGGCGCGGTGTAGTCGGCGAGTCGCGCCCCGGTCTCGGGGTTCATCCACCGCATGAGCCCGAAACCCACTCCGTTGTCGCGCACCGACCGCGTTGCCTGTTTGACCGCGCGCAGGGCATGACCGGCAGCGGTGCCGCCGTCGAGGGCTGCGTCGACGTCGACACCGGACAGGTCCACGGCCACCGGGTACAGCGAGGTGAACCATCCGACGGTGCGGGTCAGATCGGCACCCGGTACGAGGTGTTCCTCCCGCCCGTGACCTTCGAGATCGACGCGTACGGTCCGTCCGCCGCGCACCGAGGCGACGGCGAGGACCAGCGCCGTGAGCAGGACGTCGGTGACGCCGGCGCCGAAGGCTGCGGGCAGCCGCGTCACCAGGACGTCGGTGACCTCCGCCGGGACACGGACCCGCACCGACCTCGACGTGGAGACCGTGTCGAGCGCCGGATCGAGGACGCGGGTCCCGAGGCCGGGTTCACGGGCCGTGCGGGCGGTGTCCCATTCCGGCCACGACGACGTGATCGCCGCGGCGGTGGCAGCGTCCGCGAGCCCGGTCGCCCAGGCCCGGAAGGATGTCTCCTCCGCCGGTATCCGCGGCTTGGTTCCGGCGTGCACCTGCGCGACCGCGTCGGCGAGTTCCGGAACGAGGATGCGCCAGGACACCCCGTCCACGGCCAGGTGGTCGATCATCACGAGCACGCGGCCGGGGGTGTCGTCGCCGGCGTCGAACAGGACCGTCTGCATCATGACCCCGGCGGCCGGATCGATCCGGGCGACCGCCGCGTCCCGTTCGGCGGCGAAGAGTCGGGCCCAGTCGGCACCGTGCACGCCGGTCGCGTCGACCCGCACCGCCGGCGTCGGAACCGGGTGTTCGGGCACCGACCAGTGGATCCGCTCACCGTCGACCGTGAAACGGGAGGCCAGTATCGGATGTGCTCGCACGACCGCCGCGACGGCCCCGTCCAGGACGTCGACGGTGAGTCCGGCCGGCGCGACGAGCAGACGTGCCTGGGTGAAGCCGTCGAGGTCGACTCCGTCGGCGAGGGTCTGCGCAACGATCGGCGTCACGGGAACGTCACCGTGCGCGGCCACGACGATCCGTTCGCTGTCGACGCCCGGTTCGGGTGCTGCGTCGACGAACGCCGCCAGCCGTTCCACGGTGCGCTGCTCGAACACCTGCCGTGCGGTGACGCGGACACCGGATCCGCGCAGCTTCGTCACGAGCTGGATCGAGACGATGGAATCGCCACCCAGCGCGAAGAAGTCGTCCTCGACGCCGACGCGGTCGAGCCCGAGGGTGGCCGCGAACGCAGCGGCGATCGTCGACTCGGTCGGGGTGCGCGGGTCGCCCGTACCGACGAGGGAGGTGAAGTCCGGTTCGGGCAACGCCTTACGGTCGATCTTGCCGTTCGGTGTCAGCGGCAGCACCGGCAGCGCCAGGACCAGCGAGGGAACCATGTAGTCGGGCAGGCGATCGGCGAGTGCGGCGCGGAGCTCGGCGACGTGCGTGCCGGCATCGTCTCCGTCGTGTCCGCCGGCGGCGACGTACCCGACGAGTCGGGTCACCGCGCGGGCATCGGTGTGTGCCACGACCGCGGCGTCACGGCCGTCGACCAGCTCGGTGAGCGCGGCCGTGACCTCGCCGAGTTCGACGCGGTGCCCACGGATCTTGATCTGGTCGTCGTCGCGACCGACGTATTCGAGTTCGCCGGTACCGAGACGGCGCACCACGTCGCCGGTGCGGTACATGCGCGTGCCGTCCCCGGCGTAGGGGTCGGGTACGAATCGGCCGGAGGTCAGTGCGGGCCGCCGCAGGTAGCCGCGGGTCACACCCCCACCGGCGACGTACAGTTCACCGGCGACGCCGGGTGGAACGGGTCTGAGCCACCCGTCGAGGACGTACACCGACGATCCCGGTGTCGGTCCACCGATCTTCACCGAATCCCCTGTGATGCGGGCGAATGCAGCGTCGACGGTGTTCTCGGTGGGTCCGTAGAAGTTGTATGCCTCCGCGGCGGAATCGGCGAGCCGTCGCCACAGCGCCGGGGTCACCGCCTCACCACCGACGACGAGCTTCGACGGGGTCGTGTCACCGCCGAGCAGGCCCGCGTCGAGCAGTCGGGCCATGAGCACCGGCACCGTGTCGATCTGGTCGATTCTGTGCCGTCGGACGTACTCGACGATCCCGGCCGGGTCGGTGCGCTGCTCGTCGTCGAGGATGTGGACGGCATGCCCGTCGAACATCCATGCCAGCGACGCGAGCGACGAATCGAACGCGAACGGATAGGTCAACAGCACCCGCCACGGCCGGCCGGGCTGCCCGCCCATCACCGTCGCGCGTTGCGCCGCGTGCAGATCCAGCAGGTTGTCGTGGGTCACCGCCACACCCTTGGGCTGTCCCGTCGAACCGGAGGTGTAGATGACGTAGGCGGTGTTGTCCGGTCGCAGCGGGGTCCGGCGATCACGATCGGTGACCGGTGCGCCCGACAGCGCGGCGAGTTCATCGCTCACCGGCGGGTCGTCGAGCACGATCGCGGGCACCGATACCGCGTGACCGAACGTGACCGCACGGGTCGTCACGACGACCGCGGGGCGGGCGTCGGACATCATGTGCGCGAGCCGATCCGCCGGGTACGTCGGATCCATCGGCACGTAGGCGCCGCCGGCGGCGAGCACAGCGGTGATCGCCACGATCATGTGTTCGGAACGCGGCAGCATCAGCGCCACCGGGGTGTCGGGCCCGACACCGGACGCGATGAGCATCCGGGCCAGGCGGGCCGATCGGTCACCGAGTTCGGCGAAGGTCAGGGTCGCGTCCCCGGCCACCACGGCGACGGCATCCGGTGTCCGGTCGACCTGCGCGTCGAGCAGCGCGGCGACGGTGTCGGCTCCGGTCCGCGGTGCCGGGCGCGCTTCCGCCCAGGAACCGAGCAGCAGGTCGCGGTCTGCTGCGGACAGGGTCGGCACCGCGGCGACCGTGCCACCGTCGTCCGCGAGCGCGGCGAGGATCCGGACGAGGCGTTCCCCCAGCGCCTCGACCTGCGGGGCGTCGAACACGCAGCGCTGGTGGTCGAGGGCGAGCACCAGCCGATCGGTGAGCGCCGCGGTCAGCGCGAGCGGAAAGTTGGTCGCATCCGCGCCCGCGATGGCGGCGACGCGGATGCCGCCTTCCTCCTGGGCACGTTCGAGCGCGTCCCGGTCCACCGGATAGTTCTCGAACACCACGAGGGTGTCGAAGAGTTCACCGACGCCGACGGTGCGCTGGATGTCGGACAATCCGACGTGATGCCGATCCATGAGCCGGTTCTGTTCCGCCTGAACCCGTTGCAGCAGAGCCGGGACCCTCTCGTGCGGATCGGCCTGCACCCGCACGGGAACGGTGTTGATGAACAGGCCGATCATCGTCTCGGAGCCCGCGACCTCCGGGGCCCGGCCCGAGACGACCGCCCCGAACACGACGTCGCTGCGGCCGAGCATCGAGCCGACGAGCAGTCCCCAGGCGGTCTGCACGATCGTGTTGACGGTGACTCCGAGTTCCCGGCTCCGTGCGCGGAGCCGCTCGGTGAGGCCGTCGGGGACGGGCACCGGGGTCTCATCCGGTAGTTCGGCCCGCAGAGAGGTCCCGGCGGGTGCCACCAGCGTCGGTTCGGTGACCCCGTCGAGCGCAGCGGCCCAGACCCGGAGTCCGTCCTCCGCGTCCTGCCGGCCCAGCCACGTGAGGTAGTCGGTGAACGACACCACCGGTGCCAGGCCGGAGGTGTCGCCGCCGGCCGCGTAGATCTGCAGGAGTTCCTGCACCAGCAGCGGCGTCGACCAGCCGTCGAGCAGCAGGTGGTGCGCGGTGAACACCAGTCGCGTGTGCGTCGGGGAGAGGAGCGCCGCGGTGAACCGAACGAGCGGTGCGGTGTCGGCGGAGAACCGGCGGAGACGGTCCTCGGCGACGAGTGCGTCGGCGCGGCCGATCGGGTCGGGTCCCGCCGACAGGTCGGCGATCTCGAAGGGGCACGGCACCGATCGAGCCACGACACCGATCGGAGTGCCCACCGGCGACAGCCGGAATCCGGTGCGCAGCACCGAGTGCCGTTCGACGAGCAGCGCGATGCTCCGCCGCAGCACGTCGAGGTCGAGGGTGCCGTCGAGATCGAGCACCGACTGCATGGTGTAGACGTCCACGCCGTCGGTGTCGAGTCCGGACAGGAAGTACATGCCCCGCTGCAGCGGTGTCAGGGGTACCACGTCGGCGAGTCCGCCCGGCACCGCGGCGTGCAACGAGAGCAGGTCGTCGACGCCGAGTCCGCTCGCGGTGATCTCCGAGGGAATCGGCGGGGCCGCAGCCACGACGTCCGCTGCGGCGGCAACGAGAACTTCCCGCCAACGATCCACGACGGACCGTACCGTCTCCTCGTCGAGCACTCCGGTCGCGAAACGGAACTCGGCGCTCAGGATCGCACCGTCCGCACCGTCGTCGGTGACCGCGTCGACGTACAGGACGTGGTCGAGCGGGGCGGAGCCGTCCACCGATCCGCCCAGTGATCCGGCTTCGGGTGCACCCGACCACGGTTCGGACGACGATTCGCCCAGGGTCATGCGTCCGAGGTAGTTGAACATCACCTCGGGTGGACGGTAGCCCGCGAACCGGTCGGCGACGTGCGGCGCGAGGTGCCGCAGCACCCCGAATCCGATTCCGTTGTCGGGCACCGCGGCGAGCGCTTCCCGCACGTGTGCCAGGGCACGGTCGAGGGCACGGTCGGTCGCTTCGCCGCCCGGGCCACCGAGGTCGAGCACCACCGGATACAGCGAGGTGAACCAGCCCACCGTCCGCGACAGGTCGACCCCCGGAACGATCTGTTCCTCACGCCCGTGCCCCTCGAGGTGCACGCGCAGGGACGAGCCCCCGCGCACCGAGGTCACCGCGACGGCGAGGGCGGTGAGCAACACGTCCGGGACACCGGCGCGCAGAGCGGCGGGAACGGTGGTGAGGAGTCGGCGGGTCACGTCGGCGGGCAGACGCACCTGCACCGACGCCGACGTCGCGACGGTGTCACGCACCGGATCCAGCGGGCGGCTGCCGAGCACCGGCTCGTCGACGCCGGTGCCGGCGTCGATCGCGCGTTGCCACGCCGGCCACGACGCCGCGATCCGCTCCGAGTCGGAGGCGGCGGCCAGCGCCGTCGCCCAGTCGCGGAACGACGTGCCGGCGGGGTCCACCGCGGCGGACTCACCGCGGCGGGCCTTTGCGACGGCCGCGGCCAGGTCCGGCACGATGATTCGCCAGGACACGCCGTCGACGACCAGATGGTGGACGACGACGAGAATCCGCCCGGCGACGGAAGGACCCCGGTCGAAGAACACCACCTGCACCAGCACTCCCGCGGCGGGGTCGAGGGCATCGAGCGCACGTTCCCGGGCCTCGTCGAACAACGTGCGCCACCGGCCTTCGTCGGCACCGGCGACGTCGACGCGCCGTACCAGTACGGCCGCGTCCGGCACCTGCTCGGGCACCGTCCATGACGCGGTGTCGCCGGCGACGAAACGCGACCGCAGCATGTGGTGGGCGGTCAGGAGCGCACCGACGCCGGCGACGAGGTGGGCCGTGTCGAGTCCGACGGGTGCGACGAGCAGACGCGACTGGGTGAATCGTCGCAGCGCGGTGGTGGAGTGGGTGAGGGTCTCACGCACGATCGGTGTGATCGGTACGTCTCCGGTCGGCGCGAGGGCGGCGCGCGTCGACGCCCCGGTGACCGGCGCGTCGCACGCGGCGGCGAGTGCCGCAGCGGTCCGCAACTCGAACACCTGGCGTGCGCTCACCGACAGCCCTTCGGCACGCAGACGCCCGACGAGCTGGATGGAGACGATCGAATCACCACCGAGAGCGAAGAAGTCGTCGTCCACACCGACACGGTCGAGGCCGAGCACCTCGGCGATCGCGGCGCACAGGGCTCGCTCGGTGTCGGTGCGCGGCGCACCGGAACCGGCGAGGGCGGCGAAGTCGGGCGCCGGGAGCGCTGCCCGGTCCACCTTGCCGTTCGGGGTCGACGGCAGCACGTCGAGTTCGACGACGAGCGCGGGCACCATGTAGTCGGGCAGCGATCGGGTGAGCGCGGTTCGGACTGCGGCACGGTCGATTCCGACTCCGGTGATGTAGCCGACGAGCCGCACGATGCCGGTGTCGTCCGTGTGGGCGACGACGACGGATGCGCGGACGCCCGGCTGCGCGTCGAGTGCCGCTTCGATCTCGCCGAGTTCGACCCGGAAGCCCCGGATCTTCACCTGGTGGTCGTCGCGTCCGACGTACTCGAGCTTGCCGTCCGACCGGTACCGGACGAGATCACCGGTCCGGTACATCCGCCCTCCCACCGGGCCGTAGGGGTCGGCGACGAACCGCTCGGCGGTCAGCGCGTACCTGCCGAGATACCCTCGGGTGACACCGGTTCCGGCGATGTGGAGTTCACCCGCGACGCCCTCGGGGGTGGGTCGCAGCCACCGGTCGAGCACGTACAGGCGGGTTCCGGGTGTGGGTCCGCCGATCGTGACGGTCGTGCCCGTGACGGGCGCGTAGGCGGCGTCGACGGTGCACTCCGTCGGCCCGTAGCAGTTGAACCCCTCGACACCGGTGGCGGACGCGAGACGCGCCCACAATGCGGTGGCGACGGCCTCACCGCCGACCGTGATCTTGGCGGGGCGGTGCGCGTGCTCGTCGAGCAGACCCGCGTCGAGCAGACCGCTCATGAGCACGGGAACGGCGTCGACGTGGTCGATGCGGTGCTCGCGCACGTATCCGACGACGAACTCGACGTCGGTACGGTGGTCGTCGCCGAGCACGTGCAGAACGTGTCCTTCGAACAGCCAGGTCAGCGCGGCGACCGCGGAATCGAACGCGAACGGGTACGTCAGCAGCACCTGCCACTGTCCGTCACGCGGTCCGCGGTGGCCGTCGAGCATCATCGAGTCACGCTGTGCAGCATGTAGATCAGCGAGATTGCCGTGCGTGACGACGACGCCCTTCGGGGTTCCGGTGGAGCCGGAGGTGTAGATGACGTAGGCGGCGTGCCCGGGCAGCAACGGGGTGCGCCGATCGGCGTCGGTGACCGGTTCGTCGGTGAGCGCCGCGAGATCGGACTGCACGGCCGGGTCGTCGAGCACGAGCACGTCGACACCGCCGAGGACCTCACCGAGCGACTCCGCCACGGACGCGGTGGTCACCACGACCCGCGGGGCCGCGTCGGTGATCATGTGCCGCAGCCGATCCGCGGGGTATGTCGGGTCGAGCGGCAGGTAGGCGCCTCCGGCGCAGAGCACCGCGCCGATCGCCTCGATCATCGCCGCGGTGCGCGGCAGTGCGAGGCCGACCCGGTCGTCGGGTCCGACGCCGTGCGCGAGCAGGTGACGGGCCAGCCGTGTGGATGCCGACCCCAGCTCGGCGAAGGTCCGTCGGTCGTCCCCGCACACGACGGCCGTCCTGTCGGGGTGCGCGCGGAACCGGGCAGCGAGAATGTCGGCGACCGTGCCGGCCGCGGCCGGGGCGGGTGCCGCCGCGGACCGGCGTCCGAGGATGCGGTTCCGCTCCGCGGCGGACAGTACCGGGAGCGCCGCGACCCGCGTGTGCGGTGCATCGGCCAGCGCCTCGAGGATCGTGACGAGCCGCGCGGCGAGCGCTTCGGCGTCGGCGACGGTGAACACACCGGGGCGGTAGTCGAGTCGGACGACGAGGGTGTCCGCGACCCCGGCGGTGAGCACGAGCGGATAGTTCGTGGCGTCGCGGCCCGCGACCTCGGCGATGCGGATACCGCCGTCGCGTTGCGCGCGGTCGAGGGCGTCGCGATCGACCGGGTAGCTCTCGAAGACGGTGAGGGTGTCGAACAGTTCTCCGGTGCCGGCGTCGCGTTGCAGGTCGGCCAGGCCCAGATACTGGTGGTCGACGGTGCGCGACTGTTCGAGCTGGACGGCGCGCAGCAGCTCGGTGACGGTCGCTGCCGGGTCGAGTGCGACACGGACGGGCACCGTGTTGACGAACAGGCCGACCATCGATTCGACACCGGCCAGTTCGGGGGGACGCCCGGAGACCACGGCCCCGAACACGATGTCGTCGCGTCCGGTCAGTCCGCACAGGAGCAGGGCCCAGGCCGTCTGCAGAACGGTGTTGAGGGTGACGCCGGCGTCCCGGGTCGACGCGGTGAGCCGGTCGAGCAGGTCGTCGGGTACCGCGACGTCGAGGACGTCGCACCGTCCTCCGGTTCGTGTGGCACCGGGCGGCGCGACGAGGGTCGGCTCGGTCAGCCCCGACAGGCTCTCGCGCCACAGCGTCCGTGCCGCGTCACCGTCCTGCCGGTCCAGCCAGGCCAGGTAGTCACGGTACGGGCGCACCGGCGGCAGTGTGCCCGCGGTTCCGCCGGCCGCGTAGATCTCCAACAGTTCACGAACCAGGATCGGCGTGGACCAGCCGTCGACGACGATGTGGTGGGCGGTGAGCACGAGACGCACGTCGTCGGCACCGACACGAACGAGGATCCACCGCACCAGCGGGGGCCGGGCGAGATCGAACCTCTCGCGCAGGTCGGCGTCCAGCAGCTCCTGCACCGCGGTCTCCGCATCGACACCGGACATGTCGTCGAGATCGACACTGCGCCAGGGAACTTCGACTCCCTTGACGACGAGACCGGCGACCCGCCCGTCCTTGCGGGGGCGGAAGCACGTGCGCAACGCGGCGTGCCGGTCGAGCAGCGCCTGCGCGGACGTCCGCATCCGGCTCTCGTCCACACCACCGGTGAGGCGCAGCACCGACTGCACGGTGTACACGTCGGGGTCGGCGGCGGTGGCGTCACCACCCGCGGCGGGGTCCGGGACCGCGATCGTGCTCAGATAGAGCAGACCGTGCTGCAGCGGCGAGAGCGGAACGATGTCTTCGAGCGCGGTGGAGCGGGACATGGCTTCTTTCGTGGGAGAGGTTCGGAGCGAACACGTCGGGCACGGCCCCGAGTCGGGAATCTCGGAGCCGTGCCCGTCGTGGAGTCACCGCCGGTGAACTCGGATCACGTGCGTGATCGGATCACTGCGCCGGCTGGTTCGCCGGCAGCTGTTCGAGTCCGGCGTCGATCGAGTCGAGCGCGAGCAGCGCCGTCTCGTAGGTGGCCGCGTTGGCGTGCTGGATACCGAGCACGTTCCCGGCCTGGACGGCGGGCAGGTTCTGCCACAGCGGGGAGTCGAACACCGCCTGCATCTCGGCGGGAATGGAGCCGTCGGCCTCGACACCGTAGATGATCACGTCGGCGTCGGCGAGGTTCTCGGGCATACGCTCGAGCGACAGGTACTCACCGTGGACGTCCTCCGGATCGGCCGGCTCACCCGGGAAATCGAAGCCGAGGTCGTCGAACAGGTTCGTGGTGTACGACGACGCGTACTCGCGGAAGAACTCACCGGGTTCGATGCCGCACACGCTGCACAGACCCGCGAAGCTCAGGCCGCCGAAGGTGTCGGCGTACTTCTCGGAGATCTCGGCGGCGCGCGCCTCGTACTGCGCCTTGAACTCGCCGTAGTTGTCCGAGACACCTGCGGCGTCGGCGTACTGCTCGCCGAGTTCACGCCACTGGCCGGGGTCGGTGGGGCCGAGGAACACGACCGGGGCGAGTGCCTCCAGCTTGGCCATGTCGAGTTCCTCCTGCGCCCGGGCAGGAACACCCATGATGATCAGGTCGGGGTCGGCGGCGGTGACGGCCTCGTAGTCGAGTTCGGCGACCGCCGCGTCCGGCGCGACCTTCGGCAGCGCCTCGTAGGCGGCGAGGGTCTCGTCGTCCATGTTGTCGATCTCGCGGGTCCACTCGCACACCGCAGCGAGGTTCGCATCGGCCTGGATGAGCGGGAAGGCCGCGTACCCGCACGCGACGATGCGCTGCGGATCGACCGGGATCTCGATCGTCCCGTTCTGGGCTTCGAAGCTGCGCAGCGCCACCTCGGTGCCGGCGCCCTCGTCGGTGTCGCTGCTGCACCCCGCCAATCCGGCGGTCAGCACGGCCGCCGCACCCAGTACCAGAGCGCTGCGCGCCCCGCGGCGTTCCAGGAACCCCATTGTGTTTCTCCTAGTGTGGTCTCGTTCGCCGGGCGCTGTCCACCCGACGCGTTCGGTTAGGCTAACCGATCATCCAATCGCGTCGAGCGCCCGATTCACCCGAATTCGAGCGAGAACTCGTCGATCTCCGACTGGTCCAGATCCGTCAGCGTCAGGTCCGAGGGGGTGAATCCGCCCGCCCCGTCGACCTCGGCGTGACCCGCCAGCGCACCGAGGGCACCGACCCAGTACTCGGCCAGCGTCGCGACGAGTTGTTCCGACACGAGCCCCGGGCTGTATCCGAACGTGCCGCGCAGCACCGGGCCCTCGGAAGTGTCCTCGGTGAGGACACCGATCTCGACGGCATGCGAGACCGGCATGGCGGGTTCGGTGGCGCCGGACATCGCCGCCGCCTCCGGGGCACCCGACCACGGGCCGCCGTCGCTCTCCCCCAGCGTGAAGCGGCCCAGGTAGTTGAAGCCGATCTCCGGCGCCGCCGCCACCGCGAGGTCCCGTCCGCGATCGGGGTCCAGATGCCGCAGCATCCCGAATCCGATTCCGTTGTCGGGGATCTCACGGAGCTGTTCCTTGATCCGCTTGAGCGCCTCACCGGCGACGTCGGAACCCGCGAAAGCACCCTCGACGTCGAGACCCGTGACGTCGAGACGAACGGGATACATCGTCGTGAACCAGCCCACCGTGCGTGAGAGGTCCGCGCCGTCGACCACCTGTTCCTCGCGTCCGTGCCCTTCCAGATCCACGACGAGGGCGCCGCTGCCGCGCGCCCTCGAGGTCGCCAGGGCGAGAGCGGTGAGCAGCACGTCGTCGATCCGCGCGTGGAACCGCTCGGGAACGGTGGTGAGCAGCGCGTCGGTGACCGCCGACGGAACCTCCACGTGGACGACGGCGGTACCCGACATCGTGTCCCGACTCGGATCGATCGCGCGGGCCGCCACCGAGACCCGGCCGTGCGGTGCGGTCATCCGCTGCCAGAGCGCCGCCTCGGCCCGCCGGGTGGGCACCGCGTCGAGCAGACCCTTCGCCCACGCCCGCAGCGGCGTCCCCGATCGCACCAGTGCCCGGCCGGCCACCGCGTCGACGAGATCGGGCACCAGGATCCGCCAGGACACACCGTCGACGACGAGGTGGTGCACGGCGATCAGGATGCGGCCCTCCCGGCCCGGACCGGCATCGAAGAACACCACCTGCACGAGCACACCCGCACTCGGCGCGAGCCGGCCGTACGCGTCCTGCGTCGCGGCTCCGATCACCGCCGACAGGTCGCCGACCCCCGCCACATCGACGACCGTGATCACATCGGCCGCCCGGACGGCACCCACCGGCGACACCTCGAGCGCACGGGCGTGCCCGTCGAACACCGAGCGCAACGCGTCGTGCACGTCCAGCAGCGCCTGCACGGCATCGGTGAGCGTCGCGACGGTCAGGCCCGCGGGAGTGCGGAGCAGGCGGGACTGCGCGTACCTGTCGTACGGGCCGCCCCGGTCGAGCATGTCGTGCACGATCGGTGTGGCGGGCACCGTGCCCGACGCCGCGGCCGCATCCACCGCACCGGCCACCGCACCGACCTCGGCGACCCGACGCAGGCCCGCAGCGGTCCGGTGTTCGAACACGTGCCGGGCAGTGAACCGCAGCCCTGCCGCACGCGCCTTCGACACCAGCTGGATCGAGACGATCGAATCCCCACCGAGCGCGAAGAAGTCGTCGTCGGGCCCGACCGTGTGGAGACCGAGCACCGCGGCGATCACCGCGCACAACCGACGCTCGGTGTCGTCGACCGGTGGGCGTGCGGCCGCCGTGGGCGCGAACACCGGCGCGGGCAGCGCATTGCGATCGATCTTGCCGTTCGCGGTGACGGGGAACGCGTCGAGCACCACGATCGCCGCGGGCACCATGTGCTCGGGCAGTCGGGCGGCGACGCACCCGCGCAGTTCGTCGGTGTCGACGACCGCGTCCGGCTCGGCGACGACATAACCCACGAGTCGAGTGCGACCGGGTTCGTCCTCGCGGGCGATCACGACGACACCCGCGACCGTCGGGTGCGCGGCCAGCACCGCTTCGATCTCACCCGGTTCGACACGGAAGCCGCGGATCTTGACCTGATCGTCACTACGTCCGAGATACTCGAGCACGGGATCCGCTCCCGCCCAGCGCACCACGTCGCCGGTGCGGTACAGCCGCGCGCCCGGTCGACCGAACGGGTCCGCGACGAACCGGCCCGAACTCATACCCGGCCGGCCCAGATACCCCCGCGTGACGTGCGGGCCACCGATGTACAGTTCACCGGCCACACCCGGCGGCACCGGACGGAGCCGACGATCGAGCACCAGGGCACGCCCACCCTCGATGGGTACACCGATGTGCGGACCGGTGTCCGCGGTCAGGACCGACCCGGCGGAGTCGACGGTGCACTCCGTGGGCCCGTACATGTTGACCGCGTGCAGATCCGGGGCGGTGGCCAAGGTCGACCACAACTCCGCCGGAACCGCCTCGCCGCCGAGCGCAATGATCGCCGGGCGATGGGCCGCACCGGGATCGAGCAGTCCGTGCGCGACCAACTGCGTCATCAACACCGGCCCGCAGTCCAACCCGTCGATCCGCCGGTCGCGTACGTACGCGACGATCGCCTCCGCGTCGGCGAGCAGGTCCTCGGCGAGAACGTGGACGGCATGACCACCGAGCATCGCCAGCAGCGGATCCATCGACGAGTCGAACGTGAACGTGTAGCTGAGCAGCACCGAGCGTCGGGTGACGGTGGGATCGCCGAACGTCCGCGTGCGTACGGTCTCCCACAGGTTCACCACACCGCGATGCGGGACCACCACGCCTTTCGGGGTACCGGTCGAACCCGACGTGTAGACGACGTACGCGGCGTTGTCGGTGCGGGCGGGCGAACGCACGTCCGTGTCGGCGAGCGGACCACCCGGATACCGCTGCGCGTCGGCGATCGCGGCGGGGTCCAGCACGACCGTCGCGGCGGCGTCGCGCAGCATGAACTCGATCCGGTCGTCCGGATGGTTCGGATCGATCGCGAGGTATGCGCCACCGGCCTTCCACACACCCAGGATCGCGGCCACCACCACACCGTCACGTGGGAGCATCAGGGCCACCACGGATTCGGCCCCCACTCCCCGATCGACGAGGTAGCGCGCGATGCGGTTGGACCACACGTCGAGTTCGGTGAAGGTCGTCGTCGCGGTCGGCGACACCATCGCGAGATCGTGCGGCGTCGACACCACCGACCGCGCGAACAAGCCGTGGAGCGTGTCCGGGAGATCCGCCGGCGGCGCCACGGCCGCACCCGGCCGGCCCGCACACAGCCATGCACGCTCGTCGTCGCCGAGCAGATCCAGGCGGGCCACCCGGCGCTCCGGATCGCCGGCGAGCGCGGCGAACGCCCGGACGACGCGCCCCGCGAACGCCGCGGCCGTCGACTCGTCGTACAACTCCCGCGCGTATTCGACACGCACACGCAGACTTCCGCCGGGTGCTTCGATCACGTCGAAGCTCAGGTCGAACATCGCGGTGTCGTTGGACACGAACGACACCGACGGAGCGAGATCGGCGAACGCGGTGAGCGCCGGCGGGCTCTGGTACTGGACCATCACCTGGAACAGCGGATGCCGGGCGGCGCTGCGTTCGGGGTTGAGCGCGTCGACCACCCGGTCGAACGACACGTCCTGATTCGCGTACGCGGCGAGGTCGGAATCCCTGATGCGCCCGAGCAGTTCACGCACGGTCGGGTCGCCCGTCAGGTCGGTGCGCAGGACCACCATGTTGACGAAGAAGCCGACGAGGTCGTCGAGTTCGGGTGCGGGCCGGCCCGCGGTCGGGGAGCCGAGCGGGATGTCGTCACCGGCACCGCTGTGCGACAGGGCCAGTGCGACCGCGGCATGGACCATCATGAACATCGTCGTGCCGGTGTCCCGACCTGCCGCGCGGACCGCATCGGCCAGGCGCGCCGGAACGGTGTGCTCGACGCTGCCGCCCGCATACGAGGCGACCGTGGGACGCGGCCGGTCGGTGACGAGGTCGAGTTCCGTCGGCAACCCGGCCAGCCGATCACGCCAGAACGCCACCTGCCGTGCCGCCAGACTGTTCTCGTCGTCCAGTTCGCCGAGCAGTGTGCGCTGCCAGATCGCGAAGTCCGCGTACTGCACGGGCAACGGCTCGGGTGTGTACGGTGCGTCTCCGGTGCGCGCGGCGTAGAAGCCACCGAGATCGCGCATGAGCAGCGGAGTCGACAACTCGTCGCTCGCCACGTGGTGGGCGAGCAGCAGCAGCACGCTCTCGTCGGGGCCGAGCGTCAGCAACCGGACCCGCAGGGGAACCTCGTGTTCGAGGTCGAATCCGTGCCGGGCCTGCGCCACCAACTCGGCGTCGAGGGTGTCCTCGGTGACCGGTACCACCGCGAACGGTGTCTCGGGACCACCGGGAGCCCCGGGTACGTCGAGGACCCGCTGCATCCCGGTGCCGTCGCGGTCGAGGAGGACGGTGCGCAGGCTCTCGTGCCGGGTCAGCACGTCACCGACGGCCCTGCGCAGCGCGTCGTGGTCGAGGGCGCCGTGCAATCGTACGGTGACCGGGACGTTGTAGGTCGGGCTCGGCCCCTCCATCGCGAACAGGAACCACAGCCGTTGCTGGGCGTGCGACAGCGGCGCGAGGTCGCCGCGGCGCTGCGGGACGAGCAGCGGCCGATCGACGGTGCCCTCCGCGTCGGCGCACGCGGCAGCCAGATCCGCCACCACCGGATGGTCGAACACGGAGCGGATGGTCGGTTCCACTCCGAGTTCGTTCCGGATCCGGGCAAGCAGTTTCGCGGCGGACAGCGAATGTCCACCGAGCGCGAAGAAGTCGTCGTCGGCGCCGACGGAGTCGAGTCCGAGGATGTCGGCGTAGATGCCGCACAGCGCCCGTTCGAGTTCGGTCTCCGGGGCCCGCGACGATACGAGCGCCGCAAAATCGGGGGCGGGAAGTGCCCTGCGGTCGAGCTTGCCGTTGGCGGTCAGCGGCAACTCGTCGAGGGCGACGATCGCCGACGGCACCATGTAGCCGGGCAACCATTCACCGAGCAGGGTCCGCGCGACCGCCGGTTCCGGAACGTCGTCGCCGACGAGATACGCGACGAGCCGCGCGATTCCGGATGCGTCGGTGCGCGCCACGGTCACCGCGCGGGCGACCCCGGGCAGACGCAGCAACGCCGTGTCGACCTCACCGAGTTCGATGCGGAATCCGCGCACCTTGACCTGGCCGTCACCGCGTCCGCGGTACACGATGCGTCCGTCCCCGGTCCACAGCCCGCGGTCGCCGGTACGGTACAGGCGGGCGTGGGCGGTCTCTCCCCCGGCGAACGGATTCGCGACGAAGCGCGACGCGGTGGCGGCCGGTGCACCCAGATACCCCCGGACCACACCGGGACCGGACAGGTACAGCTCTCCCTCCACCCCCGGAGGAACCGGCGCGAGACCGCTGTCGAGGATGTGTGCGCGCAGGTTCGCGACGGGCCGCCCCACGACGGGTGTGTCGGAGTCGCGGACGTCCGCGACGAGCGAATCGACGGTGCATTCGGTGGGTCCGTAGAAGTTGAACGCGGCACCGTGGCGGGTGCGCAACTCCTGCCAGAGACGCTCGGTCACCGCGTCACCGCCGAACCCGACTGTCGGGACGGATGCCGCGGGCAGCAGTTCGTCGTCGAGGATCTGTTCGAGCTGGGCGGGCGACAACTCCACGAAGTCCCAGTTCTCGCGCGCGGCCTGCGCCGCGAGCAGTGTTGCATCGCGCTGGGCGACCTCGTCGACGATGTGCACGGTGTGACCGGCGAGCATCCACAACTGCGGCTGCCAGGATGCATCGAACGCGAACGACCACGCGTGGCCGACGTGCAGGTGGTCTCGGCCGGATTCGTGCGCGGCCCGCGAGTACACCTGCGCGCGGTGACTGTGGAACAGGTGGACCAGGCCGCGATGCGGCACGAGCACCCCCTTGGGGCGGCCCGTCGATCCGGACGTGTGGATGACGTACGCGGTCGAGTCCGGAGTCGTCACGAGCCCGCGCTCACCGTCGGTGACCGGGTCGTCGGGCAGATCGACCGTGTCCGGATCGTCGAGCCGGATCCGTTCGGGTGCATGGGGTATCGACGCGATCCGCGCGTCCGTCGCGACGGTGGTGAGCACGCACCCGGGTGCCGAGTCGGCGAGGACGTGGGCCAACCGCTCGACGGGCTGATCGACGTCGAGGGGCACGTAGGCGGCACCGGATTCGAGGACGGCGAAGATCGCGACGAGCGCGTCGACGGTGCGGGGCACGGCGATCGCGATCCGATGCTCGGGTCGAGCGGGGCCGCGGTGCGCGATCAGTCGCCGGGCGAGGACGTTCACCCGCGACGCGAACTGCGCGAACGTCAGCGTCGTGTCGGCATCGGCCACTGCGGCACGGTCGGGGTTCTCGGTCACCTGCCGGTGCAGCAGATCGGTCAGCGTCAGGTCCGGGTCGACGGCGATCTCGACCGGGCCGGCCCATTCGCGCAGGATCCGGTCGTACTCGTCGTCACCGAGCATCCGCACGCGGGCGAGCGGCGTGTCGTGTCCGATGTCGGCGACCGTCGCGAAGAGATGCTCGAGGCGTGCGGCATGGACGTGCAGGTCGTCGCGGGCGTAGACGTCGGCGTCTCCGTCGACGAACACCTCCAGACCCGCGCTCTCGTCCAGGGGACGGACGGTGATCATGAAGTCCTGCAGGGGGCCTCGTGCAACCGAGTGCACCGATCCGCGGATCTGCCCGAACCGCAGCACGTCCCCGAACGGTTTCACGTTGACGGACGGGCCGATGACACCCCGCGATCCCGCGGGGAGGCGGAGGTCGCGTTGGATGTCCTCGCCGCGGTAGCGATAGTGGTCGCGGCACGCGGCGATCGATTCCCGCACCTGACCGACGAGCGTGGACATCGTGTCGGCCGCGGTGGGGTGCAGGCGCATGGGAACGACGTTGACGGCGGACATCGGCACGTTCAGCGCTGCGCTGCCGAGCCGGTTCATCACCGGGAACCCGATCGTGAGGTCCTCGCGTCCCGTGGCGGTACGCAGGTATGCGGCGACGAGTGCGGTCACCGCGTCGCCCCAGGCTCCCCGCACCGTCCGGCCGAGCGCAGCGAGAGCCCGCTGTTGTTCTGCGTCGAGGGTGAAACGCACCGCGCACGAACGACGTGCGATGCCGCCGGGGCCCGGTCGCAGAGTCGCCGCCTCCTCGATGTCGGCGAGGTACGCGGCCCAGAACTCGCGGTCGGCCGCGAACGCCTCGCTGTCGCGGTAGTCCGCTTCCTCCGCGACCACCGGCTCGACCTGCGTGAAGCGCGCCGCGGGCACCTCACCGTCGGTCACCGACGCGGTGTAGTGCTCGGCGATGCGCCGGTTGAACAACCCGAAGCCGTATGCGTCGAGCACGAGGTGGTGACCGCACAGGTACAGCACGACCCGGTCGTCGGCCACCTGCAGGACGGCCGCGCGCACGCAGAGATCGGCGGCGGGGTCGATGACCTGTGCCAGATCACGGGTCATCCAGTCCTGCGCGGCCTGCCACGGATCGGTCTCGGCGCGCAGGTCCACGATCGGGGGGTCGGCGAGGGCGCGGCGACCCGGGTACTGGACGACCGTTCCGTCGGCCAGCGTCTCGAATGCGGCGACGAGCACCTCGGACTCGTCGGCGGCCAGTCGGATCGCGCGGGCCGCGGCGGCGAGATCGACGTCGCCACGCAGTTCGATGCACTCGGACGTGTTGAAGATCGGGTTGTCGGGTGCCAACTGCTGCGCGAACCATACGCCCGACTGGGCCCGTGTGAGCTGCAGGGCCGGATCCCCCGCACATGCGGACACGCTAGTTTCCTCCTCGATCGCGCATCGATTTGCCATGGGCCCGACAGGATCACACGACCGTTTCCGGGCACCACGCGACTCCGAGCCATACCGGAGGTTAGCCTAACCGTATATGTTCGCTCGTGGTTGTGTCCGGCACGACCGCCCCCCGTACCGCTTACCCGAGAGGTGTGCGCACATGCAGGCACCGACCGTCGCCGAGCACGGCACCGACGCCGCGCGGACGGGAACAGCACCGTTCGCGCTGTACCGGCCGCACGGAACAGTGACCGCCGTCGGCGTCCACGACCGATTCGACTCCGCGACCGATGCCGCCACCGCCCTGCGCGACGGGCGGATCCGCTCCGTCGTCGGAGCCCTCCCGTTCGATCCCGACCACCCGTCGGCGCTCACCGCACCACGAGAGTTGTGCCGTTCCTCCGGATCGCTCCGGGCTCCCGCACCGGCGCTGCCGACCATCCGCATCACCGCGACCCTCCCCGCCGAGGACGAACACATCGACCGTGTGAACACAGCACTCGCCCTGCTGCGGTCCGACAGCGTGGACCTCGCGAAGGTCGTGCTCGCCCGATCCCTGGTACTCACCGCCGCCGCGCCGGTCACTCCCGAATCCCTGCTCGCCGCACTGGTCGCGCACGACACCGCAGGCAACGGCTACTCGGTGGACCTGACGCCCGCCGGAACCCGCTTCGCCGGGCACCATCTCGTCGGTTCCAGCCCCGAGGTTCTGATCCGCCGCGTCGGCGATCGCGTCACCGCGCATCCCCTCGCGGGATCCGCGCCGCGTCACCCCGATCCCGAGATCGACCGGGCCGCCTCCGAGACCCTCCACGGTTCCGTGAAGAACCTGCGCGAACACGCACACGTCGTCGACTCGCTGCGCTCCTCGCTGTCGCCGCTGTGCTCCGAGCTCGACATCCCCGAGCGACCCTCGCTGATGAGCACACCGCAGCTGTGGCATCTCGGCACCCCGATCTCGGGCCGTCTCCGCGATCCGTCCACGACCTCCCTCGACCTCGCGCTCGCCGTGCACCCCACCCCGGCGATCTGCGGTACCCCCACCGCCGCTGCCCGCGATCTGATCCGCGAACTCGAAGGTGACCGCGGCTTCTACGCCGGGGCTCTCGGCTGGTGCGACGAGAACGGCGACGGCGAATGGATGGTCACCATCCGCGGCGCGGTCCTCGACTCCGACGGCACGGCCCTCACCGCACACGCGGGCGGGGGCATCGTCGCAGAATCCGACCCGGACGATGAACTTGCAGAAACCACAACCAAATTCGGTACCGTTCTCGGTGCCTGGGGAGTAACGAAATGAACGAGTCCATCACCCTCGTCGTCGGAGCCGCCCAGGGTATCGGCCGCGCCACCGCCCAGCGTCTCGTGAAATCGGGCCACCGCGTCGCACTCGCCGACCGCGACATCGTCGGCCTCCGCGACACCGCAGACCTCGTCGGCACCGCCGTCCCCGTGTACGAACTCGACATCACCGATCCCGCCGCGGTCGACGCCACCGTCGACGCGGTCGAGACCGAACACGGACCCATCGGCGCACTCGCCCACGTCGCCGGCGTGTTCACCGTCGGATCGGTCCTCGACTCCGATCCCGCCGACTGGCAGAACGTCTTCGACGTCAACGTCACCGGGCTCGTCTCGGTGCTGCGCTCGGTCGGGCGCGGGATGCGCGAACGCCGCGCCGGGTCCATCGTCGTCGTCGGATCGAACTCGGCCGGGGTTCCGCGCATGGGTATGGGCGCCTACGGATCGTCGAAGGCCGCCGCCACCATGATCGTGCGCATCGCCGGACTCGAACTCGCCGAGTACGGAATCCGCGCCAACATCGTTGCGCCGGGTTCCACCGACACCGCCATGCAGCGCACCCTGTGGCCCGATCCCACCGACGACGCGGGAGCCCTCGGGGCGATCGCCGGGGACCCGGGTCGGTACAAGGTGGGCATCCCCCTCGGACGCATCGCCGACCCCTCCGACATCGCCGACGCCGTCGACTTCCTGCTCTCCGACCGCGCCCGGCACATCACCATGCAGGCCCTGTACGTCGACGGCGGCGCCACGCTGCAGGCGTGACACGATCGTCGCCGTCCCTCACCCTTCGAAAGGATCCCCGTGACCTCCGCGATCCGACGCAGTCCCCTCGTCGCGACGGCGCCCTACCCCCCGGAATTCGCGGAACTGTACCGCGGCGCCGGGTACTGGACCGACGAGACGTTCGCGCAGTTCCTGCCGGCACGCACCGAACGATTCGGCGACCGTGTCGCCGTGATCGGCGCCGACGCGCGCGGCGAACAGCAGCGTCTGACGTACCGGGACCTCGACGAGTCCGCGGCCCGGATCGCCACGGGCCTGCTCGAACTCGGGATCACCGCCGGTGACCGGGTGGTCCTGCAACTGCCGAACATCGTCGAGTACGTCGAGGTGCTGTGCGCCGTCTTCCGGATCGGTGCCCTCCCGGTGTTCGCGCTGCCCGCGCACCGGTCGGCGGAGATCGGGTTCTTCTGCCGGTTCTCCGACGCCGCCGCCTACGTCGTGGCGGCCGAGAACGGTGGATTCGACTATCGTGGCCTCGCCCGCGACGTCGTCGCCGATCTCGAACGTCCACCGCACGTGATCGTCGCCGGGGATGCCGCCGAGTTCACCCCGCTGGCGGAACTCCGCGCCCACGAACCGGCACCCGCCGCCGATCTCGATTCCGGCGCGGTGGCCTTCCTCCAACTCTCGGGAGGCACCACCGGCACACCGAAACTCATTCCGCGCACGCACGCCGACTACCTGTACTCCGTCCGCGAATCCGCGCGGATCTGCGGTGTCGACGCCGACACCCGCATGCTGGTCGTATTGCCGGCCGCGCACAATTTCCCGATGAGTTCTCCCGGCATCCTCGGGGTCCTGCACTCGGGCGGCACCGTCGTCCTCGCCCCCGACCCGAGCCCCGACACCGCGTTCGCGCTGATCGAATCGGAGAAGGTGACGATGACGTCGCTGGTACCGCCGCTCGCGATGGCGTGGCTGGCCGCGAGGCCGCGCAGCGACCGCGACCTGTCGTCGCTGCAGGTGATGCAGGTCGGGGGCGCGAAGTTCCCGGCGGAGGCCGCGAAACGGGTGCACCCCGAACTCGGCTGCATCGTGCAACAGGTGTTCGGTATGGCGGAGGGTCTGGTCAACTACACCCGATTGGACGACGACGAGGACACCATCGTCACCACCCAGGGGCGACCGATCAGCGTGCACGACGAGATCCGCGTCCTCGACGACGACGATCGTCCCGTCGCCCCGGGCGAAACCGGGCATCTGCTCACCCGCGGCCCCTACACCATCCGCGGATACTATGCTGCGCCCGAACATAATTCGACGGCATTCACTCCCGACGGCTTCTATCGCACCGGCGACATCGTCCGGGTGACGGACACCGGGTACATCGTCGTCGAGGGTCGCGCGAAGGACCAGATCAACCGCGGCGGCGAGAAGGTCGCCGCCGAGGAGGTCGAGAACCATCTGGTCGCGCATCCGGCCGTGCTCGACGTCGCGGTCGTGTCGATGCCCGATCAGTACCTGGGCGAACGCACCTGCGCGTTCGTGGTGACCGAGGGAGAACCCCCGAAAGCACTCGCGCTCAAGACCTTCCTGCGCGAGCGCGGATTGGCCGCGTACAAGATCCCCGACAAGGTACAGTTCGTCGACGCGTTCCCCGTCACCGGGGTCGGCAAGATCAGCCGTGTCGAACTGCGGCGGGCACTGGCCGCGACCCTCCGCGACTGACCGCCTCCCCCTGTCCGAGTACCCTCCCCCGTCCGAGCGAATGTATCGTTCGCTCGAATCAATAGAGCGAGAGGTACATTCGCTCGGGGGGTGGGGTGGCGTGGGGGTGAGGTGGGGCGAGGGTGGGGATGAAGGTGGGAGTGACTACGCCGCCACCGGCTGTTCCCCGCGGGCGACGAGCCGCGCGTACCGCCCGCCGCGGGCGACGAGGGCGTCGTGCTCGCCACGTTCGACGATGCGACCGCGATCGAGGACGACGATCTCGTCGGCGTTGCGCACGGTGGACAGTCGGTGCGCGATGGTGATCGTCGTGCGCCCCCGGCGGGCGGTGTCCAGCGCCTGTTGCACCGCGCGTTCGGTGTCGTTGTCGAGAGCGCTGGTCGCCTCGTCGAGCACGAGGATCCTGGGGTCACGCAGCAGAGTGCGGGCGATTGCGAGGCGTTGCTTCTCCCCACCGGAGAAGCGGTGCCCGCGGGCACCGACGACGGTGTCGTAGCCGTCGGGCAGGGACATGATCAGGTCGTGGATGCGGGCGGCGCGGGCGGCGTCCTCGATCTCGGTGTCGGTCGCGTCGGGTGCGGCGTAGCGCAGGTTCTCGCGCACGGTCGCGTGCAGCAGGTAGGTCTCCTGCGAGACCACTCCGACGAGCGCCGCGACATCCGCGAGCGGCATGTCGCGCAGGTCCACGCCGTCGATCGTCACGCGACCGGACATCGGGTCGTACAGACGGGCGACGAGCGCACCGAAGGTGGTCTTGCCGGAACCGGTCTCACCGACCAGCGCGACCTGCGACCCGGCGGGTACCTCGAGGTCGACGTGGTCGAGCGCCGGCCGGTGGGCCCCTTCGTAGCAGAACGTGACGTCCTCGAACCGTACGGCGCCGGCGACGCGGTCGCGGTCCACGTGCACGGGTGACGCGGGTTCGTCGATCTCCACGTCGAGGTCGAGGTACTCGAAGATGCGGCTGAACAGCGCCAGCGAACCGGTGACGGTGACCCCGACGTCGAGCAGGCTCATCAGCGGGCGGAACAGTGCCGCCTGCAGACCGGTGAACGCGACGAGGGTGCCGATGGTCATGCCGCCGGACGTCGCGGGCAGACCGGCGACGAGATACAGCGCGGCGGGGATCGCGGAGAACACGATGTTCATCGTGGCCATCCGCCAGCGCCCCGACAGTTGCGCGTGCACCTCGAGTTCCGCGAGATCGTCGGAGGTGCGGGCGAACTTCTCGGACAGCACCGGACCGGTGCCGAGTGTCTTGACCAGCTGCACACCGCTGATCGACAGGCCCTCCTCGATCTGCGTCTGCAGGTCGGCGAGGCGGCGTTGCTGCCGTGCGGTGATGACGCGGCGCATCATCGCGACCCTCCGGGTCAACCAGATCGCCGGGGGCAACACGATCAGTGACAGCAACGCGAGGCGCCAGCTGAGCACGACCATCGCCACGACCGTGCCGACGACGGTGGTGACGTTGGCGGCCACGGACGTCGCAGTGGACGTGACCACCGACTGCATCCCGCCGATGTCGTTCGTGAGGCGCGACTGGATCTCGCCGCCGCGGGTGCGGGTGAAGAAGCTCAGCGACTGTCGCTGCAGGTGGGTGAACACCCGGGTGCGTAGGTCGTGCATGACGCGCTGGCCGACGGTCGTGGAGATCCAGGTCTGGGCGACACCGAGCAGCGAACTGGCGACGGTCACCGCGACCATCGCCGCGACGACCCACAGCAGCAGGCTCACGTTCTGGTGGGGAATCGCGTCGTCGATGGCGGCGCGCACGAGGAAGGGACTGGCCAGCGAGATCACCGACGACGCGACGATGAGCGCGACGACGAGGATGATCCGCCAGCGGTAGGGGGCGAACAGCGCACCGATGCGCCGCAGGCTCACGGGCGCATCCTTCAACTGTTCGAGATCTGCGGGGTCGAGTCTCGCGGGGCGGGGTCCGCCTCCCCCTCGACCGGGTGGGGGCTGCATCATGCACACCACCTCGATTCATGACTGGTACGTACTTAGTGAGGTTGCCTCATATAGAGGTGAACGTCAAATGGGGTACGATCCATTCCATGCCGGACATGCCCTCCGACTCACCGGTCGCCCTCCGCGACATGCTCATGGCGACCACGCGCACGCTGCGCAAACGCTGGCACCAGCGGTTGCAACCGTGGGATCTGTCACCCCACGAGTACCGGGCTCTGCGCATCATCGGTGGCGCCGAACAGCCCATCCGGCTCGGCGTGATCGCGCAGTCGCTGCGCATCGTGCCCCGCTCCGCGACCGAGGTCGTCGACCGGCTCGAGGCGCACGGACTCGCCGAACGCGTGCCCGATCCCGCCGACCGCCGCGCCGTGTGCGTGCGCCTCACCGATCACGGCCGCGACACGTTCACCGAACTGGACGAGGCCCGCGACGCCGACGCCGACGCGATGTTCACCCGGCTCGACTCGGACGAACGCCGCGACCTGGCGCACCTGCTCGCCAAACTCCTCGACTCCGGACACGACGACAGCCGCCCGCAGGACCCCGACCGACATCCTCCGCGCCGTTGACCGCCCCGGCGGCATCCTCCCCCGGACCGCACGACACCCCGGTCGCTCACGGGAGATCGACCGCTTCCGGGTCGAGGATCACTTCGAGCGACACGATGCGACACCGGTCGTCGAACTCGAACACGTCGGTGGTCGCGAAGTCCGGGATCAGCCCGGTGTGGATCCGCAGTTGCACGGCAGCATGTTTGCCGGTGACCGTGATCGGACCGATCCTCGTGACGTCGAACGCCACCTGCGCGTTGCGTTCGTCGAACGCGCGGATCTCCTCGAGGCCACGGTAGCTGTGCACACCGAGCGGCTCGTGTTGCACGGCGTTCTCGGCGAACAGGCCGACGAGCCCGTCGACGTCGTGGTTGCCGAGATGCTCGAGGTACGCCTCGACGGCCGCGCAGATCTCACGACGGGTGGGCACGGGTGCACTCCTTCGACGGTCGGTGTGGCGGGGCGAACGATCAGGCGATGACACCGCGAGCGCGGAGCATCTCGACGATCACGGCGCTCGCCTCCTCGGGTGACATCACGGTGGTGTCGATCCGCAGGTCGGCGTCGCCGGGTGCCTCGTAGGGCGAGTCGATCCCCGTGAAGTTGGTGAGCTCACCGGCACGTGCCTTGCAGTACAAGCCCTTCCGGTCTCGCTGCTCTGCGACCTCGATCGGGGTGTCGACGAAGATCTCGCAGAACCGGTCGTCGCCGATGCTCTCGCGGGCTGCCCGTCGTTCCGCCTCGAACGGTGAGATGAACGACGCCAGCACGATCAGGCCCGCATCGGTCATCAACCGCGCGACCTCGGTGACGCGGCGGATGTTCTCCACGCGATCGGCCTCGGTGAATCCGAGGTCGCGACACAGGCCGTGTCGGACGTTGTCGCCGTCGAGGAGATAGGTGTGGCAGCCCAGCGCGTACAGACGTTTGTCGAGAGCGTTCGCGATGGTGGACTTGCCGGAACCGGACAGTCCCGTGAACCACACGACCTGGGATCCGTGCCCCATCAGCTCGGTACGGGCTGCCGAGTCGACGTCGACGGACTGCCAATGGATGTTGTCGGCGCGACGCAGGGAGTGCGTGATCATGCCTGCGCCGACCGTGTCGTCGGTGAACCGGTCGATGAGGACGAAGCCGCCGGTGTCCCGATTCTCGGTGTAGGGGTCGAAGGGCACAGCACGATCGAAACTGACATTGCACACCCCGATCTCGTTGAGCGCCAACGTCGTCGTGGCGACCTTCTCGAGGGTGTCCACGTTGATCTTGTATTTCGGTCGGGTGATGCGGGCCTGCACCGTCGCCGTCCCGATCCGGCACAGGTACGGGCGTTCGGGCAGCATGTCGTGCTCCCCCATCCACACGATCTGCGCCTCGAACTGGTCTGCGACACCGGGTGATCCGTCCGCGGCGGCGAGAACGTCGCCGCGACCGACGTCGATCTCGTCGGTGAGCGTGAGGGTCACGGATCGACCCGGCACCGCCTCCGCGAGGTCGCCGTCGCGCGTGACGATCCGGGCGACGGTGGTCTCCTGGCCGCCGGGCAGCACCCGGACTCGGTCGCCCGGACGAACCACGCCGCCGACGACCTGACCCGAGAAACCGCGGAAGTCGGGGTCGGGTCGGTTGACCCACTGCACGGGCATCCGGAACGGGCGCTCGCCGCGCTCGTCCTCGACCTCGACGGTCTCGAGGTGCTCGATGAGCGTGGGCCCCTCGTACCAGGGGGTGTCGATGCTGCGTGCGGTGAGGTTGTCACCCAGGTACGCGGACACGGGTACGGCCACGACGTCGTCGACGCCGATCTCCCGCGCGAACGCCCGGTACTCGGCGTCGATGTCGTCGAACACCCGCTGCGAGTAGCCGACGAGATCGAGTTTGTTGACGGCGAGCACGACGTGCCGGATACCGAGCAACGACACGAGATACGAGTGTCGACGAGTCTGCGGCAGAACACCTCTGCGGGCATCGACGAGGATCACGGCGAGATCGGCGGTGGACGCACCGGTGACCATGTTCCTGGTGTACTGCTCGTGACCGGGGGTGTCGGCGACGACGAACTTGCGGCGCTGCGTGGTGAAGTAACGGTAGGCCACGTCGATGGTGATGCCCTGCTCCCGTTCGGCGGCCAACCCGTCCACCAGCAGCGCGAAGTCGAGACCGTCGCCCTGCGTGCCGACCCTGCGCGAGTCGGTCTCCAACGCGGCCAGCTGGTCTTCGAAGACCAGCTTCGATTCGTACAGCAGTCGCCCGATGAGGGTGCTCTTGCCGTCGTCGACGCCGCCGCAGGTGATGAATCGCAGCATGCCCTTGTTCGCGTGTCGTTCGAGACAGCGTTCGATGTCCTCGGCACTTTCGGTGCTCTCGGTGCTTTCGGTGGAGGTGCTGCCGTGGAAGTCGTGCATCAGAAGTAGCCCTCCTGCTTCTTCTTCTCCATCGACGCGGCGCTGTCGTGGTCGATGACGCGCGCCTGCCGTTCCGACGTGGTGGTCAGCAGCATCTCCCGGATGATCCCGGTCAGCGTCGACGCGGTGGATTCGACGGCCCCGGTCAGCGGGTAACAGCCGAGGGTGCGGAACCGGATGCTCTTGACCTGCGGTTCCTCTCCCGGGCGCAGCGGCATCCGGTCGTCGTCGACCATGATCAGTGCGCCGTCGCGTTCGACAACGGGCCGCGGCGCCGCGAAGTACAACGGCACGATGGGGATCTTCTCTCGTCGGATGTACTCCCACACGTCGAGTTCGGTCCAGTTCGACAACGGGAACACCCGCAGGCTCTCACCCGGTCGTGTGCGCACGTTGTACAGATGCCACAGCTCGGGCCGCTGCCTCTTCGGGTCCCACCGATGCTCGGCCGACCGGATGGAGAAGACGCGTTCCTTGGCCCGCGACTTCTCCTCGTCGCGACGGGCACCGCCGAACGCCGCGTCGAATCCGTACAGGTCCAGGGCCTGCTTGAGTCCCTGCGTCTTCCACATGTCGGTATGCAGCGCCGAACCGTGCGTGAACGGGTCGATCCCCTTCTCCACGCATTCCGGGTTCCGGTGGACGATCAGGTCGAGATCACCCTCGGCGGCGGTCCTGTCGCGCAGCGCGTACATGTCCCGGAACTTCCAGGTGGTGTCGACGTGCAGCAGCGGGAAGGGCAGTCGCGACGGATGGAACGCCTTGCGCGCGAGGTGCAGCATCACGGCGCTGTCCTTGCCCATCGAGTACAGCATCACCGGGTTCTCGCTGCCGGCGACGGCCTCGCGCATGATGTGGATGGATTCCGCCTCGAGATGCTCGAGGTGCGTCAGCGTCCGGGTCATCGTCCCAGCACCTCCAGCGCTCGATCCGCCCATTCACGGCGGCAGATCAGGATGTCGGGCAGATAGGGATCCGCGCGGTTGTAGACGGGTTCGGATCCGTCGATGCGGGAGACGTGCAGACCGGCGGCACGGGCGACGGCGACGGGCGCCGCGGAATCCCACTCGTACTGGCCACCCGTGTGCGCGTAGATGTCGGCCTCACCGCGCACCACGGCCATCGCCTTCGCCCCGGCCGAACCCATCTCCACGAGTTCGGCGCCGAGTGCGTCGGCGACCGCGAGCACCGGGGCGGGTGTGCGGGTGCGACTCACCACCAGGCGCGGCGTACGCGACGGGACGGCCCGCGGCGGGGTGTCGGCCGTGGAGTAGGTGGTGCCGAGCGCGGGTATCGCGACGGCGCCGACCGTGAGCGTGCCGTGTTCGACGAGTGCGATGTGCACGGCCCAGTCGTCGCGGCCGGCCTCCCCGAACTCGCGGGTTCCGTCGAGGGGATCGACGATCCACACACGGTCGGCGGTGAGCCGGGCGGGGTCGTCGGCACCTTCCTCCGAGAGCACGGCATCGCGGGGGCAGGCCCGCGCGAGCGCCCCGACGATGAAGTCGTGGCTGCGCTTGTCGCCGGCACGACGGATCCCGTCGGGGTCGAGGCCGGCGGCGGTGAGGGTGTGTCGGAGTTCGAGGAGAACTTCGCCTGCGGCCGTGGCGATATCGATCGCGGAGGTGGTGTCGCCGAGGCGAGGATCCACCGAGTCCGAGCGTGGCACCGCCATCGCGTCGTTCGTCATGGACGTGACTGTAACCACAGAACGAACAATGTTCAATCCCAGTTCGAACACTGTTCGTTCTTTCGCGTCACGGTTACGGTGGATCGGTGGGCGATACCAACAGCAAGTCGATCTACGGGGACGCGGAGGCGCGCCGCCGCACGACCCTCGCCGCCGCCGCGGCACTCCTCGACGAAGGTGGCTACTCGGCGCTGACGATCCGGTCGGTGGCGAAACGGTCCGGCACCAGCACCGGTCTCATCTACCAGTACTTCACCGACAAGCAGGACATCTTCACGTCACTGCTCAACGAGAGCCAGATCGAATCACGCGCGTTCGTCGCCGGCCTGCCGCGCGACCGGGGTGTCGCCGCACTGCTCGCGGCAGTGCTCCCCGAGTCCATCCGACAGTGGGCACGCGTCGGCCGCTTCACCGCGACGTGGCGCGACGTCGAACGCGACGCGCACACCGAACGCGAGTCCGTACGCGAGGTGCGCCGGACCGCCCGCGAGTACAACGCCGAACTGCAGTCCGCGCTGCTCGAAGCCGCCGCCGCCGAGGGGCGCACCCTGCGCGACGACCCCGCCACCCTACCGTTCGTCCTGTCCACCCTTCAGGGTGTCGCCGACACCGTCGTCCACAACTGGGCAGCCCACCTCGACACCCGGGACCTGATCGACTTCACCGCCGCGTCCCTCACCGAGGCCGTCACCGTCCGCACATGACCCCCGAGGACACGCCTCGACACTCCCCATCGAGAAGGTCTCACTGAGTGGCACGAGCCCTCTTGTGACAGGTGACACATCGTACGGTTCACGCGAACACCCTCACAACAGGAGCATTGATGAGCACATCGGTGATGCCCGAACGCGCACCCACCAGGTCGGAGCGTCGATACCAACGGACCCATCCGGCCTGGGTCGTCGTGGCAGTCCTGATCACAGTGGAGGTGATCAGCGCCTTCGAGACATCGATGATGTACGCGGCCATCCCCACGTTCACGACGGTCTTCGAGGCCGACGCGTCCGCCGTCGGCTGGACCGTCACCGCCTTCCTCCTGGTCGCAGCGTCGTCCGCGGCCGTGTGCGGCAGGCTCGGCGACATGTACGGGCGCGAGCGCGTCCTGATCGTCGTGCTGATCTTCGCCGCCGTCGGCTCGATCATCAGCCTCGCGTTCGGCACGCTGTGGGGAATCATCATCGGCCGCGCCATCCAGGGTGTCGCCGGAGCGATCCTCCCGCTGTGCATCGGCCTCGCGCGTGAGCATCTTCCCGCGCAGAAGGTCCCCATGGCCATCGCGCTGATCTCCGGATCCGCCGTCGCGGCCGGCGCCGCCTCGCTCCTCGTCGCCGGCGTGCTCATCGACCTCGGCGACTGGCGCTACATCTTCGTCGTCACCACCGTGTACGCGCTGGTCTGCATCTTCCTCGTCGAAGCCGTCCTACCGTGGCGCAAGCGCGACAGCACCACCCGACAACACGTGGACATCGTCGGCGCCGTCGGTCTCGCCGTCGCCGTCACGTCGATCCTGCTCGGCCTCACCGAAGGAAAGTCCTGGGGCTGGAGCGATCCCCGCGTGCTCGCCCTGATCATCGTGGGCATCGCCGTGTTCGCCTGGTGGGTGCGGTGGGAACTCGGCCGCACCTCCCCGATCGTCAACCTGCGACTCTTCACGCAACGCAACGTCGCGCTGACCATCGGGGCCACGGTCGCACTCGGTGTCGGCCCCATCGGCGTCACCACGATGCTCATCCCGATGATCATGCAGACCCCGGACTCGGCGCCGTTCGGTCTCGGACTCAGCGCCACCTTCGCCGGAATGCTCTCGTTCGTCGGCGCGATGATCGGCATGCTGTTCACTCCCGTCGCCGGCAAGATCTCCGCCGCCGTCGGCGCACGGGCATCCATGCTGCTCGGCGCCACCCTGTTCATGATCGCGTGCGCCGGCTTCTTCGTCCTCCGCGACTCCGTCGTCGGCATGACGGCACTCGTCGTCGCCGTGTCCATCGCCACCGCCTTCGCGTACACGGCCCTGCCGAACCTGCTCGTCGAATTCGTCCCCGAGAGCAACACCAGCGAGGTCACCGGAGGCCAGACCGTCGTGCGGACCGCGTCGATGGCCGTCGGTACGTCCATCGCGACCGTTCTGCTCGCGACGCTGGTGGTGCCCGGCACCTCCACCGCGACCGTCGGCGCACTCGGCGCCGTGTGCGGTCTGCTCGTCCTGATGTGCGCGATCACGATCGTGCTCACCCTCTCGGTGAAGTACCGGCGCGACTGACCGGAACACGCGCGGCCGGTGACCCGGAAGGGTCTCCGGCCGCGCGCCATCGGTCACGGTGGATCAGGCTGCCACCATGCCCGCCACCGGAATTCGAGCATCCACCGCCTGACGGAAGTTGATCATCGCGCGTTCGAGATGGTCCGGCGTGGTCACGAGCACCGCCCCCGTCGCACCCCGTTCGAGCAACAGCTCGTTCGTGAAACTCGCGTTCTCGACCGTGGACGCGGACTCGGACTCCTCGACTATCCGTTCTCCCGCAACACCGTGCTCCACGAGCCAGTCCTTCATCGCCTCGGCCTCGGTGACACCGTTGCGTGGAACACCTCCGGTCACGACGATCGGCGACGCGGTATACCGTTGCGCCGCAGCGAGGGCAGCTTCGAGCCTCTGCTCGAGTACCGGCCTGATCTGCCCGTCGTCCGTCAACCCCGCACCGAGCACCACCAGGTGTGTTCCCGCGGGGTTCAGGTCGAGCATCACCGGGGCACGCGGCGTCAATCGCTCCAATTCGGTGCATGCGATGATCAATTCGTCGATCGTGCCCTGACAGAGCGGCGTGACGGACAGCACACCGTTGACGAGTGTGTCCGGTGCCGGATCGGCATTCGCCTGTCCCGTCGAGAATCCCAGCGCGGCCGCTGCGGTGAGCACCACCGTGGCCACCGTGTGTCGTGCAACTGTCATGCAGCCCCCTTCCGAGGGTCGTCGGATTTCGGCTGCGCGGCAGTGTGCCACCTCGACGCATCTCCCGCACGCCGACATCCCCGGTCCCGGACGGATCACAGCGCCGGCCGGCCGCCACCGTGACCGTCCGTTCCCCGCACACCGATCACGGACACCCCGCACCGACGGGGCCTCGGCACAATGGACCCGTGACCGAGCCGCTCCCCGTCCCCCGCCCGCGTCGCGAGATCACTCCCGGCGCCGTGCACGTTCCCGACTGGCTCGGCCTCGACGAGCAGCGCGAGCTCGTGGCCGCGTGCCGCGACTGGGCGCGTCCGCCCGCTCCGATGCGGCACACAGTCCTTCCCGGCGGCGGTCGGATGACGGTGTCGACGGTGTGCCTCGGATGGCACTGGTCGCCCTACCGGTACACCCGCACCGCGGTCGACGTCGACGGTGCCCCGGTCCCGCCGCTGCCGCGGTGGCTCGCCGAACTCGGTCGCCGCGCGGTCGCCGACGCCTACGGCGACCCGGAACAGGCACGGCGGTACGACCCGGACACCGCACTGATCAACTTCTACGACGCCGACGCGCGCATGGGTATGCACCGGGACGCGGACGAGCGGTCCGACGCCCCGATCGTGTCGTTGAGTATCGGCGACGCCTGCACGTTCCGGTTCGGCAACGACGAGTCGCGCGGCCGTCCCTACAGCGACGTGCGACTCGAATCCGGCGACCTGTTCGTCTTCGGCGGCCCGGCCCGGTTCGCCTTCCACGGCGTACCCGCCGTCCATCCCGGAACCGGAAGTCTCCGCACCGGGCTTCGCGGAGGACGGCTGAACATCACTCTCCGCGCCACGGGACTCACCTGAGCGACGGTCAGCGCTGCGAGATCAACGCCACCGACGCCTCACCCGTGTACACCAGGAACGTCAGCGATTCCTGGAGGTACAGGTGCACGTTCTCGGCGTCGTGCGAGGTGTAGCCGATCGACAGATCCTGGCCGACCTGCAGGTCGAAGTCGCCGCCGCGGGTGCTGAGCACGAACGCACCGTCGATCGCGGGCGCCCAGATGATGTCGCCGTCGATGAGCCGGCGGATCTGCTCGCGGATCGGATAGCCGTGGTCGGAGGTCTCGCTGACCTTGGTGTACTCGTCGGCGCTCAACAACACCGAGTACGGTCCGCCGACCCCGGCGAGGCGCAGCTCGGACAGGGCCTGGCTGATGGTCTCCGGGATGTCCCTCGGATCCTCGGGCAGCTGCAACGGCTGATTCGTCGACGACGCCCGGATCCCCTCGATCCCGGCAGCGGTGTAGCCCTCGAAGATCGCGCGGTCCTCCGCGAACGCGATCTTCTTCGCGGCCTCCTTCACAGCGTCGAGGTCGATGTCCTTCGCCCCGCGTTCGGCGCTGTCGATCTCCTCGCGTGACAGCGTGAACGGCACACGCAGTTCGACGACGTGCGCCACCCGGTGTCGCCGTGCGCGCACCCCGCCGGCGGGCGCCTCGATGTCCTCGGTGCGGCCCAGCCCGACCGCCGCGAAGTCGACGCCGTGCGGGCCGGAGAAGTCGACAACGATGCGGCCGGCGACATGACGTTTGAAGGTGCGGCTCGCCTCCTCCTCGATCTCCGCCCAGGCCTCGGCGGTGATGGGGGCGAGGTCGCGATAGAGGTTGTTCACGATGTCGGGCTCCTTCTCGGTGTCGAACACGATGGCGGTGTGTCGATGCTCGGAACTGTGTCGGACTCGGGTCCGTGTCGGACGACCTCAGGGACCCGGGGATGCGGTCGGTGCGACGCGCATCGTGCCGATACCCAGCGACCCGTCACGCACGGCCGGTGCGGTCGACTCGTGCTGCTCGACCCGGCCCGCCGGCGCGTCGGGCAGATCGTCGAGGAACGCTGCGGCCGGGCAGAAGAACAGGGTGCCCGTGACCGCCGTGGAGAAATCCAGGATCCGGTCGTAGTTTCCCTCGGGACTACCGAGGAACATGTTTCGCAGCATCTGCTCGGTCACGTCCGGGTCGGCGGCGTAGCCGATGAAGTAGGTGCCGAACTCGCCCTCACCGAACCGGCCGAACGCCATGTTGGCGCGGACGATCTCCCGTTCGGTGCCGTCGTCGTCGACGATCGTGTTCAGCGCGACGTGCGAGTTCACGGGTTTGACGTCGTCGTCGAGTTCGATGTCGTCGAGTTTCGTCCGGCCGATGACGCGTTCCTGTTCCTCGGTCGACAACGCGTTCCAGGTGGTCAGATCGTGCAGGTACTTCTGCACGATCACGTAGCTGCCGCCGGTGAACTCCGGTTCGTCGTCGCCGACGAGCGCGGCATCGGTCGCCGCACCGCCCTCGGGGTTCTCGGTGCCGTCGACGAACCCCAGCAGGTCGCGGCGGTCGAAGTACCGGAATCCGTGGGTCTCGTCGACCACCGTCGCGATTCCGCGCAACCGATCGTTGATCTTGCCGGCGAGTTCGAAGCACAGGTCCATGGTCGACGCCCGCAGGTGGAACAGCAGATCGCCGGGCGTGGACGGCGCGTGGTGTCTCGCCCCGTCGAGCGGCACGAACTCGTGCAACCCGGCGGGGCGCGGGCCGGCGAACAACCGGTCCCACAGGGATGAGCCGATGCCGACCACGGCCGACAACCCGCCGTTCGGAATGCGGAATCCCACGGCCTTGCGGAGGCCGGACAGATCGGCGAGCAGATCCCGGACCTGCGTCTCACCGCCCTCGTCGACCGTGACGACGAGGAAGATCGCCGCCTCGGTCAGTGGCGTCAGAATCGGTTGTGGACGAGTCACAAGATCACCGTAGTTCACGACGACCGGATCGGCTCGTGATTACTGCGGGACCATCCATGAGAGCACGGGTGTCGTCTGCAACCACACCAGAATCGCGAACACGGCGAGCATACCGACACTGATGGGCGCGAGTCTGCGCATCAGCACCCGGTCGCTGCCGCCCACCCCCTGCACGGACGACACCAACGCCAGGTTCTGCAACGCGATCGGGGTGCCCGCGGTACCGCCGGTCATGTTGCCCGCGACCAGTACCGTCGACGGCAGTCCCGCCTGCTGCGCCGCCGACACCTGCACACTGCCGAACATCGCGTTCGACGCGGTGTTCGACCCGGTCACGACCACACCGAGCCAGCCGAGCACCGGAGAGAGCAACGCGAACCCCGCGCCGGCACCCGCCAGGAACTGACCTATCGTCGCGGTCTGCCCCGACAGGTTCATCGTGTAGGCGAGAGCCAGCACCGACGTGACCGTCGCGAACGACCACCGCAGCTGCACGACCGACGCCGTGAAGCATCGCACCGCATCGCCCGACGCCACCTTCAACAGCGCGATCGACAGCAACGCCGCCACGAACACCAGCGTGCCCGGCGCCGTGAGCAGGCTCAGCGTGAACGTCTCCGTGGGCGGCACCGCGCCGGATTCGGTGACCACGTCCACGCCGGGCCAGGCGAACGAGAACGTCGCCTTCGCCAGCAACGATTCGACCGGACCGATGCGGCTGATCAGGAACACCACGACGATCAACGCGTAGGGAACGAACGCCTCGACGGTGCGGCGGACGCCGTCGGGGGCATGCTCGGGGACCCGTCGTTCCGCGTCCGCCCGCGGCGACCAGAACCTCAGCAGGAACATCAGCGCGAGCAACCCGGCCGCGGCCCCGGCGATGTTGCTCAGACCCACCACGAACCAGGTCGCACACACGAACTGGCCGACGGCGAACGCGAACCCGACGACGACCGCCGCCGGCCACGTCCGCCGCAGCCCGTCGCGCCCACCGACGATCGCGACCAGCACCAACGGTACGAACACCGCGATCAGGCACACCTGCCGGGCGACCATCGGGCCGATCTCGTCGATCGGCAGCGACGACACCTTCGACATCGTCAGCATCGGGGTGCCCATGACACCGAGCGGTGTACCGACCGCGTTCGCGACCAGTGCGGCTGCGGCCGCGCGGACCGGAGCCACTCCGGCACCGACGAGCACGACCGTCGCCACCACGATCGGGGTGCCGAATCCCGCGACCGCCTCGAGCAGCGCACCGAACAGGAACGCGATGACGATCGTGAGGATGCTGTGGTCCGGGGAGATCCGTGCGAACGCGCGGGTCAGCACGTCGAAGTGGCCGGACTCCACGGTCAGGCGGTACACGAACACCGCCGACACGACGGTCCACATGATCGGGAACACACCGAACACGGCGCCCTCCAGACCTGCGCTGAGAGCGGACGTCACCGGCATCGAGTACACGGTGACCGCGACGAGCAGCGACACACCGACCGCGACGAGCGCCGCGAGCCACGGTTTGACGCGGAACACGACGAGCAGCACGAGCATCGCCAGCAGCGGCAGCACCGCGACCGCGGCCGACCAGGCGAGGGACTCCGCGACGGGGGCGAGGGGTTGGACGAACGTCACGAGCTCACACCTGTCCCGGGCCGAGCACAGACCGGATCGCCGCCGCGGTGCCGTCGAGCACCGTGCGGTTCGGTGTACGAGGATGTGCGCGCAGACCGAACCCGTCTCCGGTGGTGCGGGGGACGACGTGCAGGTGCACGTGGAAGACCTCCTGCCCCGCCGCGACACCGTCGGCCAGGAAGAGGTTCACGCCGTCGACCGGCAGATCCGAGGAACGCAGCGCCACCGCGATACGCCGACCGGCGTCGAACACCGCGTTCCCGGCCGCCGGGTCGAGTTCGGCGAGACCGGATGCGTGCCGCTTCGGTACGACCAGCAGATGCCCCGCGGTGAAGGGCCTGATGTCCAGGAAGGCGAGCACATCGGGTTCGTCGAGGACGACGCTGGCCGGTGCCTCGCCGGCCACGATGCCGCAGAAGATGCAGTCGTTCACATAGCTCAGGATCTCACGGACGGCGCGGTGCCCCGCACCCCGCTAGGCGTCGATGACGTGAGCGCGCGCGGTGTCCAGCATCCGCAACAGTTCCGACTGCACCACCGGACGGTCCCGCTGCGGATCATCGCTGTGCGCGAGGTAGAGCATGGCTTCCTCGACGGCCGCGACCAGCAGGTGCGCGAGCACCGACGAGCGCACCGACGACTCCGCGTACGACCGGTCCTGCGTCGCCAGCATCCGTTCGATGCTCCGCAACGTCGAATCCCTGTGCGATTCGCGCACTTCGGCCCAGCCGAGCACCGCAGGTGCCTCGATCAGGACGAGACGGCGGGTGGCCTGATCGTTGACGACGTCGAGCGAGGCGAGGACCGCCGCAGTGAACGCCGCCCACGGATCGTCGATCGGTTCGTCGGGGACCAGCGTGGACTCCGCTTCCTTCTGCAGGTGCTCGATCACCCCGCGGAACAGCTCACGCTTGTTCGCGAAGTGGTGGTAGAGCGCGCCGCGGGTCACACCCGCGACCGCGACGATCTCCTCCGTCGCGGCCTCCGCGTACCCGTCCCTGACGAATACCTCCAGGGCGGCCTCGAGCAGCGCCGTGCGTGTGCGCGCCGCATCCCGAATCCGCCCGTTGTTCGTCGTCTTCTCCGACAACTTCTCTCCCCTGCTCTAGTACTGCTACCCCCATCGAAAAACGTGTCCCCTCGGCAGCCGACTCGGTCGTCCTCTACAGGATCGGTGCCGGGGAATACTGCGCGGCCTCCGGGTTGCGGGCCACGAGGTCTTCCACGGCCGCGACCACCGACGCGACCTGTGCCTCGGCGGCACCGATGAACGCGGACCGGTCGGCGAGTGCGGCGTCGAGCGCGGCACGGTCGAGCGGCAGTCGCGCGTCGGCCGCGAGACGGTCGAGCAGATCCGGTTCGCGTCCCTCCTCGCGCATCGCCAGCGCGACGGCGACGGCATGCTCCTTGATCGCTTCGTGCGCCGTCTCACGCCCCACACCGGCGCGCACCGCGGCCATCAGCACCTTCGTGGTCGCGAGGAAGGGCAGGTAGCGAACCAACTCCTTCTCGATCACCGCCGGATACGCACCGAACTCGGCGAGCACCGTCAGGAACGTCTCCATCTGTCCGTCGATCGCGAAGAACGCGTCGGGCAGCGCGACCCGGCGCACCACCGAACAGAAGACGTCGCCCTCGTTCCACTGGGCGCCGGCGAGTTCGGCGGCCATCGAGGCGTAGCCGCGCAACACGACCTGCAGACCGTCGACGCGCTCGCACGAGCGGGTGTTCATCTTGTGGGGCATCGCCGACGAACCCACCTGACCCGGCTGGAACCCCTCGGTGACGAGTTCGTGCCCCGCCATCAGGCGAATCGTGTGCGCGAACGACGCGGGCCCCGCCCCGACCTGCACGAGCGCGGACAGCACGTCGTGGTCGAGGGACCGCGGATACACCTGGCCGACACTGGTGAGCACGTTCGCGAATCCGAGGTGGTCGGCGACCTTCTGCTCGAGCTGCGCGAGCTTGTCGGCGTCACCACCGAGCAGGTCCAGCATGTCCTGCGCGGTGCCCATCGGGCCCTTGATGCCACGCAGCGGATACCGGGCGATCAGTTCCTCCACGCGACGCAACGCGAAGAGCAGCTCGTCGGCGGCCGACGCGAACCGCTTCCCCAGAGTCGTGGCCTGCGCCGCGACGTTGTGCGAACGGCCCGCCATCACCGTCGCCGAGTACTCGGCGGCACGTTCGGCGAGGCGCGCCGCGATCGCCACCCCGTGAGCGTGCACGTGTTCGAGCGACCGCAGCACCTGCAGCTGCTCCACGTTCTCGGTCAGGTCACGGCTCGTCATGCCCTTGTGGACGTGTTCGTGACCGGCGAGAGCGTTGAATTCCTCGATGCGCGCCTTCACGTCGTGCCGGGTGACCCGTTCACGCGCGGCGATGGAGTCCAGATCCACCCGGTCGACGACCCGCTCGTAGTCGGCGATCGCCTCCGCGGGCACGTCGATCCCGAGCTCGGCCTGCGCGCGCAGCACCGCGAGCCACAGTTGCCGTTCGAGCACGATCTTGTGCTCCGGCGACCACAGGTCCCTCAACGAAGGGCTGGCGTAGCGGGTGGCGAGGACGTTCGGGATGTGACTCACAAAAGGTCAGTCTACGGTCCCGCAGTTCGATCATTCGCAGGTAGGCGGGGCGACGCTCTCGACCATGTCGACGAGGATCCCCCGGGCGAGGCCGCGCGGGTCCGGATCCAGATCACCGAGCCCGTCGAGCACCGCACCGTCGACGATCGCGACGATCCGGCGCAACTGGGGGACGTGCGCGGCACGGCCGCACCGTTCGAGCAGTTCGGCGAGCAACGCGTCGATCTCCTCGCGCATCCGCAACCGGACGTCGCGCAGTTCGGGGTGTCGCGCCGCCGCCACCCACCGCTCGTACCGGGAGATCAACCGCTCCCGGTCGGTGTCCCCGACCCCGCGCGGACCGATCAGCAGGTCGACGATCAGGTCCGCGGTCGACTCCACGCCGCGCGGCCCCTCCGGCACCTCGTCGACCCGTTCCCTCATCACGTCGAGTTCCCGCACCGTGTTGAGGTGCACGGCGCACGTGATCAGGTCCTCGAGCGAATCGAAGTAGTAGGTCGTGGAGGCGAGGGGCAATCCCGCCCGCGACGCCACGGCACGATGCCGAACCGCGTCGATCCCGCTTTCGAGGACGATGTCGGCCGCCGCTTCGACCAGCGCCCTGCGGCGCCGCTCGCCCTTCGGGGTCGCAGCTGTCGACATTCCCCCATGTTGACAGCCGACGCACCCCACCACGGTCGAACGGCCGGACATACCGCCCGGTACCATGAGCGCGCTGAGGGGGAGTCACGGGGGCCGGGGCGCGTGATCCTCGTTCGTGTCGAGTGTGATCGGAGCGGAACGTATATGAGGCGTCGTCGGTTCCTGCAGGCATCCGCGTTGGGTGCCACCGTAGCTGCGGTCGGTGTTCCGGGGGTCGGTGTCCCGGTGGCGTCGGCACTGCCCGTCGGGGTGGACGAATACCGCCGGATGGTCCCGGAGTTGTTCGCCGAGCCTCCCGCGGCGCCGTCGCACTCGGACGCGATCGTCATCGGTTCGGGTTTCGGTGCGAGCGTCGCAGCGCTGCGTCTCGCCGAGTCGGGGACGCAGGTCACCGTCCTCGAACGCGGCCTGCGCTGGCCGCGCGACCCGCACCGCGAGATCTTCACGACCGACCTGCTCGCCGACGGTCGCGGCTACTATCACCGCACCTCCTTCACCGGCCCCACCGGCATTCCCGTGGTGTGCGACGACTTCGCCGGTGTCCTCGACGTCACCGACTATCCGAACATGTCCGTGTGGCGCGGCGCCGCCGTCGGCGGCGGTTCGATCGTCTTCACGGGTGTGATGATCGCTCCCGAACAACGATTCTTCGAGCGGGTGTTCGGTGACCGCCTGAACTACGAGGAGATGACCTCCACGTGGTATCCGAAGGTGCGGTCGATGCTGCGACTCGACGCGATGCCCGACGACGTCTACCACGCCGCCGAGTTCACACACTCACGCCGCTGGGACGACGACGCCCGCGCCGCCGGATACACCCCGCACCGCATCGACGGGATCTGGGACTGGGACGTGGTGCGCGCCGAACTCGCCGGGTCGGTGCGCCGCTCCGCAGTCGCCGGAGAGAGCAACCTCGGCAACTCGAACGGCGCGAAGTTCGACCTGACGCAGAACTACATCCCCGCGGCCGAGGCCACCGGGCGTGCCGTCGTCTGCCATGCGCATCGGGTGACGGCGATCGGGCAGGACGGTGACCGGTACTGGGTCGAGGTCGACGTCGTCGACCCCGTCGGCACCGTGTTGCGCACACAGACCCTCACCTGCGACCGACTGGTGCTCGGCGCCGGGTCGGTCGGCACCACCGAACTGTTGGTCAAGGCGCGGCACACCGGTTCCCTGGCGAATCTCGACGAGCGTGTCGGGCGGGGCTGGGGCACCAACGGCGATGCCGTGCTGGTGCGGTCGTTCGCGCTCACCGAGGGCTTCACCGGCGACCAGGGCGCACCCTCCGCGTCGCGGATCGTCGACGAGTCGGGGTTGCCGCTCAGCCTGGAGAACTGGTTCGTCGCCGGCACCGCGAAGGACGTCGCGATGCTCGCGTCGCTCGGGATGACGATGGATCCCACCCGCGGCGACATCACGTACGACCCGGTCGCCGACCGCGGCGTCGTGAACTGGCCGGCAGGCGGCCAGCAGGCCTCCGTCGACGCGCTCCGCGCCGTGCAGAACAGGATGGCCCGCGCCGGCGGTACCGTTCCCGGCGCCGAACCGCTCGCCCCCGACGTCAACGCCTCGTTCACCGCGCACCCGCTCGGCGGTGCGGTGCTCGGGGACGCCACCGACGGATACGGCCGGGTGCACGGTCATCGCGGCCTGTATGTGGTCGACGGGGCATTGATCCCGGGCAGCACCGGAACCGTGAACCCGTCGCTGACCATCGCGGCTCTCGCCGAACGCAACATCGCGCGGATCATCTCCTCCGGCAATTGACTCGGCATCGTCGAGTGGGCAGTCGCGAGCCGTTTCCCGGGGGATCCCGAAACCACGACTGCACGCTCGAGCCGACCCTCCCACCAGGAAGGACAACGGAATTGAGCGAGCTTCACAAGCCCGGACCGCCGGAGCCGCACGACCCGTCGCAGCCCACCGCCCGGTACCAGCGCTACCTGGAACCGGGTGAGTTGGAAGAACTCAATCGGCTGCGTGCGTGGCGCGAGCAGCAGGAACACGAGGACGCGCAACGCCGCGCGCACGAGCATCAGCGGGAACTGGCGCTGCAGGAGCAGCAGCGCCGGATCGCCGAGCAGCAGCGGCAACTCCACGCCCAGCAGGCGCAGCAGTTCGCGGCCCCGCAGTATCCTCCGCCACCCCAGTACGCGCCGATCCAGCAGGTGACCGTGCACACCACGCAGCGCGCGGACTGCCCGCACCTGCTGCACTTCGTCCTGACGCTGATCTCCTGCGGTCTGTGGCTCCCGATCTGGATCATCCACGCGATCGTCGTCGCCTCACGCTGACGGGTGCCGGTGCCGCCGGGTCAGCGCAGCGGCAACCACCCGGCGAGCCGGTCGAGGGCAGCGGTGACGTCCGCCGTCGAACCCGCGAACGACAGGCGCACGGTCTCGTCGCCGCGCACGGTGTCGAAGTCGATGCCCGGTGCGAGCGCGAGACCGGTGTCGTGCAGCAGCCGCGCGCACCACGCCGCCGACGTCTCGTCGCGCAGCAGGTGCGCGATGTCGGCGTACACGTAGAAGGCCCCGTCGGCGGGCGCGAGTTCCGTCAGACCGACGTCCTGCAGACCGGTCAGCAGCAGGTCGCGGTTGACCGCGTATCGCGCGACGTGCCCGTCGAGTTCGACGCGGGCTTCCGCACCGAACGCCTCGACCGCCGCGAACTGGGAGATCGACGGTGGACACACCGTCATGTTCGATGCCAGTCGCTGCAACGCGGGCCGCAGGTGTTCGGGGACGAGCATCCAGCCGAGCCGCCAACCCGTCATGGAGAAGTACTTCGACACCGATCCCACCACCACCGCGTTGCGCGAGGTCGCCCACGCCGTGGACGTCGCCGGCGAGCCGGGGGTGCCGAACTCGATGCCGTGGTAGATCTCGTCGGACACCAGCAGCGCGTCGTGCTCGTCGCACCAGCGGGCCAGCGCCGCGAGTTCGGCCGGGTCGATCATGGTGCCGGTGGGATTGGCGGGGCTGGCCACCACGACACCCGCCGGCGGCGAGTCCAACGCCTCGAGCATCGCGACCGTCGGCTGGTAGCGGGTGTCGGGCCCGCAGTCGAGTTCCACCACCCGGCAGCCGAGCGCGGCGAGGGTGTTGCGGTACGCGGGGTAGCCCGGTCGCGCGACCACCACGGTGTCACCGGGGTCGAACGCGGCAAGGAACAACAGGGTGAACGCACCGGACGACCCGGTGGTGACGACGACCTCGTCCGGCTCGACGGCGACGCCGTACCGGTCGCGGTGGTGTCCGGCGATCGCCTCGCGCAGCGGGAGCACACCGAACGTCTCCGTGTACCCCAGGAGTTCCGTGTCGACGGCCCGCCGCGCCGCGCGGAGCACGGGCGTCGGCGCGGAGGTCGACGGCTGCCCCGCGGCGAGACTCAGCACGTCGCCGTGGGTTCGTTGACGTTCCTCCGCCGCCTTCCACACATCCATCACGTGGAACGTCTCGATGCGGGAACGTTGCGATTCGATGCGCACGGACTCGACGTTAGCCGGTGGCCCGCGACGTCAGCGAACGGCCCGCTCGTGCTGCGCGAACACGGCACCCCACGCGATCGGCACGTCGCCGCCGTCCAGCTGCATTCCGGGTTCGCCGTCGCCGCCGCCCGCGCGATCGGGCACCACCGGAACGAGCAGGTGCGAATCGAACCGGCCGCCGGTGTGCACGATGTGGAATCCCTGGTTGACGGTGCAGTCGTGCCCGACCACGGGCCCGGTGCACAGGTCGTGCCCGGCGATGGTCAGGACCAGGGACGATCCGGCTTCGAAGAACGTGCTGTGCGGGGTGATCTCGATGTCGACGGGAACGATCTCGCCGGGACGCAACGGCCGGCGTCCGGCCGGCGCCACCACGGGCCGGTAGTTGGTGGACGCCTCCGTGTCGAGGGCGCGCCGCGACACCCTGATGCAGCCCTGCGCTACCTGCCCGGCCTCGGATCCCGCGTGCCCCTCGAACAGCACCTCCTCGCCGTCGACATCGTGTTTGCCGATCCCGACGAACAGGTCCATGTCCTCGGCGTCCTTCGCCTGCACCCACAGCCGCAGAGCGGTGTGGCCGCTGATCTCGGTGTCCGTGCCGAACGTGTGGGTGAAGGTCAGGACGTCACCGGCGACGGGGAACGTGCGGGCACTCGACGGTTCCTGTCGCCGGTCGCCGACCAGTCCGCCGGTGACGTGATCGAGATACAACGGCACGTATCGAGTGTCCGGGATCGGCCACTGGGCCTCGTACCGTTCGGAACAGGTGCGCAGGTCGTGGCGGGTTTCGAGCCGCACAGCGGGCGTGTCGCCGAATCCGTTGTCGGCGTCGGCGAGCACGTGGTCGAAGAACCGGCGCTGCGCGTCGACGACCTCGCGACTGTAGAAGGTCTGCCACATCTTGCGGCCGTGGGTGTAGAGCCACTTGCGGGACGATCCCAGACGCAGATAGCCGGTGATCGAACCTCGGGTCCGTGGCCCCTGGTCGGACCAGGACACACCGACGAAGGCGGGCACCGTGACGTCCTCGAGTTTCGGTGGGCCCACGAGGTGTCGGCAGCGGGTGTGGTGGCGTCGCAGCAACCAGGGTCCGATGCGTCGGAACGCCCGGGCCGCCGAACCCGCGCCGATGTACAACGAGCGGTGCCAGAACTCGCTGAACCGGGTGTCGGGCACACCGCCGTGGCACAGGGTGTCGCGGTAGGGGTCGCTGATGCCTTCCCAGGGTGCGATCGCCGCGAGATGCGGTGGTCGACGCGCCGCCGTGTACCACTGGAGGGTCGCCAGGTGGGAGGCTCCCGCCATCCCGACGCGGCCGGTACTCCACGGTTGCGCCGCCGCCCATTCGACGACGTCCGCGGCGTCGGCAGCGGAACGTCCGAGAAGCATCCGGGGCTTCCCGCCACTGGTGAAGCATCCGCGCTGATCCGCCACGACCAGCACGTATCCGTGCGGCACCCACTGTGCCGGGTCGGGCGCCTCGAACGAGGTCCGATCGCTCAGTCGCAGGTCACCGACGTAGTTGCCGCTGTCGGCGAGCGCATCGAAGTCGATCGGATACCCGTCGACCCCGATGTCCTTGCCGTACGGTGTGACGCTGACGAGAACGGGATGGCGCGTGCCCGGCGGCGACTGCGGCCGATACACGTTGGCCATCAGTACCGTGCCGTCGGTGAGCCGGATGGGGACGTCGCGGTCGACGACGATGTCGTCGGGAAGCGGATACACCGTCACGCGGTGCTGCCGCAGCGGCGTCGGGTCGTGCCTGCGGGTTCGCACCCACGATGCCATTCCCCACCTCCCGTGTCCCCCAGAAGATGCACAGAGTCTGCAACATGCAGCCGGTACGTGCAAGGCGGCACGGGTGGTGTACCGCTCCCGCTCCCGCTCCCGCTCCCGCTCCCGAGCGAGCGGTACATCCGATCGATCCGATGAAACGGGTGTACCGTTCGCTCGCGCGGCGGGGGCGCCCGGAGGTGCGGACGTCAGAGCGAGATGCGACCCTCGAGCGCCGCGAGACCGATGTCGCTGCGGTAGTGCCCACCGGGCAGCTTGATCTCCGCGAGCGTCGTGTACGCGCTGTCGCGGGCGGCGCCGAGATCGTCGCCGACCCCGATCACGTTCAGTACCCGTCCGCCCGCGGACACGAGGGCGCCGTCGTCCCGACGCTTCGTCCCCGCGTGCAGCACCCGCTCGTCGTCGGCACCGGTGATGACGTCGCCGGTTCGCGGGCTCGCCGGGTAGTGCTCGGCGGCCAGCACCACGGTGACGGCAGCACCGTCACGCCACTGCAGCGGCGGCAGATCGGCGAGAGCGCCGGTCGCGACGGCGTTCAGAGCCGCGCCCAGCGGCGACTCGAGGAGCGCGAGGACGGCCTGCGTCTCGGGGTCACCGAACCGGCAGTTGAACTCGACGACCGCCGGCCCCTCCGCACCCATCGCCAGACCCGCGTACAGCAACCCGGAGAATCCGCAGCCGCGGCGCACCATCTCGACCGCGACCGGGCGGACGACCTCGTCGACGATCCGATCGACGCTGCCCTCCGGCAACCACGGCAGCGGCGTGTACGCGCCCATGCCGCCGGTGTTCGGTCCGGCGTCGCCGTCCCCCACCCTCTTGTGGTCCTGCGCCGGCAGCAGCGGCACGACGGTCTCACCGTCGACGAGGCAGAACAGCGACACCTCCGGTCCGTCCAGGAACGATTCGAGCAGCACCGGGTGCCCGTTCTCGATGATCTCCGCGGCGTGATCGCGGGCGGCGTCACGGTCGGTGGTCACGACGACGCCCTTGCCCGCGGCCAGACCGTCGTCCTTGACGACCCAGGTGGGCCCGAACCGGTCGAGGGCCGCATCGATGTCGGCGGGGCTGTCGACGACCTCGCTGTGCGCGGTGCGCACCCCCGCGGACGCCATCACGTCCTTCGCGAACGCCTTGGACCCCTCGATCCGTGCGGCGGCCGCGGACGGCCCGAAGCAGGCGATGCCCGCGTCGCGGACCGCGTCGGCGACACCCAGCACCAGCGGGACCTCCGGGCCGATCACGACGAGATCGACCTGCTGGTCCTTCGCCAGCGCCACCACCTGCTCGGCGGACGCCGCGTCGACCGGGAACTGCTCGGCGATCCTGCCGATCCCGGCGTTGCCCGGAGCGGCCAGCACGGCCGTCACACCGGGGTCGCGGGACAGGGCCAGGACGAGGGCATGTTCACGGGCACCGGAGCCGATAACGAGTACGCGCACGACCGACAGACTACGGGACCGGCTGCCACACCAGATCGGCGCGGCCACGTGTTCCGGCGACGGCGGACGCGTTGGGGAGGTCGACGTCACGCACCCGGTCGCGCGCCTGCAGGGCGGCCCGTCCCCCGACGCGGTGGCGCCGCACCAGACGCGGGGTCAACGTCGAATCCGGAACGTCCAGGAACACGACGAGGTCGATGAGTTCCCGGATCCGCTCCCAGCCTCCGGTGTCGAGGAGCAGATAGTTGCCTTCGGTGACGACGACCCGCGCGTCGGGCGGGATCGCGTGGAAGGCGGCGACCGGTTCATCGAGTCTGCGCGAGAAGTCGGGGGCGTGGATCACCTCGTCGGGACGGGCCCGTACCCGCTTCAGGAGTTCGCGGAACCCGGCGACGTCGAAGGTGTCGGGGGCGCCTTTGACGGATCGTCGGCCCAACGCGTCGAGTCGGTGGTTGGACAGGTGGAAACCGTCCATGGGCGCGAGACCGTGCGGGATTCCTGCCCTGCCGAGTGCCTCGACGAGCATCCCCGCCGCACGACTCTTCCCTGCGCCGGGCGGCCCGCAGAGGCCGACGACGATGCGCCTGTCCTCGGGCAGCCCCGCCAGCACGTGCGTCACCAGTTCGGTGACCAGCGCGTGCAGTGTGCCGCTGCGCGCGGACTCGAGCCCCCTCATGACGGAGACGATACGACCGATGCCGCACCGGCACGTCGGGCGATCGACCACAGGTTCGAGGTGGCGACGGCATCGACCGTCGTCGGCGATGTCGCCGAGTGGCGGTGAGCGGCCTATTGTGCCGGTATGGCTTCCGTGTTCAGCAAGATCATCTCGGGCGAGTTCCCCGGCCGGTTCGTATGGCAGGACGACGACGTCGTCGCCTTCCTGACGATCAACCCCTTCACTGAAGGGCACGTGCTCGTGGTGCCGCGCGACGAGGTGGATCACTGGCAGAACATCGACGACGACCTGTGGACGAAGACCAACGGTGTTGCCCGGATCCTGGGCCGCGCCGTCACCCGCGCCTACGACGCGCCGCGCGCGGGTCTGATGATCGCCGGACTCGAGGTACCCCACCTGCACCTGCACGTGTTCCCCGCGTACTCGCTCGAGGACTTCGACTTCGCCACGGCCGAGAAGAACCCGTCCGAGGAGTCACTCGACCGTGCCCGCGACCGCATCCGCGCGGCGCTGCGCGAACTCGGCTACGGCGACAACGTGCCGGACTGAGCCGGTCCGGGGGCCGCGGCAGGTTCGTGCTCTCCGGGGCCCTCGCGGAGGAACGCGGCGAGTTCGACCCACGACGTGGTGCGTGCCGCCGGACCGGTGAGCAGACCGAGGTGACTACCGGGCACCGCCACGAAACGCACCTCCGGCGAGCCGGTCAGCACCTGCCCGACGGGTTCGACGGACGGAATCGGGGCCAGCACGTCCTCGGAGCCACCGATCGACAGGACGGGCACGGTCACCGACGAGAGGTCGATGGCACGATCACCGAGCCGCAGTACACCCGACCACAGTTCGTTGGCGACGGTCACGTGTATCGCGAGTTGACGGAACGCGCGACCCGGGTATCCGTACATGTCGTCCTGGAAACGGTCGACGAGTTCCATGCGCGCGAGCTTGTCCCGGTCGGCGATGTTGCCGGCGACGAACCACGGGCGCTTCAGTTCACGCTCGAACGCCGTCGCCCGGTACCCGATCCGCACCAGCGGCGCCGGGATCCCTCCGAACAGCGTCGACGCGAGACCGAGCACGGGGTCGACGACTCTCTGCCCCACGAACCTGGGGATCGCCATGATCGGGATCTTCCGGTAATCGATGGGTGTACCGAAGGTGGCGAGAGAGCGCACCGGCAGGTCCGGGTGCGCGGCGATGGTGAGCATCGACATGGTTCCGGCGATCGACCACGCGACGACGTCGACGTCGCGGTTTCCGCACAGTTCCGACGCGCGGAGGATGGCCTCGGGAAGCACGTCGTCGAGCCAGAATTCGAGTCCGAGATCGCGGTCGTCGCCGTTCATCGCGCCGTACTCGATCACGAAGACACTGCGCCCCAGACCGACGAGGTACTGCACGAGACTCTGGTCGGGCATCAGGTCGAAGCATTTCGGGGACGCGGCGAGCGGCGTCACGAGCAGCACCGGCGCCCCGGCGTCGTCGGCACCGTACCTTCGCAGCACGCGGTGTGGCCCGTCGCCGACCACCGTGGACGGGGTGCGGTGCGGTGCGGCGACGCCGTCGGCCACGAACAACGCCCAGGCGTTGCGGGCGGACTGTGACACGAAGTCGGTGATACCCATCGGTGGTCGTTCTCCCTACATCACGCCAGTTGCTGTAACCGGACGTATCAGTATCTTGCCGTGCCCGACGATAGTAGAGGACAGACGAACCCGTCATTCCCGCCGGACCCGAGGGAGACGGACCCGGAAGGTCGCCCCCACCCCCGGCGCTCCGTCCACCACCACCGAACCGCCGTGTGCCGCCACGAGCGCCGCCACGATCGACAGTCCGAGCCCACTGCCGCTGCCCGCCACCGAGCGCGTCCGGGACGAATCGGTGCGATAGAACCGCTCGAACACCCGCTCCCGGTCGCCTCCGGACAGGCCCGGTCCCGTATCGGCGACCTCGAGCACCGCGTCGTCACCGTCGGTACCCACCCGGACCGTCACCGACGCCTCCGGAGGTGTGTGTGTCAGCGCATTGGTGACCAGATTTCCGAGGACCTGACGCAGTCGCACATCGTCACCCATGACCTCGGGGGTGCCCGGGCCGTCGACGACCTCGAGCCGGATGGTCCGGTCGGGCGCGACGACCCGCGCCCCGTGCACCGCGTCCGCGGCGATGGCGAGCAGGTCGACGGGCTTGTTCTCGAGCGGCCGCTGCGCGTCGAGGCGCGCCAGCATGAGCAGATCCTCCACGAGCACCCCCATCCGCCGAGACTCGTGGAAGATCCGGTCCATGAGCAGGTCCGTGTCGTCGCTGGCGCCCTGCCGGTACAACTCTGCGAAACCGCGGATCGTGGTGAGCGGAGTGCGCAGTTCGTGGCTCGCATCGGCGACGAAACGGCGCATCTTCTCCTCCGAACGCTTTGCCGACTCCTCCGAACGCCTCGCCGACTCCTCGGAACGCCTCGCCGACTCCTCGGAGGCGGCGGTGGTCGCGAACGCCGTCTGGATCTGTTCGAGCATCGTGTTCAGCGCGACCGCGAGCCGCCCGACCTCGGTGTGCGGGCTCGATTCGGGAACCCGTTCGTGGAGATCACCCCCGGCGATCGCGACGGCGGTGCGCTCCACCTGCCCGAGCGGGCGGAGACTGCGGCGAACCACGAAGTACGCCGCGATCGCGAGCACGACCAGCACGATCCCGCCGATCCCCGCCTCCAGTGCCACCAGCCTCGAGACGGTCTCCTCGTTCTCCCGCAGGGTCATCGCAACGGTGGTGGTGCCACCGAACGAGTCCTCGGTCGTCAGCACTCGCCAGTCGGTGTCGGTGTCGCCGTCGCCCGTGGACCCGACCGTCGTCGGCTCCCCCGGGGCCACGTCGACGAGGTCCGGTCGGCTGCTGTGGTCGTTGATCTGCAGGAGCACGTCACCGTCCGGACCGGTCACCTGAACGAAGTAGGGACTCGGAGGGCGCACGTGGTCGACGCTCGGCGGCGGACGGATCCCCAGCGGTTTCGCCCAGGTCCGGGACGCATCGTGCAGGTCGCGATCGACCCTGCCCTGCAGGGACGACTCGAGCGCCGACGTGACCGCGAGCCCGGACACGAGCAAACCCACCCCCGCGAACAGGACCAGGGTGGCCACCAACGTCAGACGCAACGGGAGCGCACGCAACCGTGCCATCGCCGGCCCTCACGCCCTCGGCTCACGCATCACGTAGCCGACCCCGCGCAGAGTGTGGATGAGCGGCGTGTCGCCCGTGTCGATCTTCCGGCGGAGATACGACACGTAGGACTCGACCACCCCGACCTCACCGCCGAAGTCGTAGTTCCACACGTGATCGAGGATGCGGGGTTTGCTCAACACCGTTCCCGCGTTGACCATGAAGTACCGCAGCAGAGTGAATTCGGTGGGTGACAACGACACCGGCCGACCCGCCCTGAACACCTCGTGCGTGTCGTCGTCGAGTTCGATGTCGGCGAACGTGATCCGCGACGATCGTTCCTGCTCGGAGACCTTGCCGGCGCGCCGCAGGATGGTCCGCAGTCGCGCGATGACCTCTTCGAGGCTGAAGGGTTTGGTGACGTAGTCGTCGGCGCCGAGTGTCAGCCCCGACACCTTGTCCTCCACCGCATCCTTCGCGGTGAGGAACAGCACGGGTGCGTCGCAACCGTCGGCGCGCAGGCGTCGCAGCATCCCGAACCCGTCCATGCCGGGCATCATCACGTCGAGGATCACCGCGTCGGGCCGGAAACCGCGGGCGCGGTCGAGACCTTCGGCGCCACTCGACGCGGTCTCGACGGCGAACCCCTGGAATTTCAGGCTCACCGACAACAACTCGACGATCGTGGGTTCGTCGTCGACCACCAGGATGCGCGCTTCGGCGTTGTCGTCGGTCACGGACCCGATTCTGCTCGCCGAGGCTGGTGACGCGCTGGCCGATTCCTGTGAACTCCCTGGGAGCGTCCGCCTCCGGCGGACCTGAGCGAACGTACCGTCGGCTCGATCGATCAGATCGGGCGTACCACTCGCCCACCCCCGAGGCCCGGTCGGTGCGAGCGCCGACCATCCGCAGATCAGACGGTTTGCCACCCGACACCGACCTGGCTATCGTCGGCTCACGGCGACCCCGACGCGGTCACCCGGACGAGCGCACCGTACCCGGACAGCGACAAGACGGTGCAGGAGCGTGATCGTCGTGGCATGGATCGTCCTGGTCCTGTCCGGAATCCTCGAAGCCGTGTGGGCCACCGCCCTCGGGCGCTCGTCCGGGTTCACCCGACTCGGCCCCAGCATCGTGTTCGTCGTCGCGCTCATCGCGAGCATGGCCGGTCTCGCCTATGCGATGCGGACCCTGCCCATCGGCACGTCGTACGCGGTGTGGGTGGGTATCGGTGCGGCGCTGACCGTCGCGTTCGCCATGGTCACCGGCACCGAACCCGCGTCCCTGGTCAAGGCGTTGCTCATCGCGGGGATCGTCGCCTGCGTGATCGGCCTGAAGCTGCTGCACTGATGTCTGTGTGTCTACGGTTACAGTGAACGGATGAATCTGGGGTCCGTGATCGCCATGCCGCTCCGGGTCGGCCTGGCCGCCGCCGACACCGCTCTCGGCGTCGCCGAGGCCGTCATCGGAACCGTCCGAGTGGCCGTCGCGCCGGCCACCTATTCGACGCTCGGCGCCGTCGGCCTGCCCGACACCCGTACCTCGCTCGGATTGTTGCAGCAGGTGTCCCGCCTGACGGCGGAGGATCGCGGGCTCGGGCAGGCCCTGCGTCCCGGCGGGCCGCTCGACCGGTTGCTCGCCGAGGGCGGTCCCGTCGACCGGCTCACCGAACCCGGTGGGCTGCTCGAACGTCTCCTCGAACCGGGCGGGGCTCTCGACCGCATCACGGCACCGGACGGTCCGCTCGACCGGGTCCTCGCCGACGACGGCGCTCTCGACCGGCTGCTGTCGGAAGGTGGCCTCCTGGACCGGATCACCGCGCCGGACGGCCCCCTCGAACGGTTGCTCGCGCAGGACGGTGCCGTCGAGCGGATCACCGCCCCCGGCGGCATAGTCGACAACGCGCTCCGCCCCGGCGGAGTCATCGAACGCGCGCTCGCGGAAGGGGGTGTGCTCGACGTCCTGCTCTCCGAGCAGGGTGCGCTCGAACGTCTCCTCGCCGAAGGCGGCCCGCTCGATCAGATCGTGCAGCTCTCGGAGACACTCGCCGACCTGACCCCCGACATCGCCCGCATGACCGTCAGCATCGACGTGTTGCAGGAGACCGCGGAACTGCTGCGCGGGGCGGTCGGTCCGCTCGGCGACCTCGCCGGGCGACTCCCCGGGCGGTGGCTGCGCGGCAGCAAGGGCGAACTGCTCCCACCCGGCCCCTAGGGGTTCTTCCCGGGGCCGCCCGTCCGGTCCGCTCGCGCGGTCGCGACGAGTCGCGCCGCGTCTTCCGCGGCGCACACCGCCGCGTCGGCGAGGCCGGCACCGGTCGCGAGCAACGCCGCGACCGTCCCGGCGAAATGGTCGCCCGCCCCGGTGGTGTCGACCACGGCGACAGAGGGTACCGGCACGTGCCGGATACCGTCGCGTGTCGCGACCACCACGTCGGCGCTGCCCCTCGTGATCACCACCGACGTGACCTGCCCGAGGAGAGCTGCGGCAACATCATCGACGGTGCCGTCGCCGACCGTCGCCCCGACGTAGAAGGCAGCCTCGGGTTCGTTGACGATCAGCGGATCGGCGACCCGCAGGACGCTCGGGTCGAGCGGCGCGACCGGACTCGCATTGAGCACGAACCTGCGGTGCCGGGCCGCCTCCCACCCCGCGACCGCCCGCGTCACCTCCGGCGGCGATTCGAGTTGGGTGAGCACGACGGCGGGGTCGAGAACGTCGAGAGCCCGCTCGACGTATTCGACGTCGAGCAGTGCGTTCGCCCCGCTGATCACGACGATCCGGTTGTCCCCGTCGTCCGTGACCAGGACGATCGCGCGACCCGTCGGGGCATCGAGTTCCGCCAGGTACCGGACGTCGACGCCGGCGGCGCGCTGCGCATCACGCAGAACGGCGCCCGCCTCGTCGGAACCGACCGCACCGACGATCGCGGTCGGCGCGTTGCGGGCCGCACCGATCGCCTGGTTGGCGCCCTTCCCGCCCGGATACGTCGACAGGCTCCGCCCGAGTACGGTCTCACCGTTCTCCGGTGCCCGCTGCACCTGCGCGGTGAGGTCGAGGTTGAGAGAGCCGACGACGACCACGGGATGTTCCGGTGTGTCGTTCACGCCGCCCAGACTACGTTCCCGAAATGTCCGTACTGCGATTCCGCGACGTCGAACTGCACACTTTCGACGGGAAACCCCGTGCCGCACATGGCATGATCCGATTCATGGCCGGTTCTGCATCTCATCCGTCACCGCACCTGTCCGTGGGCACCGCAGTGGTCGTGCGCGCCGGAGTCGTCGGTGACGACGCAGAGCCGGGGAAGATCGTCGCGGACTACGGACCGCACCAGGAGGCCGTCGGAGACCAGTTGGGCCGCGATTGGGCTCCCGTGAAACGCTGGGCGGTCGCCCTCGACAACGGACGCCTCGTGTTCGTCGACGACAACGACCTCGAGACGTCCGCCGCCTGATCCCGGCGCGGAATGTGCCGACACCGCGCGGTCGACACCGCGCGGTCAGCACTGGTGGAGCCCCCTGTCAGGATTGAACTGACGACCGCTCGCTTACAAGGCGAGTGCTCTACCACTGAGCTAAGGAGGCAATGGAGCGCCGCCCATCATATAGGGCGCAACCACCGTGCGTGCACCCACCCGGTTTGGCTACGGTGATGGGCATGCTGTTCGCGGCCGGATCGAGGATCGACACCGAGGCCGGGCATCGGTGAGCTTCCTCAGAGCGGCCTCCGGCCTGGTCTTCGGGCGCCGACGCGCCACCATCGACGCCGTCACGTCGGCGCCGACGCCGCTGCAGCCGATCGATCTGACGGACGACGCGGTCGTCGCCGAGGCCCTGGACGTCGCGGTGCGGGTCGGTGAAGTTCTGCTCGCGGCCGGCACCGGAGCGATCGACACCTCCGAGCAGGTGAGGTTCGTCGCCGCCACCTACGGTCTGGCGCAATGCGATGTGGACGTCACCTACAACTCGATCGTGCTGTCCGCATATCGGGGACCGACGATGCCGCCGGCGAGCACGATGCGGGTCGTGCAGTACCGGTCGATGGATTTCACGCGCCTCGCAGCCGTCGACCGCCTCACCCGCCGGATCCGCCGGGACGCGATCTCACCGGCGCAGGCCCACGAGGAACTCCTCGCCCTCACGAACGCTGCCCACCCGTACAACCGTTGGGTGGCGACCGTCGCGTGGTCGGGGATGGCGGCGGCGATCTCCGTTCTGCTCGGCGGCGGGTTCCTGGTGGCGCTCGTGGCGTTCGCGTCGACGTTCGTGATCGACCGCGTCAACCGGTTCCTCAACGGTGTGGGGCTTCCGTTCTTCTTCCAACACGTCGTCGGCGGCATCATCGCGACGGCACCGGCCATCACGATCTACTCTCTCCGCGACACACTGGGTGTGGACGTGTCGCCGGGCCTGATCATCGCCGCCGGCGTCACCGTGCTGTTGTCCGGGTTGTCCCTGGTCGGTTCGGTGCAGGATGCGATCACGGGGGCACCGATCACCGCGTCCGCGCGGTTCTTCGAACTGCTGATGATGACGGGCGGCATCATCGCCGGTGTCGCCACGACCCTGCGTATCGCGGAGGTGTTCGAGGCGGAACTGCCGGTGATCAGCTATGCGCCGCTGCCCGATCTGACCCAGCTCCCGACGAAGATCCTGTCGGGGGCGTTCGCGGCGATGTTCTATGCCCTGGCCTGTTACGCCGAGCGCCGCGCGCTGGCGGTCGCCGCGTTCGCGGGCGCGGCCGGGTCGCTGGTCTATCAGTTGTCGCTGGGGGCGGTGCTCGGTCCGGTCGTCGCATCCGCGACGGCCGCGACGGTGATCGGGTTCGCCGGTGGTCTCGCAGCCCGCCGCGCACTGACGCCACCTCTGGTCGTCGCGGTGGCCGGTATCACGCCGTTGCTTCCCGGCCTCGCCCTGTATCGGGGGTTGTACGCGATGCTGCGGAACGAGATCGTCGTGGGGCTGACCGCGTTGTTCGCGGCGTTCGGTATCGGGTGCGCCCTGGCCGCAGGCGTGACCCTCGGCGAATGGCTGGCACGAACCACCCGCAACCCCCGCACGCTGTTGAAGTCGGGGACGGTGTTGCGCCCGCAGATGCGCCGGATCGGGTCCCGGCGCACCAGATTGGAGGCCGCGACCGGACCCATCCCCACGCCGACCGGCCCGTTGCCGACGGTGACGGGTTCGCTGCCCGTCGTGACGGCGCCGGTTCCGATCGTCACGGGGCCGATCCCGACGGTCACGGTGTCACGGTCCCCCGAAACCGGCCCCCTCCCCACCGGCCCCCTGCCGGCGGAAACCCTGCGCGCGGAGTTGTTCGACGAGACGACGAGAGCCACGCGGCGCCCATGGTGGCGGCGTGGCTCTCGTCGACGATGACTGCCCGGGTCGGGTTCAGCCCTGGCGCGCCTTCTGGTCTGCCTCCATTGCGTCGCGCAGGCTCTTGGGACGCATGTCGGTCCAGTTCTGTTCGACGTACTCGACGCACGCAGCGCGCGACTCCTCACCGAACACGACCCGCCACCCCTGCGGGACCTCGGCGAAGGTCGGCCACAGCGAGTACTGCTCTTCGTCGTTCATCAGAACGTAGAAGCGGCCGTCTTCGTCGTCGAATGGATTCGTGCTCATCTCGCCTCACTTGTTGCGTAGGTGTGCTGGTCCGGTACTCTACCAAGTTCACCGACGTCGACCTGCCGCACCGGCGGATCGAACAGCTGTCGCTCGAGTACGGACGTGAGGATTTCGCCTGCACGCACGGCCGCGTTCGACAGCAGCGACGACGTCAGTCCGTGGGTCTTCTCGGTTCCTCCCTGCAGGTAGATCCCAGCTGTCACATCGTCCGGTGTGGCCAGGCGGTAGTCCCGCGCGACCGGCGGCACCGGAGCGGACGGCGCGAGGTCACCCAGCAGTGGGCCGAGCGGCGCCGGTGCGAAACCTGTCGCCAGGACGACGGCGTCGCACTTCAGTGTGTCGATCCGGCCGTCGAGAGCGTTACGGACCTGCACTGCGATCCCTGCGGTGTCCTCGACGACGGAGGTCACCGCGGATGCCCGCCGCATGAACAACCGGCGACGCCCGGCGACGCGTTCCCGGTATTCGGTGGCGTAGAGGGTCTCGATGAGCGCGGGGTCCACGACCGAATAGTTGGTGCTTCTGTGCAGGTCGAACAGTCGTTCGCGCTCGCCGGCCGGCGCGTCGTACAGTTCACCGACGGTTTCCGGGTCGAAGATGCGGTTCGCGTACGGACTGTCGTCGGCGGGGCTGTACCCGAACCTGTTGAAGACGTTGTGGACCTCGGCCTGCGGATAGTGGCCGTGCAGGTACTGCACGACCTCGGCGGCGCTCTGGCCGGCACCGACGACGACGAATCGCTGGTGGGTGGGTGCCGGCATCTCCTCGAGGTGGAACAGGAACCGGTGGTTGTGGAAGCAACGGGCCGATTCGGTCGCCCACTCGGGGATCCGGGCCTTCAGTCCGACTCCGAGCACCACGTTGCGGGCGTGCACTTCGGTGCCGTCCTCGGTGCGGACGACGAACCGTCGCGCGGTGCCGTCGTCGTCGCGCAGCGCTTCGACGGACCGGACGGTCGTGTCGTACCGCACGTCGGCGCTCACTCTGCGCGCGGCCCAGGCGAGGTAGTCCTGGAACTCGAGGCGGGTCGGAAAGAACGTCTGGTGGTTGACGAAGTCGACGAGGCGGTCCTGCGCGTGCAGGTAGGAGAAGAAGCTGTAACTGCTCGCGGGGTTGCGGAAGGTCACGAGGTCCTTCGGGAACGCGATCTGCATCGTCGAGCCGTCGAGCAGCATGCCCGGGTGCCAGGCGAACTCGGGTTGACGCTCGAAGAAGCAGGCGCGCAGCGCGGTGCCCGCTGCGGCGTTGTGCTCTTCGATCGCGATGGACAGTGCGAGGTTCGCCGGCCCGAAGCCGATCCCCACGATGTCGTGGACGTCGACCTCCCGGTCGTCCGTCACCCCCGAATGAACGGCAAACATGCTGGATCGGTCGGTCATCACTCAACTTCCGTGCTCGGGGGCGCGCGCCCACGGTCGTTCGGGTCGGGCAGAAAAGTAGCTCAGGCTAACCTTGCTTCCACGGAGGGTACCAATGGAAAGGCGTCTGCGGGGACGTCCCGGCGAGCCGTTCCGTCGCCGCACCCCGCCACCTCGGACGAACCGGACACCGCCGTCCCGATCCGCAAGTCCCGCACGGGAAAAGGTGCGGGCGCGGCCGGTGCTTCCACCCGGCCGCGCCCGCGGACCCGTCCTGTTCCGAACAGCCGCCGCCTCAGGCGGTCAGGAAGTCCAGGACCACCTTGTTCACGGCCTCCGGACGCTCCAGGTAGCCGTAGTGTCCGGCGTCGGGAATCTCCTCGTAACGCGCGTTCGGGATCGCATCGGCGACCTCCCGAGACAGATACGCCGGGATCATTCGGTCGTCGGCGAACCCGACCGACAGGCACGGAACCGACACCGATCGGTAGGCGGCGCGACGATCGAACTCACGGTCCATGCCGAGCTGCGCCCGCACACCGGCCGAGATCCGACCCCCGCTGAACTCGAAGACGTCGAGCCAGTCCCGCGCGGTGTTCGGGTCGCGCAGCGAGGCCGGCGACAGGTTCATCACGGCGGTCACCGCCGCCTGGTACGCCGCGGGCAGTTCGACCCCGTTGTCGTACAGCTGCCGTTCGCCTTCGGTCAGGGTCGTCTGGAACCGGTCCATGCGGGCGTGGCCTGCCAGGAACACCGCCTTGCGCACGAGATCGGGGCGGGCGAGCGACAGTTCCTGCGCGACGCGCGCACCCATCGACGTCCCCACCACGTGCGCCGGGCCACCGAGCAGTTCGATCAGTCCGGCGGTGTCGTTCACCAGATCGTCGATGGTCATCCCGTCGAGGCTCTCCCCCGACGGCGCGATCCCCCGATTGTCGAACGTCGCCACCCGATACCCGGCCTGCACGAGCGCCGGAACCTGGTGCAGATCCCACACCCGCCCCGGGCTCCCGGTCCCCATGACGAGAACGACGAGGTCGCCGGATCCCTTGACCTGGTAGTTCAGCGGAATCCCGTTGATCGTGGCGATGGGCATGACAACCTTCCTCGGCGACTACGACGACTACCGCGACCGCGAACAACACGCGGGCCGCGCCCCGCCGAACACCGTACCGTGACCGCCGCGCACGCCCACGCGAGCGCGCCCTGATCGATAAAGCGGGCCGGAAGTGGCGGGCCGGAGTCCCATTCTCCTAGAGTCTGGGTAACTTCCCTGCCAGAACCAGGGCAGATACCCCAGGAGGACTGCATCATGGCCGCGGACACCGCGAAAGACATCGCCGACGAGGATCTCGAACCCGTCGCCGACGAAACCGCACGACAGGCGCAACGCGTCGTCGCCTCCTACGCCGAGGACGCGGACGAGTGCCGCATGCTGCTGTCGATGCTCGGTATCGCCCCCGGCGACAAGCACTGACTCCGCGCGCGACGATCGACGACCCGAGAGGAAACGATGTGACGACGGGCCAGGCGGTACCGGACGACGGATCCGCCGTCCACACCACAGCGGATTTCGTGGTCGTGGCCAACCGCCTGCCGGTCGACCTCGAACGCCTGCCCGACGGCAGCACCCGTTGGAAGCGCAGCCCGGGTGGTCTCGTCACCGCACTCGAACCGATCCTGCGCGCGAATCGCGGTGCCTGGGTCGGTTGGGCGGGGGTCGCCGACGCCGAACTCGATCCGATCGTCGAGGACGATCTCGTACTGCATTCGGTGCCGCTCAGCGCACAGGAGATCGCCGACTACTACGAAGGCTTCTCCAACGCCACGCTGTGGCCCCTCTACCACGACGTGATCGTCCGTCCCGAGTACCGCCGCGAATGGTGGAACGCGTACGTCGAGGTCAATCGCAGGTTCGCGGAGGCCGCCGCGCATGCCGCCGCGGAAGGCGCCACGGTGTGGGTACAGGACTACCAACTGCAGCTGGTCCCGAAGATGCTGCGGATGCTCCGACCTGATCTCACCATCGGGTTCTTCCTGCACATCCCGTTCCCGCCCGTCGAACTGTTCATGCAGATGCCGTGGCGGACCGAGATCGTCGAGGGCCTCCTCGGCGCCGACCTCATCGGATTCCACCTGCCCGGCGGCGCGCAGAACTTCCTGTACCTCGCGCGGCGACTCGCCGGGCACCAGACGTCCCGCGGCACCGTCGGGGTCCGCTCGAAACTCGGTGTCGTGCAGGTCGGCTTCCGGACCGTCCGGGTCGGCGCGTTTCCCATCTCCATCGCCTCGGGGGAACTCGACGAGCAGGCCCGCAGCAGGACGGTGCGGGCCCGGGCCAAGACGATCCGGAAGGAACTCGGCAACCCGAAGCACGTCCTGCTCGGGGTCGACCGGCTCGACTACACCAAGGGCATCGACGTGCGGCTCGACGCCCTGCACGAACTGCTGGCCGAAGGTCGCGTCGATCCCGCCGACACGGTCATGGTGCAGCTCGCCACACCGAGTCGTGAGCGGGTCGACTCGTACGTGCAGATGCGCGGCGAGATCGAGATGATGGTCAGTCGCATCAACGGTGAGTACGCGGAGGTCGGCCGTCCGGTGGTGCACTACATCCACCGCCCGGTTCCCCGCGACGAACTCATCGCCTTCTTCGCGGCGGCCGATGTCATGCTCGTCACTCCGCTGCGCGACGGGATGAACCTCGTCGCGAAGGAGTACGTCGCCTGCCGCAGCGACCTCGGCGGCGCCCTCGTTCTCAGTGAGTTCACCGGTGCCGCAGCAGAACTCCGTCATGCGTTCCTGTGCAACCCGCACGACCTCGAGAACGTCAAGGACGCGATGGAGGCCGCACTGACGGTGCCGCGGGAGGACGGCCGCAAACGTATGCGCGCGCTACGGCGCCAGGTGCTCACGCACGACGTCGACCGCTGGGCCCGGTCGTTCCTCGATGCGCTCTCGCACAGCGGCGCAGCCGGCCCCGCTCTCATCACGCCCGGGGAGAACCACGGCCCGCGATGAACGAGCCGGTGCCCCCCACCTGTCCCGGTGGGGGGGCACCGCCGATCGGCCGTCGATCAGACCGGGGTCAGCCGGTCCACGAGCCAGCGGTCGCCGTCCTTCTGCATTTCGACACGTACGCGACTGCCACTGCTGGCCGCCTCGGGCCTGTCCGAACTCGTGGTGATCTGGTTGAGGTACAGCAGCATCACGGCGTTGTCGGCGTCGGCGGAGACGACCGACGAGCCCTGCACGCTCACCTGCACGGTGATCGATTTCTCCTTCGCACCCGGCGCGACGACGTTGGTCATCAGGTTCATGTATTCCGTGGCGAAGTCGGGAGTGAGTCCCGCCACCGCGGCCTCGGCCTGTTCGTCGACCGTCGCGAAGTCGTACTCGAGCATCGCGACCACCTCCGCCTCGGCCGCCGCACGTGCTTCGACCCGTGCCCGTTCGACCGCCGAATCGTGGATCCGCCCGTACGCGAGCCACCCGACGACCACCGCCAGCACCGCCACGACCGCCGTCAGCACGACGGCCACCGTCGGCAGCGAAGACCGTGAGTTCCCCTGCGTCGAGGCACTTTCCGTCGTTGTCGACGATTCTGCCGTCTCGCCGGGGGCGTCCACCGCACTCACCGTCACCTCACTCACCGCCTCTCTCCTGTCGTTCCCGTCGGCACTGTCGTTCCCGTCGGCGCTCACGGCACGAACTCCACCTTCGACGCCAGTAGTTGTCCGTTCTCGTCGCAGATCGTCACCCGCAGACGGAAGTCCCTCGGTGACGGCTCCGGAGCGGAGGCGTTGCTGACCACGGCCCGGGCCGCCACCAGCGACGCGATGCACGGTCCGTCCTCGGTCTGCACGCCGGCCTCGACCACCTCACCCGTCGAGTTGACATCGATCTGCTGCACCACCTCGGCGAACGGGCCCTCGCGGCCCTCGAACTCGGCCCGGAAGTCGCCGGTGGCGCCGTCGAGGATCCGCTGCACGTCGTCGTGCGCCGTCTCCGCCGCGATGGTCGTCACGTTCAGCACGGTCTGCCGGGCCGCCTGAACGAACTGCGCCCGACGTTCGTCACGGTCTTGCGCCGACCGTGCCTCGAGCAACAACCACACCCCGGACGCGACCAATGCGACGATGAGTACCGACGCGACGACGGTCACGATCTTCGCCCACCCCGGGGCCTGAGCTCCGGACGGCGCGGAGGACTCTGCGCCCGACCGATCCCCACCGCCCGGTGTGGCCGCGGCGGTGCCACCGTCGGTCGACACGCCGTCCTCACCGGTCCGGACCGACTGCACCGCGGTGTCCGTCGTCGTGTCGTCTTCGCCCGCCATCAGCCCTGCTGCGCTTTCATGTAGGTCTCCAAGCTCCCGTCGCCGAGATCGACGTTCCGGTACACGGTCCCTCCGGGGCCGATGTAGGTGCCCGTCCCCGGATCCACTTGCAACGCTGTCACACCGGCCGGTGCCGCGTCATCCTCCGTCCCGCTGTACGAGGCGGGTGTCGGCCGGTCGTTCTCCGATTCGACCGGCGTGGGCGCGCCCCGCCACGGATTGTCGGAATAGGTGGGGGTGTACCCGGTGGCGCACAGTTCGGGGGTCGGCGCGCGGCGCCCCGGATACTCCATGCACGGCACGTTCCGTGCGCCACGGACGGCGTTCGGATCCGATTGCGGCAACATGCAGTACACGTCCGCCGGTGTGTCGACCATGGAGGTGTCGGCGGGGCTGCGCCACTGTTCCGGGGGTACGAACCCGGCGAGGCACGGCGGCGGGTCGTGCAGCTGCAGGTGGAAGTCCACCACCGCGCCGTCCTCGGCGGGGCCGCCGCCGGCCGCGGTGATCAGTGCGGTCGTCATCGGCGGGTACAGCACCAGGATCTGCTCGAGACCCGCGTTGTAGGTGACACCGACCTCGCCGACGCTGACCAGATTCGACAGCAGCAGCGGCAGTGTGGGCCGGAAGTCCTGGAACAGGGATTCGGCTTCCGCGGCGGCCGACGGCCCCTTCGCCATCAACGCCCTCAGATCGGGATCACTCTCGCGGAGCTGATCGGTGAACGTGAGCATATCCCGCGTCCACGACCGGATCTGGTCGCTGGTGACCTGCTGGGTGTCGAGGAGCGGCCCGAGATCGTCGAGCAGACGCCGTGTTTCCGCGCTGTTCGATGACGCCTCCTGCACGAACAACCGGGTCGAGTCGATGAGCAGTTGCAGCTCCGGACCGGACCCGTTGAACGCGTCGAACGCCTCGTCGACGACGGTCTGCAGCCGGGTGTCGGAGATGCTGGCCAGCAGCGTGTCGGCCTGGTCCAGCAGGGCACCTACCTCCTGGGGCACGCTCGACCGGTCGACCGGAACCACATCACCGTCACCCAGATACTCGCCGCCCGAGCCGTTTTCGTGGGGAACGAAGTCGACGTACTGTTCACCGACCGCCGACACACTGCGCACCGCGACGTCGACGTCCGAGGGAATCCTGCTGTCCGAATCGATGGACAGCACCGCATCGACACCGGTCGGCGACAGCTTCACCGAATCGACGATGCCGACGATGGTTCCGCGGTAGGAAACGTTCGCGTTCTGGTACAGACCGCCCGTCGACGGCAGCTGCACCGTGACCGTGTACCGACCGACCCCGAGCAGTTGAGGAAGCCGGACGTACTGGACCGACATGACGACCAGACCGATCACGGTGAGGATCGCGAAGATGATCAGCTGGATGCGGACGAACCGCGTGAGCATCATGGCCCCGGCACCTCCCACGGCAACGACGGAATGGTGATCTCACCGATTCCGGGAATCGACAACGTTCCCTCCGTTCCGGTATCCGCCGGGGCCACCGGCGGGGCCAGCGGCGCCCGGAACGGGTCGACCGCCTGCGCGGCCAGGCCGGCGTCCCGACCGAGAATGCCTTCCGGACCGGCGAGCCGGCCCGCGAGCGGCGTCCCGGTCAGGAAGTTCAGGTCGAGCCGGTCCAGCGTCAGGTCGATCGTCATGGCCAGATTCGCGTAGTCGCCGCGGATGATCTGATCGATGCCGGCCTGCGGGAACGGGTAGGTCAACAACACTCCCAGCACCTCGGTCAACGAGTTGCCGGAGTCCGCGAGCGCACGCAGTGTGGGTGCGAGCCCCCGCAGGTTGGCCTTCAGGTCGTCGTTGCTGCTCTCGACGAGTCGGCTCGCCACCGAACTCATCTCGCCCAGGGCCGTCATCGCCGCGGTCAGGTCCGTGCGCTGTTCCGACAAGACGTCGAGTGCGGCCGGCAGATCCTCCAGTGCCCGGACCAGCGTGTCGTTCTGACCGTTGACGGTGGCTGCCAGCCGATCCATCCCTTCCATCGCCGAGACGATGTCGCCGCGCTGTGTATCGAGGGTCGAGACGAGTTCGTCGATCCGGGGCAGGAGGTCGCGGATCGAGCCCTCACGACCCACCAGCGCCGCATTCAGTTCGGTGGTGATGTCGTTGATCTGGGCGAGACCGCCGCCGTTGAGTACCACGGACAGCGACGACAGTGTCTGCTCCGTCGTGGGATAGGCACCGGCACGGTCGAGCGGGATGATGTCGCCGGGCTCGAGTCTTCCCCGGGCCGGTTCGTCGAACGGCGGAGCCAACTCGAGATGCTGCGATCCGAGCAGGCTGGTCTGTCCGATACGGGCCGTTGCGTTGGCGGGCAGCTCGACATCCGGTTCGAGCGACACCGTCACCAGCGCATGCCAGTCCTCGACCTCGATCCGCGAGATCGAACCGACCGTCACGTCATCGACCCGGACGGGCGAATTCTGCGTCAACGTCGTCACATTCGGCATCCGGACCTGCACCTCGTAGGCGCCGTCCCCGCGCCCGGCGGTACCGGGCATCGGAACCGAGTTGAGTCCACCCCACTCGCATCCGGACACGGTCAGCGCCACCACCGCGGTCATCGCCGCGACGACACCGCGCAGTGCGCCCTGTCGAACCCTCATCGTCCACCTCCCGGCTGCAACAGCGATCCCAGATCGTCGGGAATACTGATCGACGGCATACCCGACAGCGGCCCGTCGAACGACGACACCGGAACCTCAGCGGCCCCGCCCGTCGACTCCGGCGCTCCCCCGCGCGCCGCTGCCGCCCCCTCGAGCCACGGCTCGGAGTACACGATCTGGTCGGGGAACGCCTGGACACCGGCGAGCGGGTTCATCAGGAACGGCAGGTAGTTCGCCTGGAACGAGGCGAGTACCGGACCGAGTTGTTCGCGGCAGAGCTCCGCGCTGCGTTCGGAAGTCGCGGTCGCCGCCGCCGCAACCGAACCGCACATCCACTCGATCGGGTTGGCCGCATTCGAGATCGCGAGAGCACCGGTCAACGATCCCTGCGCCGGCTTGTAGATGTTGTAGAAGTTCGCGAGCGAGGTCGGGCCGGAGTGCAGGACACGTTCGATCTCCGGTCGCTTGCGGGCCAGCACCTCGGTGGCGTCGGCGAGCCGCTCCACCGATTCGGTCAGAGCGTCACGATTGGCCCGCACGAACCGCTCCACGTCACCGACCGCGATGTCGAGGTCGGCGAGCGACACCCCGAGTTGCTCGGAGCTGGCGGCGAGCACATCCGAGACGGATGCGAGACGCCCCCCGAACTGCACGATCTGTTCGTTGCTCTGGGACAGGGTGGACACGAAGGTCTGCAGGTTCCGGATGGTGCCGAACAGATCCTCGCGGCCGTCGGAGAGAATGCGCATCGTGCTCGACAGTTCCCGCAGCGTCTCCCGGAACGTCGCGCCGTTGCCGTCGAGGTTCTCGGCGGCGGTGTCGATGAACCGCCCGAGCGACCCCTGCGGGTCGAGATCCTCCGGGCCCAGAGCCTCCGACAGCCGCATCAGCTCGGTCTTGATCTCGTCCCATTCGACCGGCGACGCCGTGCGTTCCACGGGAATGGTGGCGCCGTCGGCGATCTCGTCTCCGCCCGAGTGGACGGGGGTGAGCTGCACGAACCGTCCCGACACGAGGCTCTGCGCGATGATCACGGCGTTCGCGTCTGCGGGGACGTCCACCGAACGGTCGACCTTCATCGTCACCCGTACGACGTCGTCACCCGGTTCGATGGAGGTCACCTTTCCGACGGGGACGCCGAGCACACGCACGTCGTCTCCCTCGTACAGTCCGGTCGTGGACACGAATTCCGCGTGCACGGTGCGTTTTCCGAATCCCGGGACCAGCGCGAGCGCGACAGCGACGAGCGCCACCACGACTGCGCCGGCCAGGGCCGGGAGCAGCCACTTCGGGCGACGGGACTTCACGGTGTCCGGGTTGTGTGCGTTCATTCGCCATCCTTCTTGATCGACGGCGGGTCCGTGGGGATGATGTCCTGCAGGTCCTGCGGCAGCAGTTCGGGTGCCACCTGGCTGTCCACGACGGCCTTCCACCACGGCGCGGGCAGGATGTTCGACACATAGGCGTTGAAGAACGGTCCGCTGGCGACGGATTCGCCGAGCGCGCTGATGTACGGGCCGAGACCGTCGAGGGCACCGGCGATGTTGTCCTTGTTCGCCTGCAGGTTCGCGGTGACGGCGTTGAGCTTCTCGAGGGTGGGGCCCATCTGGTCCTGGTTGTCCTGGACCAGCCCGGTCAGCTCGCGCGAGACCGTCGAGATGTTCGTGATGAGCGCGGTGATCGCGTCGCGACGTACCGAGAGTTCACCGAAGAGTGCGTTGGCGTCGACGACGAGTTCGTTGATCCGGTCGCTGCGTTCGGCGAGGATCCCGGTGACGCTCTCGGCCCGCTCGAGCAGGTCCGACAACGACTCGTCGCGGTCGTTGATCGACTTCGACAGTCGCGACATTCCTTCCAGTGCCCCGCGGAGTTCCGGCGGGGTGTCCGTCATCGCCTCGGACAGCGCGTCGAGGGATTCGTTGACCTGGTCGGTGTCGAGTTCGGACACGCTCGTGGTGAGGTCACCGAGCGCGTCGGTGAGCGAGTACGGGGAGTTGGTGTGTTCGAGCGCGATGACCGATCCGGGGCGCAGGAGCCCGTCGCCGGCCGGGCGCACCGTGAGGGACTTGGCTCCCAGGACGGTGTTCGTCTTGATGTCGACGCCGGTGTCCTCGCCGAGTCCGATTCCGTCGCGCACCCGGAAGGTGACCAGCACGGCCTGCCCGTCGAGCGCGATGTCGGTGACCGAGCCGACGTTGACACCCGCGAGCATCACGTCGTCGCCGGCCATGAGTCCGCCGGCGTCGGCGAAGTGCGCCGAGTAGGTCACGCCCCCGGACAGGAACTGGAGTTGGTCGTACTGCAGGCCGGCCACCACGATGGCCGTGGACACGGCCAGCCCGACCGCGCCGATGCGCAGGGTGTTGGGTTCGCGGATTCCACTCATTCGATCTTCGCGCACCTTCCCGTGGTCTGAGCGGCCGAGGTGTAACGGATGGTGGTTCCGTCCGGCCCTGAAATCTTGAAGGTGTTGGCACACAGGAAGAACTGGAAGAAGTTTCCGTACGCGCCGACACGGATGAGCTTCTTGTAGTCCGACGGCAGTCGCTCGAGGGTCGTGTTGATGTCGTCCTTCCCCAGGTCGAGTTGCGTCATCACCCGGTTGGTCTCCGCGATCGTCGACTGGAGATCCGGCCGGTTGTTCTGCAACAGCGCCGCGAGATCGGCTGTGCCGTCGGCTATCCGCGGAATCGCCGTGCCGATCGGGTCGCGATCGGCGGCCAGCCCGTCGACGAGGGTGTACAGCCGGTCGATGGTGTCGGTGAACTGCTGGTCGTGCTCGTCGATGGTGCCGAGCACGTCGTTGAGGTTGTTGATGACGTCGCCGATCAGCCGGTCCCGGTCGGCGAGCGAGTTGGTGAACGAATCCGTGCTGTTCAGCAGCGACACGAGTGTGCCGCCCTGCCCCTGGAACACCTGCATCAGTGCTCCGGACAGGTCGTTGACCTGCTGGGCGTCGAGGCCCTTGAGCAGGGGCTTGAACCCGCCGAGCAGCAGATCGAGGTCGAGCGCCGGTTCCGTCTGCTCGATCGGGATGGTGCCGCCCGGCTGGAGGATCCCCAGATCTCCCGGTCCCTCGAGGAGTTCGAGATAGCGGTCGCCGACGAGGTTCTCGTAGCGCACCGTCGCCCGGGTGCTGGTGAACAACGTCTGGGTGGTGTCGACGTCGAACGCGACCTCGGCGTGGTTGCCGGAGCCGATGTCCACCCCGGTGACGGAGCCGACCTGGACGCCGGCGATGCGGACCTTGTCTCCGGGGGCGAGCCCGGAGACGTCCGTGAACGTGGCGCGGTAGTCCTCGGTCGAGCTGAACCGTGCCTGGCTGAACACGATCGCGAGTCCCGCGAACACGAGAACCATGACGACCGCGAAGACGGAGAACTTGAGCGTGGTGTTCCTCATGGTCACTGCCCCGCCGGAAGGTAGCCGTCGAACAGGTAGCCGAAGATGGTCGGGTAGCGCACCCAGGCCTCCGTGGACGGCCGGAACGGCACGGTCGCGGTGTTGCTCACCACGAACGGTGCGTTGCCGTCGACGTTCGGATCGAAGTTCGGCAGACCCCAGCAGTTCGGTCCGCCCGACGCACCGACCACCGGCAGGTCCTCCTCGTGGTTGTAGGGGGTGGCCCCGCCCATGAAGCTCGTGCTGAGCATCAGCGCCGGGTACTTGCCGGTGCCGGCCATGGGTTCGAAGGCGATTCGGGCATCGTTGAGACCGGTGATGAAGCAGGTCAACTCCGGTGAGTACTCACCGAGGAGACCGGTCGTGTGGCTGAGCAGGTCGAGTGCCGAGACGATCTGCGCCTCGTTCTCGCCGAGCACGTCGCGGCCCGTGCTCGCGAGTCCGGTGACGTTCATCAGCAGCAGGTCGAGTTGCTCCTGCTCGTCCACGATCATGTTGCCGACGTCGGTCGCGTTGCCGACGGTGCCCATCAGATCGGGGGCGGTGTCGGCGTACACGTTCGCGACGTCCGCTCCGACCGTCAGGTCGTACTGCAGCTGCGGCAGCGACGGGTTCATCTCCGCGAGGTAGTCGTTCGCCTCCACCAGGGTGGCGCCGAGTTCGTCACCGCGACCGCGCAGCGCCTCGGACAGCGCGCCGAGCGTGGCGTTGAGCTTCTCCGGCTGGATCTGGGCGAGAACGTCGGACAGGTGCTCGAAGACGGTGTTGAACTCGACCGTCACGTTGTCGGCCGCGATCACCGCGCCTTCGGCGATGGGGGTGGTCGACGGATCGTCCGGAACGATGATGTTCACGAACTTCGCGCCGAACACGGTGGTCGATTCGATCGCGACACGCGCGTTCGACGGGATCAGCTCCAGCTGCCCGGGCTGCATCGCCAGTTCCAGGACCGCGCCGGACGGGCTGTGCTCGATCGACGCGACCCTGCCCACCTCGACGCCGCGAAGTTTGACCTTCGCGTCGGGTTCCATCACCAACCCCGATCGGGCCGCGGTGACCGTGATCGGTGTGGTCGCGGTGAAACCGCCGACGAACAGCGTCAGCGCGATCGCGACGATCGCGACGAGCCCTCCGATCAGGCCGAACGCTGCGAGCTTCTTCTTCCACGAAGGTGTGTCCATGCGCCTCGCCTATCCCGACAGGTTGAAGTTGCCGGAGGTGCCGTATACCGCGAGCGAGATCAGCAGGGTGACCGTGACGACGGCGATCAGCGATGCGCGCACCGCGTTGCCGACCGCCACGCCGACACCGACCGGGCCGCCGCCCGCGTTGAAGCCGTAGTAGGTGTGGATGAGCATCACCGCGATCGCCATCACGATCGCCTGCACGAACGACCACAGGATGTCGGTGGGCATCAGGAACGTCGAGAAGTAGTGGTCGTAGACGCCGGCCGATTGCCCGTAGAGGACGACGGTGGCGAACCGACTCGCGATGAACGAGGCGATCACCGCCAGCGAGTACAGGGGGACGATCGCGATCATCCCGGCCATCACGCGAGTCGAGACCAGGTACGGGATGGAGGGGATCGCCATGGTTTCGAGCGCGTCGATCTCCTCGGACACCCGCATCGCGCCGAGCTGCGCGGTGGACCCGGCGCCGATGGTGGCGGCCAGGCCGATTCCCGCGATGGTGGGAGCCGCGATGCGGACGTTGATGAACGCGGCGAAGAAGCCGGTGAGGGCTTCGACGCCGATGTTGCCGAGCGAGCTGAAGCCCTGCACGGCGATGATGCCGCCGGTGAACAGCGTCAGGAACCCGACGATCACGACGGTGCCGCCGATGACCGCCAGTGCCCCTGTGCCCATGCTGATCTCTGCGACCAGCCGCACCGTCTCCTTGGGGTAGTGCATCACCGCGCGGGGAACGGATCCCAGTGCGCGGGCGTAGAACAGCGCCTGGTCGCCGATCCCGTCGACCGAGTTGGACGCCCGGCCGAGACGCCGTGCGGTGCGGTTGAACCGCCCTGTCAGTACCGCCATCGTCTGTCCGCCCTTTCCTATCCGCTCGTCAGCTTGATGCCGACAGCGGTCACGAGGAGGTTGACGACGAACAGCGCCATGAACGCGAACACGACCGTCTGGTTGACGGCGTCGCCGACGCTCTTGGCTCCGCCCCTGACGTTCAGTCCGAGATAGGCGGCGACGAGCCCGGCGATCATGCCGAACAGGCCGGCTTTGACCTGGGAGATCATGAGTTCTCCGAATCCGGTGAGGAGAGTGATGCCGTTGATGAACGCACCCGGGTTCACGCCCTGGAAGAACACGGAGAACGCGAAGCCACCGAGAATGCCGATGGTGCAGACGAGTCCGTTGAGCAGCAACGCGACGACGGTCGACGCGAGGACCCGGGGGACGACGAGCCGGTGGATGGGATCGATGCCCAGTACCCGCATCGCATCGATCTCCTCGCGGATGGTGCGCGCGGCGAGGTCGGCGCAGATCGCCGTGGCACCGGCGCCGGCGACGATCAGCACGGTGACCATCGGCCCGACCTGTGTGACGGCTCCCAGCGCGGCACCGGCACCGCTGAGATCGGCGGCGCCGATCTCCCGGAGCAGGATGTTGAGGGTGAAGCTGACCAGAACCGTGAACGGGATGGCGACGAGGACGGTGGGAATGAGCGACACCCTCGCGACGAACCACGCCTGATCGATGAACTCGCGGCGCTGGAACGGGCGGGAGAACGCGGCGCGAGCCGTGTCGGCCGTCATCGCGAAGAGCCCACCGACAGCTCTGAGGGGGACTTCGAACAGGTCTACCATCGTCGTCCCCCTTCGTTCCCCGAGTCGCCGTCCACCACCGGATCGAGTAACCCATTTGTGATCCGCGTCATACTAACTAGAACGTGTTCACCTGTCAAAGAAAATCGGGCGCGCACAGCAGAACCCCTTTTGGTCGCCCGAAGCGCAGTGCCCGAGCATCGATACGCGTTCCCCACGATGAAGCTGAATATGCTGGGGGTTTCGGTCCATGAACATACAATCACCCGAGCCGAGCCGACCGCGCACACATCGTTCCCGTACACCGGAAGGAGCGCTGCCGGACATTCCGAATTAGAACAGAATCCACCCATTGGGTGACCGCCGAGAACAGCGAATGTCGCCCAATTCGGGCAACCCGGTCGGTGGCGCGAGACTACCCGATGACCGCGTTGTCACGCACCTCGAGTTACAGAAAGATCCACGCGCGAACTCCGGCCGCCCCGCGACGGTCCGCGGCCGGAGCGAACGCGGTCAGAGCTTCAGCGCGTCGGACGCCGAGAAGGTCTTGTCGGGGTCGCGGTCGGCGAAGTAACCACCGAGTTCGGTCGCGAGCGAATCCGGCGTCCACCGGTCCACCGCGTCGAATCGCTGCTCGACCACCGGAGCGGCCATCAACGCGACCATCGGGCCGTAGACGACGAAGACCTGGCCGTTGATGTTGTCCGCGGCGGGCGACGCCAGATACGCCACGAGCGTGCCGACGTGATCGGGCGAGAGCGGATCGGTGCCTCCCTCGGGGGCGTCCCCGAACACTCCCTCGGTCATCGCCGTCCGCGCCCGCGGGCAGATGGCATTGGCGCGGACACCGTAGCGGGAGAGTCCCCGGGCCGCCGACAGGGTCAACGACGTGATCCCCGCTTTCGCGGCCCCGTAGTTCGGCTGCCCCGCGGGGCCGAGGAGGCCGGCTTCGGAGGAGGTGTTGACGATGCGCGCGTAGACCGGCCCGTCCGCGTCCTTCGAACGTTCACGCCAGTGGGCCGCCGCGTTGCGGCACAACAGGAAGTGACCGCGCAGGTGCACCGCGACGACGGTGTCCCATTCGTCGTCCGACATGTTCGGCAGCATCCTGTCGCGCACGACGCCGGCGTTGTTGACGACCACGTCGAGGCCGCCGAGCCGGTCCCGCGCCGTCGCCACCATGGCGTCGGCCGTCGCGCGCTCGGCGACGCTGCCGCCGACGAACTCGACATCGACACCGACCGCACGGATCTGCGCGAGAGTGTCGTCGACGGCATCGTTCATCGCGAGATCGTTGACGACGATCGACGCACCGGCCCGCGCCAGCGCGAGCGCCTCGGCTCTGCCGAGACCGGCGCCGGCGCCGGTGACGACCGCGACCCGGCCTTCCAGTGACAGGTCCGCACCGTCAGAACTCATCCACGCACTCCTTGCGTTTCTCGGGTGGGCGCTCCGGGGCTGACCTACGCGCCGCACACCCTTCGTCACCTCGGAGCTCCGAAGTCGCTCCAAAATGTAGAACTTGTTACTGTTTATGACAAGATCCGAGGGCTTTCACGCCTCGGTGAGCGCCGCGCGGGGGCACTGGGCGATCGCATCGCGCACGAGCGCCTCGTTTCCCTCCGGCACGGGGTGCACGACGATGAGTTCGTCGTCGTCATTGAGGTCGAATACGTCGGGGGCGATACCCACGCACACGCCGTTGGCCTCACAACGATCGAAATCGACCTTCACATCCATTTTTCCGACCTCGTTCCATTTTCGCCTGGCTTCGATGCAAGGCTAGAACGCGTTCCACTTCTGTGCAATGATCCGTGTGGATTCCGTCACGAAAAGGAGCGTTCGTGGACATCACCCACACCCCGGAGCAGCAACAGCTGCGGGAGGAACTGAGGTCGTACTTCGCGGATCTGATGACACCCGAACGTAAGGAGGCGCTGGCCGCCACCACGGGTGAATACGGCGCCGGCAACGTCTACCGCGAGGTCGTCCAACAGATGGGCAAGGACGGGTGGCTGACCCTCGGCTGGCCCGAAGAGTACGGCGGCCAGAACCGCTCGGCGATGGATCAGCTGATCTTCAGCGACGAGGCCGCGATCGCCGGTGCGCCCGTTCCGTTCCTGACGATCGACTCCGTCGCGCCGACCATCATGCACTACGGCACGGACGAACAGAAGGAGTACTTCCTCCCCCGCATCTCCGCCGGAGAACTGCACTTCTCGATCGGCTACTCCGAACCCGGGGCCGGCACCGACCTCGCGTCACTGCGCACCACCGCGGTCCGGGACGGCGACGAGTGGGTCATCAACGGCCAGAAGATGTGGACGTCGCTCATCGCCTACGCCGACTACGTGTGGCTGGCGGTGCGCACCGATCCGAATGCCCGGAAGCACAAGGGAATCAGCGTGCTGATCGTCCCGACGGACGCCGAGGGCTTCTCCCACACCCCGGTGCACACCATGGCCGGCCCCGACACCAGCGCCACCTACTACGAGGACGTCCGGGTCCCCGCATCGGCGCTCGTCGGCGAGGAGAACGGCGGGTGGGCACTGATCACCAACCAGCTCAACCACGAGCGGGTCGCCCTCACGTCCGCGGGACCGATCCTCAGTGCCCTCGCCGAGGTGCGGGCGTGGGCACAACAGACCCGGCTGCCGGACGGGCAGCGCGTGATCGACCAGGAATGGGTCCGGATCAACCTCGCGCGCGTGCACGCCAAGGCCGAATACCTCCAACTCATGAACTGGGACATCGCGTCGAGCGTCGAACCCCTCGGGCCGGCACCGGCATCGGCGAACAAGGTCTACGGCACCGAGTTCGCCACCGAGGCATACCGCCTCCTCATGGAGATCCTGGGTCCCGCCGCAACCGTGCGTCAGAACTCCCCCGGGGCGCTGTTGCGGGGCCGCATCGAGCGGATGCACCGCAGCGCCCTGATCCTGACCTTCGGCGGCGGCACCAACGAGGTGCAGCGCGACATCATCGCGATGACCGCCCTCGGCCAGCCGCCCGCCAGGCGTTGAGACCGCCACAGCGTCGAGACAAGGACAGCCACCGTGGATTTCACACTCACCGAAGCCCAGCAGGATCTCGCGGGCCTGACCCGCACCATCGTCACCGACATCGTCACCAACGAACACCAGCGTGAACTCGACGCCACCGAGGACCGCACCGACCACGCCCTGTGGGACGCCCTGGCCTCGTCCGGAGTGCTCGGCGCGGCGCTGCCCGAGTCGATCGGCGGGGACGGCTTCGGCCCCCTCGAGCAGGCGAGCATCCTGATCGAACTGGGCCGCGGCGCGACGACCACCCCCTACCTGACGTCCGTCGCGGTGTGCGCGTCGACGCTGGCCGAGTTCGGCACCGACACCCAGCTCGCCGAGTGGGGCGAGCCCGCCGCCACCGGCGAGTCCGTCCTCGCAGCCGCCCTCACCGAGGAACTCGTCGACGACCCGACGAACCCGACCACCCGAGCACGGCACCTCGGTGCCACCCTCGTTCTCGACGGAACGAAGACCGTCGTCGACTCGGCGCCGGTCGCCGACGGTTTCCTCGTGCCCGCATCCACGGATTTCGGCACGGTCGTCCTGCTCGTCCGCGCCGACGACCCCGGAGTGAGCGTCACCCGCCAACACACCACCGGCCGGGGCAGTTGCGGGATCGTCACGTTCGACGCCGTCGAACTCGGGCCCGAACGGATCCTCGGCGAGGACGGTCCCTCCCCGACCGGTCGCGACGGCGCCGCGGTCGCGGCCCGGCTGCGCGACCGGATGCTCCTCGGATCCGTCGCGTACCAGTGCGGTGTACTCGAACGCGCGCTCGAACTCACCGCCGAGTACGCGCGCGAGCGCGTGCAGTTCGACCGGCCGATCGGGAGTTTCCAGGCGGTCACCCAACGCCTCGCGGACGGCTACATCGACGTCCGCGGAGTGCGATTGACCCTGTGGCAGGCAGCATTCCACGTCGCCTCCGGTAGACCGCACACGGAGTCACTGCGCACCGCCGCGTTCTGGGCGGCCGACGCCGGGCACCGGGTCGCGCACACCACCGTCCACGTTCACGGCGGCGTCGGCCTCGACGAGGACCATCCCGTTCACCGGTACTTCCTCGTTGCCAAAGAACACGAATTCCTGTTGGGTTCGGCGACGACACAGCTGCGCGCACTCGGCGACGAACTCGCCGACGCACCCGCCTGACCTGTACCGACCGACCCGAAGGACCGCATGACCACCGACACCGTCGCCACCCTGCTCGCTCGGCTCGCGGACGTCGAGGATCGTGGTCTGCGGTTCGAGGACGAATCCCTGTCGTGGAGCCGACACGTCGCGCTGTCCCATCAGCGTGCGGCGCTGCTGCGGACCCTGCTGGATCCCGAGCGTCCGCGGCACGTCGGCCTGCTCCTCGACAACGTGCCGGAGTTCTCGCTGCTCCTCGGCGGGGCGGCGTTCTCCGGGTCGGTCGTGGTCGGTCTCAACACGACGCGACGCGGCGACGCGCTGGCCCGCGACATCTCCCTCGCCGACTGTCAGGTCGTCATCACCGAGGGAGCGCACGCCGAGCTGCTGGCCGGGTTGTCGCTGCCCGGGGTGCGCGTGATCGACATCGACACGCCGGAGTGGAACGGACTGCTGGCGGCGCACGCATCGGCCGCGCCCGTCGTCGACGACGTGGCGCGCGATGACCTGTTCATGCTCATCTTCACGTCCGGGACCAGCGGCGATCCCAAGGCCGTGCGGTGCACACACGCCAAGATCGTCGACCCCGCGATCATGCTGGCCCAACGATTCGGGCTCGGTTCCGAGGACGTCGTCTACCTGTCCATGCCGATGTTCCATTCCAACGCGATGATGGCCGGATGGGGTGTCGCGCTCGCGGCCCGCAGCGGCGTCGCGCTGCGCCGGCGGTTCTCCGCATCCGGGTTCCTGCCGGACCTGCGCACGTTCGGTGTCACGTACGCGAACTACGTCGGTAAACCCCTGTCCTACATCGTCGCGACGCCCGAGACACCCGACGACGCCGACAATCGTCTGCGCATCATGTACGGCAACGAGGGCAGCGCACCGGCCGTCGCGGAGTTCACCCGACGGTTCGACGCGACCGTCGTCGACGGGTTCGGCTCCACCGAGGGCGGCATCTCGATCCGCGCGACTCCGGGCAAGCCGGCCGGTTCGCTCGGGTTGCTGCCCGACGGTATCGAGATCCTCGACACGGAGACCGGGGAGCCGTGCCCGCCTGCCCGATTCGACGCGGCAGGCCGGATCGTCAACGCGGACGAGGCCACCGGCGAGCTCGTCAATTCGGACGGCGCGGGGGCGTTCGCCGGGTACTACAAGAACCCCGAAGCCGACGCCGAACGGCTCCGCAACGGCCGTTACCACAGCGGCGATCTCGCCTACCGCGATGCCGACGGATTCGTGTACTTCGCCGGACGCAGTTCGGGGTGGCTGCGGGTGGACGGCGAGAACCTGGGCGCCGCCCCCATCGAGCGGGCGGTGATGCGCTACCCCGGGTTCTCGCAGGCGTCGGTGTACGGCGTGCCCGACCGGTACGTGGGTGATCGGGTGATGATCGCCGTCGTCCCCACCGCCGTGCGAGAGTTCGATCCGGCCGATTTCGCCGAGTTCCTCGACTCCCAGCCCGATCTCGGACCGAAACAGCTGCCCACCCTGGTCCGGGTCTGCGAGGCACTGCCCCGGACCGCGACATTCAAGGTGGTCACCCGCTCACTCGCCGCCGAGCGGTGGCACTGCGCCGACCCCGTGTGGTACCGCGGTCGCGGCGAGAGCGAGTTCCGGCTTGTGACACCGGAACTCGCACAGGATCTCGAACCCTTGACTGCGGACGCCGTCTGACCCGTGCGCGTTTCTGGTAGCCGGAGCTACCAGAAACGCGCACGGGTCGGGGTCAGGCGGTGGCGGCCTCGTTGAGGCTCTCCAGCGTGCCGGTGGCCTCGAGGTACTCCTGCACCCACCGTTCGATGACGGCCGAGGTCTTCTCGACCTTCGCGAACTGCCCGACGACCTGACCGACCGGGTTGAAGGCGACGTCGACGGACTCGTCGGGGTACTTGTGCGTCGCGGCGACGGCCATCCCGGACACCATGTACTGCAGCGGCATTCCGAGCGGCTCCGGGTTCCCCTCCTGCTCCCACGCCTCGGTCCAGTCGTTGCGGAGCATCCGGCAGGGCTTGCCGGTGAAGGAACGGCTACGGACGGTGTCGCGGCTGGTGGCGTTGATGTACGCCTCCTGCTGGACCGGGGTGTTCTCGGCTTCTTCGACCATGAGCCACTGCGAACCCGACCAGGCGCCCTGCGCGCCGAGCGCGAGTGCCGCCGCGATCTGCTGGCCGCTGCCGATGCCACCCGCCGCCAGCACGGGTACCGGGGCGACCTCCTTGACGACCTGCGGCCACAGCACGATCGAGCCGACCTCACCGCAGTGTCCGCCGCCTTCACCGCCCTGCGCGATGATGATGTCGACGCCCGCGTCGGCGTGTTTGCGTGCCTGCCCGGGAGAACCGCACAGCGCCGCGACCTTGCGACCCGCCTCGTGGATGTGCGCGATCATGTCGGTCGGCGGGGTCCCGAGCGCGTTGGCGATCAGTGTGACCTTCGGATGCTGCAGCGCGATCTCGACCTGCGGGGTCGCGGTGGCCTCCGTCCAGCCCAGCAACTGCAACGCGTTGTCGTCACCCTCGGGCAGGGGAACACCGTGATCGGTGAGGATCTTGCGGCCGAAGTCGAGGGTCTCCTGCGGCACCATCGACTGCAGCATCTTCGTGAGTTCGTCGGCGGACAGGTCCGCGTCCATGCCCTCGTACTTGTTCGGGATCACGATGTCGACGCCGTACGGGCGGTCGCCGATGTGCGCGTCGATCCAGTTCAGCTCGACCTCGAGCTGTTCGGGCGTGAAACCGACGGCGCCGAGGACACCGAAACCGCCGGCCTTGGCGACGGCGACCACGACGTCGCGACAGTGGGTGAACGCGAAGATGGGGAACTCGATGCCGAGTTGATCGCAAAGGGGTGTGTGCATCCGGCACTCCTGAGAAGACGGGCAGAATACTGAAACAAGTTCTACCCTAGAGGGAGTGTGGCCGAATGAACATGCCCCCGACGCGATCCGACGCCCTCAGATGACTCCGCGGTTGCGCAGTTCCTCCTGCTCGTCGTCGGACAGACCGAGAATCTCGCCGTACACGGCACCGTTGTCGTAGCCGGCGACCGGCGGCCCGGCACGACGCACCGACCCCGGGGTGCCGGCCAGCAGCGGCACCACACCGGGGCCGAGCACGTCGGTACCGGTGCGTTCGTCGTGGTGCGCGACGACCATGTCGCGGGCCCGGAACTGCTCGTCGGTGACGACTTCCGCGACCGTGTTGACCGGCCCCGCGACCACCCCGGAATCCGACAGGTGCGCAAGGAGGTCGGAGAGCGTCCACTTCTGCGCCCACGCACCGATCAGGTCGTCGAGGTCGTCCTGATGGACACCCCGCGCGAGGTGGTCGGCGAACCGTTCGTCGTCGGCGAGTTCGGGACGGTCCATCGCCGCACACAGTCGGCGGAAGACGGTGTCCTGGTTGGCGGCGATGATGATCCACATGTCGTCGGACGTGCGGTACAGGTTCGACGGCGCGATGCCCTCGAGCCTCGTCCCGGACGGCCCGCGGACCACCCCCGCGACGTCGTAGTCGGGGATCACCGATTCCTGGATCGCCAGGCACGATTCGGTCAACGCGACGTCGACGACCTGGCCCCGTCCGGTCCGCTCGCGACTGAGCAGCGCCGCGAGGATGCCCTGTACCGCGAACATGCCGCCGAGGGAATCCCCCAGCGACAGGGCGAGCCTCGGCGGAGCCTGCCCGGGGTAGCCGTTCAGGTGCCGCAGCCCGCTCTCCGCCTCGGCGACGGACGCGTACCCGGCCCGACCCGCCTTGGGGCCGGTCTGGCCGTATCCCGACACGCGGGCCAGGACCAGGCCCGGATTGATCTCGGACAACACGTCGTAGCCGAGACCCCACTTCTCGAGCGTTCCGGGACGGAAGTTCTCGACGACGACGTCGCATTCGGCGACGAGACGGCGGAAGAGATCCTGCCCGTCGGGGGACCGCAGATCGAGGCCGATGCACCGCTTGTTGCGGGCGTGCACCGTCCAGAAGAACCGGTGCCCGTCCTTCTCCCCCTGCCCCCACGTGCGGAGCGGGTCGGGACGCCTCGGATCCTCGATCTTGATGACGTCCGCCCCCATGTCGCCGAGCAACCTGCCCGCGAACGGTCCGGCGATCAGGGTACCCAGTTCGAGGACCCTGATATCGGCGAGAGCACCGGTGGCACCCGTGTCGGCGGTCGCGTCGGTGCCCGTGTTCTGCGTCGTCACCAGTGTCCTTCTCCTGCGGATCGGCATCCGAGGTGAACGGTCGTCTCCTCGGTGTACGCGTCGAGGCCGCTGCACCCGGGCCCGTGCCCGATGCCGCCGGCGTCGCGACCACCCCAGGGTAGTGCCCGGACACGTCGATCCGCCGACCCCGCGTCGCCGCGCCGGGACGCCGCCCTCGACCGGCGCGTCACGGCGGCGGTCGAGGGTGCGTTCGGCGGCCCGGTCTCAGCGATGCGGAGACGGTTTCAGCGATGTGGAGGCGCAGGCGTGACGTTCACGCGAGGGTGAGGAACAGCTTCTCGAGTTCCGCTTCGGTCATCGGCTCGTCACCGTCCCGACTCTCGTTGGTGAGGCATTCCCGCAGACCCGAGGCCACGATCTTGAATCCCGCGCGGTCCAGGGCCCGCGAGACCGCCGCGAGCTGGGTCACGACGTCCTTGCAGTCGCGCCCCTGTTCGATCATCGAGATCACACCGGCGAGCTGCCCCTGCGCACGGCGCAGCCGGTTGAGTACCAGTGTGATGCTCTCGTCGTCGCCGACCATGGAGGCTTCCTTTCCGGAGTTTTCCTCCAGTGTACCCCCTGGGGTATCGACGTCGAGGAGTGCGGTGTCAGATGCGCCCCAACCGCAGCCGCCACGCCTGAGGCCCCCGCTCCTCGTAGTCGACCGAGAGATGCCCGCCCGACCTGTCGAACAGTTGGTGCAGCAGCGGGATGGGATCGTGCGGCGCCACGAGGATCAGGGATCCGCCCTGCGGAACGGCGTCGAACGCCCCGAAGACGGTGGCGTGCCGGATCGCGTGCGGAATCTCCCGGACGTCGAGCGTCGGCACCGGATCGTCCTTCTCCCCGCACACGCACGCGTGACCGCCGGCGTGCGGGTCCGCCTCCGACTCGGCGTGCCCCTCGTCGTGACCACCGAGGAGTTCGTGCATGCCGTCGAGGATCCCCGCGAGCGACACGTCCGGATCGGCCGCGACCAGTGTCAGTATCCGCTCGTTCTCGTCGACGAGGTGCGCGTCGAACACGACCCGCAGCGCGTACGCGGCCGCGGCCAGCCGAACGGGCGACGACTCGGTCGTGATCCGGTCGACGAGATCGGCGATCACATGGTGACCGGCGATCATCGATTCGACGAGCAGCCTGGCGTCGTCCCGGCGCCCGGCGGCGGCGTAGAGGGTGTGCTCCTCCGCGATCGCGTGCGGCAGCAGGGTGCCCGTGAGGTAGTCGACGGTGGAGCGCCGGGCGGCTTCGACGTCCGCACCCGCCGCGACGGCGTCGATCAGGGATTCGGTGAGGATCGCGATGCGGCCCGCGATCTCGGAGTGATGGTTGCGGACGGCGTCGACGGCCTGCGCATCGGCTGCACTGCTGGCGACGGGAACGACCTCGGTGCTCATGGTGACTCCCCACATGTAGGTGTCTGAAGTGGTGCGGCGACGTCCGTCACCGCAACTGGCCCAACGCCCCACAATTTACTACAGTTAAATCCGTGGAAAAAAGTGATCTTCGACCCGGACCGAGACCGGCCCTCCCGCCGACATCGCACCCCGCGTTGTCCGCGCAGCGGATCACCGTGCTCGACGACGTCCGCGCGCACGCACCGACCCGGGTGGTCGACGTCTCCACCCGGCTCGGCCTCCACCAGAACACCGTGCGTGAGCACCTCGACGCCCTCGTCGAACTCGACCTCGTCGAACGCGCCCGCGGACAGGCACAGGGCCGCGGCCGCCCCCCGCAGCTCTACCGACCCACACCCGCCGCCGACCCCACCGGCGCACACCGCGACTACGCCGGCCTCGCCACCGCGCTCGCCGGCCACATCGCCCGCACCAGCCCGAACCCCGAGGCCGACGCACGTACCGCCGGAGTCGACTGGGGACACGAGATCGCCCGCGAGGTGATCACCGCGATGGACACCCCCGTCGACGACGACCCGCACGCCTTCGCCATCGAGGTCCTCACCCGCCTCGGGTTCGATCCCGTCGATCGCGGTCCCGCACTCGGCGTGGCACTGCGCCGATGCCCGCTGCTCGATGCCGCGCGCCGCTACCCCACCGTCGTGTGTCAGGTCCACCTCGGCATCATCGAAGGTGCGCTCCGCGAGATCGGCGCCCCCACCGGGCCCGGACTGGACCTGCTGGCGTTCGCCGAACCGGACGCGTGTCGACTCTTCCTTCCCGACCCCACCTTCCCCGGCGACGGTGACGGCGACGTGTCCGGGCAGTGTCACTGCGGCTCCCCGGATCCGCGGTGACCCCCGTCCCGGCTCGGGCACTGCTGCTGGTGCCCGGGGGTTTCGCGCTGCTGGCCGGGCTCGACGCCGCACTCCTGCTGCTCGGGCTCCCCGCTCCCGTGGACACGTCACGGCTTCCCGAGGTGCACGGTGTGCTCCTCGTCCTGGGTTTCGTGGGCACCCTCGTCGCACTCGAACGCGCCGTGGCCGCGGCCCGACGCTGGGCGTATCTCGCGCCGGCGCTGCTGGGCGCGGGCGCCGTGGTCCTCGTCTCCCCCGCTTCTCGCACCGCCGCGGGTGCGCTGCTGGTCGCGGGATCCACCGCACTCGCCGCCGTGTACGTGCCGCTGTGGCGCCGATCGAACGACCCGGCGGTCCTCGTGCAGGCCGCCGGCGCCGTCCTCGCCGCCGGCGCCGCGCTGCTGTGGCTCGCCGACGTGCCCGTCCCCGATCTGCTGCCCTGGCTGTGCGGCTTCCTCATCCTCACCATCGCCGGTGAACGGCTCGAACTGGCCCGCGTCACGATGCTCGGGACCCGAGCGCAGCCGTGGCTCGTCACGATCGCCGGGGCGATGGTCGCCGCGACCGTCGCCACCCTGCTGTGGCCGAACGTCGGGCACCGCCTGCTCGGGCTCGCCCTCCTCGCCCTCGTCGCCTGGCTCGTCCGCTTCGATGTGGCCCGCCGCACCGTCCGCGCCGACGGGCAGGCGCGATTCATGGCGCTGTGCCTGCTCGCGGGCTACGCATGGCTCACCGTTCCCGGCCTGACCTGGTCACTCACCGGCGCGGCGGCCGCGGGCGGCGCCTACGACGCCGTCGTGCACTCGGTCATGCTCGGGTTCGTCATGTCGATGATCATGGCGCACGCCTCGGTGATCCTGCCGGCCGTCGTGCGACGCCCCCTGCCGTACACCCCGCTGATGTACGGTCCGGCGGCGCTGCTGCACGGATCGCTGTTGCTGCGCGTCGCCGGGGACGTCGGTGGATCCGACCCTGCCGTCGACGTCGGTGGTGCCCTGGGCATCGTCGCCATCCTCGCGTTCGTCGGCGTCGCACTGTGGTCCGCGCTGCGACGACCCGTTCCCACACAGATCGGCACCCGGGAGGTTTCGGCATGACCGAGCGTGGCAGCTGGCATCTGAAGGCCGGCGCGGTCGTCGCGGTGTGGCTCGCCGCGCTCGTCGTCGTCGCGGTCGCGCACCGGTGGATCCCCCAGTCCGGATGGCTGCTGATCCATCTGCTGGGGCTCGGTGCCGCAAGCAACGCGATCCTCGTGTGGAGCGGACACTTCACCGACGCGCTGCTGCGCCGCCCCGCGCCCGCCACCCGCCGCGGCGACACCGCCCGGCTCGTCGGTTTCAACGCCGCGGCGGTCACAGTGGTCGCGGGCATGGTCAGTGGGCACTGGCCCGCGGTTCTGGTCGGCGGCTGCGCTGTCGCCGCCGTCGCGGTGTGGCACGGAACCGTCCTGCTCCGCCGACTGCGGGCGGCGCTCCCGTCCCGATTCGGGCACACCGTCCGCTACTACGTCGCCGGCGCCTGCATGCTTCCCGTCGGAGCCGGATTCGGTGTTGCGATGGCGAACTCGGGCCTGTCGGGGGATCTGCACGACCGTTTCGTCCTCGCGCACGCCGGGGTCAATCTGCTCGGCTGGGTGGGGTTGACCGTCCTGGGCACCCTCGTCACGCTGTGGCCGACGATGTTGCGCACCCGGATGGCGCACCGGGTGGAGACCGCGGCGCGACGCGGACTGCCGGCACTGCTCGTGTCCCTCGCGGTCGGAGTCGCCGGCGCGGTCGCCGGAGTGCCGCTCGTCACCGCGCTCGGCGTCTTCGGCTACCTCGCCGGGGCCCTGTACGTCCTGGAGCCGCATCTCGACGAGATCCGTCGCAAGCACCCGACCGATTTCGCGACGACCTCCGTCCTCGCCGGGGTGCTGTGGCTCATCGGGTCCCTCGTGTACGTGGGCTTCGGTATCGCGACCGCGGCCACCGCGCTCGACGCGACGGAGGTCGCGGGACGGGTCACCGCACCCCTGCTCGCGGGCTTCCTCGCGCAGGTCCTGCTCGGTGCCCTCACCTACCTGATGCCCGTCGTCGTCGGTGGCCGCGCATCGATCCAGGCGGCATCCGCCGAACTCGAACGCGGTGCCCCGTGGCGGTTGTCCGTGGCGAACGGTGCGCTGCTGCTGTGCGTTCTGCCCGTGCCGAGTCTCGTCCGGGTCGTGTGTTCGATGCTGGCGCTCGTCGCGTTCGCGTCCTTCCTCCCGCTCGCCGTCCGCGCCATGATCGCGGCACGTCGACTGCGGGGTGCGGCGTCGAAACCCGGCCGTCCCGAGACTGTTCCGGCGCGCCGCCGACTCGGGGTCGCCGCTGCCGGGCTGGGTGTGGTGGTGTTCGCCGCGGCCGCCGGGGTGGCGGCCGACCCCTCCGCGGTCGGCATCGCCACCGTCGCCACCCCCGACGTCGCGGCGACCGGGAACACCACCGAGGTCGAGGTCCGCATCGAAGGCATGCGATTCGAGCCCGGTGTCATCGACGTCCCTGTCGGCGACCGACTCGTGATCACGCTGGTCAACTCGGGTACGGACCGCCACGATCTGGTGCTCGCCAACGGCACCCGCACCGATCGCATCGACCCGGGCGAGACCGCCGTACTCGACGCGGGTGTCATCGGCGGTGATGTCGACGGGTGGTGTTCGGTGGCCGGGCACCGGCAGATGGGGATGACCCTGACCGTGCGGGCGTCCGGTGCGGAATCGACACACCACCACGACACCGCGGCGGAGTCCGGCACGACCTCGCTCGCGGCCTCCGACGTGATACGAAGCCTCGGCGCCACCCCGGATCCCGGCTTCGTCGCCCACGACCCCGTGGCACCGGCGCCGGACGCCGACCACCGCGTCACGCTGACGGTGACCGACGAGGAACGCGAGGTTGCGCCCGGGATCACGCAGCGACTGTGGACCTTCGGCGGCAGCGCCCCCGGACCCACGCTTCGCGGACGGATCGGCGACGTCTTCGAGATCACGCTCGTCAACGACGGCAGTATCGGCCATTCGATCGACTTCCACGCCGGCGCCCTCGCCCCCGACCGGCCGATGCGCACCATCGCGCCGGGCGAGTCACTCGTCTACCGGTTCACCGCGACCCGCGCCGGGATCTGGATGTACCACTGCTCCACGATGCCGATGTCCCTGCACATCGCGAACGGCATGTTCGGCGCCGTCATCATCGACCCGCCCGATCTCCCCCCGGTGGACCGCGAATACGTTCTCGTGCAGTCCGAGCTGTATCTGGGTCCGAACGGCGGTGAGGCCGACGCCGACAAGATCCTGGCCGAAGAACCCGACCTGGTGGTCTTCAACGGTTATGCGAACCAGTACGACAGTGCGCCACTGCACGCGAACGTGGGTGAACGGGTACGGATCTGGGTTCTCGCGGCCGGACCCAACCGCGGGACGTCGTTCCACGTCGTCGGTGGCCAGTTCGACACGGTGTGGTCGGAAGGCGACCACCGACTGCTCCCCGGAGCCGGCGGCAGCCAGACACTCGGCCTGTTCCCGTCGCAGGGGGGATTCGTCGAACTGTCCTTCCCGGAGGCCGGGACCTACCCGTTCGTGTCGCACTCGATGGTCGACGCGGAACGGGGTGCGCACGGGGTGGTCGAGGTGCGCTGAGTTCGGCAGCGGACCGGTGTACCGTGGGTCCGGTCCCGGGATCGGACACCGGGACCGGACCCACCATCCCCTCACCTGCGCGGGTCGGAATTCTCCTCGGTCACTTCCGGAGCTCGTCGAGCCGGTCCACGGCACGATCGAACCCGGACAGCAGATCCGCGAAGATGTCTGCCACGGGTCGGATCTCGTTCATCCTGCCCACGATCTGACCGACGGGCATCGCCACGACCTCCGGATCGTCGGCAGCCGAGATCCGCTGGTGCGCTTCGCTGACGAGAACGTTCTGCAGGGGCATCGGCAGCGGTGACGGTGCATCGGGCTTCGCCCAGGCCTCCGTCCATCTGGTCTTGAGCAGTCGCGCAGGTTTACCCGAGTAGATGCGGGACCGCACGGTGTCCGACGACGACGCCCCGAGCAGGGCCCGCTGCACCGAGGACGGACCGTTCGCAGCCGACCCGAGCTTGTATTCCGCGGCGGTGAGCCAGTACGAACCCATCCACACACCCGAGGCGCCCAGCGCGAGAGCCGCGGCGATCTGCCGGCCCGATCCGACGCCCCCGGCGGCGAGCACGGCCGCAGAATCACCGAGCGCGTCGACGATCTCGGGCCACAGCACCATCGAGGCGACCTCACCGGTGTGCCCGCCGGCCTCGTAGCCCTGGGCGATGACGATGTCCACGCCGTTCGCGACGTGTCGCTTCGCGTGTTCGACCGCCCCGGCGAGCGCGGCCACCGGTACGCCGTGTTCGTGCGCGAGATCGATGACGTCCTTCGGCGGCGAACCGAGCGCGTTCGCGATGAGCGCCGGCCGGTGCGCGAGAGCCACATCGACGTGGGACCGGGCCACCGAGTGCAGCCAGCCGAGCACCCCGGTCGCGTGCTCGACATCGTCGGACAGCGGCGGAACACCGAGCTCGGTCAGGGTGCGGTCGACGAACGCGCGATGCTCGGCGGGGACGAGTTTGTCCAGGTCGACGGCCGTCCCCTCCGTGGGGACCTTCGCCGGCATGACGATGTCGACGCCGTACGGCCTACCGTCGGTGTTCTCGTCCATCCAGGCGAGGGTCGCATCGAGTTCCTCGGGATCGTTGAACCGGACGCACCCGAGAACGCCGAGCCCCCCGGCACGGCTGATCGCCGCGGCCACGTGCTCGGACGGTGTGAACCCGAAGATCGGGTACTCGATGCCGAACTTCTCACTGAGGGAGGTGTGCACGGGGTCTCCTACCCTTTCGCCGCGGTCGCGGCACCGTTGGTGTAGTGGTCGTCGGCGGGACGTGCCTCGGTCTCCCCCGTCGCCCATCGGTAATCGGGTTTGCCCGCCGGGGAACGCTTGATCTCGTCGACGAACCAGATACTGCGCGGCACCTTGTAGCCCGCAATGGACGTGCGGGCCAGTTCGACGAGGTCGGCGAGCGCGGAACGGTGACCTGGACGGGCCGCGACGACCGCAGCCACCCGCTGCCCGAAGCGGTCGTCGGGGACACCGACGACGAGGGCGTCGAACACGTCGGGGTGTGCCTTGAGCGCGGCCTCGACCTCCTCCGGATAGATCTTCTCTCCACCGCTGTTGATCGACACGGATCCGCGGCCGAGCATCGTCACGGTGCCGTCGGCCTCGATCTGCGCGTAGTCACCGGGGATCGAGTAGCGCACCCCGTTGTACACGCGGAACGTCTTGGCGGACTTCTCCTCGTCGTTGTAGTACCCGAGCGGAATGTGCCCCGAGCGGGCCAGCAGACCCACCTTGCCGTCGCCCGGCTGCAGCGGGTTGCCGTCCTCGTCGAGCACCGACGTCGACGCATCGATCTTCACCGTCGGCGCACCCACGTGCGACTGCCCCTTGGCAACGAAACCGATTCCGCCGAAGCCCGTTTCGGATGATCCGATGGAATCGGAGATCACCCGATCCGGCAATGCGTCGAGGAAGCGGTCCTTGAGTGCGGGCGAGAACAGCGCGGCGCTGGAACCGATGAAGAACAGACTCGACAGATCGTAGGGTTCGCCCGTCTCCGGATCACCCTCGTCGAAAGCGTCGAGCAACGGCTGCGCCATCGCATCGCCGGTGATGAAGATGAGGTTGACCTTGTGCTCGTCGATGGCGCGCCAGACGGCGTGGCCGCTGAACTCGGGCAGCATGACGGCCTTGCTCCCGCCGAACAGCGCCTGGAGCGTCGCCCACTGCGCACCGCCGTGGATCATCGGCGGGACCGGCAGTCGAACCAATCCGGGATTCTCGGCGCCACTCTTGGCCTGCACCCACTCGTCCGCGACGTACTCTCCGCTCGCGAAGTCGATCCCGCCACCGAGCACCCGCCACACGTCCTCGTGGCGCCACATGACGCCCTTCGGCTTCCCCGTGGTACCGCCGGTGTACAGCATGTAGATGTCGTCGGGGCTTCGCTCACCGAAGTCGCGTTCCGGGGAACTCCCGGCGAGCGCACGTTCGTAGTCGACGCCACCGTAACCCGAGTAGTCGAGATCGGTGCCGTCGTCGACGACCACGACCGTCGCCACGAGGGGATGACCGGGCAGCACGTTCTCGACCTTGTCGGAATAGCGGCGCTCGTGAATGAGCGCGACCATATCCGAATCGTCGAAGATGTGCTGCAACTCGTTCTCGACGTACCGGTAGTTGATGTTGATCATCACGGCGCGGATCTTGAAGACCGCCACCATCGCCTCGACGGCCTCGACGGTGTTGCGGGAGTAGATCCCGACCTTGTCACCGGGCTTCACGCCGTGTTCTTGCAGGTAGTGACCGAGCCGGTTGGCGCGCTCCTCCAGCTGGGCGTAGGTGATCTCCCGCTCGTCCGACGCGAGCGCGATGCGCTCGGGAACGAGATCGATTGCGTGCTCGACGAGGTCTGCGATATTCAGGGCCACGTCATCAAAATAGAACGTGTTATTGTTCCTGACAAGACCCAGTTGAGATCCAGTTCACAACCCATCAGGAGCTCCCAGTGTCCTCTACCGCGTCGTCCAGCGCAGCCGAAATCCCGGACATTTCGGACCGCGCTCCGCACTGCCTCGTCGAGCAGCGAGGCCACGTCCTCATCGTCACCATGAACCGCCCGGAGGCACGCAACGCACTGTCGGGCGAGATGATGTCGATCATGAACGAGGCCTGGGACCGCGTCGACGAGGACCCCGACATCCGAGTCGCCGTCCTCACCGGCGCCGGCGGTGCGTTCTGCGCGGGCGCCGACCTCAAGGACATGAATCGCTCCGCCCCCGGCGACAAGTTCGAGGGAGGAGGCTGGGACCTCTCGCGACTGCCCGCGCTGCTCAAGGGCCGCCGACTGAAGAAGCCGCTCATCGCCGCCGTCGAGGGCCCCGCCATTGCCGGCGGCACCGAGATCCTCCAGGGCACCGACATCCGTGTCGCCGGCGAGAGCGCGAAATTCGGTGTATCCGAAGCCAAATGGGGACTCTTTCCACTCGGGGGCTCGGCGGTCCGTCTCGTCCGGCAGATCCCCTACACGATCGCCGCCGAGATCCTCCTCACCGGTAAGCACCTGCGGGCCACCGAAGCCAAGGAGATCGGGCTGATCGGTCACGTCGTCCCCGACGGCACCGCCCTCGACAAGGCCCTCGAGATCGCCGACACCATCGCCGCAAACGGGCCTGTCGCGGTGCAGGCGATCCTCGAAACCATCCGCCGCTCCGAAGGTCTCCACGAGGAGGAGGCCTTCCGGATCGACGCCGAGCTCGGCGCGGCGGTGTTCAAGAGCTCCGACGCGAAGGAAGGCCCTCGGGCCTTCGCCGAGAAGCGCGCCCCGAAGTTCACCGGCGCCTGACCCTCCCCGCGGCGTTCCGCCTCCCGCGGCCCGAGCGAATGTGTCCGCCTCCGGCGGCCCGAGCGAATGTATCGTCTGCTCGATCCAGTCGATCAGGCGTACCATTCGCTCACCGCGGGGGCGGTTGCCGCGGCGGTCACGGCAGGTTTCCCTCCTCGGGAAGCACCATTCGGACGTTCGGCCTGGCCCGCGACCGCGCCAACTCGTAATGGCGGATCAGGTCGGCGACGACCTGATCCGGGTTGTCGCGAAGGGCACCGGGTGCCGTCGACAACACGATGATGCCGAGATTCTGCATCCTCGTGCGTCGCTCCAGCGTCTTCTTGTAGTCGGTCGGCGACAGATGCCACGCAAGCGAATCGATCTCCCACGCGAGGGCGGTTTCGTCGATCCAACCGTCCGGACGCGCCACGAACGCACCGTCACCATCGACGATGTCCCGGTTGAACACCATCTCCGGCAACCCGCTACGGAGCCAGAGTCGACGCGCCTCCGCCTCGGGCGCCGAATGCACGTTCGCGGACACCTCACGCAACACCTTCCGCGGCAACGCCGACCCCCTTCCACTGCCGGCCTCGAGCTCCTCCGACAGTTCGGGCACGGACACTGCGTCGCGCTGTACGACCCCCGCGATCAGGGCGCGGGTCGCGTCGAGTGTCGGACATCGTCGTGCCGCGTCGAGCAGGGACCGCACCAGCGGTGCGCATCGGAGTCCGTGGCGGTTCACCACCTCGGGCATACGGTGGGTGCGCTCCACCTGCACGAATTCTTTCGACTGGACGCGCCGGCACACGGGAAGGAGCACATGCGTGTCGTGACCGGGGACGTCGAATCCGTACTCACGCAACGCCGCCCGTCCCGTCAGCACGGCGTCGTCACCGCCGTACATCAGGGCGGCGACCGACCGTTGGCGCGCGGTCAACCGCCCGGCCCGGAGATGGATCACGCCCGGTAGCACTCGCTCCCACGGTCCCCCGGGCCGACACCTGTGATGGATCGCGGACCCCGACACTCCCACCCTCCGCAGTGCCGAGTCCGCGATGAGCCCACGATTTGCGATCCGGATCAACGTCTCGGGGTCTTCGCCCCATTCGCCTCGTTTCATGGAGCGATGATGCGTCGACGGCACCGACACGAATCGGCCGAAACCACCGTTCCCGGCGGGGCTGTGGACAGACCGCGAGGTTGTGGACAACTGCCCGGAGCCGACGGATTTCCGTGACCTTCTGTCGTGGGCGAGTGGTACACCCACTCTCCCCGCCCGCCGGCGTGACCGGATCCCGCCCCGCCGGCGTGAGCGAGTGGTACATCCGATCGACTGGATCGAGCAGACGATACGTTCGCTCAGGCCGCCGGAGGCGGACACGTTCGCTCAGGCCGCCGGAGGCGGACACGGGCGCTCAGGCCGCCGGAGGCGGAGGTCAGCGGAGGACGACGTCGGCGAGGTCGTGGACGTGGGCCGCGTCGCGACAGGACACCAGCAGCATCGTCACGCCTGCGTCCTCCCACCGCTTCACCTCGTGCCGTACCTCGTCGCGGTTGCCGACGATCATCGTCTCGGTGACCATCTCGTCGGGGACGGCGGCGGCGGCGTCGTCCTTGCGTCCCGCCCGGAACAACCGGGTGACCTCGTCGACGACGTCGCCGTATCCCATCCGTCGGTACACCTGGGCGTGGAAGTTCAGTTCGGGAGCACCCATTCCGCCGACGTACAGGGCCGTCACCGGCTTCATCGACGCGACGGTGGCCGCCCGGTCGTCGGTGACGACGACCTGGCAGGTCGCGGCGACCTCGAAATCGTCGCGGGTGCGACGCGCACCGGGGCGAGCGAATCCCTCGTCGAGCCACTCGTTGTACATCGGCGCGAGGCGCGGCGTGTAGTAGATCGCGAGCCAACCGTCGGCGATCTCGGCGGCGAGGGCGACGTTCTTCGGTCCTTCGGCACCGAGCCAGATCGGGATGTCGGGCCGCAGCGGGTGGGTGATGGGCTTGAGAGGTTTGCCCAGGCCCGTCGCGCCCTCACCGTCGTACGGCAGCCGATAGTGCGGTCCCGTACCGGTGACCGGTTCACGTCGGGCGAGGACGTTGCGGACGATCGACACGTATTCGCGGGTGCGTGCCAGCGGCTTCGCGAACGGTTGGCCGTACCAGCCTTCGACGACCTGCGGCCCGGACACGCCGAGGCCGAGGATGTGTCGGCCACCCGAGAGGTGGTCGAGCGTCAGGGCGTGCATGGCACAGCTCGTGGGTGTCCGCGCAGATATCTGCACGACGGACGTGCCCAGACGCACGCGTTCGGTCGCCGACCCCCACCAGGCCAGGGGTGTGAAGGCGTCGGATCCCCACGACTCCGCAGCGAACACCGCGTCGAAGCCCTCCGCCTCTGCCGCAGCGACGAGTTCCGGCGCGTTCGGGGGTGGCTGCGCGCCCCAGTAGCCCAGCTGCAATCCCAGTTTCATTGCACACCTTTCACGTCGGTGGTCCTCGACGCGGCGCAGTTCACACGCCACTCTTGCCAGCATCTCTAGAACCTGTTCTACTCGAAGTCGTGAGCCTGGGAAAGAGCGCGGTCGCCGAACCACCGTTGAGCGCACCGCTGAATCTGAAGTTCGACTACACCCGATCCACCGGGCCGACCGTGGGCGCCTTCGTCACGGGACTGCGTGACGGCCGCATCGTCGGCGCCCGCGGATCCGACGGCCGGATCCTCGTTCCGCCCCCCGAGTTCGATCCGGTCACCCACGACGCACCGACCGCCTTCGTCGACGTGGGGCAGTCGGGCACCGTCGTCAGCTGGACGTGGAACGCGCAACCGCTTCCCGGCCAGCCGTTCGACCGTCCGTTCGCGTGGGCGCTGATCCGTCTCGACGGTGCCGACACCGCACTGCTGCACGTGGTGGACGTGCCTTCCGCCGACGACATCCGCACCGGGATGCGGGTGCGGGCGCGGTGGGCCGACGAACGTGTGGGCGACATCCACGACATCGTCGCGTTCGAGCCGGGTGAGGCCGCCGGGACTCCCGACGCTCCCGCTCCGGGCGAACCGGTGACGATGCTGACCACCCCCATCGACCTGCTGTACAAGCACACGGCCTCGCCCGAGGAATCGTGGTATCTGCGCGGCCTGAAGGAGGGGAGGATCGTCGGTGGACGCACCGGCCCCGGCGGCAAGGTGTACGTGCCGCCGCGCGGCGCGAGCCCCACCGACGGTGTGCCGACGAAGGAACACGTGGAGGTGTCCGACAGGGGCATCGTCACGACCTTCTGCATCGTCAACGTGCCGTTCATGGGCCAGCAGATCAAACCTCCGTACGTGGCCGCGTACGTGCTGCTCGACGGTGCCGACATCCCGTTCCTCCATCTGATCCTCGAATGTGATGCGTCGGAGGTCCGGATGGGTATGCGGGTTCAGGCCAAGTGGCGACCGCAGGAGGAGTGGGACCACACCCTCCGCAACATCGAGTACTTCCGCCCGACCGGCGAGCCCGACGCCGATTTCGACTCGTTCAAACACCACCTCTAGGAGCCGCGGAATCATGACAGACATCGCAGTCGTCGGCTTCGCGTACGCTCCGCACGTGCGCGAGACCCACGGCACCACCAATGGTGTCGAGATGCTCGTCCCCTGCTTCCAGGAACTCTACGAGAACCTGGGAATCACCAAGTCCGACATAGGGTTCTGGTGCTCCGGGTCGTCCGACTATCTCGCGGGGCGGTCGTTCTCGTTCATCTCGGCGATCGACGCGATCGGCGCCGTCCCTCCGATCAACGAATCACACGTCGAGATGGACGCCGCGTGGGCACTGTACGAGGCGTGGGTCAAGCTCGTCACGGGTGAGGTCGACACCGCCCTGGTCTACGGTTTCGGCAAGTCCTCCGCCGGAACCCTGCGGCGGACCCTGTCGCTGCAACTCGACCCGTATCTCGTTGCTCCGCTCGGACTCGATTCGGTGTCGCTGGCCGGACTCCAGGCCCGGATGGGTCTCGACGCCGGCAAGTGGACCGCCGAGCAGATGGCGGAGGTCGCGGTCCGCGCGCGTGCCTCCGCGAAGAACCGTCCCGATGCGCAGATCAGCGGCGACGTCACCGTCGAGGAACTGCTCGCCGGCCCGTACGTGGCCGATCCGCTGCGCGCCCACGACTGCGCACCGGTCACCGACGGTGCCGCCGCGATCGTGCTCGCAGCCGGCGACCGCGCGCGCGAACTGTGTGAGAACCCCGCCTGGATCACCGGTATCGAACACCGCATCGACTCACCGAATTTCGGTGCCGCCGACCTCACGACAGCTCCGTCCGCGCGGGCCGCTGCGAGCGCCGCGACCGGTGGCGACCGCGCGTTCGACCTCGCCGAGATCCATGCGCCGTTCACCCACCAGGAACTGATCCTGCGCGACGAACTCGGTCTGACCGACGACGCCGTCGTCAACCCGTCGGGTGGCCCGCTCACCGGCAACCCGATGTTCTCCGGCGGACTCGAACGCATCGGCCATGCGGCCCAGGCGATCATGGATGGCCGCGCCGGACGGACGCTCGCGCACGCCACCGGCGGTGCTGTGCTGCAACAAAATCTGGTAGCCGTTCTGGAGGGACGTAACTGATGGCGAAACAACTTGCGGCCGTCCTCGGTACGGGACAGACCCACTACGTCGCCAAGCGTCACGACGTGTCGATGTCCGGCCTGGTCCGCGAGGCCATCGACCGTGCGATGGCCGACGCCCAGGTGGGCTGGGACGACATCGATGCCGTCGTGATCGGTAAGGCCCCCGACCTGTTCGAGGGCGTCATGATGCCCGAACTGTCGATGGTCGACGCGATCGGCGCGACCGGAAAACCGCTGTTGCGCGTGCACACCGCCGGTTCCGTCGGCGGATCCACCGCGAACGTCGCCACGAGCCTGGTCCAGGCCGGGGTGCACCGTCGGGTGCTCGCGGTGTCGTGGGAGAAGCAGTCCGAGTCGAACGCGATGTGGGCGCTGTCGACACCGGTGCCGTTCACGATGCCGGTCGGGGCGGGGGCCGGTGGCTATTTCGCACCGCACGTGCGGTCGTACATCCGCCGTTCGGGCGCACCCGAGCACATCGGGTCGATGGTTGCGGTCAAGGACCGGCTCAACGGCGCGAAGAACCCGTACGCGCACCTCAAGCAGCCCGATATCACCCTCGAGAAGGTGCAGGCATCCCAGATGTTGTGGGATCCGATCCGCTACGACGAGACGTGCCCGTCGTCGGACGGCGCGTGCGCGGTGATCCTCGGCGACGCCGACAGCGCCGCGGCCGCGCAGGCCGCGGGGCGCCCGGTCGCGTGGATCCACGCCACCGCGATGCGGACCGAACCCACCACCTACGCGGGTCGCGACCAGGTGAATCCCGAAGCGGGGCGGGTAGCCGCAGCCGCCCTGTGGAAGCAGGCCGGTATCACCGATCCTCTGACCGAGATCGACTGCGCCGAGATCTATGTTCCGTTCTCGTGGTTCGAACCGATGTGGCTCGAGAACCTCGGCTTCGCTCCGGCAGGTGGCGGGTGGAAGCTCACCGAGGCCGGCGAGACCGCGCTCGGCGGGCAACTGCCCGTCAACATGTCCGGTGGTGTGCTCTCCTCCAATCCGATCGGCGCATCCGGAATGATCCGGTTCGCCGAGGCCGCCGTCCAGGTGATGGGCAAGGCCGGAGACCACCAGGTCGATGGTGCCCGCAAGGCGCTCGGCCACGCCTACGGCGGTGGATCCCAGTACTTCTCGATGTGGGTCGTCGGATCCGACAAGCCCACGAACTAGGAGCGGACGCATGGTGAAGTTCACCGTCGGTGTCGCGATGACGCCGCTGGATCAGCTCGCGGGGCTCGCCCGGACGGCCGAGGAGTGCGGGTTCTCGTCGATCGCCCTGCCCGATTCGCTGTTCTACATGGAGAAGCAGACCGCGGACTACCCGTACACCCCCGACGGTTCCCGGATGTGGACCGCCGACACCCCCTGGGCCGACCCGTTGATCGCGGCCGCGGCGATGGGCGCGGCGACCTCGACGATCGAGTTCTACACCCAGGTACTCAAACTCGGCTCCCGCAACCCCGTCCTGCTGGCCCGGCAGGTCGGGTCGGTCGCGAACCTGATCGGCAACCGATTCGGGCTCGGCGTCGGAATCGGCTGGGCACCGGAGGAGTTCGAGTGGTGCGGCGCTCCCTACGCCCGTCGCGGCAAGCGCGTCGACGAGATGATCGATGTGCTCAAACTGATCCTCGGTGGTGGCATGGTCGAACACCACGGTGAGTTCTTCGATTTCGACCGGATGCAGATGAGTCCGGCGCCCAGCAGACCCGTCCCGATCTACGTGGGCGGGCACACCGATGTCGCGCTGCGGCGCGCCGCGCGGGTCGGGGACGGCTGGACGTCGGCGATGATCAAGTTCGACGACCTCGTCCAGGTGATCGGCCGACTGCGCGAACTGCGAGCCGAGTACGGTCGTGCCGACGAACCGTACGAGATCCAGACGGTGTGCATCGACCGGTTCGGCACCTCGGGGTACGCCGAACTCGCCGACGCCGGCGTCACCGACATCATCGTCGTGCCGTGGATCTTCGACGGGCACGGATTCGATTCACCACTCGAGGCGAAGCAGGAGTCGCTTCGAGCATTCGCCGACAGGTTCATTCACGGGAAGGCCGGAGTATGAGTGAGGAACATCCCGCCCGCGTAGCGTCGCGAGCCTCGCAGGCCGCGGCGAGCGGCAAACGCAAGGACGAGTGGCTCGCCCTCTTCGCCGACGACGCCTGCGTCGAGGACCCGGTCGGCCCGTCCGGTTTCGACCCCGAGGGCACGGGGCACCGCGGACACGACGCGATCGCGAAGTTCTACGACATGACGATCGCGAACACCGACAGCCTCGAGTTCCTCGTCGACGACGTGCTGGTGTGCGGCGACGAGTGCGTCAACATCGGCACGATCCGCACGACGATCGCCGGCCAGATCATCGACGCGGAGGGCGTCTTCGTCTACCGGGTGAACACCGACGGCAAGCTGGTATCGCTGCGTGCGTTCTGGGAGGTCGAGCGGGCGATGAAGACGGCGCGACCCGCCTCGTAGTCCGGCACCCGCTTCTCGTGGATCCGGTTCCGCCCGGCTCGTAGAGTCGGACCATGACCGCCGGAATCGTTCTTGCAGCGGGGGGCGGCTCGCGGCTGGGTGGGCGCGCGAAGGCGCTGCTCCCCCACCGCGGCCGCCCCCTGCTGCACACCGTCGTCGATGCGCTCACCCGCGGTGGCTGCGACGAGGTGTTCGTGGTGACGGGCGCGTTCGGTGACGAGGTCGCCGCGCATGCGCCACCCGACGCCACGGTGGTACGGAACGATCGGTGGGCCGACGGGATGTCGACGTCCCTTCGGGCCGGTGTCGGCGCCGCCGCCCGACACGACGTGCTCGCTCTGACCGTCGTCGACTTTCCCGGCATCACGGACGAACTCGTCAGGGTCGTCCTCGCCGCGCACGATCGCGGCACCGTGACGGTCCCGGTGTTCGGCGATCGACCGGGTCATCCGGTGGTGTTCGACCGTGACGACGCGCTCACCGCCGCCCGGCAGGCGACGGGCGACGAGGGTGCCCGGACGTTCCTGCGCCGGAACCGCGACCGGGTGCGGCGCGTGGACTGTACGTTGCTCGCCGACTCCGCAGATGTGGACACGCCCGACGATCTGCACCGCCTCGCCAATTAATTGACTGATCGTTTGATGAATTAATATCCTGGTGTCATGGCACGCACCGTCGACCCCGAACTCCACGCACGGCGCCGCACCGCGCTCATCGGCGCCGCCGCGGTCCTGTTCGCCGAGCGCGGCTACGACGCGACCCCGGTCGCCGCGATCGCGCAGACCGCGGGGGTGAGCTCCGGAACCGTCTTCCACTACTTCGGAGACAAACGCGGACTGTTCCGGGCGGTCTTCGAGAGCGATCTGCCCGAGACGCGCGCGATGGTCGCTCGTCACCGCGACGCCCCCGATCCCCTCACCGCGATCCTCGACCTCGTCGGAGAACTCGTCACTCCCGCCCTCGATCCCGGCGCGGCCGGCCTCGTCGTCGAGGTCGTGCGGCAGGTGGGTCACGACCCCCTTCTGGCCGACGTCCTCGCCGAAGACGAGCAGATCGTCGAGGACGGGCTCCGCCACCTCCTCGAACGGGCCCGCGACTCGATCGATCCGGACCTGGATCCGGTATCGACCGCCACCTGGGTGCGTGCGGTCGTCGACTCCGCCTACCTCTACGCCGACAACCCCCGGGCGACGGCACCGGTCGAGACCGTGCGCACGATCGTTCTCCGCTACCTGACCGGACATCGGAAGGAATCCTCGTGACGATGCGCGACGACGCGACCCGGGTGTCGCTGTCCCCATTCCTGCCCGTCCTGATCACGCTGGTGTGCACTGCCCTCGGCATCGGTCTCGGCTTCGCCGCTCCTCCGGTCTCCCGCTGGGCGGTCGACACGCTACCGGCGGTCCCCGGACCCCTCGAACTGCTCGCGGAGCTGACCACCTCGTGGTCGGTGCCGATCCTCACCGTCGTCGGCGTCGCCGCCGGTATCGTGGTTGCGGTGCTGACGGTGGCCGAAACCCTTGCCGTCACCGTCGATTCCGATGGAGTCCTGCTCGAGCAGGACGACGAACAGTTGTACGTCCCGAAGTCACGGGTCCGCGCGGCGTTCCTCGACGGAAAGGATCTCGTCCTCACCGACGAGGCACGGCACGAACTCGCCCGGCGTGGCGCGGGCGATCTGAACTCGCGCGAGCTCGCGTCGGCGTTCGGCTCGCACGGATATCCGTGGCTCGACGCGGATCCGCACGAGGGCGAGTTCTGCCGCTGGATCGACGGGCACCCCGACCTCGACGACGAACTGCACGCGATACTGAGGATGCGACGAGATGCGCTCGCCGCGAAGGATACCGGGGTGGTGCTCGGCCTCCACGCGAAACTGCGGGAGCGGGGCATCGTCGTGCGCGACCGGGGCGGGCGGCAGGAGTTCCGGCGCACGACGCGCTGACGCCGGACGCCTCACCGCGCACCCACCCGAGACGAATTGTCCCCCGATTCCGAAGAACCGGGGGACGATTCGACCGCGTCCGGAAGCGGTGGCTCTGCGCGCGTGACGACCGGTCAGTGCTCGACCGGGCACCCGCCGCGGGTCTTGTAGTCCACCTGGAACTCCTTGATGCCGTTGAGCCATCCCGAGCGGAGGCGGTGCGGATCGGAGATCTTGGTGATGTCGGGAATGTGGTCGGCGATCGCGTTGAAGATCAGATCGATCTCCATGCGGGCGAGGTTCGCACCCAGGCAGTAGTGCGCACCGGTACCGCCGAAGGCGAGGTGCGGATTGGGATCTCGCAGGATGTCGAAGGTGCGCGGGTTCTCGAAGACTTCCTCGTCGTTGTTCGCCGACGCGTACAGCATGACGACGCGATCGCCCTTCTTGATCTGCTGCCCGCCGAGTTCGGTGTCCTCGAGCGCGGTGCGCTGGAAGGAGATCACGGGGGTGGCCCAGCGGATGATCTCGTCGGCGGCGGTCTTCGGCCGGTCGCGCTTGTAGATCTCCCACTGCTCGGGGTTGTCGAGGAAGGCGGCCATGCCGTGGGTGATCGCGTTGCGGGTGGTCTCGTTTCCGGCGACCGCCAGAACGATGAAGAAGAACCCGAACTCCTCGGGAGACAACTCGTCGCCGTCGATATCCGCCTCGATGAGGGTGGTGACGATGTCGTCGGCGGGGTTCTCCTTGCGTTCGGCGGCCATCTGGTAGGCGTAGCCGAGCACCTCCATCGACGCCGCCGCGGGATCGGCGGTGTTCTCCGGATCGTCGTAGCCCGTCATCTGGTTCGACCACTCGAAGATCTTCGTCCGATCCTCCTGCGGCACACCGATGAGGTCGGCGATGGCCTGCAGCGGAAGCTCCGCGGCGATCTGGGTGACGAAGTCTCCCCCGCCTTCCTGGCAGGCTTCCGAGACGATCTTCTTTGCGCGGGAGTCGAGTTCGTCGCGCAACGCGTTGATGGCGCGAGGTGTGAACCCGCGCGCGACGAGCTTGCGCAGCTTCGTGTGCTCGGGCGCATCCTTGTTGAGCAGCACGTGACGCTGCAGCTCGATCGCTTCGCGCGGCATGTCGTCGTTGAAGCGCGGGATCGCGGTGTTCTCCCAGTTGGAGAACACGTCGCTGCGCCGCGAGACCTCACGGACCTCCTCGTGCCGCGACACGACCCAGAAGCCCTCGTCGTGGAAACCGCTGACGTCGGGGGACTTCTTGTTCCACCAGACCGGGGCCGTCCTGCGGAGTTCGGCGAACTCCTCGAACGGCATTCTCTCCGCGAAGAGGTCGGGGTCGGTGAAGTCGATGTCGTCGGGGATGTTGGGCTGCGTCACCTGAATTTCTCCTGCCCTTGCTGTACACCACGCAGTAATGTGGAACACGTTCTAGATAGATTGAAACACAGCACACGCGTCGAGCCAAGGAATCCGTGCGTCCGGCCAGCGAGACCCGGTATTGCACCCCTCGATAACCTGTTCTAGCTTTCGAAGGAATCGGATCCATGCACGCCGTGCACTGCAGAAAGGAGCCCGTCGTGGGCACACCCGTCATCGTCGAGGCCGCACGCACCCCCATCGGTAAGCGGGGCGGATGGCTCGCAGGCCTGCACGCTGCCGAGATCCTCGGAGCCGCCCAGACCGGTCTGATCGAGCGCTCCGGGATCGATCCGGAACTCGTCGAGCAGGTCATCGGCGGTTGCGTCACCCAGGCCGGCGCCCAGTCGAACAACATCACCCGCACCGCATGGCTGCACGCGGGTCTGCCCTGGCAGGTCGGCGCCACCACCGTCGATTGCCAGTGCGGCTCGGCGCAGCAGGCCAACCACCTGATCGCCGGGCTCATCGCGACCGGCGCCATCGACGTGGGTGTCGCGTGCGGCATCGAAGCCATGTCGCAGGTGCCGCTCGGCGCCAACGTCGACGCCCCCGAGAAGTCGGGCCCGCGTCGCCCCGAATCGTGGAACATCGACATGCCCGACCAGTTCGGTGCCGCCGAGCGCATCGCCCGGCGCCGCGGCATCACCCGCGAGGACGTCGACGCCCTCGGCGTGCGCTCGCAGGCCAACGCCAAGCGTGCCTGGGAGGAGGGCCGCTTCGACCGCGAGGTGCTCTCCGTCGTCGCCCCGGTCGTCGACAAGGAGGGCAACCTCACCGGCGAGAAGCAGACGGTCTCCCGCGACCAGGGTCTTCGCGACACCACCACCGAATCGCTCGCGAAGCTGAAGCCGGTCGTCGACGGCGGCGTGCACACCGCCGGTACGTCGTCGCAGATCTCCGACGGCGCCGCCGCCGTCCTGCTCATGGACGAGGACAAGGCCCGGGCGCTCGGCCTGACACCGCGCGCCCGGATCGTCTCCCAGGCCCTCGTCGGCGCCGAACCCGAGTACCACCTCGACGGCCCCGTCCAGGCGACCGCGAAGGTGCTCGAGAAGTCCGGCATGAGCATCGGCGATCTCGACCTCTTCGAGGTCAACGAGGCGTTCGCATCGGTGCTGCTGTCGTGGGCGCAGGTACACGGCCCGGACATGGACAAGGTCAACGTCAACGGTGGCGCGATCGCGCTCGGTCACCCGGTGGGCTCCACCGGTTCGCGCCTGATCACCACGGCACTGCACGAACTCGAACGACGGGACGCCTCGACCGCTCTGATCACGATGTGCGCCGGCGGTGCACTCGCCACGGGCACCATCATCGAACGCATCTGACATGGGAACCCCGGCCGCGCCGAAGGGCCTCGACTCGAAACTCACCTCCGGGATCATCAGGTGGATGTCACGGATGAACGTCGTGGCCTACCGCGCGACCGGGGGTCGCCTCGGCGGCACCTGGCGGGTGGGCAGCGCGTTTCCGTGGGGCATCCCGGTGTGCCTGCTCACCACCGTCGGACGGAAGTCCGGGCAGCCGCGTACCGCTCCCCTGCTCTTCCTCGAGGACGGCGACCGCGTCGTGCTCGTGGCATCGCAGGGCGGACTTCCGAAACATCCACTGTGGTTCCGCAACATCCAAGCGAATCCCGAGGTCACCGTGCAGATCCGGTCGCGAGTGCGCACCATGCGCGCGCGGGTCGCGACCGACGGCGAACGTGATTCGTACTGGCCGAAGCTCACCGCGATGTACCCGGACTTCGACAACTACCAGTCGTGGACCGAACGAGTGATCCCCGTCGTCGTGTGCGAGTGACCACTCACCACCGAAACCGCCCCCGGACGCGCGATACTGGGGGCGGCTTCTTCACGTTCTCGAGAAGGGATGTCATCCGATGGCAACGACGAATCACGACCGTGTCCTCGACCGCCGCGAGATCGCGGCCGCACTGCTGCGAGCGCTCGAACGCCGCCACGAAGTACTCGACGTCATCGTCGAGAGCGATGACCGGGACGCCGCCATCGCCGCCATCGGATCGTTGCTCGAAACCACCGACTTCTGCGCGGAGGCCGTCCTGGCTCTGCCGCTCGGCCGTCTCACCAAGACCGAGCGCCGCAAGATCCGCGCCGAATTGGACGATCTCGACGCGGTCGTGAAATGGACGACGGATTCGCGGCCGTACGCGGGCGGCGAGCATTTCCGGCTGCGCCCGATCGCCGACACCGAGGACGACGCCGCGCTGCTCAGGGCACGCTGCGCCGACCAGCTCGGCGACGACAGCGAGGCGACGATCACCGCGGAACGCGCCAAGGGCGCCGCTCTGATGGATGAGGAGTCGGGCATGTGGCTGGTCGCCGAGGATCTGGACGCCGACACCCCGAAACCGATCGGTTTCGCGTTCGGTGAGCTCGACGGCAACGAGGTCGAGGTGCGGATCTGGGTGCGTCCCGAGCTCCGCAAGCAGGGCTACGGAACCGCCACACTCAAGCAGGCCCGCACCGAACTGGCCGCGTACTTCCCGGGTTCGACGCTGATCATCCGCACGCCCGCCCAGCGTGATTCGCTGACCTGACCGGCCGACCTCCGGTGGTTTCCTCACGTCGATCCGATCGCGGCGGTGCTCATGGTGCTGTCGGGGTGCTCCTCCACACCGTGCGTTGCAGACGGCCGGGTGACGGTTTGCCGCACCTTCGGATGTGACCCCGCTCCCGGCCCGGTGTTCTCCGGCACGGACCGGGAGCGGGAGTTTCTCAGGCGCCGTAGACGGGGGTCGGCGGCTGGGAGGTGGCGATGAGCTTCTCGACGACCGGGCCGAGTTCCTTCGGATCCCAGCGGTCGCCCTTGTCGACGACCTCGCCGTGGCGCCAACCGTCGGCGAGGGACACCTTGCCGCCCTCGGTCTCGAACACGCGTCCGGTGACGTCCTTGGATTCGCTGCTGCCGAGCCAGACGACGAGCGGGGACACGTTCTCGGGTGCCATCGCGTCGAAGCCCTCTTCGGGTGCGGCCATCATCTCGGCCATCGCACCGCCGGCGCCGACCGTCATGCGGGTGCGGGCGGACGGGGCGATCGCGTTGACCGTGACACCGTAGCGCCCGAACTCGGCGGCGGCCTGGATGGTGAGGGTGGCGATTCCGGCCTTGGCGGCGGCGTAGTTGCCCTGCCCGATGCTGCCCATCAGCCCGGCACCCGAGCTCGTGTTGATGATGCGGGCGTCGACGGGGTTGCCGGCCTTCGACTCGGCCCGCCAGTATTCGATGGCGTGGCGCATCGGCGCGAAGTGCCCCTTGAGGTGGACGCGGGTGACCGCGTCCCATTCCTGCTCGCTCATGTTGGCGAGCATGCGGTCGCGCAGGAATCCGGCGTTGTTGACGAGAACGTCGAGGCGACCGAAGTTGTCGATCGCGGTGCGCACGAGGTGTGCGGCGCCGTCCCAGTCGGCGACGTCGTCGCCGTTGGTGACGGCTTCGCCGCCGGCCGCGCGGATCTCCGCGACAACCTGCTCGGCGGGCGTCTCACCGGTCGCGGATCCGTCACCGCCGACACCGATGTCGTTCACGACGACCTTGGCGCCCTCCGCCGCGAATGCCAACGCGTGGGCGCGGCCGAGGCCGCGGCCCGCGCCCGTGACGATGACGACGCGTCCGTCCAGCAGTCCACTCACTTTGTCTCCTTCGTTCGGGCCGCTGCCATGTAGGCAGGGCGTTCGCCGCCGCCGTGGACGGTCAGGGTCGATCCGCTGACGTAGGCGGCCAGCGGTGAGGCGAGGAAGGCCGCGCAGTTCCCGATGTCGTCGGGGGTGGCCAGGCGTCCGAGCGGCACGGTGGCACCGACCGCGGCGACACCGTCGTCGTCGCCGTAGAAGAGGTGGGACTGTTCGGTGTCGACCATCCCGACGACCACCGCGTTCACGCGCACCCTGGGTGCCCATTCGACGGCGAGCGACGTGCCGAGACTGTCGATTCCCGCCTTCGCTGCACCGTATGCGGCGGTGCCCGGGGACGGCCGCGAGCCGCTGACGCTCGAGATGTTCACGATGGAGCCTCCACCGTCCTGCGTCTGCATCACGGCGTTGGCTGCCTGTGCGACGAGCAGCGGTGCGAGCAGGTTGAGTTCGACGATCTTCGCGTGGAACTTCGGGCTCGCGTCCGCGGCGAGCGCGTAGGGCGATCCACCGGCGTTGTTCACGACGGCGTCGAGACGTCCGTGGCGTTCGACGATCGTGTCGATCATCGACTTCACCTGCTCGGCATCGCGCACGTCGCAGGCGACGAATTCGGCGGTGCGTCCGTCGACCTCGACGGGACGCTCCGGTTGGTTGCGCGCGCAGGTGACGACGGTCGCGCCGGCACGCAGGAACACCCTGCTGATCCCGGCGCCGACTCCCCGCACACCACCGGTGACCAGCACGATCGCGCCGTCGAGTCCCAGATCCATGCATTGCCTCCGCATCGCTTCGGACGGCCCACGTTCCGGGGCCACCCATGCAATCTACCAAGCAATTGCTTGGTTCGGTACCGCTGCCCCACCCGTGCGCGTTTCTGGTAGCTCCAGCTACCAGAAACGCGCACGGGTGGAGTGGGGTGCGACGAGGTGGCCCGCCGCGCTCAGCGCGGGGCGCTCAGTTCTGTCAGCAACAACCCGCAGCTGCGGCGGATGTCGCTCTCCGCCTCCTCACGGCTGTTGCGACCGTTCAGATGCGCGATGATCACGCCGTACCAGAGCATCGACAGCAGTCGCAGCAGGTCGCGGTCACCGTCGGTGGGTTCCGTGATCCCCGCGGTGTCCAGCAGGATCTGCTGGAACTTCTCCTCGATCCGCACCGTGTCCGGTACCGCCCCCGCCACCGCGGTGCTGTTGGACTGCAGCATCGCCAACGCGAGGGTCGGATACTCCACCAGCTCCCGCGTCATCGCGATCAGGGCGATGCAGATCGCGTCCTGCACCGGGACGTCGAGGTTCGGTTCCGGTGCGCGACGCTCGAACCGGTCGAGGACGTTGAGCATCACGCCGACGAACAGGTGCGTCTTCGACGGGAAGTAGCGGTACAGCGTGCCGATCGCGACGCCGGCACGCTTGGCGACCTCGGTCATCTGCACGTGCTGCAGGTCGTGCTCGGTCGCCAGGTGCGCGGCCGCATCGAGGATCCGCAGATGACGGTCGCGCTGCTCCGCCGAAGACGGTTCGGCGCCGTCACGCGCCACCCCGATCCTGGGCATGATCGTTTCCCCTTTCGTACGGACGACACAGATTCTCCCATCGACGCGGGTGAACACCCGCCCGAAGTCCCGTTCACCGTTCCACTCACCGGGACCGGGAGCCGTTCCGGTCGCCCGGGAGCTCCGGAACGCCGTGAAGTCCGCTCAGCGAGAACCGCGGCGTGGCCCCGATCACCCCGCCCATACGCTCCGATCCGTGACCGTCGCCCAGCCGAGGCGACCCGACGACCGATTCGGAGTCAAGCGCATGAACGTCCAGTCGCCTCCGCGTGAACTCGCCTACGACCTCGAGACCCCCGACCCCACCGAGATGCGCCGGGCCATGAGCCGATTCGCCACCGGCGTCACCATCGTGACCGGACTCGACGACGACGGTCCCGTCGGATTCGCCTGCCAATCCTTCGCATCGGTGTCGCTGGAACCTCCGCTGATCCTGTTCTGCGCCGACCACCGGGGTCGCGCATGGCCGCGGATCCGGCCGACCCGGCGGTTTACGATCAACGTCCTCGGGGAGCAGCAGTCCGATCTGTGTTCACGCTTCGGTTCGTCGCGCGGCGCCAAGTACGACGGCCTCGACTGGGCCCTGTCCCGATGGAACACCCCGTCGCTGCCGGGCGTCCTCATGCGCGTGCATGCCGACATCGTCGACGTGCACGTCGCCGGCGACCACGACGTCGTCATCGGTCGCGTCCTCGAACTCGAATGCCTCGACGAGGACAGGCCGATGGTCTTCTACCGCGGCGCATTCGGACTGGACTGAGCGGATACGGCCGGTGCGTGCCCCGCACGCACCGGCCGGGACTCAGGACGTCGCCGCGTGGACACCGGCCCTGCGACCGAAGAAACTGCCGTCACCCAGGGAGATCCCGCTGCAGTACCCGAATGCCGACAGCCCCGACGTGCAGCGTCCCGCCGCATACAGACCCGGGATGGGTGTGCCGTCGACGTGGAGCACCTGCGCGTCCACGGTCGTGGCGAGCCCACCGAGAGTGAATCCACCGGTGGATCCACGAAGATCGACAGCGGCGACGGGCGTCCCGATCGGCACGACCCATTCGGGTTTCGTGCCGAACACCGGATCCGTGCCCGCGGCCGCATGCCGATTGTACTCGGCGACGGTGGTCGTCAGCGAACCCTCCGGAAGACCCATCTCCGCTTCGAGTTCCGCTACGCTCTCGCAGACCCATCTCGGTCGGCGCTCGAGCTGCGGACTCGAAGTCGGCGCCGCGATCCCCTCCTCGTATGCCTTCTCGTCGATGATCAGGAACGCCTCGTTGTCGTTCTCGAACAACGTCTTCTGCCCGATCCTCCCGGGGTAGGTGTCCTCGGGCACATACCGTTGGCCACGGCCGTTGACGAGGATGCCACGAACGAGCAGCTGCGGGTCGCAGAAGAACGCCACCTCGCACGCATCCATGTGGGCGAGACCGGCGCCGAGTGCCTGCGCGACGAGGATGCCCCGACCGTCGTGTTCCTCCACGGTGGCCGCGGGCCGCTTGTACAGGCGCGGCGCGTAGGCGAGCATCATCTCGTCGTTGTACGCGAACGACCCGGTCGCGAGCACGACCCCCTTGCCTGCGCCGACGGCGATCTCCTCGCCGAACTTCGTGGCGACGAGACCCACCACGCGGCCGGTCGGGTCCGTCACGAGCCGCTGCATCCGCACGTCCGTCTCGACACGCACACCCAGTTCGGCAGCCCTGGCCAGCAGTGTCGTCATCAGTTCGAATCCGGCTCCGCGGTCTCCGACGCGCGGCATCGGGACCTGCGCCAGGTGACCGCGTGGTGCCGCGGGGATCCGGGAGACGAACGGCGCGGCGTTCTCACCGCCGCTATACATGAGGGAGTCGTCCTCGGGGCATTCCCACCCGGGCTGCGGCCAGAACCCTTCCTTGTACCGCACGCCGCACGATTCGAGCCAGTCGAAGTGGGCGACGCTCCCCTCGCAGTACGCGTCGAGTTTCGCCTCGTCGACACCGGGCCCGAGCGCTTCGGTGAGGAACGCTTTCATGTCCTGCACGGTGTCGTCGAACCCGCAGGCCTTCTGGATACGAGTGCCGCCACCGAGGTAGACGATACCGCCGGACAGTGCCGCGGCACCGCCACCTCCTCCGGTGCGCTCGAGAACCAGGACGTCCGCACCGGATTCCGCCGCCCCGATCGCGGCACACACACCGGCGATCCCGAATCCTGCAACGACGACGTCGGCGCGGTGGGTCCAGTCGATGATCTGTGCGTCCGGTACCGGACGCACACCCGAATCGTTCATGACAGGAAGTCCGTTGCTCCGGGGTGCAGAATCGGAGCGGTCGGTGGATGCACGCCGGAGGCGAGCAACTCGCGCGCCTCGTCGCCACCGTCGAGCACCCGCGCGACACGCAGCGTCACGGCCCACCGATCTGCGCGCCTGACGAGTTCCCACCGGTTCGCGGTCACCCGCGCGACTCGGAACCCCTTGTCCGCCTTGAGAACCAACTGCGAATGGCAGGTGACGACGGCGGTGTCGCCGTCGACTCGGATGTTGAGCGGGTCGAGAAGGTGACCGCAGCCGCGGTGGATCAATCCCTGATGCGCGTCGGACCGGACCATCGCCTCGATCTCGGCGCGCCCACGGTATGCCCCCGAGTCGACGTCGTACACACCGTCCGCGGTCCAGAGTGCGCCGACGGCTTCGGCCGATCCGCTGTCGACGGCGGGGCCGTAGGTGGTGATGAGTTGCTGGATCGCCAGTGTGTCCTCGAGTTGCTCGACCCGGCGGGCGAGGCGTTCGACGAGTGCGGCGGTATCGGACATGTCACTCCTCGGATGGGCGGTACCGTCGGACCGTAGGCGCGCCGAATCCGCCGGACCCGGGCGCATCCCGGTGATCGGGACCACACGCCGACTCCGGCGACCTACTGCCCGCGGCGTGGACGGGTGGTCATCGCCTCGTCCTCGAAGTGCTGATAGTCCTGCAGCTCGATCCAGTCGCCGCCCCAGACGAATCCGGTGTCCGCGAACGCCTGCCACACCACGTCACCGTCGGTGGTCATGCCCGGTCGGACGTCCGTGCGGTCCAGGAACTCCCGGCCCTCCGGGGGAAGCACGGTCTCGCCGTGCACGTAGGGGTTCTCCCGGGTGTTGATGTCGATCGCCTTGCCGTAGGAGTGGATCGAGTACCGGTCGGTGCTGCCGGTGACGGGCCGGCAGTCGAACGCGGAGGTGTTGTCCTGCGCCATCGCCGCATCGTCGTCGCCACCGTACTCCTCCATCAGCACCATCCGGCGGATCGGGAATCCGGCCTCGAACATGGCGCCGAACACGTCGACGACCTTCTCGGCGACCTCCTCGTGCACCATCAGCCGTCCGCCGTCGTGTATCAGCCCGTCGAATCCGTGATGGTTCATCTCGATGATGCGCATGTCGTCGATCGGCACCGGGCAACCGGGTTTCCAGGTCACACCGATCATCCGCGCGCGGTAGTCGTCCGGCACCGCGGTGATCGTCGCATCGAACTCGGCAGCGGCACCCTCGAAGGTGCTCGTCGCGGTGGTGTTCGACTGCGAGCAGGACACGAGCGAGAGCGTGAGCAGCGACACGGCGGCTACGACAGGAACATGCGAACGAAAGAGCATGGCGGAGCTTCCGACGACATGTGGGGGCATCCCGATCGTGCCACGAGAGGACACGCTCGACCACCGATTCGCGGGATCCGGCACGGCGGACGACGACACCCGCGCCACCGAACACCGTTCTCGGGTACTCGGACGAGGGTTCAGATGAGATTGTCCTCCACCGGGAGTCCGAACGCACCGCGCCCGTACAGGGCGAGCGCACGTTCCGATTCGTTGGCCACGTGGACGCTTCCGGCGTGCGCGTCGCGCCACGCGCGTTCGATGATGTTGCCCAGATACAGCGACGACGCGCCGGCTGTCCTGAACAGCATGTCCATGGCTTCGACGGCGCGTTCCGTCGCGCGGACCTGGTCTCGCCTCGCCCTCAACCGCAACATCATCGGGATCTCGCGCCCCGCGACGGCGTGTTCCCACATCTGCTGCATGTTGTGGTTCAACTGCAACACCGCCGCGTCGATCTCGGACGACGCACGACCCACCGTCACCTGCGCGAACGGGTCGTCGGCGAAACGTCCGCCGCCGAGACTGAGCCGCACCCGTTCCCGCATCGACGCCAGATACTGCTCGTAGCATCCGGCGACCACCCCGACGACGGGCACCGCGACGGTCGTCGCGAACATCGCACCGAACGGAAGCCGGTACAGCGGGCCGGAATTGACCTTCTGCCCGGGGCCCCGCAGGTTCGCGGTCTCGTAGTTCCGTACGACGCGGTGCTCGGGGACGAACACACGATCGACCACGATCCGATTGCTGCGGGTACCCCGCATACCCAGCACGTTCCACACGTCGTCGATCGCGTAGTCGGCGCGCGGCACGAGCACGGTCATGAAATCGACCGGTCGTCCCTCCGATCCGACGACGACCGCACCGAGCAGAGCCCACGACGCGTACTCGCACCCCGACGAGAACATCCAGGTTCCCGAGAGCTCGTACCCGCCGTCCACCGGTGTCAGTTGCCCGACCGGTGCGTACGCCGAACACACGAGCACATCCGGGTCCTCACCCCACACGTCACGTTGTGCACGATCGTCGAACAGAGCCAGATGCCACGGATGGACACCGAGGACCGAAGTGACCCACCCCGTCGAACCGCACACCTCGGAGATCGCTCGGATCACCTCGTAGTACCGGACCGGGTCGGTCTCGTGCCCACCGTGACGACGCGGCTGCAACATCCGGAACACACCGGTGGCGGTGAGACCCGCGACGATCTCGTCGGGAACACGCCGCGTCTCGTCGATACGCGCAGCGCGACTCGCGATGTCCGGCAGCAGTTCACGGACGTTGTCCAGCACGTCGGGCACGAAATCCTCCTCGTCGATCGTCGAACCGGTGTCGTCCCGCACCCACCCCCCGACATGCCGATGCCACGCCCGCCGAGGCGGGCGTGGCATCGGGGAACGCTACGACGTCACCCCTTCTTCGGGGTGAAGGCCGCCAGCGGCTCGGACCCCGACCAGTCGTGGCCCCAGTAGCTGTCGGCGGTGATCTCCTCCGCCGTGTAGAAGGTCTCGTCGACCATCATGCCTTCGGTGCCGAACTCGATGTCCCAGCCCCCGGGCGCACGCACGTAGAACGACACCATCTTGTCGTTCGTGTGGCGACCGAGCGTGGACGAGATCGAGAAGCCGAGGGCCCGAACGCGATCGAGCGCCTGCCCGACGGCGTCGAGAGTGTCGACCTCGAGCATGAGGTGCACGAGACCGGGTTCGTCGGTCGGCGGTGCCGGGCACAACGCGAGGCTGTGGTGACGGCGGTTGACGCCGAGGAAACGCACCCGGCGGTAGGGCGGCTTCGCATCGGGTCCGCCGACGCGGATGGCGCCGCGCGGAAGGAAGCCGAGAACCTCGGTGTAGAAGGTGTATTCGGGGTCGAAGTTCGTCACGGGCAGCACGACGTGGCCGAGACCCTCGTCGCCCGTGTGGAAACGACCACCGAACGGGGTGACGATCGGGCTGTGGTCGAGAACCGGTCCGAAGAAGACCTCGACCCGAGTACCGGCCGGGTCGTCGAACGCGATGGCCTGCTCGACGTCGAGGTGGGCGGACTCCTCCTCGGACAGCACGGTGACCTCGATGCCCGCCTTCTCGACGGCCTCCCGGACTCGCTGCAGCGCGAACTGGTCGCGCACCTCCCAGCCCACGGCGAGAGCCTTGTCGGTGTCGCCGGGGAGCACGATCAGGCGTGCCCGGCGCTCGTCGATGCGCAGGTAGAGCCCGTTCTCCTCGGGGCCGCTCCCGACGGCCATTCCGAGCCCGTCGACGACGAGTTCACGCCAACGCGCGATGTCTGCGGTCTGGATCCTCAGGTATCCCAGACCCCGGATGTCGGTCATGTCCGATCCTTCTCAGATGGTGGGGGTTGTCAGATCATGCCGCGCATCGCACCCTGCGGCTCGCCGCCGAGCTGCGTGAGGGTCGATGCGTGGAAGATGGAACCGGGCACGTGGATGGCGTGGCTCAGGCCCGCGTGGGCATCACGCCAGAAGCGCTGGAGCGGGTTGCTCAGCTGCAGGGCACCGCCACCGGCACGCGAGAAGATCTCGTCGACGGCCCGGACCGCGCGCCACGCCGCGGCGGTCTGGGTGCGGCGGCCGATGGCGCGCTGCTCGAAGGTGACCTCCTGGCCCTTCTCCGTCATGTCCCAGAAACGATCGACGGTCTCGAGGATCGCCGCGCGGGAAGCGGCGATCTCGGCGGCCGCGTCACCGAGAGCGGACAGCACGTAGGGGTCCTGCTTGATCGCGGTGCCGGACACCGTGACGCGTTCGCGCTGCGTCTCGATGTAGCAGTTCAGTGCGCCCTCCGCGATGCCGATGAGAGACGAGGTGATGCCGAGCGGGAAGATGCACGAGAACGGGAACTTGTAGAGCGTCTCCTCGCGACCGGCGTCCTTCCAGGCGACGCCGCCCATGACGCGCTCGGCCGAGAGCGTGCGGTACGACGGCAGGAAGGCGTCCTTGACGATCAGGTCCTTCGAGCCGGTACCGCGCAGACCCACGACGTTCCAGCTGTCCTGGTCGATCTCGTAGTCCGAGCGCGGGAGCAGCACGTGCAGGGCCTGCGGCGGGGTGAGGCGGTTGCCGTCCTCGTCGCCGATCGCGGCACCGATCATCACCCAGTCGCAGTGGTCGGTTCCCGACGAGAACGACCAGCGACCGTTGAGGATGTAACCGCCGTCGACCGGCACGGCCACACCCATCGGCGCGTACGGCGATGCGATCCACGTGTCGGGGTTGTCGCCCCAGACCTCCTGCTGCGCCTTCGGGTCGAAGAAGGCCATCTCCCAGGGGTGGACGCCGACGATGCCGCTGACCCAGCCGGTGGCGCCGTCCATCGCACCCAGCGCCATGGCGGTCTCGGCGAATTCGCGAGGATGGACCTCGAACCCACCGAACTCCTTGGGCTGCAGCATCCGGATGACGCCGGCGTCGCGCAGCCGCTTGGCGCTGCGGTCCGTCAGTCGCATGAGCTGATCGCCCTCCGCGCCGTCGGCGCGGATCTCGTCTGCGTACGGTGCGATGGAGTCGAGAACCTGTCCCATGATGCTCTCCAGCTTTCTCATGTGGCGCCCGGATCACGTCCGGGCGGAGTCTATTTCAGGCCGGTACCGTCTCGACCTGCCGCGGGGGGACGGTGCGCGTCCACCGTGTCAGGTACGGCGGATCCGGGTCGTCGATCGTCCGCTCAGTGGGAGTCGATCCCGGCCGGTGTCGTCCCGGGTCAGGCGTCGTCGCGGGTCAGGAACGCGAGCACGGTCGACAGCCATGCGTCGCGTGCCTCGATCATCGTCCAGTGACCGCAGTTCGGGAACACGTGGAGTTCGCCGTTGCGCAGTTCACGCATCGGCAGCATCGCCATGTCGACGGGGCTGACCCGGTCGTCGCGACCCCAGGTGAGGAGGGTCGGAGCCTTGATCTTGTGGAGCTGCGCCCAGTACGGCGTCTCGGTGGAGGCGGCGGCCGCCCGACCCGTCGCCGCGAACGCGGCGGTGCTGTACATGCGGCGTGCGATCTCGAGGGTTTTCGGTTCGGTCGCGAGCGCCCAGCGTTCCTCGATGAGTTCCTCGGTCACGACGGCCGGGTCGTACACCATGGACCGGAGCCAGCGGACCAGCTTGTCGCGGGTCGGATCGTCGGTGAACTCCATGAGCAGGCGGATGCCCTCACCGGGTGACGGCGCGAACACGGATCGTCCGGCGCCACCGATGGTGACGAGCCGATCGACGCGGTCGGGTTCGGCGATCGCGAACTGGGTGCCGACGATGCCGCCCATGGAGTTGCCGACGATCGCGACACGGTCGAGTCCGAGGCCGTCGAGGAAGTCGGTGACGGCGAACCGGGCCATCGCCATCGGGTGACCCTCGCAGGGATCGCTGACCCCGAAGCCCGGGAACTCGAGGACGAGGCAGCGGAAGTGCTCGGCGAGGTCGGCGAGGACACCGCGGTAGTTGCGCCACCCCGTCACGCCCGGACCGGAGCCGTGGAGCAGGAGCAGGGGCGGGCCGTCGCCGGCCTCGTGGTAGCGCAGCACCCCGCGGTCGGTGGTGAGCGACCTCGCCGTCTCTTCGAAGCTCAATTCCGTCGTCATGTCCTCGACATTTCCAGTGATGCCCCTCACGTTGCTCGGACGCTCCCGTTCACCGGGACGTCGCAGCAGGTCCGGGCGCTAGATCCACTGTCCGGACTGCGTCGCCACCAGCCGTTCCATGGTGTGCGGAGACCACGACCGGGCGGGGACGTCGGCGGTGCGGCGCGCGCGGCGGGGGGTGCCGAGTTCGGGGTGGAGCATGCGCGACACGTCGCGGGCGACGTCGGCGACGAGCGGCGCGATCCGTTCGAGGTGACCGGGCCGGGCCGGGCCGCACAGCGAGATGCCGGCGACGGGCCCCTCGGGGCTGCGCACGGGGGCGCCGACGCACGCGATGCCGCCCATGGCCTCACCGTCCTCGAATGCCAGGCCGTGACGCCGGCGGATCCGGCCGAGTTCCTGGTGGAGGGTCGAGAGGTCGGCGATGGTGCGGTCGGTGCGCCGGGGGAGGTGACGCCCGTACAGGGCGTCCACCTGTTCGGGAGCGAGTGCGGCGAGGATCGCCTTGCCGCACGCGGTGGCGTAGGCGGGGGCGCGGCCGCCGACGCGGGAGGTGAGGGTGGCGGCGAGTTGCCCGCCGACCTTGTCGAGGTAGAGGCACTCACCGCGGTCGAGGACGGCGAGGTGCGCGACCATGCCGGTATGCATGTTGAGTTCGTGGAGCAGCGGTGCCGCGGCCTCGCGGATCCGGCTCTGTCCGTTGTCGCCGGCGCCCAGAGACTTGGCGCGGCGGCCCAGGCAGTAGCCGAACGAGGCGTGGTCGACCCATTCGAGACGGACCATCTGGTCGAGGATGCGGTGCACGGTGGATCGGGGCAGCCCGGTGCGGCACGCGACCTCTTCGAGGGTGAGCCGCGATCCGGCGCCCTCGAACGCGTCCAGGATCAGCGTCATCCGCTCGACCATGGATGCCGGGAGTTCGCGCTTGGACGCTGCTTCGGTGGTCTCGGCTGTCATCTCGAGCATGGTTCTTCCTCTCCAACCCTCCGACCAGGGAAAATCGCCAGAACTGAAATTCATTCTTGCGATGTACGTCACCGAGTATCGCGAGAGAACGCGCATAACACAAGTCCCGGGAAACGATCATCGCGACGCACCGGGCGGGTCGCGTCGCGTTCGGCACATCCCACTGAGCAGGAGACCGCTCACCCGCAACGCTGTGAGCAGGTACAACGATGGGGAGATTTCCATGTGTCCGCCCTGTGCGCCGTGCCCGCCGGGCCTGCGCGCACACCTCGATCGAGGTGCTTGCCGATGAGGTGTTCGAACGGATGTACCTAGGGATCACGTCACCGATCGTCATCGACCACCCGGATACCCGCGCCCCGTGGGAACACGGAGCCGGCATCGACGAACTCGCACGGATCGCCGAAACCGCCGACCGGCTCGGATATCACCACCTCACGTGCAGTGAGCACATCGCGGTCCCGAACGACGTCGCGGTCGAACGCGGCGGCGTCTACTGGGATCCCCTCGCGACACTCGGCTTCCTCGCCGCCCGCACCCACCGGATCCGGCTCGCCACCCGAGTCCTCGTCCTCGGCTACCACCATCCGCTGGAGATCGCCAAGCGGTACGGCACGCTCGACGCCGTCAGCGGAGGTCGCCTCGTGCTGGGCCTCGGCGTCGGCTCCCTCGAGGAGGAGTTCGACCTGATCGGGGCGCCGTTCACCGACCGCGGCGCCCGCGCCGACGAAGCGCTCGCGGCGCTGCGCGTGTCCCTGTCCACACCGCAACCCGAGTTCCACGGGACGTTCTACGACTACGCCGACCTCCGTGTCGAACCGCACGCCGTGCAGGCGCGGGTGCCGCTGTGGATCGGGGGACGCACCCCCCGGTCACTCCGCCGCGCCACCACTCTCGGGGACGGATGGATTCCGTTCGGCATCGCCCTCGACCGACTCTCCGAGATGCTGCGACGCGCATCGGTGCCCGACGGGTTCGACGTCGTCCTCGCGACCGCACGTCCACTCGACCCGCTCGGCGACCGCGACGGCACCCTCCGGTCGCTCACCCGCCGCCGCGACGCGGGCGCCACGATCGTCGGTGTCGCGCTCACCTCGGTCGACGCCGCCCACTACTGCGACCAACTCGAAGCACTGCACGAGATCGCGCCCGAGATCGGCGCGGTCTTCGAACCGTCCCGGCCCCAGAGCCGGCCATCCCCGACGAAAGGGCCGACCCCCGCATGACCAGAACCCTCTCCCCCATCTTCCGGCCCCTGACGGTCCGGTCCCTCGAGTTGCGGAACCGCATCGTGATGTCACCGATGACGCGGTCGCACTCGCCGGACGGTGTGCCCGGCGCCGACGTGGCCGAGTACTACCGTCGGCGCGCCGCCGGCGGCACCGGCCTGATCGTGACCGAGGGTGTCGCGATCGACCACCCCACCGCCGTCGACAACCCGAAGGTCCCGCACATGTACGGCGACGACGCCCTCGACGGGTGGCGGCGTGTCGTCGACGCGGTGCACGCCGAGGGCGGGCGGATCGTCCCGCAGTTGTGGCACGTCGGCCCGCTGTGGGGCGCGATGACCCGCGACATCGACCCCGATCTCGTCCCGATGCGCCCGTCCGGACTGTGGGGTGAGCCGGGCGTGACGTCCTACCCCGATTCGTACGTCGAGTACGGCTCGAAGCCGGTACGACCGATGACCGAGCAGGACATCGCCGACGTCGTCGACGCGTACGCGCGCGCGGCGCGCGCCGCGATCGACGTCGGCTTCGACGGCATCGCCCTGCACGGTGGCCACGGCTACCTGCTCGACTCGTTCCTGTGGGACAGCACCAACCGTCGCGACGACGAGTGGGGTGGCGATCTGCAGCGGCGCACCCGTTTCCCGAGCGCCGTGGTCGCCGCGATCCGTGCCGCGATCGGCGAGGACGCCCCGATCTTCTTCCGGTTCTCCCAGCACAAGCAGCAGAACTACGAGGCCCGCATCGCGCGGACCCCCGACGAGCTGCGCGTGATCCTCACGGCCCTCGCCGAGGCCGGTGTCGATGTGTTCGACGCGAGTATCCGCCGGTTCGACTACCCCGCCTTCGAGGGCAGCGACCTGTCGCTGGCGGGCTGGGCGAAGGAACTGACCGGTGCCGTCTCGATGGCGGTCGGCAGCGTCGGCATCGCGAAGAGCCTGCGCGAGAGCCGCGTCGACGGTGCGGCACCGACCCGTGACAACATCCCGGAACTCGAACGTCGGCTCGGCGACGGTGAATTCGATCTGATCGCGATCGGGCGTCTGCACCTGGCCGACCCGGCACTGGCCACCACACTGCGTGACGGTGACACGCTCCCCGAGTTCGACCGCGCCGTCCACGAAGCCTCCCTGACCTGATCTCCACCCGTGCGTGTTTCTGGTAGCTCCCGCTACCAGAAACACGCACGGGTGGGGGTGAACGACGATGCCCCGGCGCGTTCCTCACGGAACGCGCCGGGGCATCACACGTCTGCGCTCAGCGGTTGAGCAGCGCCCGCATCGCCTCCGCGGCACCGCGCACCATCGTGTCGCGAGGGAAGCCGCTGCGTTTGACGGCCGCCTTGTAGTTTCCTCCCGCCACCCACAGCGGTCCGTCCGCGAGGTGTTCGAGGCCCTCGCGAGCCACATCCTCGGGCTCGGACACGAGCATGCCGGGCACGTCGAAGTTCAGTCCGGCGCGCTCCATCGCCGGGGTCCGGGTGACACCCAGCACCAACTCGACGACATGCACGTTGTACGGCTCGAGTTCGAGCCACAGGCTCTCCGCGAACACCCGGCTGAACGCCTTCGACGCGGCGTAGATGCTCTGGTGCTCCGAACCCATGTAACCGGCGAGCGACCCGAGGAGCATGATGCCACCGCGGCCCATCTCCTTCATGCGGGCACCGAACAGGTGCGCGAGCTCCACCTGACGGTGCACGTTCAACTCGATGACACCGCGGAACCCGTCGAGGTCACCGGTGACGAACTCGTGACCGTAGCTGTTGGCGCCGGCGTTGAAGATGAACAGTCCCACCTCCAGATCGGCGGTGGCCGAGCGGATCTGCTCCACCGCATCATCGCGGAGGAGATCCAGCGACAGGGTGCGCACCTCGCGACCGTGCTCACGCACCTTCGCTGCGGTCTCCTCGAGCGGGCCGGGCTTGCGTGCGATGAGGAGAAGATCGAACCCGGCGCGGGCGAGCTCATCGGCGAACGCGGCACCGACCCCCTCGGAGCCACCGGCGATCACCGCCCACTGTCCGTACTGTGCGCGATCGATCGAAAGGGCGTCGGTCATGGTTTTCCTTCGGAGATGTTCGGGAACAAGTATTTTCGGTTCACCGGCGAACCGGCACCGATGCGACGGTGCTACTGGACGATCGGCGCGGGAATCGGAGCGTCGTAGACGACCTCGATCAGCCCCTCCGCGGCTGCCTTCCGGATGGTCGCATCCAGCGCCGAGCACTTCGGAAGCGGCGCACCCGGCCGGTGGTCGACGGTGTCGCATCCGTTCAGCTCGCGACACTGACGACGCGATTCGACGCTCCACTGGACCTCGGTGTGCTCCCAGCTGTTCTTCCGGACGAGCACCTGAGCCATGCAGTCACTGCACCGAAGGGGCTGCATCCGTGCTCTCCGTCGACTTCTCCTGCGCGGCGAGCGCATCGCGTGCGGCGAGGTTCGCTTCGACCTCCTTCATCCACGCGGCGACCGGCCGGGTGGTGTCCATCTCGAACTCGAAGCGGTCGGTCATCTCCGACTTCACATCGGCGACGTCGACGTAGAACTGCTCGTACCAACGACGCAGCTGGTAGACCGGGCCGTCCTCCTCGCACAGCAACGGATTCTCGATCCGGGTCTTGTTCTTCCAGATCGCGATGTCCTGCTCGAAACCACGGGCGATGAAGTCACCGAACTTCTGCGCCGTCTCGAGGGCGACCTCGTCGGGCAATTGCGGCGACTTCTTGACGATCATTCCGTACATGAGCACGAACTTGTCCGCCGAGACCGGGTAGTGGCAGTTGAGCAGCACCGACTCGACGTCGTAGCCCTCGTACTGGTACTTCAGGTCGTCGATCATGAAGGACGGACCGAAGTACGACGCCGTGGAGGTGTTGCCGAGCATCTTCGGCTGTCCCGACGCGTGGGGGCGCATGTCGTCGCGGGCCTTGCCGTGCATGACCTGCGTCGCGACGTGACCCTCGAAGATGTTCTTGAAGTACGTCGGGAACGAGTAGTGCACGTAGAAGAAGTGCGCCATGTCGACGATGTTGTCGATGATCTCGCGGCAGTTGGTGTCGACCTCGGTGGTGTACCAGACCCAATCGGTCCACTCGTCGCTGGTCGCGCCCTCGATCCGGGGGATCGTCACCTCGTCCGTGGGCTTGTTGCCCTCCGGGTCGTGCCAGACGAACAGCATGCCGTCCTGATCGAGCACCGGCCACGACCGGGTCTTCGCGATCGGGGGAACACGGCGGGCGTAGGGGATGCTCTTGCAGCGGCCGTTACCGCCCCAGCGCCAGTCGTGGAACGGGCAGGCGATGTTGTCGTCCTTGACCGTGCCCTGACTCAGGTCGCCGCCCATGTGCCGGCAGTACGCGTCGAGGATCTGCAGCTTGCCCTCGCTGTCGGCCCACACGACGAGCTTCGTCCCGAAAGCGTGGACGGAGTGCGGCTTGCCGTCCCGGAACGAATCCGCCAGGCCGAGGCAGTGCCAGCCACGAGCGAACCGGGTGGGGGCGGAACCGACGACGATTTCACGGATCTCGGTGTTGTCGGACGTGTCCAGGCTCACGATCGTCCGTCCTTTCGGGGGTTGGTGGACTGTGTCTGCGGTACCCGGCTCGATCCGTGTACCGCGGGGCCTCGGCCGCGTGAGAAGCCCTGGTCGAGGTGCATGCCGCCACGGTAGGTGAGGGAGATCACCGCCGAGGTGGTGGTCCCGCTGTACGAGACCGTCCGGACGACAACCGGGTCACCCACACGTGACGCCGCCGCTCACACGGCAGTCAGGGGTACCGGCAGCAGTGCGGCACGACCGTGTTCGGCGAACTCACCCTCGATGCGGGCGCGGGTCGCGTCGTCGAGGAGGACGTACTCGGCGGTGCGTCCGACACGGATGTAGACGGGATCCGACGTGGACCACGCCGCGGCACGCAGCGGGGCCTTGTCGACCTTGTTGCTGCCGGTGAGGGGGATGTGGTCGGTCACCCGCACGAATCGCGGCCACCATTTGTCGCCCATGTCGGGTTGCTCGGCGAGGGTCTTCCCGAACTCCGCGGGATCGAACTGCGCTCCGGCGTCGAGTTCGATCACCGTCATCACCTGGTCCCCCGTGGCCGGATCGGGTACCGCGAACACCGGAGCGGACAGGACGCCCGGGATGCGCTGGAGGATGCGCTCGACCGGGGCTGCCGAGAAGTTCTCGCTGTCGACACGCAGCCAGTCCGACGACCGGCCCGCGAAGTAGAAGAAGCCGTCGGCGTCTCGGAACGCGAGGTCGCCCGTCCAGAAATCGTCGCCCTTGACACGGTCCGCCGTCGCGCCCGGATTCTTGTAGTACCCCTCGAAGGACGGTGCGGCTCCGACCGCGACGATCTGCCCGACCGCCTCGGAGTTCACCAGGCGCCCGGTCTCGTCGAACCGCGCGGGCGGGCATTCACGCCCCGTCTCCTCGTCGAGGACCCGCACGTCGACACCCCCCACGGCCAGGCCCAGCGACCCGACGGGCGTGTCGTCGGTCCGGTTGATGCGGCACACACCTTCGCTGGATCCGTAGCCCTCGATGATCTCGCAGCCGAACCGCTCGGTGAACCGGGCGATGTCGGTCTCCGAGGCCTCGGTTCCGAATGCGATCTCCAGAGTGCCGGTGCGGTCGCGGGGATCTTCGGGCCGATTCAGCACGTACGACAGGGCTCGACCCACGTAGTTGACGAACGTCGCGCCGTAGCGGTGGATGTCGTCCGCGAACCTGCTCGCCGAGAACTTGCGGATCAGACCGACGGTCGCGCCGACCTGCATGGCGGTACCGAGGTTCAGCATCACCGCGTTGCCGTGGAACAACGGCATGCACAGGTACGCGACGGAGTCCCGGCGCATCCGGGTGCGCTCGACGAGGACGTCGCAGAGACGTCCCAGGCGGCCCTGGGTGACGATGACGGCCTTGGGGCGTCCCGTCGACCCGGAACTGAACAGCAGCATCGCGATGTCGGTTGCCGGCGGAATCGTCTCGGGCAGAGCAGATCCGCGGAACGGAGCGAGGAAGTCGTCGTATCCCGCCTCGTCGATGTTCACGATCCGATCCTTCGACAGACCGTGATCGGTGCCGTCCACGAGGTGCGCGAGCCGCGACTCGGTGACGACGAAATCGACGTCCGCCTGCCGGATGTCGTCTGCGATCTCCGGGCCGCTGCGGCTGGCGTTGATCCCGACGACGACCGCACCCGCGAGCGCGCCGGCACCGATCCAGAACACGTAGTCCGGAACGTTCTCGAGCAGCACCCCGATGTGGCGACCGCGGTCGCTCGGCTCGTCGATCGTGGCGACGAGCGCGGCGGCGCGGTCGGCGCTCTCCTGCACGACCTCGTCCCACGTCCACTGCCGGTCCTCGAACCGCAGTCCCACCTTGTCATCGCCCTTGCGGGCGCGCACAACCTCGGCGAACGTGTCCAACTGATTCCTCCAGATCTACGCGGGTCGAGCGGGACCCGTCAGGCGAACGTCACGTGCGCTCCGGAAACGACGGAAGCGTCGCCGGAGCGGACATCGAAGCTCAGGTCGCTACGGGTACCCCACGCGCGGATCTCCGCGCTGTCGCCGGGGAACATCGGAGCAGCGAACCGACCCGACAGCGACGTCAGGTCGGCGGGGTGTGCGCCGGCCGCGCGGGCCAGCGGGATCGTGGCCGCGGCGAGCGTGCACAGCCCGTGCATGATCGGGCGCGGCTGCCCGATGCGGGCCGCGGCCTCGGGGTCGATGTGGATGTGGTGCCGGTCCCCGGTCAGGCGGTACAGCGCCGCCTGGTCCGGGCTCGTCACCAGCGTCGCGGTCAGATCGGGGGTGCCCTCCGGCGCAGCCGGCGCCGACGGGCCGCGATCCCCGCCGAACCCACCCGACCCCGGCGCGAACAGCGACCACGTCGCGACGAAGTGCTCGCACTCGACGACGACCTCGAACACCGCGGCGCGGCCCTTGTCCCACACCTCACCGACGTGGGCGGACAACGTCAACTCCCCCGCCCGCGGAAGCGGCGACCGCACCTCGAGCGTCTGCGAGCCGTGCAGCGCCGTCGCGGTGTCGAACCCGCCGCGGCCCCCCAACTCGTCCGGCGCCCACTGGGCGAGGGTCAGCGCGAAGGTGGGGAGCACGCGGAGCCGGTCCTCGAGCACGAGGTCCAGGTCGGTGGCGTGCGCTCCCACGGCGAGGGCGTACAGGATCGCGTCGCGCTCGTCGTAACGGACGGTGCGTGTACCCAGGTCCACACCGCGCCACTGTCCGGCCGACGACACTTCCGAGGTGGTCATGTTCTGCAGGTTATGGGGCCCGTCCCGGGGGCCCGTCGACGATCTCACTCACCGGTACGTTCGAAGGTGGGTGCGGCGACCGTGAGAGTCTGTCGAAACGCGAAGTCGACCGAAGAGGGGAGCGCCCGGTGCAAGGTGCACGATCGACACCGGCGAACGGTGACGTGAGCAGGGGAAACACACACATGCGCGGCCATCCGGCCGGGGATGTGGTTCGGGGTGCGCAATGAGCGTTCCGCCCGACGACAATCCCTATTTCGACCAGTTGGTCTCCCGACTGACAGGCCCCGGCAGCGAGTTCGAGATCGTCGTGGAAGACGTGCTCGGCGCCCGGATGCCGGTGATGCGGCACCGCGATCGTGCCGTCGCCGACCTGTTGTCGCAGTCGTTGGCGTGGGGTGACCGCGAGTACCTCGTCACGCCGAGCCGGCGCGTGACCTTCGCTCGGCAGGCGCACGACGCGTACGCCCTCGCCGCTGCACTGTACGACAGGTACGGGGTGCGGGTCGGCGAGAGGGTCGCGATCCTGGCTGCGAACCGCCCCGAGTGGGTGACGGCCTTCTGGGCGACACAGGCCCTCGGGGGCATCACCGTCGGTCTGAATCCGTGGTGGGTACGTCCCGAACTCGAGTTCGGGATCGACAATTCCCGCCCGCGGGTGCTGTTCGCCGACGAACCCCGCGCCGAGGACCTCGCCACCACCGACACCGGCGACGCGGTCGTCCTGTCGCTCGAACACGACCTGCCGAGGCTGATCGAGGAGTATTCGGGCGCGCAACCGCCCCCGCCGCGCGTCGACGAGGACGATCCCGCCGTCCTGCTGTACACGTCCGGCACCAGCGGCGACCCGAAGGGTGCGCTGCACTCGCAGCGGAACCTGCTCGCGGTCGTCGGCTACCACCGCTACCTGGACGCGATCACGTCTGCGTGGACCGGCGAGAAGTATGTGCGCGGCGTGCCGTCCGACGATCGGCACATGCTCACATCCGCCCTGTGCCACATCACGAGCCTGCACAACACGATCGTGCCGCGACTGGCGACGGGCAGCGCCGTGGTGATGAACCAGGGATGGTTCGGAGTCGAGTCGGTGCTCGAGGCGATCGAGGCCGAACAGGTCACCCACTGGAACGCGGTGCCGTCGATGGCGGCGCGGATGCTCGAGATCGACGACGTCGAGCGCTACGACCTGACGTCGTTGATCCGGTTCACGTTGTCGTCGGAACCATCGACTCCCGAACTGAAGCAACGGATCCGGAAGGAGCTGCCGTTCGGTCGCCAGACGGTGGTCGACAGCTACACGATCACCGAGTGCAGCGCGTCGATCTCGGTGGCGACGCCCATGGAACTGGAGACGCATCCGGGCACGGTGGGGCAGCCGGTCATCACGGTGAGCCTCGAGATCCGCGACCGGGACGGCGGATGGCTGCCCGACGGGTGTGTCGGCGAGGTGTGTGTGCGCAGCCCGTTCGTGATGCTCGGTTACTGGCGTGACGACGCGGCGACCGCCGAGACGATCACCGCGGACCGGTGGTTGCGCACCGGTGACATCGGCGTCGTCGAGGACGGACGGCTGCGGTTGCTCGGCCGCCGCGCCGACATGGTGGAGCAGAACGGCGAACACATCTTTCCGTCGGAGGTCGAACGGGTGCTCGCCGGGCATCCGGACGTCCGCGAATGCATGGTCACCGGGGTTCCACATCCGGAATGGGGTGAAGAGGTGTGCGCGGTCGTCGTCCTCGTCCCGGGCGCCGATACCGGATCCGAGGAACTCCTGGCGTACGTGGCCGAGCGGCTCGCGTACTTCAAGGTGCCGACGCAATGGCATCTGACACGCAACCTTCTCCGCCGCAACGCGACCGGAAAGATCGTGCGCCGAAGACCACCCGACGTGCCCTGATCGAGCCGGGGCGCACGACCCACCCTCGGTACAGGCCGGTGACACGACACGTCGCCGGCCTGTACTGCATTTCGGGGTCGCCGCGATCCGCCGACCGTCGAGACCGTCCTGTGCCGTGCACCCGACGTATGCTAGCCTACCAAGCAATTGCTTGGTAGGCACCGACGATAGGAACATGCCATGGGCATCACGTCCACATCCGACGGCGCAGGAATCACCACGATCACCGTCGATTTCCCGCCCGTGAACGCCATTCCGTCCGCCGGATGGTTCGAACTCGCCGACGCCGTCCTCGCCGCCGGCAAGGATCTCGACACCCGCGTCGTCGTCCTCCGCGCCGAGGGCCGCGGCTTCAACGCCGGTGTCGACATCAAGGAGATGCAGGCCACCGAGGGGCACGGAGCCCTCATCGCCGCCAACCACGGCTGCGCCGCCGCCTTCGCCGCCGTCTACGACTGCGAGGTTCCCGTCGTCGTCGCCGTGAACGGGTTCTGCGTCGGTGGGGGCATCGGCCTCGTCGGTAACGCCGACGTCATCGTCGCCTCCGACGACGCGGTCTTCGGCCTTCCGGAGGTCGACCGCGGCGCTCTCGGCGCCGCGACGCACCTGGCCCGACTCGTACCGCAGCACATGATGCGCACGCTCTACTACACCGCGCAGAACGTCACCGCCCAGCAACTCGAGCACTTCGGATCCGTCTACAAGGTCGTGCCCCGCGCCGACCTCGATGCCACCGCCCTCGAGGTCGCCGGCCTCATCGCCGCGAAGGACACCCGGGTGATCCGCCGCGCGAAGGAAGCGATCAACCGCATCGACCCGGTCGATGTGAAGACGTCCTACCGCATCGAGCAGGGCTTCACCTTCGAACTGAACCTCGCCGGCGTCGCCGACGAGCACCGCGACGAGTTCGTTGCCACGGGCAAGCCCCGCAGCAACCACTGAACCCCACAGCACCGAGCAGTGTGAACAGGAGATCGAACATCCATGCGTGACAAGAGAATGTCGCTCGACGAGGTCGTCGGCGAGCTGCGCAGCGGCATGACCATCGGCCTCGGTGGTTGGGGATCGCGACGCAAGCCGATGGCGTTCGTGCGCGCGATCCTGCGCTCCGACATCAAGGACCTCACCGTCGTCTCCTACGGCGGGCCCGACCTCGGCCTGCTGTGCTCGGCGGGCAAGGTCGCGAAGGCCTACTACGGGTTCGTGTCGCTCGATTCGGCACCGTTCTACGATCCGTGGTTCTCCAAGGCCCGGACCGAAGGCGCGATCGTCGCTCGCGAGATGGACGAGGGCATGATCAAGTGCGGTCTCGAGGCCGCAGCGGCGCGACTGCCGTTCCTGCCGATCCGGGCCGGTCTCGGCTCGGACGTCCCGAATTTCTGGGGCGACGAGCTGAAGACCGTCACTTCCCCGTACGCCGACGGGTCGGGGAAGTTCGAGACGCTCGTCGCGATGCCCGCCCTGAATCTGGATGCGGCGTTCGTGCACCTGAACATCGGTGACCCCCACGGGAACGCCGGTTACCAGGGTGTCGACCCGTACTTCGACGACCTCTACCTGATGGCCGCCGAGAAGCGCTACGTGTCCGTCGAGAAGGTCGTCGAGACCGAGCAGCTCGTCAAGGAGGTTCCGCTGCAGCAGCTGATCCTCAACCGCATGATGGTCGACGGGGTCGTCGAGGCCCCGAACGGCGCCCACTTCACCCTCGCCGGCGAGTCCTACGGCCGCGACGAGAAGTTCCAGCGGTACTACGCCGAGGCCGCCAAGACCCCCGAGTCGTGGCAGGCGTTCGTCGACCGGTTCCTGTCCGGGTCCGAGGACGACTACCAGGCAGCCGTGAAGAAGTTCCACGCCGATGTCGAGAAGACTGGGGAGCAGTAGGCATGACCTCCACCGAAACCATCACCCGCGCCGAGTACTGCGCGATCGCGTGCGCCGACATCTTCGCCGGAGCCGGCGAGATCATGGCGAGCCCGATGTCGACGATGTCGCAGATCGGGGCGCGCCTCGCACGCCTGACCACCGAACCCGATCTGCTCATCACCGACGGAGAGGCCCTGATCCTCGCCGACACCCCCGCCGTCGGCGCGAAGGGTGCCGTCGAGGGCTGGATGCCGTTCCGCAAGGTGTTCGACGTCGTCGCTTCCGGTCGCCGCCACGTGGTGATGGGCGCCAACCAGATCGATCGTCACGGCAACCAGAACCTGTCGGCGTTCGGCCCGCTGCAGCAGCCGACCCGCCAGATGTTCGGTGTGCGCGGCGCCCCCGGCAACACCATCAACCACGCCACCAGCTACTGGGTGGGTAAGCACAGCAAGCGGGTGTTCTGCGACAACGTCGACGTCGTCGCCGGTGTGGGCTGGGACAAGGTCGATCCGGAGAACCCGGCCTACCGCTTCCTGAACGTGTACCGCGTCGTCACCAACCTCGGGGTCTTCGACTTCGGGGGACCCGACCACACGTTCCGGGCGCTGTCGCTGCACCCGGGCGTCACGGCCGACAAGGTCGTCGAGAACACCTCGTTCGAGGTCGCCGGACTCGACGGGGTCGCCGTCACCCGCGAACCCACGGCCGAGGAATTGCGTATCATCCGCGAGGTCCTCGATCCGAAGAACCTGCGCAATCGCGAGATCCCGGCATGACCGGCACAAGCGAGCGAAGCGACGGGGCGTCTGCACAGCGTCTGCGGACGCCGCTGACCGAGCTGATCGGCATCGAGCACCCGATCGTGCAGACCGGCATGGGCTGGGTGTCCGGCCCGCGCCTGACCGCGGCCACCTGCAACGCGGGCGGCCTGGGCATCCTCGCCTCGGCGACGATGACGTACGACGAGCTCGAGGCGGCGATCAAGAAGACGAAGCAGCTGACGGACAAGCCGTTCGGCGTCAACATGCGCGCCGACGCCTCCGACGCCGCGCAGCGCTGCGCCCTCCTCATCCGTGAGGGCGTCAAGGTCGCGTCCTTCGCACTGGCGCCGAAGAAGGACCTGATCGCCGAGCTCAAGGACAACGGCATCGTCGTGGTCCCGTCGATCGGTGCCGCGAAGCACGCCGTGAAGGTCGCCTCGTGGGGCGCCGACGCGGTGGTCGTGCAGGGCGGCGAGGGCGGCGGCCACACCGGTGGTGTCGCGACGACGCTGCTGCTGCCGTCCGTTCTCGACGCCGTCGACATCCCGGTGATCGCCGGCGGTGGTTTCTTCGACGGTCGCGGCCTGGCGGCGGCGCTGTCGTACGGTGCGGCCGGCATCGCGATGGGCACCCGGTTCCTGCTCACCAGCGATTCGGCGGTGCCGGACTCGGTGAAGCAGCAGTACCTGGCGCGTGGTCTGCAGGACACGACGGTCTCGGTCAAGGTCGATGGCATGCCGCATCGTGTGCTCAACACCGACCTGGTGAATTCTCTCGAGAAATCCAGTTACGCAAGGGGTCTCGTCGCAGCAGCGAAGAACGCGACGAAGTTCAGGGCGATGACCGGCATGAAGTGGTCGACGCTCGTCAAGGACGGCCTGGCAATGAAGAAGTCGTCCGACCGCACCTGGCAACAGATCATCATGGCCGCCAACACGCCCATGCTGCTCAAGGCCGGTCTGGTCGAGGGCAACACCGACGCCGGCGTGCTCGCGTCCGGTCAGGTGGTGGGCATGATCGAGGATCTGCCGAGCTGCCAGGAACTGATCGACCGGATCGTCGCCGAGGCGATCGAGCGTATCGACGCACTGAGCGCTGTTCGGGTCTGAGCGCCGCTGCCCGCGAGCCCCGCCCGGTCGGCCGGGCGGGGCTCGCTGCATCCGCGCTCCGGAACCCGAAACCACTGCCGACCGGATCGAATCGGCCTCCCGCACCCGACCGCGGAATCGCGCACTGCCGCGCTGCCGGCAAGGCGCCCGGTCGACGGACCGTTGACCCACCGACGTGTACCCGTTAACGTGCGTGACGGTTGTCACGGCAGACGTGGGGGGACACCGGGTGGGAAAGCGCATCGTCAGTATCGCCGTGTCGATCGTGGTGGCGGCCGGCACCGCGATCGCCCTCGCACCACCGGCGGTCGCAGATCCGTCGGGAGGCGACGCCGCCGTCGCGTGGCAATCCACGGTCGACGCGCCCGACCTCTACCCGAACACCGCGGTCGAGTGGGACGTCCCCATCACGATGAGCGACGGAACTATGCTCCGCGCCAACGTGTTCCGACCGGCAGATGTCGACGGCACCGCGATCACCGAGCCGACCCCGGTGGTCGTCAACCTCACCCCGTACACCAAACTGTTGTCGACCCTCGCCTCGCTCGCGATGGAGGATCCCACCCTGAAACCTCTGGTGGAGGACCTCGGATCCATCATGAACCTGGGTGCGCCGTTCGACGGGATCACCGAGCTCGCGTCCCCCGCCGCGCAACTCGGCCGCACGTTCGGCCTCAACCGTGAACTCGTGCAGAACGGGTACACACAGGTCATCGTCGACGTGCGCGGTACCGGATTCTCCCAGGGGCAGTGGCAGGTACTCGGCCCCCGCGAGCAACAGGACACCGTCGAGGTGATCGACTGGGCAGCCTCACAGCCGTGGTCGAACGGGCGGGTCGGTACCACCGGGGTGTCGTACTCGGCGATCAACCAGATCCAGGGCGCCGGGAAACGCCCCGGGGCACTGCAGGCGGTGTTCGCGGTCGAACCCGGCAACGATCTCCTCCGCGACATCGTCGGTACCGGCGGCGCGCTCGGCATCGGTTTCATGCCCGCCTGGCTCGCGGCCGTCAACGGCCTCAAATGGATTCCCGACGTCGAAGCCCTGCTGCAGGGCCGATTCGACGCGCGGTGGCTGCACGATCGCCTCGCCGATCCGGTGACGAAGATCCCCGAACTGGTCGAGGCCGTCACGTCGCCGACCGTGGCGGGGGTGTCGCCGGAAGCGCTCGAGGTGGCGCAGGACGGCCCGTTCTACCGGGAGCGACGCGCCGACCTCGACGCGATCGACGTGCCCACCTTCGTCTTCGGGAACTGGCACGACATCTTCGCCAACAGCGAACCCGACATCTACAACGGCATACCGGTCGAGCCCGGACGCAAACAACTCCTGATGGGCGACGGCTACCATGCGGTGCTCGGCACCGGATTCGGCGAACCCGGTCACCCGCCGAACATGGTGACGCTGCAACGCGCCTGGTTCGACCGGTGGCTCAAGGACATCGACAACGGCATCGAGGAGTACGGGCCGGTGACCCTGCTGCAGCAGGGCGGCGGCTGGACCACCACCGGCAGCTTCCCACGCGCCGGCGCGGAGCACGAACGTCTCTACCTGTCGCCGGTTCCGAGCGGAACCGCCGGGCACTCCGTCCACGACGGTTCCCTGACGCCCGTGGCGCCCGCGGACCCGCAGCGACTGACCGTCGCCCCGGGCCTGCGGGGTGTGTGCTCACGCGAATCCGCGCAGGGCACCGCGGGAATCACCGTCCTCCTGGGAGCGGGGTGCACGAAGGATGCGCGCTTCAACGAGGCGGAGGCATTGAGCTTCACCTCGGATCCGGTGGACACCGCGACCGCGTTGTCCGGTCCGATCAACGTGCACCTGAACACCGTCCTCGACCGACCCGACGGATTCTGGGCCGTGTCGATCAACGACGTCGCTCCCGACGGCCGGTCCACTGTCCTGTCGTCCGGGCAGCTCGTGGCGTCGCTGCGCGCCGTCGACGACGCGCAGAGCACCTTCACCTCGTCGGGCGACTACGCCCGCGCCCACCACCACCTGAATCTCGACGCCCGACAGCCTGTCGTCCCCGGGCAACCGACGCAGCTGGACGTGAGCCTGCTGCCCACCGACGCCGTGTTGCAACCGGGCCACCGCCTCCGCATCGACGTGTACGCGTCGAGCATTCCACGCGCACTGCCGCTGGGACCGATGCTCCACGACAGCGGGCTCGCTCCTCAGCACCTCGAACTCGACCCGTCCGCACCGAGTTTCGTCTCTGTCCCGTTCGTGCGCCGCTGAGCACCACCCGACCGGTCACGGATCGACCGGGGTGTCCGACGGGTGGGTCCGCCACCTACCCGAGGTATGCGGCGATCCGATCGAGTCCGGCCTCGATCCGTTCGTCGGACAGCGCGTAGCTCAGGCGGATGTGCCCCGGCATCCCGAACGCCTCCCCCGGCACCACCGCAACGTTCACGTCGTCGAGGAGGCGTAGAGCCAGGTCCCGGGTACTGTCGATGCCCTGCAGCCGGGCCGCCTCGGTCACGTCCGGGAAGGCGTAGAACCCGCCGGTCGGGCGGAGCAGCGACAGGCCCCCGATCGTGTCGAGCCGATCGATCACCAGTGCCCTCCGCCGCGCGAAGGCCGCCACCATGTCGTCGACCACCCCCTGTGGACCGGTCAGGGCCGCGAGCGCAGCGGCCTGTGCGACGTTGCCGACATTGGACGCCATGTGGCTCTGCAGTCGTACCACGCAGCGGACGAACTCGGCGTCACCGATCACCCAACCGACCCGCCATCCGGTCATCGCATACGCCTTGGACACCCCGTCGATGACGACGAGCCGCTCGTAGCCGGGGCAGCCCAACGCCCGCATGGTCGCGAGCGGGCCCGGTGCGTAGTGCAACTTTCGGTAGATCTCGTCGGAGACGATCCACAGGCCGCGCTGCTCGGCCCAGTCGAACACCGCGCGGGTGCGCTGTTCGTCCGCGACAGCGCCGGACGGATTCGCCGGCGAGCACCACACGAGGGCCTTCGTGCGCGGACCGACGCACGCCTCGAGGTCGTCGACCGACGGCAGATCACCCGGCACCGACCGTGACGGTACCGGTATCGCCGTGCCGCCGAAGAACCCCACGAGCTCCGGGTATGTCGTCCAGAACGGTACGGGAAGCAGCACCTCGTCCCCCGGTTCGAGGATCGTGGCGAACACGGAGAAGATCGCCTGCTTCGCGCCGTTCGTGACCGCCACGTTCTCCGCGCCGATACGTGCGACACCGTCCACGGTGGTGTTGCTCTCCTCGGCCACGGCCTGACGCAACTCGGGGAGACCGGCTGCGGGACTGTACTTGTGCATGCCGGCGTCACGGGTCGCGGCCGCCGCCGCGTCCACGATGTGGGGCGGCGTCGCAAAATCCGGTTCCCCGGCTGCGAAACTCACCACGTCGACGCCCTGCCCGCGGAGTTCCTTCGCTCGGGCGTCCACCGCGAGCGTGGCGGACGGACGGATGGTGCTCACTCGCGTGCTGATCATCCGGGGATGCTCCTCTCATCGGCCGTGGCACGCGGATCGAACGGGTCCCGTATTCCCAGGCCCCGATCCGTCCAGACGGCTTTCGTCTCCGTGTAGTCGTCGAGACACCGGTGACCGTTCTCCCTACCGATCCCGCTCAGACCGACACCACCGAAGGGCACGTTGTACGCGACCTTGCGGTAGTTGTTGATCCACACCGTTCCGGCGGACAACCGCTCCGCCATCCGATCCGAGCGGGCACGATCACTCGTCCACACTCCGGCCGCGAGCCCGTACCGTGTGCCGTCTGCCAATTCCACGGCGTCGTCCTCGGTCTCGAACGGCAGTACCACCGCGACCGGGCCGAACACCTCCTTCTGGAAGATCGTCATGTTCGGAGTCACTCCCGTGAGGACCGTCGGTCGATAGAACAATCCGCCGGGTAGCGCCGGGACGGTCTCACGGCGTCCTCCCGCCACCACGGTGGCGCCGGCGTCGACGGCCTCCGCCACCATCGCCTCGATCTTCTCGAGCTGCGAGGTGCACGCGACCGGCCCCATCTGGGATGCGGGGTCCAGTGGGTTCCCGATCCGGACCCGATCGGCGGTATCGGCGAGTCGCTCGACGACCTCGGCGTAGCAGTCCGCCTCGACGAGAATCCGGGAGCCGGCCATGCACGTCTGCCCGGATGCCCCGAAGATGCCGGCCACGATGCCCCGCAGAGCCTGCTCCCGGTCTGCGTCCGCGAACACGATGTTGGCGCTCTTCCCGCCGAGTTCGAGTGACACCCGGCGCAATCCGGTCGCCGCAGCGCGAGCGATCCGCTCGCCCGCGTCGGACGACCCGGTGAACGCCACCTTCGCAACGGCGCGGTGCCCGATCAAACGTTCCCCCACGTTTGCTCCACCGGTCACGACGTTGAGAACACCGGCGGGCAGTCCGGCTCGATACGCCGACTCCGCGAACCGCAGAGTGGAGAGCGGAGTGATCTCGCTCGGCTTGACCACCACGGAGTTTCCCGCGGCCAACGCCGGACCTACCTTCCACACGAGCAGGTTCAACGGCGAGTTCCACGGCGTGATGGCCGCGACCACCCCGAGGGGCCGGCGCTCGGTGTGGACCCGCATCCCCCCGATCGGCGGTGTCACGACGTACCCGCTCGGCATGTGGAGCAGGGAGGCGTAATACCTCATGTGATCACCGAACTGCCGCGCCTGTCCCACCATCTCCCCGAGGAGTTTGCCGTTCTCCCGAACCTGGAGTTCAGCGAGTTCCTCTGCTTGCTCATCGAGGATCTCCGCGAACGCGGTGAGGAATGCGTGTCGCGTTGCGAGGGATGCGGCGCTCCACGTGCGGAACCCGGCCGTTGCCGACTCGACGGCATCAGCGATGTCCTCGGGTCCCGCACCGGTCACGGTGGTCAGCACGTCGCCGCTCCACGGTGTGCGCACGTCGAAACCGGACCCGGTACCGTGCCGTAGTCGTCCGTCCACGAAGCATCCCGCTGCCGGATCCTCGATCATCGCCCGTCCTCGCTTCCCGCGGCCCGGCCGCGAATCGATACCACCAATGCCGCACCCGATACCGCGCCCGATACGACGATGACGGCGAGCGCGTCGTGCGCGGCGACGCGAACCAGTCCCGTCGCCGACAACCCGGCGAGCGCGCCGCCGACGAACAGTGAGGCAGTGAAGATCGCGACCGCAGCGGGAACCGACCGTCGGGCCGCCGCCACGACGAGCTGGATCGATGCCGGCACCGTCACCGTCGCCCCCACCGTGACCAGCAGCAGGGCGACGAGTTCTCCCCCATCGACGAACCACAGCACCGCCGCTCCCGCGAGCGTCGTTCCGAACCCGACCAGTCGACGGATCTCGGCCGGACATCGAACGATGCGGGACGCCGCCGCGATCAACAGCAGAACGAGCACGAGCACGAGCACGAGCCCCACCACCGCCTCCTCGCCCTGTTGCACCGCACTGTTCACGGTGACGAACGTCGCCATCACCACGGCACCGACCGCCGCGGACAACGCAACCGGGCCGTTGACGATCTCGGACACCAGGAGCCGATACGGGTGGACGTCCGACCGACGTCCCGGTGCGATCCCGCCCTGTACCGCCGCCACGGCGGAGACCGCGAGAAGCAGCACCGCGTACACCGACATTGCGCCGCGCCACCCGGTGACGGTCAACAGTCCGGTCGATACGAGACCGGCGACCCCAGCGGATCCGAGGAGACCGAACACCATCGCCGAATTCGCGTGGAGAATACGCGCCGGCGGCACCTTCTGCGCCGACGCGACGAACGCGGCGGGCGGGAAGCCACCCAGAACGATGCCTTCGACCGACCGCAGAACCAGCAGGGTGCCGACGTCCGGCGCCAGTGCGGTGGCAGCACTGGCGACACCGCCCGCCGCCAAGCAGACGATCAGTACCCGGCGGGCCCCGAACCGTCCCGCCAGTGAGCCGATCAGGAGCATTCCCAGCGCGTATCCGGCCGCGAACAGAGGAAGGCCCAGTTTCGAGCGGTCACCGAGATCCTCTGCGATATGCGGAATCAACGGGATGAAGCCGAAGAGTTGGCCGGTCGCGAGTGTCGCCGCCACTCCGAGGAACGTGCAGTAACCGGCGACCGACGGCGACGTCCGCGCCTCGACATCCGAGGCGTCCGGCGTCGCCGTCATGCCGGCGACTCGTAGGTGACCATGGCCTCGCCCCGACCGAGTTCGTGGCGCCAGATATTGAAACCGACCAGCGCTGCACTCGCATTGTCGGGCAGGTCCAGGATCGGCGCGCTCAAAGCGTGGACGCGGAAATAGTACCGATGCGGCCCATGTCCGGCCGGTGGCGCTGCACCGACGTACCCGCGGAAGCCCGCATCGTTCGGGACCTCCTCGGATCCGGCGGGTTTCAGAGACGACCGTTCGGCACCGGCACCTTCCTCGAGGACGGTGCACGACGACGGGATGTTGTAGATCACCCAGTGCCAGAACCCCGATCCGGTCGGAGCATCCGGGTCGTACACCGTCACCGCGTACGAGCCGACGTCGACGCCGCTCGGCGCCGTCCACGAAATCCGCGGAGACAGATCGGCGCCGCCGGCACCGAGGAATCCGCTGAGATGGTCCCCTGCCATCGCGAACGGCTTTGCCGAATGGCCGAGGCGGACATCGATTCCAGTGCTTTCCATGCTTGTCACTCTCCTGAGGTTCGGGTGATGGCCACTGATGATCCGACGGCTGATGCGTGGGACAGTCGTGTCACGTCGACGAGTTCGTCGATCCGGGCCGAGGTGATCAGCTCGCCGACGCCTTCCCGGATCAGTGCGGTCATCAGTTCTTCGTTGCGACGGACATCCCCGCATACGAACATCTGGACATCGTGGGCCGCAGCTGCCGACACGATGCGGCGCAGCAGTGTGGTGTTTGCGAGACTGCTCGGCACGACCGTCAGCCCAGGATTGCTGCGATCCACACCGTTGTACAGCGCGAACAGATCGGACGTACCGATACCGACGAAGTCGACGCGCAATTCGGCGAGCAGGTCAGGAAGCGTGTCCGCCATCGCCGGAACCTCCAGGGTGAACCCGACCCGAATTCTGTCCAGGTCGATCCCGGAAGCCTCTATCGCCGCCAGAAATGCCTTGTACTCGTCCGCATTCGAGACGAACGGTGCACAGATCTGGATCCTGATCGGGCTCTCCTCCATGAAGCGCCTGATCGCGCCAAGCTCCGGCACCCACCGTTCCATGAGACGCGGACCTCGGACACCGAGGTCCGGATTTGCCTCCCGCGGAACGTCGATACCCATCTCGGCCAATTCTGCGCTCGTCGGGTCCGAGAGCACACAGCGGATGGACGTCCAGTGCTGTGAGCCGAGTTCACGCAACTGCGCCAGGAGGAACTCCTCGATGCGATCTGCGTCGAAGTACGCTTCCGGCTCCAGGCAGAACAACTGGAACAGGCAGAACTTGAACCGGTAGTAGCCGAGGTCGGTGATGCCGAACCGCCGGTACTCGCGGAGGTTCCGGTCGTTCATCACCGAACAGATCGCGCTGATCGGAACCCCCGGCCGCAGGATCGTGAATCCCGATGCGTCGACCACGCACCGCACATCCGTGCCGTCGACCGGCGTCTCGTCGTGCACGACAAGTGCTATTCCAGCTTCTTGCAACATCTTTCGCGCATGATCTGCGAACTCACGTGCGGATACGACGACGGCACTGATCGACTGCGCGTTGAGAACCTCGTTCACCAGGGCGAAATCGAGACGCGACGAGTACAATACGCAGTCGTCACGATTCCTGGATTCCCCTACGGAATGCACCAGATCTCCCACGGCAGGCTGTTCGGGAACGATGATGAGTCGACCCGCGCCGCCCGCGCTCGGAGCGTTCGTTGTTGTGTCCATGTCCGCCTCTACCGGCCTTTCGATTCGTGCAGGGACCCGACGACGGTCACGGAGGAAGACCCGAGAATGCGATCAACAGTGTCGAGAATCGCCGCACAGTAGCCCAGCGTGTTGTGGACGAAGGCTTGCATGACAACCTCGGTGATCGCACCGATTCGCTGAATCCTCAGGTGCTCTTCACAGGTCAGCAGCGCCGTCGAGCAACGCATCGCGGCGTACGCCCGGGACCCGATCGGGCTCCTGGACACCATGACCTGCCGAGGTTCCCGGCGGGCGAGGTCCGTCGCCGCATCGAGCAGACCCGCACGGGTCGGTTCGATCCGAAGGAAGAACCGTTGGATCTGGAATCCGGGGGGCTGTGTCAGCACGCGGAGCGAGACCGAGTTGAAGGAGGTCGCCGGCCGCATCCGCTGCATCGATTCCGAAACCTGAGACTTCCCCGGCCTCAGGTTGTCTCGCGGATCCTCGGTACGCGCACCAATCCGCTTCGTACCGAAGTTCGAGGATGCTGTGTCGGGGTGGACGATGTCCACCTCGGAGTGGACCAGCACGTCACCGAGACGGAATCCGTTGCTGGCACAGTAGTCCGCAAGCACGCGCAGGCCCGTGGTCCATCCGGCACACTGGCAACTACCCAGCGCATAGCTGCCACGCAGCGTACCCGTTCGATGTGTCGTGGCATTCGCGAGATGGTCGGCGGGCACAGTGGCCAGCGCGGGATAGATGGCGTCGATCTCCGGATTCTCGGCCACGCCGAGAACGGTGTCTGCAATCTTCTCCAGCCTCGACAGGTGCCGAGCGGACCGGATGTGAGACCTGCTCGTCGCGAGGACGGCGACATCGAACTTTCCGAGATCGTCGAGATCAGACTCGAATTCACGGAAGTGGATACGGAATCGGCGACCGTCGAGGGCGAGCGTACCCGTCGTCGGATCGGTGGTGATTCGTCCGATCAGGTCGGGTTGCGCGAGCACGAGACGCGCGGCGAGTTCGTCGAGGGCCGTTCGGTTGCGTGATCCGGTCTCCTCGACGGCGATCGGATTGGTGAGCACCTCGGTGATTCCGCACCCAAAATCACCTGTGGCGGAAAGATACAAGAGGTTCGATCCGATGTCGGCGCCCAGACCGACGAGCAGCACCCTAGACATGATCGACTCCTCGTCTGCCCGCGAGTCGTCGCGTCACAGTCGCACCGCACCCATACGCTCGGTGAGCGACGCATGGTAGGCGCCGGGATCAGTGACCAATGTGGGAAACAGTTCCTTCAAGTGCCGAGTGGGAAACCGCCCGGTTCGAACGAGATGGGGTGGATCGAAAGAGAAGTCGACCACGGTGTTGCTCTGGAACTCTCCTGCGGCATCATCCCATCCGATCGGGCCGCCGTCGATGACGAGATCGACGTGCCGACCGAGGTCTTCGATCGCCTGCTCCCGGGAGACCTGCGCACCACCGGTTCCGGAGATGTTGGACGACGTGAGGGCGATCGGCCCGAAGTCACGTCCGATCTCATACATGGGACTCTCACCGTGACAGAACAATCCGACCGTGGGTGCACCCATCGTCATCTGCTCGGGGAAGTCGTGCGCCCTGCCGGCCTTGAAGAACACGGCGGTTGTCATACCCAACAGCAGGGACGCGATCAGGTCATCGGAGAATCCGTCCGGGATGTGTGCGTATTCCCTTGCTTCATAAGGACTTCCGATACCGAGGGTCAGCGGACCGAACTTGGTCCGTTCTTTCATCTCGAAAATTCGCGCGATTCCGGTTGCGCTGTGTGCGGAGCAGAACACCCCGTAGTTCGTCACGCTCGGCGCGACGATCACCCCGTCGCGCGCGAGGAGTTCGAGCGCATACTCGTGCGCCTCCCTCCCGTACTTCATGATGTTCGACATCTAACCCCTATCTTCCTGTAGCCCTTGCTATTTCAGTGGCTCATGAGAAGGCGGATGCGTCGGACGTCGAATTCCCCCCGTGCGCAGCCCGCTCCCCCCTGTGCGGCGTCACTGCCGTGTACGTTCTAGCAATCCGATCTTGAAAGCTGCAACCAGGCGCAGGCTTCGGATGGGGTGGATGTCCGGAATAGTGCGGTTTTCCGAGCCCCGAGGTGAGGGGAGTCACAGCGAACAGCCGGCACCACACCCCACCCCCACCCGTGAGCGAACGTACCGCTCGATCGATCCGATCGATCGGCTGTACCGTTCGCTCACAGCGGCGAACGCCCGTACGAACGAGAACGCGCCCGTCGTCCTCACTGCGAGGACGACGGGCGCGCCGGAAGAACCGGGATCAGACCCGTTCGATGATGGTGACGTTGGCCGTGCCACCGCCCTCGCAGATGGTGAGCAGGCCGTAACGACCCTCACGACGCTCGAGCTCGTTGAGCAGCGTCGCCATCAGCTTGGTGCCGGTCGCGCCGAGGGGATGACCGAGCGCGATGGCGCCGCCGTTGACGTTGACCTTCTCCGGGTCGGCGCCGATCTCCTTGATCCACGCGAGCACGACCGGCGCGAACGCCTCGTTGATCTCCACGACGTCGATGTCGTCGATGCTCAGACCGGTCTTGGCGAGCGCGTGCCGGGTCGCGGGGATCGGTGCGGACAGCATGAAGATCGGATCGTCGCCGCGCGCGCTGACGTGGTGGATGCGGGCGCGGGGCTTCAGTCCGTACTTCTCGACGGCGTCACCGGACGCGAGCAGCAGGGCACTGGAACCGTCGGAGATCTGGCTGGCGACCGCGGCGGTCATCTTGCCGCCCTCGACGAGCACGTTCAGGCCGGCCATCTTCTCGAGGCTGGTGTCGCGGGGGCCCTCGTCGACGGTCGCGTCACCGAGCGGAACGACCTCGTTGTCGAAGCGGCCTTCGGCGATCGCCGCCTTCGCACGCTGGTGGCTCTGCAGCGCCCACTTCTCGAGGTCCTCGCGGCTGATGTCCCACTTGTCGGCGATCATCTCGGCGCCCTTGAACTGCGACACCTCCTGGGTTCCGTACCGCTCGGTCCACCCCGTCGACTCGGCCGTCGGAGTGGTGAACCCGAACTGCTCGCCGACGACCATCGCCGACGAGATCGGGATCCGGCTCATGTTCTGCACGCCACCGGCGATGATCAGGTCGGCGGTGCCCGCGAGGATCGCCTGCGCGCCGAACTGGATGGCCTGCTGACTCGAACCGCACTGACGGTCGACGGTCACGCCCGGCACATGCTGCGGGAGTCCCGCGGCGAGCCACGACATGCGCGCGATGTTGCCGGCCTGCCCGCCGACCGCGTCGACGCATCCGAACACGACGTCGTCGACGTCGGACGGGTCGATGCCGGTGCGCTCGACGAGTGCCTTGATGATGTGCGCACCCAGGTCGATCGGGTGGACGTCGGCCAGGCCACCGTTCTTCTTACCGATCGGTGTGCGTACCGCGTCGACGATGTAGACCTCGGTCATGGCTTCTCCTTATGCGGGTTCGGGTTCGACAGTCCGTCGAGCACGATGGAAAGGTACTGCTGGGCAACCTGTTCAGCGGTGAGACCACCGCCCGGCCGGTACCAGCGGACCGCGACCCACACCGTGTCGCGGAGGAATCGGAAGACGACGTCGACGTCGACATCGGGCCGGAAGGCACCTTCGGCGACGCCCCGTTCGAGCACGCCCACCCACAGCTCACGGAACTCGGTGTTCAGTGCGGTGATGTACGCGAACTTGTCGTTTCCGGCCAGGTGCTTCGCCTCGTCCTGGTATATCGCGACCGCCGCGTGGGCGCGGTCGAACGACTCGTACGACGTGGTGACGAGCGCTTCGAGGGTGGCGCGTGCGTCGAGTCCCGCCGCGACGATCTTGCGATAGCGGTCGAACAGGTCGTCGAGGAATCCGCGCAGGATCTCGTCGACCATCGACTCCTTGGAGTCGAAGTGGTGGTAGAGGCTGCCCGAGAGGATTCCCGCGGCGTCGGCGATGTCGCGCACGGTGGTCGCGCGGACTCCGCGCGACGCGAACAGGTCGGCGGCGATGTCGAGCAGTTCGGCGCGCCGGCCGGACTTGGCCGAGGCATCGTCTCTGGGGGGTGTCATACGAACATCCTTTCAAGCTGCCGTGCGCACTTCTGGTAGCCGGGGCTACCAGAAGTGCGCACGGGTCACGCGCGCTGCGAGGAGATCGAGACGACTTCGCCGGTCAGATAGGTGGTGTAGTCGCTGGCGAGCATCGCGATGGTCGCCGCGACCTCCCACACCTCGGCCGCGCGACCGAACGCCTCGTCCGACGCCAGCCTGTCGAGGAGTTCCTCGCTGGTGACCTTCGCGAGGAAGGCATGGCGCGCAATGGACGGTGCGACCGCATTGATGCGCACGCCGTACTCGGCGGCCTCGATCGCGGAGCAGCGCGTCAACGCCATGACACCGGCCTTCGCGGCCGCGTAGTGGGCCTGCGAGTGCTGGGCACGCCAACCGAGCACCGATGCGTTGTTGACGAGCACGCCGCCGTGGTCGACCGAACGGAAGTAGCGCAACGCCGCGCGGGTGGCGCGGAAGGTGCTGTTCAAGGTGATGTCGAGGACGCGATCCCACTGTTCGTCGGTCATGTCGACGACGGGGGTCTCGCCGCCGAGACCTGCGTTGTTGATGAGCACATCGATGCGACCGAGCTGTGCGGCGGCGCCGGTGATGAGGGCGTCGACCTGCTCGGTGGACGACACGTCACACACGATGGACGCGACCTGCTGCTGCGGGAACTCCGCGGCCAGCTTCTCGGCGGCCTCTCCGAGGCGACGCTCGTGGAAGTCGGAGACGAGCACGTCGGCGCCCTCGAGCAGTGCGCGGCGCGCCGAGGAGAAGCCGATGCCCGTGCCTGCTGCGGCGGTGACGACCACCTTCTTGCCGGCGAGCAGTCCGTGGCCGGGGGTTTCGACGGGCGGGGTGGACAGGGGTGATGCGGTCACGGGCGTGCCTCTCGGGGAAGGCCGAGCACACGCTCGGCGATGACGTTGCGCTGGACCTCGTTGGATCCGCCGTAGATGGTGTCGGCGCGGGTGAACAGGAACAGTCGCTGCCACTCGGCGAGTTCGAGGTGTTCGGGGTCGGTGATGTTCGACGGGTTGCCGGCGTGGTCGTGATCGGGACCGACGAGTGATGCCGCACCCTGGGCCTCCATCGCGAGGGCACCGAGGTCACGATGCCAGTTCGCCCACAGCAACTTCGCGACGGACGCCTGCCCGGGGTCGGCGTCACCGAGGGTGCGCAGGGCGTGGGCACGCATCACACGCAGTCCGATTCGGGCGCGGGCGACCTTCTCTGCAATGTTCGGATCGTCGAGTGCACCGTTGGCCCGGGCGAGGTCGACGACACCGTCGAGTTCGCGCGCGAAGCCGATCTGCTGGCCGAGAGTGGAGACGCCGCGTTCGAAGGTGAGCAGCCCCATCGCGACCTTCCAGCCGTCGCCGGGTTCGCCGACGACGAGATCGGCGTCGGTGACGGCGTCGTCGAAGAACACCTCGTTGAACTCCGAGGTGCCGGTGAGTTGCTGGATCGGACGCACGGTGACGCCCGGCTGGTCGAGGGGAACGAGCAGGAAGCTCAGGCCCTTGTGCCGGGTGGAGCCCGGTTCGGTGCGGGCGATGACGAACGCCCACTGCGCGACGTGGGCGAGGGACGTCCACACCTTCTGCCCGTTGATGACCCACTTGCCGTTCTCGAGCCGCGCCGTGGTCGAGACGTTCGCGAGGTCGGATCCGGCGCCGGGTTCGGAATAGCCCTGGGCCCACAGCTCGGTGACGTTGCGGATACCGGGCAGGAAGCGTCGCTTCTGTTCCTCGGTGCCGAACGCGATGAGGGTGGGTCCGAGCAGTTCCTCACCGAGGTGGTTGACGCGGGCCGGGGCGTCCGCCTTCGCGTACTCCTCGTGGAAGACGACCCGCTGCTCCATGGTGGCGCCGCGGCCGCCGTATTCGGTGGGCCAGCCGATGCAGGTCCACCCGGCTTCCGCGAGGTGGCGGTCCCACGCGAGTCGTCGTTCGAAGAACTCGTGCTCGCTGCCGGGCCCGCCCTTGCCCCGGAGCCCGGCGAACTCGCCGGTCAGGTTCTCTTCGAGCCACTGCCGCGCGGTGGCGGCGAACTCGGCATTTTCCAGGCTCTCGCTCTCTTGCACGTCTGTACGATAACCTACCAAGCAATTGCTAGGTAGGGAGCTCCGTGAACATGTATCCGAGAACCACGCCGGCCGCCCTCGTCGATGCTGCCGACACCCGGCCGGACCGGCTCGCCATCGCCGACGGCGACACCCGTGTGACCTTCGCACAACTACGCGACCTCGTCCGCGATTTCGCTGCCGCCCTCGTCGAACGCGGCATCGAAACCGGTGCGCGCGTCGCACTCTGGTCACCCAACACCTTCCACTGGGAGATCGCAGCTCTCGGCGTGCACTGGGCCGGTGGCGTGGTCGTGCCGATCAACACCCGCTACACGGGACACGAAGCCGCCGACATCATCCGACGTGTGGACGCCGCCGCGCTCGTCGTCGTCGGCGACTTCCTCGGCGCCGACCGTCACACCCAGTTGCAGCAGGCCGACCCCGACCTGACGGTCTCCACCGTCGTGCGGGTCCCGGTGGGTGGGAACGACACCGCATCCGATGGCGTGCTCGACTGGGACGACTTCCTCGCGCTCGCCACCGACACCTCCCGCGCGGAGGCCGACGCCCGCGCGGAGGCCGTCTCCCCCGACGACGTCTCCGACATCCTGTTCACCTCCGGCACCACCGGCAAGAGCAAGGGTGTGCTCAGCGCGCACCGGCAGTGCCTCGGCGTCGCGCGCGCCTGGGCCGACTGCGCCGAACTCACCGAAGACGACAACTACCTGATCATCAATCCGTTCTTCCACACCTTCGGCTACAAGGCCGGCATCGCCGCCTGCCTGCTGACCGGCGCGACCGTCGTCCCGATGGCCGTGTTCGACGTCGAGAAGGTGATGGCGATGGTCTCGACCGAGCAGATCAGTGTGCTGCCCGGCGCCCCCACGATCTACCAGAGCATCCTCGATCACCCGCGCCGCGGCGACTTCGACCTGAGCAACCTCCGTGTCGCCGTCACCGGCGCCGCACCCGTACCCGTTCCGCTCGTCGAACGGATGCAGAAGGAACTGAGCTTCGACGCGGTGATCACCGCGTACGGACAGACCGAGGCGGTCGTCGCGACGATGTGCCGCACCGATGACGACCCCGTCACCGTGTCCACCTCGTCCGGTCGCGCGACCGCCGATTTCGAGGTACGCATCGGCGACAAGGGTGAGATCCTGCTGCGCGGCCCCAACGTGATGCTCGGGTATCTCGACGACCCCGAAGCGACCGCCAAGACCATCGACGCCGACGGTTGGCTGCACACCGGGGACGTCGGCACCCTCGACGAACGCGGCTATCTCGACATCACCGACCGCCTCAAGGACATGTACATCAGCAACGGGTTCAACGTGTACCCGGCGGAGATCGAGGCGACGCTGCTGCGTCTGCCCGGTGTCCACGAGGTCGCCGTCGTCGGCGTCCCGGACGAGCGCGCCGGGGAGGTGGGCCGCGCCTACGTCGCCACCCTGGACGGGCACGATCTCACCGAGGACGACGTGCTGGCGTACGCCAAGGAGAATCTGGCGAACTTCAAGCGTCCCCGGTCGGTGCGATTCGTCGACCACCTGCCCCGGAATGCGTCCGGCAAGGTCCTGAAGAACGATCTGCGTGAGGAGCAGTCATGACCGTCCCGTTCGAGCCCGATGTCGTCACCTACGAGGTGCGCGACGGCGTCGCGATCGTCACCCTCAACCGTCCGGACTACCGGAACGCACAGAACTCGGTGATGACGTACGCCCTCGACGCCGCGTTCGAGAAGGCCGTCGAGGACGACGAGGTGAAGGTGATCGTGCTCGCCGGCAACGGCAAGCACTTCTGTGCCGGACACGACCTCGGCACCCCCGGCCGCGACCACCACGTGCACTACGACAACAAGGCCGTGATGTGGTGGGACCACGTCGACAAGTCGGGCGGCGATCAGCGATACGCCCGCGAGATGGAGGTGTACCTGGGGATGTGCCGCCGCTGGCGGGAGATCCCCAAGCCGACCGTCGCGATGGTCCAGGGCGCCTGCATCGCCGGGGGCCTCATGCTCGCGTGGGTGTGCGACCTCATCGTCGCATCCGACGATGCGTTCTTCTCGGATCCTGTGGTGCGCATGGGCATTCCCGGCGTCGAGTACTTCGCGCATCCGTGGGTGCTGGGAACACGTTTCGCCAAGGAGATCCTGTACACCGGCGACCGTTTCACCGCGCAGCGCGCCTACGAGGTGGGCATGGTCAACCGTGTCGTTCCGCGTGAGGACCTCGAGTCCGAGACCCTGGCACTGGCCGGTCGGATCGCCGAGATGCCGCGCTTCGGGTTGGCCCTGACCAAACGCGCCGTCAACCAGTGCGAGGACCAGATGGGGATGCGCAACGGCATGGACTCGGTCTTCGGCCTGCACCATTTCGCGCATTCGTACAACGCCGAGGTGGGTACCGACTCGCTCGGCGGCATGGACGCCAAGTCGATGGCCGCGAGCGCACGCCCGGCCGAAGGGAGCAAGTAGTGGACCTCGAACTCGAACCCACCACAGTCGCATTCCGCGACGAGGTCCGGGCGTTCCTCGCCGAGAACGTACCGAAGACACCGCTGAGATCCATGGACACCGCGGAGGGCTTCGAGGAACACCGCGAGTGGGAACGCACACTGGCCGACGCCCGCCTGTCCGTCGTGTCGTGGCCCGAGGAACTCGGCGGACGCGACGCCACGCTCGAGCAGTGGGTGGTCTTCGAGGAGGAGTACTACCGCGCCGGCGCACCCGGACGCGTCAGCCAGAACGGTATCTTCCTGCTCGCCCCCACCCTGTTCGAGCACGCCAACCCCGAGCAACTCGCCCGCATCATGCCGCGCATGTCGCGTTCCGACGACATCTGGGCGCAGGCCTGGTCGGAGCCCGAGTCCGGTAGCGACCTCGCATCCCTGCGCTCGACGGCCACCCGGGTCGACGGCGGCTGGCTGCTCAACGGCCAGAAGACGTGGAGTTCGCGGGCGTCGTTCGCCGACATGGGCTTCGGGCTGTTCCGCTCCGATCCGGACGCACAGCGCCACAAGGGCATCACGTACTACATGTTCGATCTGCGCGCCGAGGGCGTGACGGTCCGCCCCATCGACCAGCTCGACGGCGAACCCGGTTTCGCGGAGATCTTCCTCGAGAACGTCTTCGTTCCCGACGATCCGGCGAACCCCGGCGACTCCGGCGTCATCGGCAAGGTCGACGAGGGCTGGCGCGTCGCGATGAGCACCGCCTCGAACGAACGCGGTCTGTCGCTGCGCTCCCCCGGCCGGTTCCTCGCCGCCACCGACCGACTCCTCGACCTGTACAGGGAGTCGCCCCGCCACCGCGACACCGCGCTGCGCAACAAGGTCGCCGACGCGTGGATCGGATCCCGCGCCTACGAACTGTCCACGTGGGGCACCGTCACCCGCCTCGCGAACGGTGGTCAGCTCGGCGCCGAGTCGTCGATCAACAAGGTGTTCTGGTCCGAGTGGGACATCGCCACCCACGAGACCGCACTCGAACTGCAGGGGCCGTCCGCAGAGGTCGTCGACGGCTGGACCGACGGCTACCTGTTCTCACTGTCGGGACCGATCTACGCCGGCACCAACGAAATTCAGAAGAACGTCATCGCCGAGCGGCTGCTCGGCCTCCCGAAGGGCGACCGATGAGATTCGCACTCGATGAGTCCCACGAGGATTTCGCGTCGAGCATCGACGCGCTCCTCACCAAGTCCGACATGCCCGCCGTCATCCGGGCCTGGAACACCGGCGACACCGCTGCCGGACTGAAGGTGTGGCAGCGCCTCGCCGAGACCGGCGTCAACGGGCTGCTCGTGCCCGAGGAGCACGACGGGCTCGGCGCCGACGCCGTCGACCTCGTCGTCGCCGTCGAACAGCTCGGCCGGCACGCCGTGCCCGGCCCCGTCGTCGAGACCGTCGCCGTCGCACCGGCTCTGCTCGGCGCGGTCGCGCCGGAGCGGCTCGCCGCGCTCGCAGCAGGTTCCCTCGCGACGGTCGCTGCGGCCCCGCACGTCCCGTTCGCGGTCGACGCCGACGCCACCGATCTGGTCCTCACGGTCGACGGTGACACCGTCTCCACCGGCACCGTCGGTGCGCAGCACGCGTCGGTGGACCAGTCGCGACACCTGTTCGAGGTGACGGTCGCGGAGTCCCTGGGCACCACCGCGTTCGATGCAGCCTTCGACCTCGGCGCCCTCGCCACGGCAGCTCAGCTGCAGGGTCTCGGCAGGACGTTGCTCGACACGACCGTCGAATACGCGCAGCAGCGCAAGCAGTTCGGCCGCGTCATCGGCTCGTTCCAGGCGATCAAACACCACCTCGCCGAGGTGGCCGTCGCCCTCGAAATGGCGCGACCGCTCCTGCACGGTGCGGCACTCGCCGTGCGCAACGGCCTCCCCACCGCGTCGCGTGACGTGTCGGCGGCCAAGGTCGCGTGCGGTGACGCCGCCTACCTGGCCGCACGAGTTGCGCTGCAGGTACACGGAGCCATCGGATACACGCAGGAACACGACCTGTCGCTGTGGATCACCAAGACCCGCGCGCTCGTCACCGCCTGGGGCACACCGGATGTGCACCGAGCCCGCGTCGTCGACGCGCTCGAGAGCGGGGTCGCGTCGTGACCTTCGAAACCGAGGATCGCGCGGCACTGCGCGAATCGGTGCGCAGCCTGCTGGCCAAGCACTCCGATTCGGCGGCGGTCCGCAAGGCCATCGACACCGTCGACGGCCACGATCCGGAACTGTGGTCGCGGCTCGTCGAACAGGTCGGTGTCGCGGCGCTCGCGATCCCCGAAGAATACGACGGTGTGGGCGCGTCGCTCGTCGAAACCCACGTCGTGCTCGAAGAACTCGGTCGTACCCTCACACCGTCTCCGTTCCTCGGTTCGGCGGTGCTCGCCGCGCAGGCGGTGCTGTTCTCGGGCGACGCCGACGCGGCAGCGCGTCTGCTTCCGGGCATCGCCGCCGGCGAGGTCGTCGCCCTGTGCTGGGCATCCGAATCCGGGTGGCAGCGGCCCGGCGTGGTGGCCGACGGCGACACACTGACCGGCACCGCGCATTACGTCCTCGGCGGTGACATCGCGACGACGCTGCTGGTGCTCGCTGTCGACGGCGACGCCGTGGCGTTGTTCGAGGTCGATCCGGCCGTCGACGGCGTGACCCGGCGGCGCGTACCCACGATGGATCCCACCCGCACCCTCGCCGAGGTGTCGTTCTCCGCGGTTGCGGGCCGTCGTCTGTCGGCCTCGGCCGATCTCGTGGACGAGCTCCGCACCGCCGCACTCATCGCGCTGTCCGCGGAGCAGGTCGGTGCGGCGCAGGCGACGCTGGACCTGACGGTCGAGTACACGAAGAACCGCAAACAGTTCGGCCGTGTCATCGGCTCGTTCCAGGCGCTCAAGCACCGCATGGCCGACATGTACGCGCTCGTCGAGACCGCCCGGTCGATGTCGTACGCGGCAGCGCTGTCTCAGGATCCGCAGGACGCCTACGCCGCGAAGATCTACTGCTCGGAAGCGTTCCAGCAGGTCGCGTCCGATGCGGTGCAGTTGCACGGCGGCATCGCGATCACCTGGGAGCACGACGCGCAGCTGTTCTTCAAACGTGCGCACGGCACCGCGCAGTTGTTCGGGCAGCCGCGCGAGTATCTGCTCGCGGTCTCTGCCTGAGCTGCGATAACCTCCGGCGGTGCCTCTTCTGGACTCGTCGACACCGCCACCCGACCGTCCCTGCCGCATCATCGTGGCGGGGACGTCGGGTTCCGGGAAGACCACACTCGCCGCCCGCCTCGGCGACGCACTCGGTATCGAGCACATCGAGATCGACGGGTTGTATCACGGGCCGAACTGGACTCCGCGGCCGTCGTTCGTCGCCGACGTCGAGGACTTCACCGCGAAGCCGCATTGGGTGACCGAGTGGCAGTACACGGTGGTGCGACCGCTGCTCGCCGAGCGCGCCGATCTGATGATGTGGCTCGATCTCCCACGCTCCGTCGTGATGCGACAGCTGGTCCACCGGACACTGCGGCGACGGATCCGCCACGAGGTGCTGTGGAACGGCAACGTCGAGCCGCCGCTACACACCGTCCTCACCGACCGCACCCACGTCATCCGCTGGTCGTGGTCGAGGTACGCGCTCCTGCCGGAGCGCATCCGCGAAGTTCTCCAGCGGCGTCCCGAGCTGCCGATCGTGCGGTTGACGAGCCGACGTGACGTCGAGAGGTGGACGGCCCGACTCGGACCCGAGTAGCCGCCGCGACCTCACCCTGCCGCCATCGCGCCCGGTATGTATGGTTTGTCACCATGTATCGACGTCGACGCGGTGTGGGCTCCACGGGGTGACGGTCCCGACCCCCTCCTCTGCTTTCCCTGCGCTCGTCGATCTGCCCGTCGACCGGGTCGTGCATCTCCGCGGTGTCGACGCCGCAGCCTTCACCGATGCACTCGATCCGCTGCCTCCGGAGGCTCCGGTGGTCTCCGGCTACCACGTCGCACACGCCCCCACCGGCTCGGACGTCGTCGAACGGATCCTCGACGAGTGCGAAACCGCAGCTCGAGCCCTGATGCTCGAATGGTTGCCCGGCGCCCGGGCGCTCGACGGGCACACCGGCCTCGACATCGCGGCCGCGCGCGCACTGATATCCGGACTTGCCACTCCGAAGTACGGGGCGTTCCTGGCCGACCTCGCCGAGGCCTCGGTGCTCGGGGACCGCCTCGATCCCGGCCGGTACTCGGCGGAGGTGCGCACCGCCGGGCTCGCACGCGTCCTCGCCGCCGCGTACGGACGGGAACGCGTGGTGCTGGCCGTGACCGCAGGCCCGCTCCCCGTCGCGGAGCAGCACGCCCTCGCGGTCGCCTGCGAGTGGCTCGCAGGCCACGACCGGTTCGGGGTCTGGCTGATCGGCGACCCTGTTCCGGCGGTGGACCGATTCCCCATCGTCCGGGTCGGCGCGGCCCGGACCGGCACCACCGCAAGTCCGGTGGCACTGCGGCTACCCGCACCGCTCGGTCGGCCACATCCCGCGAGCGACGCCGAGCAACTGCTCGAGTCCGTCCTGAGCACGTGTGACTGGGCCGGAGGCCGACAGTGGAACAGGACGTGGTCGGCGGGCCCGCTCGACGCCCCGATCCGGGTGGACCTGATGTTTCCCGAAGCTCGCTGCGTCGTCGAGATCGACGGCGACGACCATCGGCGGCCCGAGAAGTTCGCCGCCGACCGTCGACGCGACGTCGACCTCCAGCTCGCCGGGTTCGCGGTACTACGGTTCACCAACGACCACGTCCTCGGCGATGTCACCGCTGTCGCCGACCTGATCGCCCGATACCTCTCCACCCGCACCCCCGTCCCGACTCCGGAAGGCAGACCGCAGTGAGTGCCGCATCCCTCACCCCCACCGAGACGCTGGTCCTGCTGACCCTGCTCGCCGAAGCACGGCCCGTCTCCAACACCGAACTGAAGACCCTCGGCCCGGAACTGCGTGCGGCGAGCCGCAGGAAACTCACCCGGCTCGGGCTCGTCGCCACCGACACGTCCGTCCGGCCGTTCACGCACGAACTGACCGACGACGGGTGGGCACGCTGCCGGACACTCCTCGGCGCCGACACCCCGCCCCGCGTCGCGCCGCCGGTCCGGGCCGTGTACACCCTGCTGCGTGCCCTCGGCCGGCACCTCGATCGGGCCGACCTTCAGCTGTACGAGGTGTTCGCCCCCGCCACGGAGGAGGTTGCACCGGTGGACGACACGTCGCCGACCGTCGAGGGCCGCATCCGCGCCGCGTATCGCGAGCTCGCACGCGAACCGGGAGCGTGGGTGGGTCTGGCCCGCCTGCGATCGGCCCTCGCCGATCTACCGGTCGACGAGGTGGACCGCGAACTGGTCCGGATGAATCGCCTGCCCGACGTGCACCTGAACCCCGAAATGAATCAGAAGGCGCTCGGCGACCACGACCGTGCCGCCGCCGTCGTCGTCGGCGACACCCCCAATCACCTGCTGTCGATCGAGGTCGCATGAGCACCGACGAACAACTCCGCGCACTCGCGTCCGTCCGCCTGACCTGGGCACCCACCCCCGACGAGGTGTGGGAGGCACAGCAGCCGCTCCACGTCCCCGGGATGCACGGCACCGCGATGGACATGATCCTGGACGCCTTCCGCGACGCGAAGAACTCCACCGCGGCGAGCCCCATCGGGGTGGCGGTGCAGGGCCAGGCCGGCGTCGGCAAGACGCACCTGCTCGGCTACGTCCGCGAGCAGATCCAGCAGGACGGAGGATACTTCTTCCTGGTGAAGATGCTCGACGCCGTGAGCTTCTGGAAGTCGACGCTGTTCGCGATGCTCGAGGATCTCGGGCGCCCGATGGCCGACCACGAGACCCAGCTGCGTCGTCTGCTGTGGGAACTCGCGAACGTCGCCCGGGTGTCGCGGGTGCAGCGGCGCGCCGTCATCGGGGAGTCCGACCTCGACCGAGCGACCCTCGATGCGTTCATCACCGGACTGTTCGCCGCCGACCCGCAGCTGTCGCAGCAGTGCCGGCGCACCGCGCGCGCCCTCGTCCTCTACGCCGGTGAGCTCGACCTACGCGACATCGGCGAGTCGTATCTCCTCGGGCAGGACGAATCGACTCCCGGTGAACGCGCCGAGTGGGGCGTCGGGTCGGCCACTCCGACCCACCAGGAGATCGCGCGGGACCTGTCCCGACTGCTTGCGCTGACCGGCCCCACGGTGCTCGCGATCGACCAGTTCGACACCCTGCTGACCAGGCACCAGGACCAGGGCGACGACACCGGGTCGGTCGAGCGCCCGACGGACAACTCGTACGAGGAATTCGCACACGGCCTGATGGCCCTGCGCGAGACGTTCAGCCGCACGGTGCCGGTGCTGTCGTGCCTGCCCACGGCGTGGGTCGTCATCGAACGGTTCGCGACGGCGACGGTCCGCGACCGGTTCCGGGTGTGCCCGGCGCTGTCGCTGCTGCCGTCCTCCCGGGTGGCACAGGATCTGATCCGGCTCCGGCTCGAACGCGCCTATACCTCGGTCGGTTTCACCGCGCCGTACCCGACGTGGCCGGTCACGGGGTCCGTCTTCGACGAAGCTCCCGACTACACGCCGCGCCGGTTGCTTCAGCTGGTCGACCGCCACATCCGGAGCTGCCTCGACCACGGCGCGGTCACGGAGATGACCGACCTGACGACCCCGGCCCCCGAGGGCCGCGAGAAGTCCACGACCGCCGTCGATCACGCCGGTGACTTCGCGGTGCTCGACGCCCGGTTCGCAAAGCTGCAGGCCACCGCGCCGATCGACGGCGCGTTCGACCATACCGTCGAGGATCTCGTGATCCCGCCGCTGCTCGGCGCGGGCCTCGAGGCGTGGATCCGGGAGACCGGCGCAGACGACGACGCATACGGGCGGGAGACCCCGTCGGGTACGAAGCCCGCACTGCACGCCCGTCTGGTGCGCACCCTCGACGCGGAGACCGAACGACACGTACACCACGCGTTCCGCGCGATCGGCTCGACACACCACATCGCGGCGGTCAACAGACTCCAGAAGGCTTCCACCGCAGTCGGGTCGACTTCAGGAATCCCTGGACGCAACCTGATCGTGCTGCGCAACGTGCCGTGGCCGAACGGGGAGAAGACCCGGGCGACCGTCGCCGAGTTCGAGCGGGCCGGAGGCCGCGTCTGCGCTCTCTCCCCCGACGACGTGCGTGTCTTCGCGGCGCTGCGGGAACTGCTGGCGCAGAACCCCGAACATCTCGACGCGTGGCTGCGGGCCCGTCGTCCCGCACACGCGACCGCACTGCTCACGCAGGCTCTGGGTGACGAGCCGAAGCCGCTTCCCACCCGTCCGACCGCCGCGGAGCAGGTTTCCGTGCCCACGGAGACGACCCCCCGTGCAGAGGAGCGAGTCTCGCCTCCCTCGAACCCCGAACCGGACGTGAGCAGCGCGCCGTCCATTCCCCTCGGACGCACGATCGACGGGGACGCCGAGGTGCGCGTCGACCTCGAAGCGTTGCGCAAGCACACCGCGATCTTCGCCGGATCCGGTTCCGGAAAGACCGTGCTGATCCGCAGGATCGTCGAAGAATGCGCACTGCAAGGTGTTTCGTCGATCGTGCTCGACCCGAACAACGACCTCGCGCGACTGGGCAGCGAATGGCCTGCCGACTCCCGCCCGTGGCCCCCGGGCGATCGCGCCAAGGCCGACGAGTACCTCGACAACACCGAGGTCGTGGTGTGGACACCGCGACGACACAACGGGCGTCCGCTGTCGTTCCAGCCGCTTCCCGACTTCTCCAGTGTCGTCGACGATCCCGACGAGTTCACCGCCGCTGTCGAATCCGCGGTGGCGGCACTGGCGCCGCGCGCGAACGCAGCCGGGAAGTCGGCGAACGGCGACAAGGCCCGCGCCGTGCTCAAGCAGGCACTCGAATACTTCGGCGAAGGACCGGGCGGCACCCTCGACACGTTCGTCGCGCTGCTCGAGGACCTTCCGGAGGACATCAGCAACCTGCGTGACGCGACGAAGATCGCCGCGGATCTCGCCGAGAACCTGAAGGCGTCGATCGCCAACGACCCTCTCTTCGGCGGCCACGGCACGGCCGCCGACCCCGGGACGCTGCTCGCCCCGTCCCCCGGTTACCGCGCGCGCGTGTCGGTGGTGAACCTGTCCGGATTGCCGGCGGACGACCAGCGCCAGGGATTCGTCAACCAACTGCAGATGGCGTTGTTCGCCTGGGTCAAGAAGAATCCGGCCGGCGACCGGCCGCTCGGCGCACTGTTCGTCATGGACGAAGCCCAGAACTTCGCTCCCGCGGGTGGGTTCACCGCGTGCACGCAGAGCACGCTGGCACTGGCCTCGCAGGCTCGCAAGTACGGGCTCGGCCTGGTGTTCGCGACGCAGGCCCCGAAAGGACTGAACAACAAGATTCCCGGCAACGCAGCCACCCAGTTCTACGGGCTGCTCAACAGTCCCGCCCAGATCCAGGCCGCGCAGGAGATGGCGCGCGTCAAGGGTGGCACGGTTCCGGACATCGGCAAGCTGCCCGCCGGGCAGTTCTACACGGCGGTCGAAGGATCGAGCTTCCGCAAGATCGCGGCACCGCTGTGCCTGACCCACCATCCGAAGAGCCCGCCGACCGAGGAGGAGGTGCTCGAGCTCGCTGCGGCGATGACGCGGGTGTGACGGACGGCGCCACCGACCGTCACGCCACGAGCTGTTCGGACAACAGCACCGCACCGAGGCCGATCATCACGATCCCCGACACCGTCGACACCGTCCGCATCGCTGCGGGACGCGCGCGGAGCACCACCCGCGCGCAGGTGCCGACCCCGGTGTAGATCACAGCGCAGCTCACGAGGTGCACCGCCCCCAGCAGCAGGATCTGCAGGGCGACCGGCCACGATCCCGACGCATCGGTGAACTGCGGCAGCAACGCCACGAACAGCAGCAGCACTTTCGGATTCAGGCCGCTGACCCCCATGCCCGTGGCCGCCTGCCTCAGCCACGACTGCGACGCACGAGCGTCGGATTCCTCCACGGACTCGGGTGGGCGCGAGAGCATCACGACACCCAGCCACACCAGATACGCGGCGCCGGCCGCCGTCAGTCCCGTCATGAGCACCGGAGTACGCGCGACCAGCGCCGCGACACCCGCCGCGACGACGGCCGTCATGAGCAGATGCCCGGACAGCATCCCACCGACCGCGGGCAGCACTGTCCGGTGACGCACCCCCGCGGTGATCGCGTACGCCCAGTCCGCGCCGGGCGTCAGCACGAACAGGAACGACACCGCCCAGAACGCGGCGACAGCACCGACGGCCACTTCGGCCTCCCTTCTCACCGGGCCGAACCCGCTGTTCACGGCCCCGTTGGAAGAGTAGGAAGAACCGAGCAGAATACGTTTCCAAAGATTCTTCACAGCATGGTCGCTCGGGGAAGAATTGTTCATGTGGACGCGACAGACAGAAGAATCCTTGCCGAGCTCCAACAGGACGGGCGGCTGACGCTCACCGAACTCGCCGATCGGGTCGGGTTGAGCATCTCGCCCTGCCATCGGCGGCTGCGCGCACTGGAACGGTCGGGGGCCGTCCGCGGCTACCGCGCCGTGCTCGACGCGAACACCCTCGGACTGACGTTCGAGGCCCTCGTCTTCGTCACCATGCGTTCGTCCGACCGCGCCACGCTCGATGCGTTCGAGTCGGCCGTCGCCGAGGTGCGCCACGTGCTCCAGGCACAACGACTCTTCGGCGACCCCGACTATCTGCTGCGTGTCGTCAGCCGCGACCTTCCCGCCTTCCAGTCGCTGTACGACGAACGGCTCGCCACCCTCCCGGGCGTTCAACGTCTCAGTTCCACGCTGGTCATGAAGAGCGTCGCCGACGATCGGCCGCTCCCTCTCTGAGTGCGCCGAATGTGCCCGTTCCCGCCGCGACGACCGGGTGCGCCGTCCCGCCGTGCGGACGTGGCGTTGCGCACAGACGATTCGTAGTGTGTGCTGGACCTCTAGTTGGACGACCGACCAGTTCGCTTTCGAGGAGATCCGATGCCCGCACGCCGCAGGACCGTACTCGCCGGGTTCGCGGTCGCACCCGCCGTCTCCGCGTTCGCCGGACCCGCACACGCCGCGCCCGCCCACGCCGCGCCCGCCCACGCCGCGCCCGCGCGACGAAGCCCGTCCGCATCCGGATTCCGCGCCGGTGTGGGCGTCTCCGACGTCACCGGGCCCGTCGCCGAGGTCGGCATGATGGGCTACTCGAGCTTCGACCAGGTCGCGCACGGTCTGCACCAGCGCACCCGGGCCCGCGCGTACGTGTTCGACACCGGCGGCGGCACCGCGCGCGTCGCCTACGTCTGCACCGACACGTGCATGATCTTCCAGTCGGTGCACGACGCGGTCCTCGCCCGTCTCGCGCAGCGCTTCGGCGACCTCTACACCGAGCGCAACGTACTGCTCACCGCCGTGCATTCGCACGCGGCGTGTGGCGGTGCGTCGCACGACTACGCGTACAACCTCGCCGTCCTCGGGTTCCGGCAGCAGGTGTTCGACGCCGAAGTCGACGGCATCGTCGAAGCGATCACGGCTGCCCACGACGATCTCGCGGACGCCACGTTGTCGTACGGCCGCAGCGAACTGCTCGACGCGAGTGTCAACCGCTCGCGGGACGCCTTCGACCGCAACCCCATCGCCGACCGCGACTACTACCCGCACGGCATCGACCACTGGATGCGGGTACTGCGCATCACCCGCGCGGGCCTCGACGTGGGTGCCGTCAACTGGTTCGCGACGCACTGCGCGTCACTGACCAACGAGAACCTGCTCGTCTCCGGAGACAACAAGGGCGCGGCAGCATACTTCTGGGAATCCGATGCCGGTGTCCGCCACCTCGACGGTGTGGTGCCGTTCGTTGCGGCGTTCCCGCAGACCAACAGCGGCGACATGTCACCGAACCTCGCCGGGGAACCCGGCCGCGGGCCCACCGACGACGAATTCGAGAACACGCGGATCATCGGCGAACGTCAGGTCGCGGCGGCACGCGCCGCGTTCGAGTCGGCCACAACGCTGCCCGTCGGACCGATCGATTCCCGAATCCTGTACCTGGACATGGCCGATCAGACCGTCTCGGGACGATACACCGACGACGGACGCGAACACCGCACGTCGCCGGCGTGCATCGGTGCAGCGATGAGCGCCGGCAGCACCGAGGACGGTCCCGCACTCGGCCTGTTCCCCGAGGGAACCCCGAACCCCCTCGCCGACGCGCTCGGCGGCATGGACGTCGACGTGCCGCAATGGCTCGTCGACGCACAGTACCCGAAGCTGGTGCTCGCCCCGGTCGGGCTGCTCCCGCCCGACGGCTGGGTGCCGCACGTCGTCAAGATCCAACTGCTGCGGATCGGCGACCTCTACATCGCCGGTGGCCCCGCCGAGTTCACGATCGTTGCCGGCCTGCGCATCCGGCGGACCGTCGCCGACGAACTCGAGGTCCCGCTCGAGAACGTGATCTTCCAGGGCTACGCGAACTCGTACTGCAGCTACTGCACCACCCCCGAAGAATACGACGCACAGCACTACGAGGGCGGCTCCACCCTGTTCGGCCGTCACACGCTTCCTGCCTACCAACAGGGCTTCGCCCGGCTCGCCGGGGCGTTGCGCGACGGCGTCGACGTACCGCGCGGACCCGCTCCACGCGATCTGTCGCACCTGCAACCGTTCTTCGGTCCCACCGTCGACCACGACGAACCGTTGCCCGGTACGAGCTTCGGCGACGTCGTGCTGCGTCCCGCCGAATCGGTGAGGGCCGGCGACGTCGTCGAGGTCGAGTTCGTCACGGGGCACCCGCAGAACGACATCCGCCGCGGCAGCACCTTCTTCGAGGTGCAGCGCCGCGACGGCACGGGGTGGGTGCGGCACGCCGACGACAGCGACTGGGCCACCAGGTTCCACTGGCGTCGGGAGAGCACGCACTCGGCGATCGCTCGGATCACGTGGGACGTCCCCGCCGGAACACCACCCGGTCGCTACCGCATCGTGCACTTCGGCGAGGCGAAAAGCCGTGGTGACGGCACGATCTCGTCCTTCACCGGAACAGGTGACGAGTTCGACGTGGCATGAGTGGACGACCCGTCTCCCGGTGAGCGAACGGTACACTCGTCTCACTCGATCGATCGGCCGTACCGTTCGCTCACCGTTGGGGGCGAAGCCCCCGACCGCGCCGGGAACAGGGGTTCCGTCGGAGACTGAAACGTGTTCTCATTACTGTCATGGGTGAGGTTCACACGGTGTTGGGCACTCGCGTCGAGATGCCCGTGCAGGTACGCGCAGCGACGGCGTTCATGGCGGTGTTCCCGGTGCCCACGATGGCCGCGCAGTCGCTGATCGAGCACACGGGCCTCGAGATCCTGCAGTACCGACCCGGCCGTGGACTGTGCACACTGGTGTTCGTCGACTACGTCGACGGTGACCTCGGTCCCTACAACGAATTCGGCGTGTGCTTCCTCGTCCGCGACCACACGCGCCGCGACCGCGGTCTTCGCGGCGACCTCCGCGACCTCGCGACCGGACGGGCAGGCGTCCTGATCCACCAGCTTCCGGTGGACGGCGAGTTCACCCGTGCCGCCGGCCGCGGCATCTGGGGGTTCCCGAAGATCCTCGCCGACTTCGACGTCGACCACGCCGCCCCCACGAAGCGCGGCACTGTGCGATGCGACGGCGAGTTGATCGCGGAGATGTCGGTGGCGCCCGGTGTTCCGGTTCCCGGCAAGGGAATCGCGGCGTCGCTCGCCGCCTGTTCGCACCTCGACGGCACCACCCGCCGCACCACCTGGGAGATGAACCCGAGCGGGGTACGCACCCGGCTCGGTGGCGCCGCACTGAGATTGGGCGCTCACCCCGTCGCCGAGGAGCTGCGCCGGTTGGGGCTACCGCGACGGGCGCTGCTGACGTCGTCGATCCCGGATCTGCGGATGACGTTCGGGGATGCCGTCACGATCGGTCGGTGAGGTCACGCAACCGCGCGACGGCGTCGCTCAGGTGCTCGTCGAGCAGGGCGTGCACATCGGCAGGATCGGCCGAGCGGATCGCGTCGCGCAGGGCGACGTGCTCGTCGACCTGGACGTGCAGATCCGGGTAGGTGGTCTGCAACGCCCCGAGACACATGCGGGTCTCGACGAGCAGGGTGCGCGCCGCCCGGACGAGTCTCGGACTGTTCGAACTCGCGACGAGGATCTCGTGGAAACGCCGGTCGCCGTCCGACACGCCCGATGCGTCGCCGACGGCGGCGGCCGAACGCATCTGCTCGATCGCGGGCCCCAGCTCCTGCCAGGTCCGTTCGCGGCGACCGTCGAGCACCAGATCGAGTGCCCCACCTTCGATCACGCGGCGGCTGCGGTAGATGTCGACGACGTCGTCGACCGTCAACTCGGAGACGAAGATCCCGCGATTGCGGATGCTCTGCAGCAGCCCTTCGGAGACGAGCCGTTGCATCGCTTCACGCAGCGGCCCGCGCGACACGGCGAAGCGGGTGGCGAGTTCGGTCTCGCCGAGTTGACTGCCGGGTTCGAGCACACCGCGGACGATCGCCGACCGTAGTTGCTCGGCGATCAGCTCCGCCGTCGACGGACGCGCGACGGGCCGGAGATCGTCGAGCTCACCGAGAACCATGACCGACACCTTCCTCGAACAGCCTGCCCAGTTCCGGGCGTATCACTGTATATCCCGCCACCCGCAGCCCTTCCCACACCGTGACCTGGTTCGCGGTGAGGACCGGTTTGCCGAGGCGGGTCCGGAGTTGCGGAAGCAACCGCAGAGTGTGCATCGCGGTGTCGGGCACGACCACCGCCTGCGCCTCGGGACTGTCGGCGGCACGCACCATCCGGTGCACGTCCTCGGCGGTGAGGCTTCCCACCTCCGCGGCGGTCGCGATGCCCTCGTCGCTGAACGACACGACGTCGATGCCGGCGGTGGTCAGGAAGCTCACGAACAGCGCGGCGACGTCACGCGGGTAACTCGCCGCGACCGCGACCCGACCGACCCCGAGCGCGTGCAGTGCCGCGGTGAACGCGAAACTCGTGCTCGACGCGGGAACTCCCCCGGCCGACTCCGACAGTCGTTCGACCTGTGTGCGGGCACCGTCCGGACCGTACACGAAACTGCCGGACGTGCACGCCCAGACGATCGCGTCGAGTCGCTGCCCGGACAACCGGGCGGCACCGGCGGCGAGGGTGGCGGGGCTGCCGAGCGCGAGCAGTTCGGGGACCGCGTGCAGGTCGGTTCCGTAGACGTGGGCGACCGGCAGTTCCACGTCGAGCAGATCCGCGGCGTAGGGATAGTCGTCCTCCGCGGCGTGGTCGGGGTAGATGATGCCGACGACGGGAGCGCGGTGCATCAGCGGCGTCCTCTCATCCGAAGACACCCCGGAGCCACTGTCCCGGACCTGTCATCGGGAGCGCCATCCGCCCGAGACACGCCCAGATCGTGAGTTGGTTGGCGGTGAGGACGGGCTTGCCCAGTTCCTGCTCCAGCGGGGTGATGATGTCGTAGGTCGGCAGATTCGTGCAGCTGACGAAGACCGCCTGCGAAGCCGGGGTGTCCGAGTCGATGATGTGTTCGGCGACGGTGCGGTAGTTGACCTTCCAGATCCCTCCGCCGAGTCCGAGGTAGTCCGACCGGACGACGTCGGTACCCGCTTCGGCGAGGAAGTCGCACAGCAGCTCGGTGAGCTCGCCGTCGTAGGGGGTCAGGACGGAGATGCGGGTCAGGTCGAGCGCCCGGAGCGCTTCGAGCAACGCCCCCGACGTGGTGACGGCATCCGGTGCACCTGCCTCGCGGATCGCATCGCACAGCGCCTTCTCGTGGGCGAGCCCGTGCACGAAACTCCCCGAACTACACAGGTAGGCGACCACTTCCGGTTCCACGTGCAGGATGTCGCGGGTCGCAGCGGTGATCAGCCGGCGATCGGAGACGAGTTCGGCCATCGCCCTGCTCACCGCGACCGGTTCGAACGGTGTCCGGGCGAGATGCAGACTCACCTCGAGCGGCGTCCACCGCCACAGTTCCCGCTCGAGCGCGAGATCGAACGGTGCGATGATGCCCACGCCGCGTTGCGCCAGGGGTCCCTCGAATTCGGGGATGTTCAGTTCCACGCGCCCCCCAGTGTTCCGCCGGGACACCACCGAATCGGAGGATTGTTGACAATAATACGATCTGCTCATACGGTGTCAATCGTGAGTTCGACACCGGTAGTGGCCGTTCTCCACGCCGAGAACGTGCCCGACGAGGCCGCGATGGCCCCGGTGGCCGACCACGCCGAGATCCGATACACCGACGCCGACGGACTGGCCACCGCCCTCGACGGCGCCGAAACCCTCTTCGTCTACGACTTCCTCAGCGACGCACTCCCCGCCGCATGGCACGCCGCGGGATCACTGCGATGGGTGCACGTCGCTGCGGCCGGCGTCGACCCGATCCTGTTCCCCGAGCTCCGCGACAGCGACGTCACCGTCACCAATTCGCGCGGGGTGTTCGACCGTCCGATCGCCGAATACGTCCTGGCGCAGATACTGTCGTTCGCCAAAGATCTCCCCGGATCCCTGCGGCTGCAACACGGACACACGTGGCGTCATCGCGACAGCGAACGCATCGAGGGTCGACGTGTACTGATCGTCGGAACCGGGCCCATCGGCCGCGCGATCGCACGGTTGCTCACCGCCGTCGGCATGGATGTGCGCGGCTCGGGACGCCGTGCCCGCACCGACGACCCCGACTTCGGCACCGTCACCACCGACCTGCCCGTCGCCCTCGCCGACGCCGACTTCGTCGTGGCCGCGGCGCCACTGACCGAACAGACGCACGGGATGTTCGACGCCGCGGCGTTCCGGTCGATGAAGCCCGGTGCACGGTTCGTGAACGTCGGGCGCGGCGACCTCGTCCGCACCGACGATCTGATCTCCGCGCTCGGCTCCGGGCAGATCGCCGGCGCCGCCGTCGACGTCGTCGACGTCGAACCGCTCCCGCCGGAGCATCCGCTGTGGGACGCTCCGAACATCGTGATCACCCCGCACAATTCGGGTGACTTCGTCGGCTGGAGGGAGACGCTGGTGGATCTGTTCAGCGACAACTTCCGGCGGTGGCGGGCGGGTCGGCCGCTCCACAACGTCGTCGACAAGAAGCTCGGGTACGTACCCGGCCCGTGACCTCGGGCGGAACCGATCCGGAGGGAGCGTCGTGAACCCCACCGACATGACCGCGGTCGAACTCGTGACGGCGTACGGCGCGGGTGAACTCTCCCCCGTCGAGGTGGCCCGCGCCGTCCTCGACGACATCGCCGCCCGCGACCGCGACATCAACGCGTTCTGCCTCGTCGACGAGGACCACGCCCTCGCGCAGGCCCGCCGATCGGAGGAACGCTGGCGCACCGGCTACGCCAAGGGCCTGCTCGACGGCGTGCCCATCTCCATCAAGGACATCTTCCTCACCGTCGGGTGGCCGACCCTGCGGGGCTCGCAGGCCGTCGACCCCGATCAGCCGTGGGACGTCGACAGCCCGGTCGCCGCGCGACTGCGCGAGGACGGAATGGTGTTCGTCGGCAAGACCACCACCCCGGAGATCGCGTGGAAGGCCGTGACCGATTCGGCACTGTGCGGGATCACTCGCAATCCCGCCGATCCGACGAAGACCGCCGGCGGCTCGTCGGGTGGTAGCGCCGCAGCGGTCGCGGCGGGAATGGCTCCGTGCTCGGTGGGTACCGACGGCGGCGGCAGCATCCGTATTCCCGCGTCGTTCTGCGGCGTGGTGGGGTTCAAACCCACCCACGGACGCATTCCGCTGTTCCCCGCGAGCCCGTTCGGTCCCCTCGCGCACGCCGGGCCGATCACGCGCACGGTGGAGGACGCGGCGTTGCTCACCGACATCCTGTCGCTACCCGATCCGCGTGATCCGACGGCGCTCGCGCCACCGGTGTCGACCTTCCGCGGTGCCTTGAACCGGGACCTGACGGGCCTCGGTGTCGCGTATTCGAGAACGCTCGGGTTCGCGACGGTGGATCCGGAGGTCGGTGACATCGTCGACCGCGCGGTCCGTTGCCTCGACCGGGCCGGGATGCGCGTCGTCGAAGCGGATCCCGGATTCGACGACCCGATCGACGCGTTCGAGACCCTGTGGGCTGCGGGCGCAGCGGCGATGCTGCGGCACTTCCCCGACGGGAGCCGCGACAAGGTCGATCCGGGACTCCTGCGGGTCTGGGAACGCGGCGAACGGGTCGGTGCCGTCGAGTTCCTCGATGCCCGGGCGGTGGCCGCGGCGGTGGGGATCACGATGGGTGTCTTCCATCAGACGCACAACGTGCTGCTCACTCCGACGATGCCGATCACGGCGTTCGACGCGGGGCACGACGTCCCGCCGGGGTCGTCGGCGACACGGTGGCCGCAGTGGACGCCGTTCACGTACCCGTTCAACATGTCGCAACAGCCGGCGATCAGTATTCCGGCAGGAAGGACGTCGGCGGGTCTACCCGTGGGTCTGCAGATCGTCGGGCCCCGGCATTCGGACGATCTCGTGCTGGCGGTCGCGCGGTTCGCGGAACGCGCCCTGGCCCCCTGACCCGTGGGGGTTATCGAGGGGCGCGGGCGAAGCTCAGGGTCTCCCCCGCCACCCCGCCGAGCCACATCTCGTTGCACGCGACCGCGAACTCCCGCAAACCCTCCTCGACCGTCGCGAACACGTTTCCCGGCACCCACCCGAGATCTCCGTTGATCAGCAGGTTGTTGCGGCCGTAGAACAGCGCCAGGTCGGTCGCGCCCGGCTCGGCGTGTGCCGCGGAGCCCGGCTCGTACCCGTAGGCCGGGTTCCCGATCTCCCACGGTTCGAAGTCGAACAGGCAGACGTCACCGGGAATGGGTGTGACGGTCGGATTCTCCCGATGCGGGGCAGCGGTGATCCGCGGCACCAGGGTGTAGATCTCGTTGCGGGCGTACTTCGCGTGGAAGACCGCACCGCTCTGCGGCAACGCCTCCCACACCGCGTCACACGTGCGGGGGGCCTCGTCGTCGAGGAGCCGTGCACGGCACGCGATGCCGCGCCTGTCCAGAACGATGGTGATGTACCGGGTCACAGCACACCCTTTCAGACCTCCGCGAGCACCTCGGACCACATGCCCAGGGCCTCGTCGATCTGGTCGGCGGTGACGACGAGCGGCGGAATCATCCGCACGACGTTCATGTGAGCGCCGCACGTGAGCAGCAGCAGCCCTTTCTCGGCGGCGAGTTTCTGCGCGGCCGTGGCACGGTCTCGGTCGGGCGTACCGTCGGCGGCGGTGAACTCGGAGCCCACCATCAGGCCGAGACCGCGGACGTCGCCGATCGCATCGGTGGCGCGGTCCCGTGCACCGTCGACCAGTTCGCGTCCCCGTGCGGCGGCGTTCTCGACGAGCCCTTCCTTCTCGATGACGTCGAGCGTCGCGACCGCCGCAGCGCACGACACGGCGTTGGCACCGTACGTGCCGCCCTGCGAACCGGGCCAGGCCTTCGCCATGAGCGCCTCGGATGCGGCGATACCCGACAGCGGGAAGCCGCTGGCCAGTCCCTTCGCGATCGTGATGACATCCGGTTGCACATCGAAATGCTGGTGTCCGAAGAACTTTCCGGTACGCCCGAAGCCGGTCTGGATCTCGTCGAACACCAACAGGATTCCGTGTCGGTCGGCGCGTTCACGAAGCCCCCGGAAGAAGCGGCTGTTGCCGGGAACGTACCCGCCCTCCCCGAGCACGGGTTCGACGACGAACGCGGCGGTCTCGTCGGGTGCGGTGACGGTCGCGAACAGATAGTCGAGTTCGCGCAGCGCGAAGTCGGTGGCCTGATCCTCGGTCCAGCCGTAGCGGTAGGCGGTGGGGAACGGCGCGACGTGCACCCCCGCCATGAGGGGGCTGAAGCCTGCCGAGAATCGGGTACCCGAGGTGGTCATGGACGCCGCCGCGACGGTGCGTCCGTGGAATCCGCCGTGGAAGACGACGATGTTCGGCCGACCCGTGGCCTGACGTGCCAGTCGCAGCGCGGCCTCGACGGCTTCGCTGCCGGAGTTCGCGAAGAACAGTGAGTCGAGACCGTCGGGCAGCACCGTGCCGAGTCGTTCGATCAGTTCGAGCAGGGGCCGGTGCATGACGGTCGTGTACTGGCCGTGGATGAGCGAACCGATCTGTCGTCGGGCCGCCTCGACGACGTGCGGATGGCAGTGACCGGTGCTCGTCACCCCGATACCGGCGGTGAAATCGAGATATCGGCGGCCGTCGACGCCGTGGATGTAGCAACCGGACGCGTGGTCGACGGTGACGGGTGTGGCCTGGAGCAGATGCGGTGACAGATGAGCCGGTGACGAATGGGTCATGACGACACTTCCTCGAGTGCGGGGACGCGAATCGAGTACGAAACATTGTCGGATTGTCAACAATATGAATAGCATGGGGAGACGCCGAAGGCAATGGACCGGGAGGTACCCACCCATGCACGAGCACACCGCGACGGCACCCACCGCCTCCGAGATCGCCGCCGTCGACTCGGTCCCCACCGGGCTGGTCATCGGCGGCACGCGCCACGACACCGCGCGCAGGATGCCCGTCCTCGATCCCTCCACCGGAACCGAACTGTGCACCGTCGCCGACGCCGACCCCGACGACGGCATGCGTGCCCTCGACGCGGCCGTCGCTGCGCAACCCGCCTGGGCCGCGACCACCCCGCGCGAACGCTCGACGATCCTCGCCGACGCGTACCGTCTGCTGATCGAGGACATCGACCGGCTGGCCCTGGTCATGACCCTCGAGATGGGCAAACCCCTCGCCGAGGCGCGCGGCGAGATCACCTACGCCGCCGAGTTCTTCCGGTGGTTCTCCGAGGAAGCGGTCCGGATCGACGGCAACTACATGCCGGCCCCGACCGGCGGCTCCCGATTCCTCGTCACCCGGCAACCGGTCGGCCCGAGCCTGCTCGTCACTCCCTGGAACTTCCCCATGGCGATGGGCACCCGCAAGATCGGGCCGGCGATCGCGGCGGGCTGCACGAGCGTCGTGAAACCCGCCTCGCAGACCCCGTTGTCGATGCTCGCCCTCGTCGAGATACTCGACCGCGCCGGATGTCCGCCCGGCGTCGTCAATGTCGTCACCACGTCCCGCGCCGACGACGTGATGACCCCGCTCATCCTCGATCCCCGGTCGCGGAAGCTGTCGTTCACCGGATCGACGGCCGTCGGCAAACACCTGCTCGAACTCGCCGCCCGCACCGTGATGCGCACGTCCATGGAACTCGGCGGCAACGCACCGTTCCTCGTGTTCGACGATGCCGACCTCGACGCCGCCGTCGACGGCGCCCTGTCCGCGAAGATGCGCAACATCGGACAGGCCTGCACCGCGGCCAACCGGATCCTCGTCCAGCGCGGTGTCGCCGCAGAATTCACGACTCGACTCACCGAGCGGATGGCCGCGCTCCCCGTCGGCAGGGGCACCGAGGAGTCCGTCGTGGTCGGCCCACTCGTCGACGGATCGGCGGTCGACAAGATCACCGATCTCATCGACGACGCGGTCGGGCGCGGCGCGCGCATCGGGCTCGGCGGCACTCGACTCGATCGCCCGGGATTCTTCTTCCCCGCGACCGTGCTCACCGACGTCCCCGACGACGCGCACATGTGCGCCACCGAGATCTTCGGTCCCGTCGCCGCGATCGGGACGTTCGACGACGAGACCGAGGCGGTCCGCCGCGCGAACGACACCCCGTACGGGCTCGTCTCGTACGTCTACACCGAGAACCTGCGGCGCGGCCTCCGGGTCTGCGAAGCACTCGAGGCCGGCATGGTGGGCCTCAACCAGGGCGTGGTGTCGAATCCCGCGGCACCGTTCGGCGGGGTGAAGGAATCCGGGCTGGGCCGCGAGGGCGGCTTCACCGGCATCGACGAATTCCTCGAGACGAAGTACATCGGCGTCGCCCTCTGAACCGTGAGGTGCGGGACGGGCCGGGTACTGCTCACCGCATCGGCGTGCAGGTGAGCCGATGCCCCGTCAGGCGCAGTCCGCGCAGACGTTCGTGTCGGGGTCGGCGAGCCGGTTGCGGTGCTGCACCAGGAAGCAACGTGTGCAGGTGAATTCGTCGCTCTGGCGCGGGACCACGCGGACGGCGAATTCCTCACCGGACAGGTCGGCTCCCGGCAGTTCGAAGGATTCCGCGGTGTCGGATTCCTCGACGTCCGCCACCGCGGCGTGCGTCTTGTCGCGTCCACCACCGAGGATGTCGAGCGACTCCTCGGTGTCGTCTGCCACGCGCGGGCGATCGTAGTCGGTAGCCATGTGCTCCTCCGTTCGTGGACGTACTGCCGGTCCCGAAGGACCGATGGTAGGCCACAACGAACGCCATGCCGAATTCATGCCCGGTCACAGACCCGTCTCGGATTCGGCGCGGCCGGTATCGCCCCCGCCGCGCCGTGCCCCACCGTGGGCGTGAGCGAATGTACCGCCTGCTCGATCGGTTGGAGTGGACGGTACATTCGCTCGCCACCGGGGTGGCGGTCAGGGTGCGTCGACGTGCGTGCCGACCACCGCACCGACTCCGGGCGCGGCCGGATCGTGCACGGAGAACTGCTCGACACGACGAGGAATGGCGGACACCGCCAGCACACCGACGACCGCGGTGAACACGGCGATGACGAACGCCGCGACGAATCCACCGTTCGTGTACACCACCGCTCCCCCGGTGTCCGCCGGAGACAGAGGCGCGACGAAGGAATTGTTCATCACCGCGAAGGCGATCACCGGCAGCGCAGCGGAGGCCAGAGACTGGACGACCCCGGCGATACCGGCCGTCGACGCCTGCAGTTCCGGCGGAACCGCGGCGATGAGTTGATTGGGCACCGCCGCGTAGCCGAGACCCATCCCGAGACCGACGATGCCCGCGAACACGAACAGCGTCGGCTTCGCATCGTGCTGCACCGCGGTCAGGGCCGCGCCGGATCCCAGGAACACCATGCTCGCGGCGAGCAACGTGCGAGGCGGTACACCCCGGCCGCAGAGCGTTCCGACGACGATGCCGCCGGCCATCGTCATGACCCCGAGAGGCACCTGGAACAGCGCGAACCCCTCGGCGTCGAGTCCGAAGCCGTAGCCGAGTCCGAAGGTGTCGGGTGTCATGGTCATCATGGGAAGGACGATCGAGTACAGCGCACCCACACCGTAGACGGCACCGGCCGCGATCACCGTGTACAGGACGGGGCGCCGCCCGAGCACGTCGAGACCGATCAGCGGTTCGGGTACCCGCTGCGCGGACAGGTACCACCCGACGACCAGAACCACACCGCCGAGCAGGAAGACCAGGGTGATCGGCGCCGTCCACCCCCAGGTGGGTCCGAAACTCACCGCGATCAGCACACCGGCGAGACCCGCACCGAGCAGGGCCGCACCGATGAAGTCCACGCGGGATCGCAGTCGCACGGACGTCTCGGGTGTGCTGGCGAGGACGAGGAACACGAGAACCACGAGAATGCCACCGAAGAACCAGAAGACGCTGCGCCAGCCGAAGCCGTCGATGAGCCATCCGGCGAGGAACGGAGCCGCCACCGTGATCAACCCCATCCCGGCGGTGGAGATACTGACCGCCAGTGGAACGATCTTGGGCGGGAACACATCTCGAATGAGCGAGTAGCTCAGGAAGAGGCAGGGCACGAGCATGCCGCCCAGCGCGCGGCCCGCGATCATCATGGCGTAACTCGTGGCGATCGCCGACATCAGCGTTCCGGCAGTGGATATCGCGATGCACCAGATGAGCAGTCGGCGTTTGCCGTACATGTCGGCGAGCTTGCCGACCAGCGGAGCGGTGACTGCTCCCACCAGCAGGAAGGCGGTGATCAGCCACGCACCCTGATCGGTCCGGAACTCGGTGGTGATGGCGGGCAGTGCCATCGACACCGTCATGTAACTGACGCTGAGCACTTCGAGAACGAGCACGATCGACACGAGCGAGAAGATCAGTCGCGGTGTCCATCCGCGTCCGTCGACTCTCGACGCGTCGTGGTCCGATGCGGTCGTCATGGGAACTCCTGGGAGTCGTGTGGGATTCGGTTCGGGGGAGCCGGAGAACGTGTGGTGGCCGTCGGCCCGAGCGCACTAGCGCATCAGGACCTGACCGCCGTCGACGGGCAGGGAATGCCCGGTGATGAAACGTGAATCGTCGCCGCACAGGAATACGACGGCCGCGCCGATATCGTCCTCGGGGTCACCGAACCTGCCGAGCGGCACGGTCCGGAGGTAGTCACCGGCCTCGTCGGGACGCTCCTGCGACCACTGTTCCAGTGCCGGCGACGAGGCCAGTGGCAGTACCGCATTGACGCGGATCCCGTCGCGCGCCCATTCACACGCGGCAGCCCGGGTCAGCGACCGGATGCCTTCCTTGGCCGCGGCGTAGACGCCGTACCCCGAAGGGTCCCACCGGACACCGGCCGCCGACCCGAGATTGACGATTGCGCCGCCGCCCTTCAGGTGCGGATGGCACGTGCGCATCAATCTCCAGGTCGCGCGGGGCCCGGAATCCATCACCGCGCCGTATTCGTCCTCCGAGACGTCCAGCAGTGCACCGTTGACGGTGGTCTGGGCATTGTTGACGAGTATCGACAGGCCGCCGAACTCGTCGACGACGGCACCGACGAGGGCGGCGATCGAGTCCGGGTCGGTGACGTCGCACGAGAACGCGTGGGCCTCGCCGGCACGTGACCTGATCTCGTCGGCGACCGCCTCGACCTTGCCGACGGTGCGCCCCGCCAGCGCCACGGCGGCGCCGCGCGACGCGAGGGCCAGGGCGATCCCGCGGCCGACACCCTGGCCCGCACCGGTGACCAGCGCGATCCGCCCGGTCAGTTCAGCCACGACGACCTCCCCCGGCCGCGGTGAGGTCACCGATCCCGGTGATCTCGCCGGTGTCGGCGGTGTGGATCGCGGGAGTCGGGCGGCGCGGCCCCGGGATCGCCTCTCGGGTCGCGGGGATCCGGCCGAGGACCCCGTTGCGCATGTGCATCGGCCCCGGTCGAGGTGAGCCGAAGGGGTCCGGATGATCGTGCGAGGACATACGTGAACCTTTCGTCGTGACGCGGCTCACAATGTGCTCTGCGGTGTCGCGCACGACAGGGAGTTCCCGCCCAATGGGAGGACATGCAGCAGCGGCGGGCCCCGGCACTCGTGCCGGGGCCCGCCGCTACGTACCGACGTTCAGAGCCAGGTGTCCTCCGACACGGTCGTGAGAAACGCTTCGAGGTCATCGCGCCACGGCGCCGGAGTGGTCTTCTCCGGTTCGATCCCGGTGTACTGGCCGCGGTAGAACAGCAGCGGACGTTCCGACTCGTCGTGCACTTCGCTCAGCGAGGACACACGTCCGAAGACGACCCAGTGGTCGCCCCCGTCGTGCACCGACTCGACGACGCAGTCGATGTGCGCGAGCGAACCGGTGAGGATCGGCGATCCCAGCGGGGAGGGCGCCCACTCGATGCCCGCGAACTTGTCCGGTTCCCGCGATCCGAACCGCGCGCACACCTGCTGCTGGTCCTCGGCGAGGACGTTGACGCAGAATCTGCCGGCCCGTTCGATGGCCGCCCACGACCGGGACTGCTTCGTGGGACAGAACAACACGAGGGGCGGATCGAGCGACAACGCCGCGAACGATTGGCAGGCGAATCCGACGGGGGCTCCGTCGTCGACGGTGGTGATGATGGTGACGCCGGTGCAGAACTGTCCGAGGACGGTACGGAACGTCCTCGGGTCGGGGGACGCGATCCCCGACGACTGCTCGATCGCACCGTCGCCACCGTCACCCGCGCCGCGGCGACCTGCGGCGGTCATTCCCGGAACCCGACCGTGAAGTCGTGACCCCACAGACTCACGGCTGTGGATTCCCGGGCGATCCATTTCTCGTCCTCCACCTGCAGGCCTTCGCAACCGAATTCGATGTCGAATCCGCCGGGGGTCTTCATGTAGAACGAGAGCATCTCGTCGTTGACGTGACGGCCGATGCTCGCCGACATCTTGACCTTCTTCCGGAGCGCACGGTCGAGGCACAGCCCGACGTCGTCGGAGTTCTCCACCTCGAGCATCAGGTGCACGATGCCGGTCGGATTCGGGAACGGCAGGAAGGCGAGACTGTGGTGTCGCGGGTTGCACCCGAGGAAGCGCAGCCACGCGGGTTCCCCGTCCTCCGGACGGCCGACCGCCTGCGGCGGCAGCCGCATCGAATCGCGCAGCGAGAAGCCGAGGACGTCACGGTAGAACCGCAGCGACGCCTCGTCGTCGTCGGTGGTCAGCACGACATGACCGAGCCCCTGCTCGCCGGTGACGAACCGGTGCCCGTAGGGGCTGACGATGCGGCGGTGTTCGAGCGCGACACCGTGGAACACCTCGAGGGTGTTGCCGGAGACGTCGTCGAAGGTGATGAGTTCGACGACCCGACGATCGGCCAGTTGCTCCTGGGTGCCCTCCTTGAATGGGACGCCCGCCGCCGACAGCGAATCACGGACCTCCTGCAGTTCCGCCGCGTTGGCGGTCTCCCAGCCGGAGACCTGCAGGCGGTCCCGTTCACCCGGCACGATGACGAGGCGGGCGGGGAAATCGTCCATCCGCAGGTACAGTGCCTCCGGGTCGGCTCCCTTGCCTTCGATCATGCCGAGCACCTTGAGCCCGTACTCGCGCCAGGCCGCCATGTCGGTGGCCTCGATCCGCATGTACCCCAGCGATCGGATACCCATCAGTTACCTCCCTCGCCCGCGCCACCGTCGAGCAGGAAGTCGGCGGCGAGCCGATTGAACTCGTCGAACTTCTCGAGTTGTGCCCAGTGCCCGCAACCCCCGAACACGTGCAACTGGACGCGCGGGATCATCTTCAGCGCCACCAACGCACCGTCGATGGGATTGACCCGGTCCTCGCGGCCCCAGATGAGCAGGACCCGCTGGCGCAGCTTGTAGGCGTCACGCCAGAGCATGCCGAGTTCGAATTCGGAACTCGAGAACGACTTGCCCATCGCCTTCGCCGCCGCGAGCGATTCGGGGGTGCTCGCCGCCGCGAACCGTTCGTCGATCAGTTCGTCGGTGACGAGTTTCTGGTCGAACACCATGATCCGCAGGAACGCCTCGAGGTTCTCGCGGGTGGGCTGGTAGCCGAACCTGCCGAGGTTCCTCACACCCTCGGTCGGGTCGGGCGCGAACAGGTTCACGCTCAGTCCGCCCGGGCCCATGAGCACGAGTCGTCCGGCCCGGTCGGGATGGTCGAGGGCGAATCGCACCGCGGCACCACCACCGAGCGAATTGCCGAGCAGATGGACGCGTTCGGTGATGCCGAGCGTGTCGAGCAGGTCCTTCAGCGCAGATGCACTGTGCCGGAAGTACTGCGGATGCTCGGTCGGTTTGTCGGAGAGCCCGTAGCCGGGCTGGTCGACGGCGAGCACGTGGAAACGTTCGGCGAGCACCGGAATGTTCTTCGCGAAGTTCGACCACGACGAGGCGCCGGGTCCGCCACCGTGCAGGAGCACGATGGTCGGCCCGTTGCCGACTCCGGCCTCGTGGTAGTGCAGTTTCAGGTCGGGTCGTACCTGCGCGAAACGGGACGTGGATTCGAAGGTCAGTTCGTCGAGTGCGGTCACGTGCGTCCCCTAGACCATCGTGTCCGTGAGCGGCAGACCGAATTCGGCGCCGCCGAACATGACGTAGGCCCGTTCGGCGTCGTTCGCGGCGTGCACCCGGCCGGCGTGGGCGTCACGCCAGAACCGTTGGATCGGTGTGCCGTTGGCCAGTGCGGTGGCTCCGGAGTTCTCGAAGAGAAGGTCGATGGACGCGATGGCCCGGCCGGTCGCGCGCACCTGGTCACGGCGGGCGCGGAGGCGCAGTTCGATGGGCACCTCCTTGCCCTCGAGCAGGTACGCGTACTCGTCGGCGACGTTCCCCGACAGCTGACGCCAGGCGGCGTCGATGTCGCTGGAGGCCTCCGCGATGCGGACCTTCGAGAACGGATCGTCCTTGGCCTTCTCCCCCGCGTACGCGGCCCGGACCCGCTTGCCCTGGTGTTCGACGTGCGCGTCGTACGCGCCGTACGCCATGCCGACGATGGGCGTGGAGATGGTGGTGGGGTGGATGGTGCCCCAGGGCATCCGGTAGACCGGCGCGGTGTTGCGCTCGAGCCCGGGCGACGCCAGATCGTTCATGGTCTTGAAGCTCAGGAACCGGTGCCGCGGCACGAACACGTCCTTGACGACGACGGTGTTCGATCCGGTGCCGCGCAGGCCGACGACGTTCCAGACGTCGTCGATCTCGTAGTCGGTCCGCGGGATCAGGAAGCTGCCGAAGTCGACGGGACGGCCGTCCTTGATGACCGGGCCACCGACGACGACCCAGTCTGCGTGGTCGCAACCCGACGACCAGGCCCACGCCCCGTTGACCGTGTAGCCGCCGTCGACGACCTGGCCGGCGCCCATCGGCGCGTACGACGACGAGATGCGCACGTCGGTGTCGGTGCCCCAGACATCCTCCTGGGCCTGCTGGTCGAACAGGGCGAGGTGCCAGTTGTGGACACCGATGATGCCCGCGACCCAACCGGTGGACCCGCATGCGCTCGCGATGGTGCGGACGGCGGTGTAGAAGGTCACCGGATCGGCTTCGTAGCCGCCCCACTGCGCCGGTTGCAGGAGCTTGAAGAAGCCGATCTCCTGGAGCGCCTTGATCGACTCGTCGGGGATACGGCGCAGATCCTCGGTTTCCTGCGCACGTTCGCGCAGGCTGGGCAGCAGAGCCTCGATCCGCTGCAGTACCTCGTGGCTGTCGTGGTCACCCACTGGACGCTCCCGTCTGTTCAGGAATTGGTCTCCGCACCCAAGACTAGAACATGTTCTCATTTGTGTCGAGGGTGGGCGTCGGCGCAGGTCCACGCGTCGACGTCGGGGACGAAAGTCCCCGAAACCTTCCCCTCGGCGGCAATGTTCTATAACGTGTTCTAGCAAGACATCCGAAAGGAAGTGAACGGACATGGCGCAGATTCGTGAGATCGACGTGGGTGCCGCGCGGACGCGTTTCGCGCGCGGCTGGCACTGTATCGGCCTGGAGAGCGAGTTCCTCGACGGCAAACCGCACTCGATCGAGGCCTTCGGTACCAAACTCGTAGTCTTCGCGGACAGCCAGAACAAGCTCCACGTGCTCGACGCATACTGCCGGCACATGGGCGGCGACCTGAGCCAGGGCACGGTCAAGGGCGACTCGATCGCATGCCCGTTCCACGATTGGCGCTGGGGCGGCAACGGCAAGTGCACCGACATCCCCTACGCTCGCCGGGTGCCGCCGATCGCGCGGACCCGCTCGTGGGTCACGCTGCAGGAGAACAAGCAGCTGTTCATCTGGAACGACCCCGAGGGCAATCCGCCTCCCGAGGACGTCACGATCCCGAAGCTGCCCGAGGTGTTCACCGACGAGTGGACCGACTGGACGTGGAACCGGATCCTCGTCGAGGGATCGAACTGCCGCGAGATCGTGGACAACGTCGTCGACATGGCGCACTTCTTCTACGTTCACTTCGGGTTCCCGAAGTACTTCAAGAACGTCTTCGAGGGGCACGTCGCGTCGCAGTACCTGCAGAACCACGGCCGGCCCGACGTCGGAGCGATGGGTACGCAGTACGGGGAGTCGATCCTCGATTCCGAGGCGTCGTACTTCGGTCCGTCGTACATGGTCAACTGGCTGCACAACAACTACGGCGGCTACAAGGTCGAGAGCATCCTGATCAACTGCCACTACCCGGTCGATCAGGACTCGTTCGTCCTCATGTACGGCGTGGCCGTGGAGAAGCCGAAGGGCCTCGACGACGCCACGACCACCAAGCTCGCCACGAAGTTCACCGAGGGCGTCGCGATGGGTTTCGAGCAGGACGTCGCGATCTGGAAGAACAAGACCAAGATCGATAATCCGCTCCTGTGCGAGGAGGACGGCCCCGTCTACCAGTTGCGCCGCTGGTACGACCAGTTCTATGTCGACGTCGCAGACGTCGACCCCAAGGCCACCCAGCGGTTCGAGTTCGAGATCGACACGACCAGGGCCGTCGAGGCCTGGCAACGCGAGGTCGACGAGAATCTCGCCCGCCAGGCCGCCGAGAAGGCGGCCGCGGAGACCACCGAGCACAAGACCGGAGTATGACGATGTCCTCGACCTGGGCCAAGGCCCCCGACTTCGCCGGTAGCCCGGTCCGGGTCGAGGCCGTCCGCGCACAGACCGCCCGCGACAAGCAGACCTACCTCGACGCGGGACTCCACGAGGTGCAGTGCCGCGCGTGCGGAACCTGCGTGCTGGTCCAGAAGAACAGCTTCCGGCACACCAGCATCCAGTGGCAGGGCGACCCGACGCAGGTGTGCCCGGAGTTCACCGGGGCGGGAGGCGCACGAGGATCCCGGCAGACGTGCCCGCGGCTGCTCGGCAGCATCGATCACGCCGTCATGGAAGGTCTCCTCGAGGTGCGGGACCCCGAGGCCTGACGGCCGGCCCCACCGCATCCTCGACCCCGCACATGGAACACGTGTTCGTTGTCGGCGATCGATCAAGTCCTGACGTCACATACTCACTGGCAGAAAGGATGGACTCGACACCCCCTGATTCTATAACGTGTTCTACATGACCCAGGAGGAGTACGACATCGTCGTCGTCGGCAGCGGTGCCGGCGGCATGACGGCCGCGATCACCGCCGCACGCAAGGGCGCACGCGTCGTTCTGATCGAGAAGGCCCCGCATTTCGGTGGTTCGAGTGCGCGCTCCGGCGGTGGCGTGTGGATCCCGAACAACGACAACCTGAAGGCCGCGGGTGTCGACGACACCCCGGACGCCGCCCGCACCTACCTGCACAGCATCATCGGCGACGATGTTCCCGCCGATCGCATCGACACCTACATCGATCGCGGCCCCGAGATGCTGCGGTTCGTCCAGAAGTACAGCGCGCTCGAACTCCAATGGGTCCCGGGATATTCCGACTACTACCCCGAGGCGCCCGGTGGACGGGCGGGGGGACGCTCGGTCGAACCCAAGCCGTTCGACGGCACACGCCTCGGCGACGACCTCGCCCTCCTCGAACCCGACTACGTCAAGGCCCCCACCAATTTCGTCATCACCCAGGCCGACTACAAGTGGCTCAACCTGCTCATCCGCAACCCCCGGGGTCCGCTGCGCGCCGCCCGGGTCGGCGCCCGGTTCGTCTGGGCGAAGCTCACCGGCAAGAACCTGCTGGTACGCGGCCAGGCGCTCATGGCCGGCCTGTACCTCGGCCTCCGCGACGCCGGTGTGCCGTTGCTCCTCGGCACTGCCCTGACCGAACTCGTCGTCGAGGACGGCGCGGTGCGCGGCGTCCGCGTCACCCACGACGGACACGAACGGGTCATCCGTGCCACGCGCGGCGTGGTGCTCGCGTCCGGCGGATTCGAGCACAACGCCGCGATGCGCGCGCAATACCAGCGCCAGCCCATCGGCACCGAATGGACCGTCGGTGCCGAGGCCAACACCGGCGACGGTATTCTCGCGGGCCAGAATGCAGGTGCAGCAGTAGATTTCATGGACGACGCCTGGTGGGGGCCGTCCTTTCCGCTCACGGGCGGCCCGTGGTTCGCGTTGTCCGAACGAAGCCTGCCCGGTTGCATCGTCGTCAACGGCGACGGCAAGCGGTTCGTCAACGAATCCGCCCCGTACGTCGAGGCCACGCACGCGATGTACGGCGGCGAGCACGGTCGCGGCGAGGGACCCGGCGAGAACATTCCGTGCTGGATGATCCTCGACCAGCGCTACCGCAACCGGTACACGTTCGCGGGCATCACCCCGGGACAACCGTTCCCGAAACGCTGGTTCAAGGCCGGGGTGATGGTCAAGGCCGACACCGTCGCCGAACTCGCCGAGAAGATCGGCGTGCCCGCCACCGCGCTCGGCGAGACGGTGGAGCGTTTCAACGGCTTCGCCCGCACCGGCAAGGACGAAGACTTCGGTCGCGGCGAATCGAAATACGACCACTACTACGGCGATCCGCGCAACAAGCCCAACCCGAGCCTCGCGGAGATCGGCAAGGCACCCTTCTACGCGATCAAGATGGTGCCCGGCGACCTCGGCACCAAGGGCGGTCTGGTCACCGACGTCGACGCCCGCGTGCTGCGCGAGGACGGATCCGTCATCGACGGTCTGTACGCGGCGGGCAATGTCGGCGCCCCGGTCATGGGCCACACCTACGCCGGTCCCGGCGCGACGATCGGTCCGGCCATGACGTTCGGGTACCTGGCCGTCCTCGACATCCTCGACGAGGGTGACCTGTCGCCGGAATCGGACGTGGCCGAAACCGCCGAACAACACTAGGGTGCTGCCGCCGGGGCCTGTGGCCCCGGCGATCCCGACCGCTCGTCGAACGGACCTCGAAAGGACCCGTCTGTGCCCATCGACCCGTCAGTCGCCATCGGTGCCGAACTGCCCGCCCAGGAATTCTCGTGGACCGGCAGCGACGTCCAGCTCTACCATCTCGGCCTCGGAGCCGGCGCCCGTCCCACCGATGCGGGCGAACTGCGCTACCTGCGTGACGGCGACCCGCAGGTGTTGCCGACATTCGCGACGGTCGCGGCGACCTTCCACGCGACCGAGCCGCCGAAGGTGTCGTTCCCCGGTGTCGAGATCGACCTCGCGAAGGTCGTGCACGGCAGCCAGGAGATCGTCGTGCACCGCCCGATTCCGGCGTCGGGGTCGGGCCGGACCGTCACCCGCGTCGCCGAAGCATGGGACAAGGGCAAGGCCGCCGTCATCGTGCAGGAGTCGACCACCGAGGATGCCGACGGCGAACCCCTGTGGACGGCGCGGTCCTCCATCTTCGCCCGCGGCGAAGGCGGATTCGGTGGCGAACGCGGTCCGTCGGAGGCGGTCGACTATCCCGAACGCGAACCCGACGCCGAGTTCGACGTCCCGACCCTGCCCCAGCAGGCACTGCTGTACCGCCTGTGCGGCGACCGCAATCCCCTGCACTCCGACCCGGAGTTCGCGAAGAACGCCGGATTCCCCGCTCCGATCCTGCACGGACTGTGCACGTACGGAACGGTGTGCAAGGCGGTCACCGATCGTCTCCTCGACGCGGACGTGTCCCGTGTCGCCGGCTTCCGCGCGCGGTTCGCGGGAGTGGTGTTCCCCGGCGAGACCCTGCGGGTGCGCGTGTGGAACGAAGGTGACCGTCTGCTCGCCACCGCTGCCGTCGTCGACCGTGATCTCGCCCCCGCCCTCGCCGATGTGGTCCTCACCGTCTCCTGAGACCACCCTGTCCCGGAAAGCAGTTCAGAGATGACAATTCGAGATCGATCGCCGCGCCTGTCGCGGAGAGGCTTCCTCGCCGCCGGTGCCGGCGCCGTCGCTGCCACCGCCGTCGCCGGATGGACTCCGGCGTACGCGATCCCGCTCGGCTCACCCGAGGCGACGCTTCCCGCGCCGCCGTCCTTCCCCGACGGAATCGTCCTCGAGCAGCAGGCGTACCAGAACTGGTCGAAAGAGATCATGTTCGACTCGGTGTGGACCTGCGTCCCGCGCAACGCGGACGACGTCGTCCGGTTGGTCAACTGGGCACACCAGAACGGGTACACCATCCGCCCCCGGGGTGCCATGCACGGGTGGACGCCGTTGACCGTGGTCAACGGGGCGCCCGTCGACCGGGTCATCCTCGCGGACACGATGGTCCACCTGAACGGGGTGAACGTGCATCCCGGAGGTGACCCCGCGACCGTCACGGCCGGACCGGGCGCCACCCTCGACGCCATCACCTCGGCGCTGCAGGAACACGGGTTGGGACTCGCGAACCTGCCCGCCCCCGGTGTGCTGTCGATCGCGGGTTCGCTCGCGGTCAACGCGCACGGTGCCGCACTGCCCGCCGACGGGGAGGCGCCCGTCGCGGGGCACACCTTCGGCTCGCTGAGCAATCTCGTCACCGAACTCACCGCGGTCGTCTGGGACGGAAACGCGTACTCGCTGCGCACGTTCAACCGTGCCGATCCCGACATCACGCCGCTGCTCACCAACCTCGGGCGCACGTTCCTGACGTCCGTGACGTTGCAGGCCGGACCGAACTACCGGATGCGATGCGTCAGCACCACCGACGTCGACTGGCGTGAACTGTTCGCGCCCGCCGGTGCCCCCGGCCGCACCTTCGAATCGCACATCCGGGAATCCGGTCGCGCCGAGGCCATCTGGTATCCGTTCACCGACAAGCCGTGGATGAAGGTGTGGTCGGTCGCCCCGGAGAAGCCTGCGTCGTCGCGTGAGGTGACCGGACCGTACAATTATCCGTTCTCCGACAACGTGCCCGAATCCGTCACCGACATCATCGGTCGGATCACGGCGGGAAACACCCAGATCGCACCGGCGTTCGGGCAGACGTACTACGGCGTGACCGTCGCGGGACTGGCCGCGACGAACTCGTCGGACATCTGGGGATGGTCGAAGGATCTGCAGTTCTACATCAAGGCGACGACGCTGCGCCTGACCGAGGGCGGCGGCGCAGTGCTCACGAACCGCGCGAACATCGCGACCGTCATCCACGATTTCGCACAGTGGTTCCATGAGCGGATCGAGCACTACCGGGCACTCGGCGAGTACCCGCTCAACGGGCCCGTCGAGATCCGGTGCTGCGGCCTCGATCGGGACGAGGACGTTCGCGTCCCGTCCGCCGGGCCGCCGACGATCGCCTCGACCCGGCCACGCCCCGACCATCCCGAATGGGACACCGCGATCTGGCTGAACGTGCTCGGTGTTCCCGGCACCCCGGGGATGTTCGCGTTCTACCGCGAGATGGAGCAGTGGATGCGCTCACGGTACAACGGCAGCGATTCGACGTTCCGGCCCGAATGGTCGAAGGGATGGGCGTTCGGCCCCGAGTGGCCGTACACCGACACCGCGATCATCACCCAGGGCCTGCCCGACACCTACCGGGAAGGCGTTCCCTCGGACGAGAACTGGGATTCCGCCCGGGCGGTGTACAACCGACTCGATCCGCACCGGGTGTTCAGCAACACGTTCATGGACCAACTGCTGCCGTAGTCGGCGTCCGCTTCCGGCAGCGCACGACAGCACAGCACGGCGTGTCTCACCCCGCCACACACCGCACCACGTGCGTTGTTAGGGTCGGTCACCATGCGACGGATTCGACGGTGGATCGGTGCTGCGACTCTCGCTCTCCTGGTGGTGTCGGGCGGCGTGACGCTCGCGGCGCCGGCAGCGGCACTGCCCGACACGGGATCCGTCATCGTCCCTTCTGGGTCCGACACCGAACTGACCTTCGAGACCGACGGCACCGTCTTCCACGGCAGTGTGCGTACTCCCGACGGGCAGACGCGCGGCGCCGCACTTCTCCTTCCCGGCAGCGGGATCTCGGACCGCAACGGAAACCAGCCGGGGATCGCCGTCTCGGATGTCCTGTCGAGGACCGCGGATGTTCTTGCGTCGCACGGTATCGCCAGTCTGCGTTTCGACAAGATCGGGGCGGGCGCGACCGGCCTCGGCGCGTACACCCCGGACACGATCGGTGAATACGGATTCGTCGACCAGGTCGATCACGCCGAGGCGGCGGCGCACGTGCTGTCGGAGCGCACGGGGATCGCGACCGACGACCTGCTCGTCCTCGGCCACAGCGAGGGCGGACTGACCACCCTCGCCCTCGCCGAGCGGGGCATCGGCGGCGGTTTCGGGCTTCTCGCCCCGCTGCCGATGCGCTACCTGGACCTGTTGCGGAGCCAGGTCGAGGGTGTCGCCGAGTCGGGTCGCCTCGACGCGGCGGACGCCGACACCGTCCGACGCGAGCTCCCCCGCACCATCGAGTCGATCCGCGCGACGGGAACCGTGCCCGCCGATCAGGATCCGTTGCTCGACCAACTCGGATTCAACGCGTACAACGCGAAGTTCCTGCAGGAGTCCGATCGAATGGATCCCCCGGTCCTCGCGGCGTCGTTGGCCGCGGACACCCCGGTGCTGCTCACCTGTTCGGAGAAGGATCTCAACATCGGCTGCGACCAGGTGGCCCCGCTGCGGGCCGCGCTCGGACACACCGATCTGCAGTTCGAACACTTCGCGACGGCAAACCACAGCCTCGAGGAACTCGGACCCGTTCCTCCGAGCAGCGCCGACATGCCCCTTCTGCTCCCGCCGTCCGCGGAGTACACCGCCGCGCTCCACACGTGGGCGTCGAGCATCTGAGTCGCGCACCGTCCACTCCCGACGATCACCGTCTGACCACGAATCGCCCATCAGGACACGGGGCGTCACTTCTCGTATCCTGACCCGTGTCCGATTCGTGATATGACTCGTCGGGGTATTGGAGGTATACGTTCGATGTCGTCCCTCGGAACGAGAGCGGCACGCGTGGTCGGCGCGACCGCGGCAGCCCTGTCGGTGTCGGTCGTCGCCACCCTGGCGACAGCGATTCCGGCGGCGGCCGGCCCGGTCGTCTATCCCTCCCCCGTGAACGACACCTTCTATTCGACACCGGTCGACCTCGGCGCGTATCGGCCCGGTGACGTCCTCTCGGTCCATCCCGCGCCGGCGCCGTTCGGGTTCGTCGACACCGACGTCGTGCAGATCCGGTACCGCAGCGTCGATTCGCTCGGGAATCCCGTCGCGGCGGTCACCACGGTGCTGTCACCGCACCATGCGGTGCCCGGGCGGCCGGTGCTGTCGTACCAACACATCATCAACGGGCTCGGGTTGCAGTGTGCGCCGTCGCAGGCCCTCTACACCCAGGACCCCGATCTCGCGATCCGCGAGGCCCCCGCGCTCAATGTCGCTCTCCAGCAGGGGTGGACGGTGGCGATCCCCGACCATCTGGGACCGGACAGCGCATACGGCGCAGTGCGTCTCGGTGCGCAGCTCACCCTCGACGGGATCCGCGCGGTGCAACGGCTCCCGCAGCTCGGCCTGGCCGACAGCCCGGTCGCGCTCGCCGGATACTCCGGCGGCGGCATGACCACGGCCATGGCGGCGGCGCTCGCATCCACCTACGCCCCCGAACTCCGCATCGTGGGCAGCGCATTCGGCGGCGCACCGTTGAGCATCGAGAAGATGGCCCGCGGTCTCGGCGAGGAATCGCATCCCGCGTTCGGCCTGGCGATGGCCGCGGCCCTCGGTCTCGAACGCGAATATCCCGACGCCATGCCCGTCACGCCCACTCTCAACACCCACGGATTGGCGCTGCGGGATTCGATCGCGAATGCGTGCACCAACGGGATCCTGGCGCACGGTGCCGGGCAGAGTCTCTCCGACGTGGCCGACGCCGACGCAGCGTTCGCCCTGCTCGATCGGCCGGCCGTCCAGACCGTCCTCGACGCCAACAGTGTCGAGCAGACCCCCGAGGTTCCGACCGCCCCGGTGTACGAATGGCACGCCTCCGACGATGTGCTGATCCCGGTCGATTCGATCACGGCCACGCTGCGCCGCTACTGCGACGCGGGCGTTCCGGTCCGGTCCGAGGTCGTGTCGAGCCCGGACCACCTCTCCGCAGCGGTCATCGGTCTTCCCGGTGCGTTGCAGTTCCTCGACGACCGGTTCGCGGGTGTTCCACCGACGTCGACCTGCTGACACGCGAGGCGCGGTGCCGCCCGCCCGGGCGCACTCAGCGTGAGACGGCCTTCTTGTAACGGCGGATCGCGAACGGAACGAACACCGCCAGCATCACTGCGGTCCACAGCAGCGATGCGAGGACCGGGTTCTGCAGCGGCCACGCATCCGACGTCGGCATCATCGGGTTCGTGTTTCCGAACAGTTCACGGATGGCCTGGGTGACCGCCGAGACCGGGTTCCACTCGGCGAACACCCTCAGTACCGTCGGCATCTGGGAGGGATCGACGAACGTGTTCGCGATGAACGACAGCGGAAAGATCACCATGAAACTGGCGTTGTTGAACACCTCCGGTGTGCGGATCCACATGCCCACGACCGCCATCAGCCACGACAGCGAGTACGCGAACAGCAACAGCAGCGCGTACCCCGCGAGGGCTTCGAGCGGCGACGAATGGATGCGCCACCCCACCACCAGTCCCGCCAGAGACATCACGACGAGACTGACGATGTTGATGAGCACATCCGTGGAAGTACGTCCTATCAGCACCGCGGACGGCGCCATCGGCAGCGACCGGAATCGGTCGATGATGCCCTTCTGCAGGTCTTCGACCATCCCCAGACCCGTCCACGTCGCCCCGAAGATCACCGTCTGGGTGAACACGCCTGCGATGAGGAACTCGCGGTACGAGGTGCCCGGGATCTCGATCGCACTGCCGAACACGTAGGCGAACAACAACACGAACATGATGGGCGACAACGTCGTGAACACGATCAGATCGGGCACACGCTTGATCTTGATGACGTTGCGTTTGGCGATGGTCAGACCGTCGGACACGGCCAACTGCACTGCGTTCACGAAACCGGATCCTCCATCCGTTCCTCCGCCTCGTGACCGGTGAGGGTGAGGAACACGTCGTCGAGGGTGGGGCGGCGCAGGGTCACGTCGGTGACCCCGATCCCGGCCTCCGTCAGCCGGCCGAGCGCCGCGACGAGCATCTCGGTTCCGCCCGAGGCCGGCACGATCACCCGCGTGGACTCGACGCGGATGTCGCCGGCGGCGAGCGGCGTCAGCTCGGCAACCGCATCGCCCAGCTGGGTGTCGTCGGATACGACCAACTCGAGCCGTTCGCCACCGACGAGCGATTTGAGTTCATCGGCGGTACCCCGCGCGATGACGGCACCTCGGTCGATCACCGCGATCCTGTCGGCGAGCCGCTCGGCTTCTTCCATGTACTGCGTGGTGAGCAGCAGTGTGGTGCCGCGCGCGACGAGTTGTTCGATGATGTCCCACAGACCGAGGCGGGCGCGGGGATCGAGACCGGTGGTCGGTTCGTCGAGGAAGAGCACCGGGGGTTCGGCGACGAGCGCCCCTGCGAGATCGAGCCGGCGCCTCATCCCACCCGAATAGCCCTTCACCGGGCGGTCGCCGGCGTCGACGAGGTCGAACTGTTCGAGCAGTTCGCGGGCGCGTTCACGGCTGCGCTTCGCCCCGAGGTGATACAGCCGCCCCACCATGTCGAGGTTCTCGAAACCGGTGAGGTATTCGTCGACGGCCGCGTACTGGCCGGACGCCCCGATGTGTGCCCGCAGTTCGGCGGCCTGGGACACCACGTCGAATCCCGCGACCTCCGCGCGCCCGGAGTCGGGGGCGAGCAGCGTCGTGAGGACGCGGACGGTGGTGGTCTTGCCCGCACCGTTCGGCCCCAGGAGCGCCGTCACGGTGCCTTCCTCAACACGTAGGTCGATGCCGTCGAGGGCGATGACCTGCCCGAATCGTTTACACAGTCCTTCAACCACGATGGCGTCGGCCATGAGAGTCTCCCTGGCTGGTGCGTGATACCTCGGCACGTACGTCGTGCACAGTCTGCACGACAGCACCGACAGGGTGCGTCATTCCCGCGGACCGGTTTGCTTCCCGCGACCGCTGTAACGGCGGAGGGAAGCAGCTTGGTCCGCGGGAAGTGCGGTGGCGTCGGGCAGAGGCCGCATCGGGACCCGTGCCCGCGCCACCGCCGATTCCACCGCGTTGGGTTCGCGCGAGCCCCGGATCCGCCGGAGGGATTCGATTCCCCTGCCGAAGCCTCGACGCACGGTCGTCGCGGACGGTGATCCACCGACGAGGTATGCACCCACCGCGATCACCAGGCCCAGCACGGCAACCGCGCGCAGTGCCGCCCGCAACGGGTCGAGCACCGTATCCACGAGGACCGCCGCCGCGTCCGGGGACAGCACGTCCGGTGGGATGTCGTCCAGGTAGACGGCCCGGGCGACGATCAACGAGACCGCGAGAATCAGCATGCCCACCGCGAGCGCCACACCGACGAACGCGAGGGTACGCAGGCGCCGCCCGGACGGGGCGAGGACGACGGCAGCGGCCGCCACGGCGATCGTCAGCCAGGGAAGAATCCCGGATGCCTTGTCCAGCAACGACACCGCCTGCTGCGCCCGCACGAGTTCCGGCGACCGGAACAGGACGAACTGCTTGTCGATCTCCGGGACCCTCTCGGCGAACGTGAAGCCGCGATCGAGCAACCTGCCCTTGACGTTCTCGATGATCGGGCCCAGCGAGATGCTCACCGTGCCGGACGGGTCGACCGACAGCGATTCCGGGCCGCCGTCGCCGGTCACGACCGCGACGAGACCGGCGTGTGCGGCGCGGTTCGCCTGGATCCACAGGTCCTCGAACTGGTCGGTGTCCACCAGAGTCGCCACCGTCTCGTCGACGAAACTTCTCGCCTGGCCGGCGAGGACCGGCGCGAGACCCTCGATGGCGCTGTCGAGACGCGGTGCGTCGTCCGTCACCGGTACCGCATCGGTCAGGGCCGACAGTGCGTCGGCCGTGAGTTCTTCGACGTCCAGTCGGGTGAAGATCTCATCGGTGACCGTGTCGGCGACCTGACTCCGGATCGCCGGTTCCGACGCGAGCGGCGCGACGGTGGTGACGTACCGCCCGGTGTCGAGGACCTCGCCCCGCACGAATCGCGCGGTGACCGTCGCGATCGACAGGAGCGCGACGAGCACGATCAGCACCGTCGCCGCCGTCCGACGCAGGATGTGGCGGGGGCGGCGCTCCCGTCCGCTCGGCGGTGCCGCCGCATCTTCCGCGTGTTTCCGGAGGGCCGCCACCTCCGCGCGCAGGCGTTCGAGTTCGGCCCGCTCGTCGCTGCCGAGCGGGCCGCCGTCCGAGCTGCGCCCCCCGGCATCGGTGGTCATGGATGCGGTGGTGTCAGGCCGAGGCCCGGCGGTGTCAGGCCGAGGCCCG
>ERZ764778.37-NODE-37-length-156177-cov-11.235002_pt1 | contig 156177 bp, 163 predicted proteins | sample MGYA00374951_ERZ764778 | MGnify/ENA primary metagenome ERZ764778 (study PRJEB28918, sample SAMN05720193) | bioreactor metagenome | isolation source: Anaerobic biogas reactor | place: USA:Washington, USA | collected 2015-08-08 ...
GGTTCTAATCCGGCAAAAGCCAACAACTTCCCGTGATTAGCAAAATTATTGGCATTGCCTATTTCGGCGACAATGATCGCGCCTAAGATGTAGCCGATACCCGAAGAACGTCAGGCCATGAGCCAGCTGCTGGATGAAGCCAAAGAGCTTCTGGACGGGCAATACCATCCCGACGGTTATAATATCGGAATAAACTGCGGGGAATATGCAGGGCAGACAGTGATGCACCTGCATATCCATCTGATCCCCCGCTACCGGGGAGATATGCAAAATCCTCAAGGCGGAGTGAGAGGGGTCGTGCCGGAGAAGCGGAGGTATTAAGGATGTAAAAAATTCAATAGGGCTTTTCTTCAGCTTTATCACTCTTATAAATCAGAAGAAAAGCTATAAGTTCTTCCTCATAATCATAGCTTCTTACACTGAGGACTATGCCATTTTACCGCGCTACAATATCATACTTGCTGTAACATTTTTTGTAATAAATCCTCTAATTATCTCAGTGATAAGAGTATTGGCTTGCTGACTATGGTTGAGGTACAAAATGTCGAAGACGCGCTCCAGTACTTTCTTCTGCTCAATGGTTATGTTCGACTGGATGTTAAGAGCCTTATACTTAGTGCTTGACTGTTGCGCACCAATAAGCATATCAAGAGCCGCCACCAATTCAGTGTGGTTCACTTGTTCTGTTTCGGCTTTCGATATTAGGGTTACCTCTGGTACAACAACGGTCGTGGTTGCCTCAACATCCGGAGCCGTTTCACTATGGGCTAGTTCTATAATTCGTTGAGCCTTCTTGTCGGTACTCCTCTGATTCGAAATCTTCCTTATCTCGTATGAGATACCATCTGCCCAAGCCCGTAAATCAGCAATCAAAGCAGCATATGCAGCGTTCTTTTCAATCTCATCCCGCCGTGCGTTGGGTATCAACCTATCCGACAAGATATGGAGTTCCCCGAGCAACCACCCATTAAACCGCTCGTCTTTAAAAATATGATTCAGATTTGTTTTGTCCCCGATGAGGATGTTGCCTTTTCTCACACGGATTCCTTTAATTGCTTCATTCTGTAAAGTGCCATAAAAACTCGTCTTTGCATACCAGAGGTAGGCGACCGTCTCCCCATTATAGGTGAATAGTTTGGTTTCAATATCGTAAATATAATCTTCGAGTTTCCTAAGACGATCGGAGATTACTGTGTCACGGTACGCTTTTTTAACAGGGGTGCATGTTCTACCGTCGCCCACACAAATGTTGTAGCTGGACGGTGAAAATCCAAAAACCCTCAGCTTCGATTTAATAATTTTTCCCCATCCGAAAGTCTTATCAAAGTCAATCGGTGCAACCTGCTCAAGGTATTGCAGAACCTTTTCCGCATCTAAAATATCATCAGTATCTTCGACACCTTTCATAACAACATTGAAGTAGTGCTTTGTTCGCGCTTCCTGCTCGACTTTTATCGTGACCACGTCGGAAATAAGCGAAAGCAAGTCTATATCAATACTCCCATTGAGCATTCGTTCTCGCAGAGTCTTAGCATCAAATTCAACTATTGTCCGTTTTTCTTCGCCCACCGCAGAGGTCTCGAATATGAGTTTGCAGCAATAGGCAATCCCCGCTAGACGCCCAATACCACGAAAGCCTCGAGCATGTGTGAACCGTTTGGGAGAATGTCCTATATCCAATAGATAATGAACAGCATTATCTATGCCAATGCCGGTTCCGTTGTCAGATATCCTAATGCGACGCCCTTCCTTGTCAATCTCAATGTCTATCCGCGCCTTTTCTTTTGTAACTTGCTTCTCGGAAACAGCTACATCAATTGAATCAACGGCATTTTGGATATACTCGCGGAATAAATCTTTTGGTCGATCATACATTCCTGAGGTCAGCGTTTCAAGTGTAAATTTTCCTATTGTTATTTCCAAGTCACTTTACATCCTTTCTGTATACTTTCTGGAGCAAAGCGATTATTTCTTCAATCTTGTCAAGAATAACTTCGCCCGCTATTTCGTCTTGATTCTTCTGGCGTAAGGCTTCTCGAAGTTGTTTCGATTTTTGAAACAGCCTTGCCTCGATTTTCTTCTCATTGCCTTCAAGCCCTAAGCGCATTATATTTCTCAACTCCGTATCAGAAATTGCATTTGCCCTTCTGTATCGTAAAGCAATGTCTAAACTACGGGTATCAATAAGGATTTTTTTTAGCTCCTTCTGTGCTTTATACAATGCGTCAAAGATGTTAGTTGTTAAATACGGTTCGTCAATAAATGCTCGGATGACATCGCATATAAATGTCGTACCTTGGAGTGTCAGCATTCCTTTGAGGCAGGAGAACTGGGTATATTGCGAACAAATAACATACTTTAGGAGCTCGCTGTACAGTATTGGGAACTCGTCTTTGATGTATGCAAGCATTTCTGTACCCAAAGTTTCTATGTTCCTCAATATGCTTAAGTACGAAAGATTGTGTATAAACATCTTTCGAAGCACAAGACTGTTGGCCTGCTTATAGTTATCCATTGAAAAGTCGTTATCTCTGATGAGTTCCACATAGCTTGTATAGTCACTACCCAAAGATCGGTATAGTCGTATCCATTCATCAATCCTTTTATGGTTGATTTCCCATTGGGCATAACGCTTTTTTCTGTCATCTTTTGATTCATTGGCTCGCTCGACGAAATGTCCGCGCAGACCAAGAAGTTCTTCCGGCATCGCGAGATTCTCAATAAACTCTTCAACAGTTTTGCCAAAATCAGCCTCGAAAAATGACCGTGTTGATACCCCTTTTCCTTGCGTGGGAATAAGCATTCTCTGTACTCCGCGAAGGTATTTTTTGTTCCAATGAGTACCGACAAAAGACCTATCGGTCGCATTCAAGGGTATATATTTCATTGGGAAGGAAAATATGTGAATCCTCCCGTCGCTTCCATATTTGTCGTTGAGTTCGTCACAAAAGTCCATAGACACCTTCATACGAGTATATAAGTCTTCTGGTGTATCAGCGCGGTAGTGTTGCCCCTTACCAGTAAAATCCTCGCCGTTGTAAAGAATGTAGTTAGACAGATATTTAATCCCGTTTTTAGCGCATAGCTCCAAAGCCTTCTTGTATTGCTCCTCGTCTTCTATATGATCAAAGGCTATTCGCGCAGGATTTAATGCAAGCTCTCCAAGACGTTTTGCTTTATGTTCCGTGAGCAACTTAGCATCCAGACCTTGGTTAAAGTCGATATATCGCTTTAGAGGTTTACCCGTACGAGGACTCGGATAAGTACCATCCTTTCCGAAATCTAATTCAATTAGTTCATCGACAATACTGTCAAACTTATTTGAACGCAGAACATTGTTATCCATGAGGAGAAGGTTCCTCTTTTGCCCGAACCGTCTGTCAACTTCTGCAATTTGCTCCTTGATCGAAATATACGGAACATACTCCGGCTCAAGAGTTTGTACCGCACAAAACTGGCATTTCATACCGCACCCACGAGTCATATAGAGAAAATAAGCATCAGTTGCCGGATATTTATAAGTTATGTCGTCAAGAATATCGTAATCAGGAGTTAGACAGTCGATGCACTTTTCGTCTTGCAGTCCCAATGTCCCATCCCTATTTAACAACCCTCTTATCAAGGTAATAGTGGGGAATTCTTTAATAAACAGTTCAGGCATAAGGGTGGCCATAATGCCACCGACAAAGACTTTGTTCTTGTCCTTGACCACAGTTAGCGCATACTCTATGCTCTTCTTTGTTTCCTCCCACTCGAAAGTAAACAGTGTCGTAACGTAGACCCTGTCCCATCTTTTCTCCGCCAGATTGTCTGAAAGCTTTCCTTTTGCGAATACGACGCAATCGCCTCGTTGCTTATGAAATGTTGAAATCTTCATAAGACCTAATGGTGGGTATTTATTTAAGTAATTTGGCTCTATCAGAAGAATGTCATCCATGCCATTAAGCCCTCCCATTTTCTTCGAAATCCAATACATACAGATAAAATCTTGCCCTCGTTTGTGCCGTGTAGAGGGTAGCTCGGACGCTATCAGTTTTCGGTTCGTTCTTATATGTATGGTTAATATAAATAATGACATCCGATTCAAGTCCTTTAAATGCTTGGATGGTTCTGAAAGCTATCGAATCGGTGTCTAGTGGTCTCTTTTCGTAGTTGAGGCAATGCCCACCAACTGCTTCGGTTTCGCTCATGATTGAATTCTCTTTTCTTCGATTGCTGAGGATAACAATCCTGTGAGGAGCAACACCCTCTTTATTTACTAGTTTATTTATAACCGAATCAATGAATGATATAGCTTGCGCCTTGCGCATGAACTTTCGGTACTCAGGTTCAACGCCTTCGATCTGATTGGCGATGGTGTCTAATCCTAAGTTAGTCTGCTCTTGAGCGTACCTGTAGATATTGGCTGTATTCCTTATGTTGTATCTAAGTACAAACGGCGGTTCGTCGATAAAGAATTTCTCACCAAAGTCACGCTTAAAAATGTTCTGAGACTCGTCATAAAACACATATAGTGAACCACCATCTTTTACCAGCAGATTAGCGCAAAACGCCCAGTCTTCGGTAAAATCCTGCCCTTCATCAACTATTACTAAGTCGTATTTTTTTAGGTCAGGTATATCACTGATTAAGTTGCTGTATTCTCTACATCCATTCCGTTCTGGTAAGGTTGCTGCCCTTCCACCAAGAATGGCATATGCAAGCGAATCAATGTTATAGCAATCAGCACGGTCGTCTGCGACAATAGTTGCCACGTTTTCTGCTAATGCCTTGTTATAACAAAGATATAGAGCCTGACTGCCGCTCTTCACACAACGCAGTATCTTTTTGATGCCAATCCAGGTCTTGCCTGTTCCTGCGCCACCAACAATAAACGCCCTTGGATAATGTACTAGTAAGTCAATGACAGTGTCTTGTGTACGGTTTATTTCTAGCAGCTCACGCTCTTTATCTTGTATCAAGGCTCCAGCGGCAATAGACAGAGCAATGCGCTTGTTAACGATGCTAATAAACTTCTTTTGGCTGTCAGGTGATAGGAAAGCCGACGCACCGCGACGCTGGGCTCGGAAATAACGAAATATTTCGGTCACCCGCTTCGGTAAGTCACCCATCGCTGAAAGGTCGATGGTTATTTCCATTGGCGAGTCGATTGTTATCGGAGCAGTGATTGAATAATTCGGATAAGCAACGGCACACCCATATACGCCAGAAAACTGAGACTCCACTTCATCCTCGTAATACTTCTTAAAAAACCGCATACTCTGTTCAGCCTGTTTGTAAGGAGACCTCTTTAGTTTTCTTTCGCCGTCATGGTCGATTAAATACCATATTCCATCCTCTACACGTATTCCCGTACCTCCTTTAACTTCAACGCAAATAAACCCATAGTCAGGGTTGAAGATAAGGAAGTCGCATTCGCTGTCCTCTCTCACACCATTATTCGTGGAGTACCACCGTACTGAATAAAAAACGTGGTACTTGTCGGACAATTGTTCTTTGCAGGCATTGAAGAACTTAACTTCTGAATAGGCGTGGTAAACTTCGGGGATTTGGGCAGGGTGCATGATAGCCATAATTAATCCTCCCAGAAGCCTGTCAGCTTCTCTTGTTTTTGCTTATTAAAAAATCCGCAAAGATAGCCTCGATCTAAATCTTTATTAAAGTGTTGGCATGATACCTCGTTTAAGAATAGGCAACCCACACAAGCCTTTTCTTTGTCCATGCAGATCGGGTCAAAGATGCACTTCTTAGATCGTTCCTTGGCATGCTTAAGCCAACGATCGAAATGCGACTGAAACGCGCTGTATAAAGCTCCCATATTGAATCCCTGAGAGTTCGAACAATACACGAATACCGCAGGAATATTTGGCAGGATATATTCCGAAAGAGAGCTCTTGTCCAATCCACATATTTCAGACGCTTCGTTTATAAGAGCGTGGGATATGCTGTGTATCAAGGTGTATACTCTCTTTGTAATCAAGCCGTATGAGTCAACTTCTTCGATAGGTGTGAACGGAGTAATCCTGTCCAGGCGGATTCGGTCAAGAAACCACACCTTAATGCCGTAATCGCTCATATCCTGAGGCAAATCATTTTTCTGAATCAACTGATTTTCTAACAGCCAATTCAGAACCCTTCTACGATCTATTTCAAACAGCACTCCTTCCGTTTCAAGCCGAGTGGCATAGATGTTCTTTTTTCCCATCTCCTGCGGAAATCCATGAAGTTTAACGCCTTCCGTGCATTCTCGTTCTTTGCGAGTATATCCATAAGCCGCAAAGACGATGGGGACTCCAGCGCAAATCTGAACATTAGCGAAACCCAGCGACTTTGAAATCCCGACATAGTCGGGCTTAATGCCGTCGTTAACCAACTCAGCATCTACCTCAGCTTCTTCAAGGGAAAGAACTACTTTGGCATGTACGAGTTCATCATACTCAAGAATCTCCTCGGCAATCGGCTTGATGTCGTCGTTGCTCACGACAGAGAGACTTTTACCGACTTGTTCGATTGCATCAAATATCTTGTTATTCGGGTTTATCCGCCTTTTAGCGTCAATAACTGTTGCAATTATATCTTCTGTAACACCTGCAGATCGCAAATCATCAGCTTCCTTTACTAACGCAGCTTCAAATTCATCGTCTTGTGTTATATTGCCCTTAGCTATTATGGTGATATATTCCTCTTGCGGTATCAATCCTAAATATTGCCCGATAACAACTTTTTCGCCTCGGCCTTCCTCTTCTTCATTGCTCATAAACAAGTCTTTCCGCTTGTCAAGCAGGTCGATAAGCGAAAGCGTGAGCGGAAAGTAGTGTGACGAATCAAGCGCCGGCTTAATATCGAGTTTCTGTTTGCAATCAGGGCAGTAGAATGGTATAGCGGCTTTCTGCCCGCACTTCTTACATACGAAGTCAAGCCCGCTACCACGTCTAGTCATATACTTTGTGCCATGTGTTTCGTTTTTACATTTTGGTACAAAAATACCATCAGCGTATCCGCACTTACAGAACCGAATCATTCTCAACTGTGTCATATGCTTTCCGCAAACGTCGCACGGTTCGTGTTCGCGCCGCTTGAATTCATCATAGCTGTAATACTGCCGTACACGTCCGCAGGAATTACAAACGAACACCCAAGGCTTCACGGAAGTAACGATGGCGCGCTCTTGTTCACTAACTTTTGGGGTTAACACGTAATAGTTTTCCTCGTTTATAACTGAAGAAAAGTTCACAACTGAAGCCGCTCCGTCTGGACTCCCATCTTTGAATTCGTTCACTCTCTGGTTCACCACACGGAGTAGTCGCTTACTGTTGATGTCTGTCAGGTGAACGCTGTTCCAACGGTCGACGTGGACAGCATAAGTAACTCCACCGCCGCTCTGGGTAAAGTCAACCCAACTGCCGGGTAGGTACTTATACAGGGCCTGATGCACCCCGCGACGCATTGTATTTTTGTCAGATGACATTTCTTTCCCTCCTATCTCATCTCGACTATGAGTTGTTGGTCAGTATCACGAAGGCTTGACATCACTCTAAAATAGCAATTCTTGAATACATCTGTGATGTATGTGGTAGCATCAAACGAACCGTTCTTCAAGTCGTCCACAAGTTTATCAATCAATCTGTCAATTGTCTGTCGATAAAGTTTCCCTACCGCACTGTCAGCGTCAGAACATTTGTAAACTCCATAAGCATGGTTCTTGAGTTCTGCCGCAGTTATCTTGTCAGTAAGCAGAGCTGCCTTCAGCTGTGAATATTTGCTAATATCACTCATGCCAGCTGTATGCTTCAGGACATAAAGATAATGATTTAGAATAAGGCTTGAAATAACACCTGGCAAAGTGTTCTCAACAGCTTTTGTTGCCCAACGGTTTATTGAAACCGAATCCACAAGGATATCCTTATATTCGTGGAACTTAATGAAGTTCTTCAAATAGCTTTGGTCTTTTTCTCGTGAAGGGCGCATAATGTCAATGACTAAGCCCGTGTGTTTTCTTCCAACACGCGAGTAAGCCTGTATGTACTCCGCCGTATTACCAGGGATGCCGTAAAATATCATGAGGTTGAATCTGTCAGCATCCACACCGTGTGAAATCATACTAGTCGCGGCAATCATATTGAAATCAATACCATCTACTACACTTTCAGCATGTTCGATAATTGAAAGCGTCGCCCTAACCTCTTGGAAAGAATCGTCTCCAGTCATCTTTTTGGCTATTAACGGCTGAATGCCTTCTTCATTCAATTCCGTATTGATAGGATCTTCCAGTGCCTGTAAAACCCTGTTACTCTCGAGTTTGACGTTGTTATATTCGAGGATAATCCAATATTCCTCTAGTAGTTTTTTCACTTCGGCTATCTGCTGATCTTCATTACCTTCAATTTTTATACCGTCAAAACACAGAACATGCTGCGGATTCACATAGAGATTCCAGACCACCTGTTTAAGATACTGGAGAGAATACGCAACGCTGTTAACGATTGCCTTTCCGAATGGCGCGTACCCGACAATGATTCTACCAATGTCATCCTTGTCAATAAATGAATAAAAGTTATGATCAAGGTACGGTGAGGCGGCTGGAAACCGAATCGCACCCTTCCAATAAAGGTGTTTAGCTTGTTCCGCATAAGCGGAAATAGTCGCCGTTGCACCAATAACCTTTATCCCCCTGTTGCAACCAGATAGATTCCGAATGAAATACTCAATCAAAGTTTCGTAATGGGCATCGTAAGCACCTAGCGATTCTCTTATAAGGTGTAACTCATCCTGAATCATTAGTGTAGGAGCAGGGTCTTTCATTTCGATAGCTTTGAAGTCAAATGGGTCACTTTGACATTTAACACCATCGACTATACACTCTTTCTTAGCCGTGAAGCCGTGTTTCGGACATTCACGGTCTGCGCCACACAACAACCCACGAAATCTCGAATTGTTGCCAATAGCGGTCATCTTATCAACAGTAGAAATAATAACACTTGGTAAGTATCTATAGATATCGTTGTCGACCATAAATAAAGGAATCACGCCCTGCGAAGTACAACCGACATTGTTACAAATGTGCCGCAAGGAATTGGCATCTGCGTCATACATTACATGAACTGTTTCCTGCCTGCAGAATGGGCAAATATCAACTAATCGGTACTTTTCATCAACTTCGTTTGGTGAAAATTCGATCAGTGTCTTTTGCAAGTCTCTATCAATTTTATTTGGTGTGTTTCCCTCCCCGACAAAGTAGCCAAGACTGAATTGGCTCCCGCCCAGTGCTTTTGATTGGCGTATTACCTCTGCAGTAGCAAGAATATTCGCAACACGCTGGACTTGCTGCACCGACAGCAAACGAAGCGGATACTTTAAAATTCCTGTTACGCCGTAGTTCTTTCCACGTAGTCGGTCAAAGAACAAGTTGAACACAAGAATTCCTAAGAATGCCTCTGTTTTACCACCGCCAGTTGGGAAGTAGAGTATATCGACATCATCGGTTTTCGCCTTACCAGTGATATCATCGTCAAGCATTAATTCCTGCTCATGGGCAACTACATCAAGAATCAGAGAAACGATAAAGACTATCTGGAATAGACGCCAACTATCGTATCTTCCCTTGGCTGCTTCCTTAAAAGTTTGGTTCATATATCGGAAAGCATCGCAAATCATATTATATTTACTGATCAAATCGATTCCCGTTGCAAACCGCGAGATTTCCATATTAAAGGCGTCAATCTCATTGCCGAACTGTTTTATGCCAAGCGCCGTGAGCGCACCTTCAGCATCCGGCTGAAGCATTTTGCGCCGGTCCAAATCAGTCCGCCAGTTTCCTACCTCTGCTAGCATTTTTGTGTGAATCTTCTTGAGCGTAGTAATCGGTTCGGTAATTAGATCATCAAATTTAATAGCCATCTTATCATTTGTCTTCAGCCGATTCTGGATGAAGTATGGCACATGGGTCGTTTGTATTTCCATATTTGCAGTGTCATAGGATACATTGCAGTTGTTGCCAAGTGCATAGACATACCTATCGTACTTATAGTCATCGGCAAAGTAGTCCAGTTCAATCGGGACGAATTCGGTGTTCAAGCATTTGACTTTAATTCCCGAATTAAAGAGTGTACTCACCCTGTATTTATCAGTCTTGGCAGATGACTGGCCAAAGCCAGCAGTTTCGTCACCCCAAGGCGTTTCATTACTAAGAGCTACTGTAATATTGAGGTTGTCACCACTTCCCTTAATATCTACGCTCAAAGAATAGTTAAAACTAAGGAACATTCTCGGTTCACCACGTGAGGTCTGTCTATTGCAGTACGCTTGCCACGAATCTTCAGAAAGCAAATCATCGATTTTGAGTTTGTCTCTGAATTGACATGGCATGATGTTAGAACGGGCTTGCGCTTCCGCACAGAGAGCCTCAACTTGCCTCTTGATTTCGGTATAGAAAGGAGAGTCCAACGGAACACTGCCGCAATCAAAGGACGGGTTATAGATGTCGGAAATCTTCAGCCCAATGCTGACATTGTCTCTGTCAATCGCTATCTTTTCGTATACAGGTAAAAGCTGGACTTTGTGCGCTTGCATTTCCGTACCCAATGCCCCTTTATTGAACATTTCAGCGAGTGCGGCAAAGTCAACAAAGATAGTCTCAGGATTAAACGTGGAGATAAAGTTCTTTAGAAAGAATTCGCGTTGCTGGTCAAGGGTAGGCAATACCCTAAAGAAGAAGTTGCCTTGGGGATAGATTTGCAGCTCCGCAACACCGATATCCTTTTTGGGGATCCGGAAGTCAACGCTTATTTGTTTAATTAGAACGCTAGACGAAAAATTGTCCTCGGCGCTTTGAGGTGACAGCTTCCCAACGTAGATACGATCGTCAGGACTATGAAATAACCATTGTTCCTTATCTGTTCCGGACACCGCAGCGACAAATCTACTGATAATATTTTTCGCCAATACTTCTCTGTTATTAGCCATTTGCCTGCCACCCCTTTTCATTAAGTCTGTCAGAAACGAACTTTGCTTTTAGCCCAAGGTTGGACACAACCAACTCAAAGGCTTTGCGAGATACAGTTCCTTCGATCAAAGCCCCTAATCTACTTAGTATTGATAGAGCTTCTAACCAATCGCTATAACTGTCAATAGAGCAAGTTACAAAATCACCCGCTTCTTCTACCAAGTCCTTGAAGTGTTTTTCGAAGGTATCGAATAGGTCAATTATCTTATCCCAGTTCTTAAAATATGAAGAAGTGGTTATTTCGGTCAGCCATATCACTAAAGCGATGTTAGAATATCCCTTGATGCTACTTTGACAAACTCTTTCTGCTTCTTCTAAGACCACTCTCCAACGTGCATACTTTTCCTTAGTTTCGTCGTCATAGGCAACAGAAATTAAAAAATCCAAATACCCTCTAAAGTTTCCAAGTGGTGCATATTCGGTTTCACCATATTTAATCAAGTCAACTGGATTTGGTACCTTTGAAGAAGGAACGATGGATTGTGTCTGTACGGAACTTGGCTTATATATGCTTGGAGATACAATTGCCTCTTCGCCGTCGTCCAAGTCAAGCGGCTCACCAGTAATAATTGTATTTGCAGCAACTTTGCCTGAACCATATGCTGTTTCGCCACAAAGGATGTTTTTCGCACTTTGCGCCAATTTTTCAACAGCGAGAATTTTCCCTGCTATGATGCTTCCATCGGCATTGACTGTTCCAGCATCTATTTCCTGTGCCATTATCCGATCATGGGCCTCAATGCTTTCAGCCCTAATATCTTCAGCCCAAATGTCGTTCTGAACGATAACCGCTCCGTCAACCACGCATTTACCAGTACAAATAAACCTGCCTTTAACATCTAGTTCAGTGGCTTCAAGATTGCCCAGAACTGTCAGATCAAAAAGAGCAGTTATCTTTCCATTGCACTTGACGTTAGATGCGACGATGTAGCTTGCTTTGAATGTTGCCTCATCACAAGGCTTGAACACAGGCAATATAAACCTACCGTTTGATTCGCTGATGCCCTTTGTTTTGTTATCGTATGTACTCATATCGCTCCATCTCCCATTGAATCTCTGAGTAAATCCATATATATTGACTCTCCCCTTGGAGCTGACAGGATAATAGTCAACTCGTCTTTTGCCCTCGTACAGCCCGTGTAAAGGAAGTTAATGTTCTTTTTGAAGGCTTCGAGTTTATCTGGTAATTGCTCCGGCTTTGCTGTCTCAAACTCGTCCAATGTTCTAGCTTTTTCATGTGTTCCAAGTGGGCGCAGCCCTGCTATGACAACAGCTCTGAAATCAAGCCCCAATGAACCTTCAATGGTAGCAATCGTTACACCTCTTCTTGATCCGTAAGTCGCACCCTCCGATTCGCCCGAAATCAAGATAGCTGGATTCTCCCATCCTTGTTCGAAAAAGTACCGTTTGATATAGGGCAACAACTGATAATAGTGGGTTTTCCACCCCTTAGTTGTATACCGAGCCGCCCTATTATATAGAATGATAGCAATGTCAACTTCGCTGAGACCTTTGTTTTTAATGAGGTCTCCGACGGCGTCACCAATTGCTTTCCCTTCACCTTCATTGCTTAGGTCAGAGAGTTCAATCAAAGTAGGTAAGTTTCCCTTCCTATATGCAGTTCCTCGCAGAAATAGTTCAGGGTCTGAAGTTAGGTCAACTCCAAGCTTTGCCCCCATTTCTTTCGCAACGGCAACATAACGATCGATGGCATCGTTTATCGGCTTAGAATTACGATAGTTTGTTTCAATCGGGAGTGTTTTACCTCTATATTCAGGATAGGCTTCACCGCCACCTTGCCACGGTGCTTTCCCATGCTTGATGTTGTTCTTTATATCCTGCGACTTATCCCCGGCAATCGTAAAGAAGTGATCATCCGTATTCTTACTTCTCAACAGATTGAAGCAAAACCTATACCACTCAGGTTTGAAAATCTGAACCTCATCAATGAAAATTCCATAATAACGCTGACGAATTCTTCCTTCCGCTAAGGCTTCATTTGCTACAATAAACAGCTTATCGTAGTACTCGTCTTGTTTGTAAAAAGACGGTCGGGTAATACCGTTACTTTCTAGAAGAAATCTACACAAGCCAAAGAAAGTTGAGCAAAAAACATTCTTATCAGAAAAGCCTGCTTGAGCAATAGCCCATTGATAATAATTGTTTAGATTCCTGTTGTAGCAAGTAATGAGGAACTCCTCGCTTGGATTGAGACTCGCCAATTTAAAGCATTTTGAAATAAGCAAGACGCTCTTTCCGCTGCCCGCACATGCAAGAATAAGCTGATTGCCTTTGGCAATCTTATTGATAATATCGATCTGTTTACTATCCAATCTATACGACTGTACGGCTCTATCTGATGTGTCCACCACTCCATCTACTCCTGCAACTGCACCATTCTCGTTCAGTATGTACTTGCGCGGGATCGTAATTTCTGGGCAAAGCCGCTGGAACACATTGTTGACTAAGTCTTCTTGAAGCATATCACCAGCGCCAAGATAGCATTTAATGCTATCAGCACCATTCTTCCTCATCTGCTTTATTGTGTCATCAAAAATGACGTGATCACGGCAAAACTCTTGTTCGTTTTTATTAAACGTGCTGCAAATTTGCGCCACCTCAAATTTAGGCAACACAAAGCATACATTCAACGCAAAGCGTAATTTGCCGATTTCGTTAGTTAAATAGCGACTCTCCTCAAGGCGTTTGACAATATCACTCACCAGAATATTGTACACGGCCGAATCGCCAAGTGTTTTAATGGTGGCTTGTGCGACCGTCTCATTTGGTGCATCTAAAAATCTAAACAATAGTATTCCTTTGTCAACGATCAGTAGATTAAAGAGTTCAGGTTTCCCATTGCCTACATCTTTCTTTCGCGGATTGATATGCAACACATAATAAGACATCTCCTCTTTGGAGAAAGCCCGCTCAACTGTCCGCAGGAATGACTTCTCATCAACAGACATTTCCAACTGGTCGTATTTTTGGGGGTAAACTTGCAATATCACTTCCCTCCCAACTTCAGTTCTTCCAAGAAATCACGATACAAGCTATCAACAGTAGCTCTTTCGAAGTTTCTCGACAGGACTTCCATCATTGCTTGGATAACCTTCTTCTCTGCTTTTGAAAAGTTAGAGGGTATATCTTTTTTCACCCTATAATTTGATGATTCCTCAACCTCAGTCGCAAGTGTTGAAAGGTGCTCCATAAGTACCTTTTTCTTTTCTACAACATCCGAAGGCGCGTTTTTAGGGATTGCATATAGGTCTCTTCTTGCGGCTGCAAGACCAGCCGCAACCTGTTCTTTCTCAGTAGAAGAGTGAAAACCTGTCGAGAGAACTTCTTCGGCTTTTGTAATGTCTCGTTCAACCTTTTTGAGAACCTTTTGCATTGGGTTGTTTCTGATTTTAGAAGCGGCTCGAATCTTATCAGAAATCTCTGTGCCGATTGTATCTCTCAAGCCAATTGTAAAATCTGAAAAGGATTTGTTTTTCTCAAAATCATCCCGACGCGCATTCGGGATTAAGTCGGGAGAGATAACATAGATCTCACCTATAGACCATCCATTAAATCGTCGTTCTTTATAGTAAGGTGCTAAAGTCCCTTGATTTCCTATTAAAATATTTCCTTGACGCATCCTTATCCCCGAAATACGTTCATCAACTAATGTCCCTGAAAAATTCGTGTTTGCGTACCAACCATAAGCCATCAGTTGTTGCCTTCTATCCTTTATGTCGAAAAAAGACAGGTTGAGAATTCCGTCTTTTGATACGCCTGCTCTTGAATTGGCTTCGAACGAGTTCTTGTACGGCTTAAATACTTGGGAAAGGGACTCAAAAGATTCCCCAATGAATATGGGATATTCTGCAATTTTAATGCCATTTTCTAAAAACTTTTCTTTTATTTGTTTTCCCCAGTAGAACCTGTTACTGAAAGGGATTGGGGCAACTTGGGAAATATAGTCTCTAACAGTATCTATGTCCAAAAGTGAGGATATATCGTCGACACCCTCCATTTTTACAATAAAGTAATGCGCCGATGTTTGTTCCTGCATTACGCGAATATCGGTAACTGATTCAAGGACACTCTGCAAGTTATGTTCTGTACTTTGCCCCGGAACTAATAAAGCTTTCAGTTTTTCGCAATCAAAAGTCACCAGTGTCTTTTCGTTTTCATCTATTGCAGTTGTGCAAAAGCTTAGCTTTTTGCAATACGAAAGTCCACCCAATCGACCAATTCCACGAAATCCTCGATTGGTTGTATGTAGTTTGGTGGAGTTGCCAATGTCTAGTAACGTTTTCCGCACCATGTCCTTCTTTATTCCAGCACCATTATCCTTAATGCTAACCTCTTGCCTCGAACCATCAACAATAATTTCAATGCGAAAATCCTGAGCTTTCATAATGCCTGTATTAAGCGCAGTATCGAGTGAATCAACGGCGTTTTGAATGTATTCGCGATAGCATGACTCTGGCTCGCTGTACATGCCTGTCGTGAGCGATTCAAGTGTAAACTTGCCTATTTCAATTTCCATAGTTTGAGTCCTCCGTTGTAATATAACCCTGTAGTACTTTTAACCCCATCAATTCCAATGGTGAGTTAAATTAAATAAATGCGTATGGCCACTTTCATCACTGTTACCCTAAAACCCCTCTAATCCTTTGGACTTCCATTTCCACTGTGATATTAAAGTTAGAATTCTAATTTGGATTAGGATACCTTTCGAGCAGCTTTTCCTTGGCTATTTGTTTTATTTCCTCAAACATGGCCGGATACCTAAAAGCTCATTTCCATTAATTTTTAACTGCCTCACTTAAAAACTGGGTATAGAATTTATGGCTATCATAATTTTAAAATATTAAGCTGACACGAATATGTCAGCTATGATTTATATTCAAGGGAAAAGTTGTTTTCTGTAAGCAACTTCCTCTGCAATCGGAGAATTTTTTCCCATTGAACTACTGTATTTTTTAACTGTGCTTCCCGTTGTTTTTTTACATTTCGCTTAATTTTATGATCATTTATAGCATTAAATAAATCCTCCAAGCAGGCATCTTTTGGAAGTGTTCCGTTTTTAGGCAAAACTCTCCAGTTAGACTTAAAGGATACTGCCCAGCCTTTATTATTTAGAATATCTGCGGAAACAAGTTGTTTAATGTCCGCTAAGTATATACATTCGTCTTTCGCATCTTGATCAAATCTAATACTGTACTTAGATGTATATATATAGTAGCTTCCATAATCGGTTTCTTCTATAAAGGTTTCGGTAGAATTCAATTCATTATTAAGCCAAGCTAGAGCTTCTTCCCAATGTTTATTATTATTTATAATGCCAAGGGACTCCATGGCATTAATAATCTTTTGTGTAATTCGTGCATAGACAACAGTACTGGCTTTTCGTTCGTAATCTAACAGGCGTACAAGTGCTCTTTTTAAGTGGAGGATAGAGGGTAGCCTTTGTTCTGGGTTTTGGTCGACCATTTTTAGAAGCAAATCCTTCTGTTCAGCAGTTAAACTGGCAGCTTTTACTTGATCAGCTAAAATAGAATCAGTATTGGGAGCTACTCCGGTTAATAAATATAATAGAATACCTCCAAGTGCATGGATATCTAAACGGAAATCAGCTTGCCTAGTTCCCTGCTCGGGAGCAGCATACGGTCTGGTTCCCATATTTCCAACACTCATTTGTTCTTGAAGTGATGCTTTCATTTTAGCAATACCAAAATCTAATACTATTGCTGTTCCTGTTTCATCTAACATAATATTCTTTGGCTTGAGATCACGGTGAATGACGTTATTTGCGTGTGCAAATACAACAGCCTCTACAATGTCTTTCATGATATCAAGAGCCGTCCAAGTATCTGGTTTTGCTGTTTGCAAGTACTGATCTAAAGTTTTCCCTTTTATATATTCTAGGGCTAACCAATAGCGCTGACATTCTTCATCAAATCCATAATCCATTATTGCAACAATGTTTTTATGAGTAATTAACGATAGTGCTTCTGTTTCCCTGTAGAAGAGTTCTGTTGTCAATATATCTTGATTACCAGTAAGGACTTTAAGTGCAACTATATTATTGTCGGTACTTTGGGTATCAAATGCCATCCAAACTTCACTGGTTGCGCCATGATTCAATCTTTGCATTAATTTAAACCGTGACGCCCAAATATCATTGACCCTCATTTTATTCCTCCTCAGATCTTTCGAAGCAATCTTGATAAAAAGCTCTAACTTCATCAAATTCGTCAGGAATGTAAAAATGTATAATTTGTCGAAATCAAATTTAGATAACCTTTTTTGAAACAGATTTAACTTTCAGAAGCAAGACCTATACAAACAACGGTATATTATCTTTAACTTTCTTCATCTAGTTTTGTAATTATTTCAATTTATGAGATAGCCTTTATAGTTTTTATACTAAATTAATTACAGAATTCTCTTATGAGCCCCAAATTCCCTGCAAAGAATTGCTAATTTTATCTAAATTAATCAATCATTGTATTAATTCTGATCGACCTTTTTAATTTTTATTTTAATTCTCTTCCTTGACGAATAAATGTCACCACAAAAAAATGCCCACTCATTATGATTGAGCATTGATCATTTAAATGATAATTATATCTTCACCCTGGTGGTGTTCACAATTGCCAATGGCTACCAAAGCAGACTGCCAAAATCTACATAAGAGACACTGTTATCCTTACTATAAATACTAATTCCTTAATTTTTCTTATATAATAAATACTTGTTTAAAGCGCAGCTATACATATTATGGCCTCTGTTATTCTTAACTTCAAAAGCTTTTTGTTTAAATATATATTCCGCTTCTATTCTGGCCTCTTCATAAGAATTCACATTAAATAAATCTTTTTCTCCCAAAAACTCTCTCGACAATGTTACTATTGCTCTTGAATATTTATAAGCTGTACTATAACCTACGCTTTGTGTATTTATTAACCAATCCCTAAAATGTTCCAATTTTCAACCCCCCTTGGTTTTCTTTTATAATTTCCTGATAAATCGCTTTATTCCTTTTATGAATTTACTCATTCCATCTGATGTATTTAACACTTTTGCCATAAAAAATGCCCGTTCATTTTTGATCGGGCATTACTAAATGCAGGAATTCCCCATGATTGTGAAGAAATATTTATTATAAAAATTTTATTGATCTAAATTAACAGCCATTGAGTCAAGGGAGGGCTGGCAATGAGTGACTTCTGGTATATCTTAAAGGATGGCAAGTACCTTACTGCAGGAGCAAAATTCACTGATAATTTCAACCTTGCTTATTTGTATGATAATAAAAAGCAGGCTGAAATACTTGCTGCCAGAGTGGGCGGTGATGTCATGGTTTACAGGAGAAGTAAGTGGGTTGTGGTAAAGGACGGTATGTATCTAAGCTATAATAATAGATTTATCAAAGATATTAATGAAGCATATCTTTTCGACAGGAAAACTTCTGAACAGTATGCTCGGGAATTAAAAGGAAATGCGGTTCAAGTATTAGCTAAATAACTCAAGGTATAATGTATATAAATAATAAAAAATACCCGATCATTTTTGACCGGGTATTAATGCTTTATTGGTGCTTTCGTTATATCTCCACCCTGGTGATCTTTACATCCTTTGCTGTCAGGTACTGGTCCTGGACCCAGTCGTGGAAAGGTACCGGGGGGTAGGTCTCCTCTCCGTTGTCAATGGCTTTGTAAGCGGATTCTAAAGAAAAATAGTCTTCGGCAAATTCAGTTATCTCCAGGATTTCATCGTTCATCTCCGCAATCAGGGGTACACAGAGATTGGGTTCTATATGGCCGGCACTTACTACTGCTTCTACACGTTCTCCTTCGAACCTTAAACTGCAAAGGGTGTTCTCTTTCAGCCATTGGGCAAATCTCACCGCGGTGGGCTTTTTAGGTATTCTGGTTTTCATTGATAGTATCCTCCTTTGTTAGTAGTTAGGGATTAGGGGCTAGGGGCTAGGTTCATTTTGTGGGCTCACAGGCTCGCCCCTTTAAGGTTCGGGCGATTAATAAGCGCCCCTACGCCGTATGAGCGATTTTTTCTGCCAGGCAGCGGGTCGACAGAGTCGTCGACCCCTACGCCGCTTGAGTGTTATTCTCTGCTAAGCTGAGGGTCGACAGGGTCGTCGACCCCTCCGGTTGTTGACCGGACATTGTTGCATTCATAGTTCCATGATGCGGTCGATGAGGTTGAGGCTGACGGCGAGGACGAACCATTTGTCGGCGGTTTCATCCGGGTCGTGATCTTCGGTGATGAGTCTTTCTTCAAAGGCGCGGTCGATCAGTGCTTGTTTCCAGTCCTCTTCCTCATTGACTCCGGGCAATGGCCAGGGGAATTTGCTGCCGGGGCAGGCTGTGGCATAAACATCGCTGTGCCTTAAGACTTTTAACTTTTTCCCGTAGTATTCTTCGAGGTGATCGATGAGCATTAGCAGCGATCTGATCTGTTCGGGCTGGGGTTCCAAGACCACAAAGTTTCCGGCCAGGCAGATGCCGATGCTGTTATAATTGTATTCGCTGCCGGCATGGGCACCGACTTTATTCAAGGGTCTTCCTCTTTCAATGGTGCCGTATTTCCTGATGACAAAATGATAACCGATGCCGCTGTAACCGATATCCCTGTGCCATTTATGAATATCGGGGGCGGAAGCGTCGTCACTGGCGGAGTGATGAATGATGATGTTGCTGGTATGCATCCGGTCAGCGATGGGGTCAAATTTTAAGTTGTACTCCTTGATTTCCATGGGGCTGCCTCCTTTCGGGTTAGTTGGTTAGTTGGTTAGTTGGTTAGCGGTTAAGTTCATTTTGTGGGCTCGCAAGCTCGCCCGTTAAGGTTCGGGAGCTTACTAAGCTCCCCTACGCCGCTTGAGCAATATTCTCTGCCAATCATCCGGGCCGACAGAGTCGTCGGCCCCTACCAACGTTTAACAATTGTTCAACTGTCGCCTGTCTGCTTTCTCACTGTAAACTCATGATGGCCTGGCGGAGTTCGGTGATTGCTGTTGTGAGCTGGCAGAGTTTGCCTTCGATGCGGATCAGCAGGTATGCGGCTACAGCGATGGGGAAGCCGACATTGGCGATGGTGTTGATGAGTTCTTCCATGGTTATCCTCCTTTCTTTTTTAGTGAGGGGTGAGGCGTAAGGGGTGAGGGGTGGCGCTTCGCGCCTGTTTTGCTCCTCTCCCCTCTCTCCTCTCGCCTCACTGTTCAAACTTAGACTAATTCAAAGTCTGACGTTTGTTTGGTTACCAGCCGGGCGCCAGCTTTGGATTTCAGTTCTCCGCCGGAGGTATTGAAAATGTTTTCGGCGATGATGGCGTCCATGGCGGTACTGATTTCTGCTGCGGTCAAATCGGCTGAAGCGTTATAGACGCGCATTCTGTAAAGTTTAGACAGTTCGGTCATGAAGTCCATTTCCAGGGTTACTTGTGTTGCCAATGTGAACACCTCCTTTCTTGTTCGTGAGGCGTGAGGGGTGGCGCTTCGCGCCATTTGGGCCTTCCCCTTTGTTCCTCAATAATCAGGGATCATTTTGTGGGCTCGCAGGCTCGCCCGATAAGGTTCGGGCGCTTACTAAGCGCCCCTACGCCGCTTGAGCGATATTCTCTGCCAGGCATCCGGGCCGACAGGGTCGTCGGCCCCTACGCCACTTGAGCGATACTCTCTGCTAAGCTGCGGGCCGACAGGGTCGTCGGTCCCTACCCGTTTGAGCGATACTCTCTTCTAAACATCCGGGTCGACAGAGTCGTGGGCCCCTGCGCCGCTTGAGCGATATTCTCTGCTAAGCTGCGGGCCGACAGGGTCGTCGGCCCCTACCCGTTTGAGCGATATTCTCTGCCAGATATCCGGGTCGACAGAGTCGTGGGCCCCTGCGACGCAACAGCGTAATTTCCTTTGGCGCTTGGGGGATGCGTCACCTCACCCCTCACGCCTTACGCCTCACTGTCCGCTACTCGACGATGAGTTCGAAGACGTCGCGGCGCTGTACGGCTACATTCTCGCTTTCCTGCAGGCCGATCAGGGTCTGGGCGACGGTGTTGATGTCGTCATCCAATGCTGCGCTTTTTACATATTTGTAAGTGCGGTTGATGGTTAAAGGCTGGCCGGATGCGCCGATGCCGTTGTCCATGACCAGGACCAGTTCGCGGGATACTGCGATAGGGGTTACTGCCATGTTGTTCACCTCCTTTGCGTGAAGTGAGAAGGAATGCTGTTCCTTCCTGCTTTCAGTCTAGATAATCGGGAAGCGAACATAAAAAGGGCGGTAATTGATTACCGGCGCAAAAAAAGAACCGGTAATGAATTACCGGTGCGAAAAAACGACCGGAAAACGATTTCCGGCCGCAAAAAGCGGTCACTTTTTCAAAACTGGCTGTTATTGAATTTTATCCAGCAGTTTTTCAATATTATAGAGTTTGTTCAGGAGGGTCTCCAGTGCATCCAGAATCTTTGCCTTTTCATGATCTGTCCTGCCGTATGTATATTCGAATACATCTCTGCCCAGATTAATGGAGTTGTATGCTACTGTGGCGGTGCTGTACAAAGTGATCTCGTCTCCGGTGGTAAGTTTTAATTTTACCTGTCCGTTGACCTTCCTCACTGACTTTATGAAATGGTAGTCAACAAATCCGTAGGTATTATCTCCCACGATCACCGGTTTGCGCATCTTGAGTGCGACAAATACCCTTCCGTCCGGCAGGTAAAAGGGCAGTGCGTTTTTCCTGTGCAGGAAGTTCTCCACTTCTCTGGTCTGGGCTGAAAGGTCCAGATTATATATACGGGCCAGGGATTGGCGGACATATATCAAACTGCGCTTATCACATGCCTTCTTGAGTTTTTCATCTTCCAAATAGAATAGTTCCGTCACATTGCCGTGTTCATTATAAACCGGACGGAACAGAACAATGTGATCCTTCACTTCTTCAATACGCCGGTAAATAATGATCGCCTCCTTATCTTTCCATATAAGATCCATGCATTTGCTTGTTGAACCGCCCGATATAATACAATACTTTGCCCATTACCTCGCATTCCGATTTATGGAGAGCCACGGGCAAATAATTCGGATTGGTTGACATCAGTATGATCTTGTCATCGATATAATTGACTACTTTCAGACAAACCTCATTTTCATTAAACCTTATCAGTGCCGCATCACCGTTTTCTACCGGCTGCGGGACAATCAAAACCATATCTCCTTCGCTTACACGGGGCAGCAGCGAATCTCCTTTAACGTACATATAAAAAGACTTTTCAATCTCTTCTTCAGTCAGGTACTCATCAAGCAGTCTTAAATCCATAGGCCAGTATCCGGCGATGGTGTTTTGCGAAGCTGCGGGACTGCCTGCTGATACTGACCCGTAAACCGGAAGCATGCGGATATTCTCCCTTCTGAAAGGAATCGCCCCCGCAGGATTCATGAGCTCATCAGAATTGCTGGCATTGATCAATTCTTCCAGGGATAAATCCAGGCCTTTGGCTAATTTCTGCAAGGTAGCAAGCGTCGGTTTGACCGGACTGCCGGACCTTAAATCTGAGCCCCTTTCCAGAATACTCAGGTAGGCGCGGCTTATCTGGCTTAATTCTTCCAGCTCACGCAGCGAAAGTTTCTTTTCCCTGCGTTTCTCTTTTATGTATTGTCCCAGATTGTTTTGGCTTTCCATCATATCCCCCCCTGTAAAATCTTGTATATATTTTAATGTAAATCACAGTTTATGTCTAGCATGTTGACAAATTATTCTAAATATTCTATGATTATTCATAATTTTTACATTTATTGTCCACTATGATAAACGGAGGTGAAGGAAATGCCTGATCACAATATGGATCTGGTGGCAGATTTAAGCAGAGGTTTTACCAAAATTCCCAATCTGCTGTTTGAGGCTTTGATGTGCACGAAACTTACCCGTACCCAAAGGTATATTTGCGATTTTATCCTCAGGCATACCTATGGGTGGAACAGAAAGGAGGTGCCAATATCCATTAATGAGTTTGTATTCAACTTTAAATCAGAGCGATCCTGGATCAGGAATCAGCTGAATGATCTTCTGGACAAAAAGATAGTACTGAAAACACGGATTAGTTCGGATAAAAAATCGGTATTAAAAATGAATCCGAATATTTTTGAATGGGACCGGACATGTTTTGATCTCGATCAGCTGCTGACACTTCAATCTTACAGACCGAGTGTCATGGTCCGCAAATTGGAGTGCTGTAACCCCCCAGGGGTGGGGTACTGTAACCCCCCAGGGATGGGGTACTGCAACCCTCCAGGGGTGGAGGGCTCCAACACCCCACTTGAGCCCGCTTCGCCCTTAGAGCATTCGCAGTCACAGACGCCCCTAAATAAAGTATTAAATAAAAATATAAATACATTCAAAGACAATGAAAAATTTAATAAATCAAATAATAATAGTGCATGTTATGAACTGGCTGAACTGCTTCTGAAGAAAATCCGGTCGAATCATCCTGATTATCAGATTCCTGATTTGAATGAGTGGGCTCTTATCATTTACAAAATGATGGAGAAAGATAAAAGAGATCCGGAGGCAATAAGAAAAGCAATCATATTTGCCCATGGAGATGATTTCTGGAAGGATAATATAGTAAATGCCTTCCGGCTTATGACCCAATTTGACTTGCTGAATGCGCAGCGTTTGAGAAAAGAGCGGGCACAGTCCGGCAGGAAGAAAAATGATGATGAATATGAGATCTTCCTGCTTTAATGATACTGTGTGGACGCAGTTTTGCCGGAGATGTTCCCTGCTACGACAGATAAAACAGCTTTAATTGTTCTCCGACGGAGATCTGATGCTTGCGGGCTTCCCCGGCGCACAGTTCCAGGACGGAGTAAGCCAGTTCCTGGGAGGCCCAGGAGCCGGGAGGCATGTTTTCCTTGATGGTGATCACCCGGTGCTGGCGATCCAAAAAGATGGCATCAATGGGAAATCTCATGCCGAAGCAGTGGATGGAGGAACAGGGCTGTAAAATCAGGCCGGAGCCGGCGGTCATTTTTGTCCGTCCCAGGAGACCGCGCAGCCGGGAGAAGAAAGAACAGGCCACTTCCACCTGGTCGGCGATCAACCGGTGATTCTCTGTTCGGTAAACCTGGCAATAGACTTTGCTCATTTTTCATGCCTCCTTTCCTGCCGATATTAAAAGGTATCCAACATCTGAATGATGGCCGGAGCCAAAATGACTACGAAGATGGTGGGGAATATAAACAATACCAGCGGCAGCAGCATTTTTACCGGGGCTTTCATGGCTTTTTCCTCTACCCGCTGACGGCGCAGTACCCGCATCTGGTCGGCCTGGCCGCGCATGACGTTGCCGAGGCCGACGCCCAGTTTGTCAGCCTGGATGATGGCTTCGGTGAATTTGCTCAGATCATCAACGCCATTTCGTTCTCCCAGGTCTTTTAATGCATCCCGCCGGGTCTTGCCCATGCGCATTTCCTGCAGGGTCTGATGGAATTCCGCTGCCAGCGGCCCGGAGGATCTCTGCGCCACTCGCTGCATGGATGCGTCAAAACCCAGGCCGGCTTCCATGCTGATGGTAAGCAGGTCGAGGACATCGGGCAGCTCATGTCTGATAGCCTCCTGCCGGCTGCTGATGGTGCGTTTAAGAAATATATCGATGATTAAATAGCCGAAAATAAATCCCAGTAACAGCGCCATTATTGCATTGGAAAGGCTGCTGTAAAACAGGAACAAACTTGACGCTCCGGCCAGGATCCCCAGGCCGAATGCGGAGGCGTACTGGGCGGCAATAAAGTCGGAAGCTTTCCACCCGAAGGGGTGTCCGGCGTAATCAAGCTTTTGTTCGATAAAACCGGTTTGTTTGACCGGGGTATATTTCTGGGTCAGGGTCGATATTTTTGCCAGCAGGGGCTTGAAGATCCGCTCATTGATGTTCATCTGCAGTTCTTCCTGGAACCCGCCCTGAACCTGAACCGCAGTCTGCTTTTTGATATCCTGCAGCCGCCGCTTCTTGTCCAGCACCGGTGCCAGCCAGCGGTCCATGACCGCCAGGGACAAACAGAATATACAGGCAAATACGGTTATGGTGACGAACAGCATCTCTTCTCCTCCTTACAGCTTGATATCAGTGATTTTTTTGATGGCTATAAATCCTATTGTCTCGGAAACGGCAGCTCCGCCCAGGATATACCATCCGGTTTTGCTGGCAAAAAGTACACCCATATAATCCGGATTGATCGCCATCAGGATCAACAGTAAACCGATGGGCAAGGCTCCTATTATTATTCCGGAGACTCTTCCCTGGGCAGTCAGAGCCCTCACTTCGCCCCGCATGCGAATGCGCTGCTTGATGGTATCGGCAATGTTGTCAAATATCTCAGCCAGGTTGCCGCCGATCTGCCGCTGGATCAGGACCGCCCCGATCATCAGTTCCAGATCATCATCTCCCACCCGCTGGATCAGGTTGTGCAAGGCCTGCTCGGTGGTGACCCCCAGGTTGATCTCCCGCAGGGTACGGCGGTATTCCGTGGCCAGGGGACCGGCGGTCTCCTTGCTGACCATATCCATGGCCTGCTGAAAACTGTATCCGGTCCTAAGGGAATTGGACATACCGGTGAGGGAATCAGCGATCTCGCTGTTTAAAATGGCAGCGCGCTGCTGCTTCTTCCACATTAAAAACAACCAGGGGGCAAACGCTCCCAGCAAGGCAAAAATGACTGGCGCTGAGCCGAATCCCAGCAGCAGGGTGCCGGCGAATCCGCCTAAAATGGTGGTAACAATATTGAGGCCGATAAATTCTTCACTGCGCATCAACACGTCGGCTTTGGCCAGTTCCCCTTCAATATTTTTGGTGAAGGACAGGGAAACAAAGCTTCTGCCCATGGCACTAAACAGTGCTTTCATATCGAACCTGGACTTGCCTTCTGTTTGATCCGCCGTTTCATCCTTTAAGGATTGGTTGATGCTGTCCAGCCGCTTGTTGAGCTGTTCCTTTTTCTCCCCGCTCAAACGGTGCAGACCGATAACGAAGCCGCTGGCGGCCAGAAATATCATTGCGCTGATGATGGTTTCCATAAATCATATCCCCTTAATCATTTCTGTCGGGATGAAATATTTCCTTGTCCAGGTGAACGCCTTCCGCCTCGATCCGGGCAAGGACTTTGGGCGTGATGCCGGTGGCATGGTGGCTGCCCACCACTTTGCCGTCTTTGTCCACACCTTTCTGTTCAAAAACAAAGATATCCTGCAGTTGGATGATATCGCCTTCCATTCCCAGCAGTTCAGTAATATGGGTGATGACACGGCTGCCGTCCCGCAGACGGCTCTGCTGCACCACCAGGTCGATGGCGGATGACACCTGCTGGCGGATGGCTTTGACCGGCAGTTCCATACCGGCCATCAGCACCATGGTTTCCAGACGGGCCAGCATATCTCTGGGTGAGTTGGCGTGGCCGGTGGTCAAGGAACCGTCATGCCCGGTATTCATGGCCTGCAGCATATCCAGGGCTTCCCCGCCCCTGACCTCGCCGACTACGATGCGGTCAGGGCGCATACGCAGGCAGTTGCGCACCAGATCACGAATGGTGACTGCGCCTTTGCCCTCTATATTCTGGGCTCTGGATTCCAGACTCACCACATGGTCCTGGCTCAGCTTCAGTTCCGCCGCGTCTTCCACGGTAACGATGCGCTCGTTTTCCGGGATATAGCCGGTCAGAACATTGAGCAGGGTAGTTTTCCCGCTGCCGGTGCCGCCGGAAATGATGATATTCAGCCGGGCCTTAACGGCGGCTTCCAGTAATTTCGCCATTTTCGGAGTCAGGGTGCCGAAGCGGATCAGATCATGGATCTTATATGGATTGTTGGAAAACTTACGAATGGTGATACTGGGCCCCTTTAAGGCCAGGGGCGGAATAATGGCATTGACACGGGAGCCGTCAGGCAGACGGGCATCCACCATGGGCTGGCCTTCATCTATCCTCCGGCCGATGGGCGATACAATTTTATCGATAATGTGCATGACATGTTCGTCGTCGCGGAATTTTACCTCGGTCAGGTAGAGTTTGCCGCCGCGTTCCACGTATACCTGTTTGGGTCCGTTGACCATGACTTCTGTCACTTCATTGTCCTTGAGCAGGTTTTCAATGGGTCCCAGGCCCAAAACATCATCCATCAATTCGGCGGCGATCATCTGGCGTTCTGAAAAGGGTAGGTTGACCGCATCCCTTTCCAGCAGGCGGAAAACGATCTCCTTGGTTTTCTTTTTCAGCATCTCATTGGTCAGGTCATCCTGTTTCATGTCCTCTTCAATTTTATCGATGACTTCCAGATGGATCCTGGCCTTTAATTCAGCATATTTGTCACTCTTTTCTTCTGCGATGCTGTTCTCCTGCAGGCTTGAAGGGAAATTTTCTTTCATTACCGCTGCCTGGCTGCCCTGCAGTCTTTGTGCCAGTGACATATGCTTCACTCCTATCTAAACAGCTTTTTTTTGAATATTCCCTGGCTGCCCCGCTCCTGCTTCACCTTCAGATCGCTCTGGTATCCGGTGTCTTCTACCACCATCCGGGCGACATTTTCCACCGCTTTGCTGACGGCGGACTGGGGGCTGCTGATGATAAAGGGTATGCCCTTGTTGGCGGCATTGACCACGGTGTTGCCTTCACTGGGAATTTCAGCCGCCGCCAGAAAGTCGATGGTCTTTTCGATATCTTTTAAGTCGATGCCGAACTGTTTTGAACCGCGGTTGATAACCAGCTTGGTTTTGCCGCTGTGGTTTAAACCTGCCAGTAACCTCAGGCCCAGTTTGGCATTTTTCACCGCCGGCAGATCCATGGTCATCAGGAAGATGATCTGATTGGAGGTGTCCAGCGCTGACAGGAGTGCATCAGACATATAGGGCGAAGAATCGATAATGATAAAATCGTAAGATTCACGCAGGATGGCAATGATCTTTTCCACGTGATCAGCACTGACCAATTCAGCATCTTCCGGGCGCAGCGGGGCAGGCAGTATTTTCACCCCGGAAGAATGTTCGATCAGGTAGCTGTTCACCAGCGGGCCGTCCCATTGGTTGCGTTCCTGAACCAGCTCGGCAATGGTCCGCCGTGGTTTGGCATCCATATAAACGGCTACATCGCCGAACTGCAGATTGAGGTCGATGATCACCACCCGGCGTTTGGCTGCCCGGGCAATGGCGACGGCCATATTGACGGTCAGGGTAGTCTTTCCGGTCCCGCCTTTGGCTCCGTATATGGTGACTACCTGGGGTGATTTGACGTTTTGTTCCCTGGCATCGGACTTTATGGTATGCAGACTGGCGGCGCGGGCTTTGGATTCCTGATATAAACGCCGCACTGACTGTGACAGTTCCTCTGCCTTCAGGTTTTCCCAGGGGATAAAATCCCGGGCTCCGGCCATCATAGCCTGTTTTACCGTATTGCTGTCTTCCCGCTCATCCATCAGGATCACACCTATGTTGGGATGGGCCAGCGTGATGGCGGCGGCAGTTCCGAAGCCGTCCCTTACAGGCAGAGAGGTATCCATGATGACGATATCCGGAAGCAGATGCTCAGCCTTCTTGATGGCAGCCGGTCCGTCGGCGGCTTCCCCTACCATAAGGAAGTCCTGCTCTTTGATCAGGATATCGGCTAAATCTTTACTGTGGCCAGGCGAACTGCTGGCGATCAATATTCTGATTTTGTCCATTTTGCGTGTGCTCCCCTTTCAGGCTGAACGATACTTAAGATTTAAGTCCAACCGGGATGTTTTAAAATTGATTCATGGCAAAGGGCACGGTTTCAGCTGAATCTTTATCCACCGCCGAACGCAGGGTCAGACTGAAGCTGGTGGTCTGCATGGCCATTTTCAGTTTAAGTGCACTCTGTGGATCAACGGCAACCGTAACGGTAGCCGGCGCAGTGACCTTTTCTGTCTGTTCGGGCGGTGCCAGCTGCGTTCCCACCGCTAATACCTCAATATTTTGCAGGACCGTCACTGCATAGGCGACAGGGGCTTCGTTGCTGGCCGGAATTACGCTGACCACATCCACCCGGTCCCCTCTTTTGATCATATTGGCCACACCGGTCACTTCGTTGATGGGTATCGACATGGCCCGCAAGCCATCCGGGATCACATAGGAAAGCTGCTCATTGCTTTCACTGGGATCGATCAGACGGTTCTCCAGCAATATTTCACCTTTCTGGATGGAAGCCGGAGATATTCTCCCCACCGCGGCCTCCGCATCAACCAGCTCTTTCCCGTTCCTTAATTCGGTTGGGTATTGCTTGGTTTCCAGCATAACACGGGTGATGGCTGTATTGGCAGGTATATCCTGCTTGGCTGTGATAACTTCGTCATATTGCATTTTGGAAGCCTTTTCACTTACATTGTTCAAATATCCGTACGCCAGGAATGCTGCCAGTAAGCCTAATATAATGGCGATTATAATAATCAGTCTGTTACGCATGATCTCTCTCCTTGCGTTTATTTGGTCAGCAGATAGCCGTAGGTATGATAATCTCTATCCGTGCCGATGGCATTCACTTCAATGGCGGTGGCCTTGGCGGTCACGCCTTCGAGATATGTGGCTTTGAGTTCCCATCCGCTGTCATATTTGGCGGGCGGATTCAACAGGCACAAGGCAAAGCCTAATATTTTCAGTTTGGTGTTGCTGCCATTACCCCCCATGATTCTTACCACCGGAATGATCTTGAGGCGGGGACAGTCTTCGTCATAGCCGCCGGCATAAGAACATAAGGCATTGTCACAATGCGCCAGACAATTGTCCCGCAGCGTGCCGATCACACTGTTGTCATTGATATCTCCAGCCTTCAATCCGGGCACCCCGTCAACCACGGATCCCACTTCCACATCTGTATCGATGCCGTTCTCAATCTGCTCTGCTAAAAAGGAAGCCCCTTGTTTATCACCTAACTGCAAATAGCCGAACCATCCGCTGGCCACATGCTGCAGGTCCTCATCCGTGCTGTTTTTGTTGATGGGATTGTTGGTGATCATATCCACCGGGTTGCCGTTTACATCCTGCCCTTCCAGGATTGAAAGCGGTGCAAGGCCAATGGCCCTGGACACCACGCCCGCCTGGGCTTCGGCATGCACTGTGATCCAGTTGCCGGTCAGGCCAAATATCCTGCCAAGGCCGAAATTCACTTCCTGTCCGGCATCCACCTTGATCCCCACCGGGATCCCATGGTAGGGGTTATTGATATCATCTAAATAAATAAAATCTGTTGCGGTAAGGTTTTCCGCACTGAAGCCGTTTAACACGGCATACTGGTCGATTCGTGCCTCCGCCTGGGCTAGGGTGATGCTGCTCATGGCTGCCGTGCCTTGCTTGCGGAGATTGACCATGGCTTTGGCGATATCCTGCGCTTCTGCCAGGGCAGCTGCATCGGCAGCATTCTGTAATTTGGACTGGGTCACATATTGAGAACCGCTTTCCATTACCAGTGCTGCCATTCCCAGGGTCACAAACAATACGAGGGTCACAATCACAATGGCGCTGCCTTTTTCCTCTTGAAGCAATTTAACCATTTTCCGCCCTCCTTACTGGATCCGCATGGTGACACTGGCATCCAAAATCACCGGGTTTCCGGTTATCGACGAAATGATGGGCGTATAGATCTTTACCGGTAAGCTGACTGTACTGACAACATTGGCGGGTGTCCCATTATCCCGGCTGATGGCAGTAATGATGTTTGCCCCTGCACTGGCAGTGCTGGGGACGGTTATTTCACCGGCGACCGCCGCCCGGCTTTCATTGGTTCCCAGGATAGAGTCCATCATACTGTTGGCCACTTTGCCGTAATCGGCCTCTGAACTGACGGCGGCCGTTCGTGCACCCTGGCGGGCTATACTGTTTATCTCCAGCTGGTATGTATATACACGGCCGAATTCGATAATGCCAAATACGATTAATAGTAAAATCGGCAGGACCAGTGCCATTTCCACCATAGCCTGTCCGCGCTGATCTTTGATTTTCAAATACCGCATCGTTATCACCTCATCCACCAAAAAGCGCTGGTCGCGCCAATAGCGATCGCCAGCCCATATGGGATCATGATACTTTTTTTCGCAACATTGAATTCTATGATCTGAAAGCGGCTGATCAGCATCAGCCGCAAGGCTTTAAAAAATCTGGCTGTTTCACTTAAGATCCCGGCTTTATACAGCCAGAATCCCAGAGCTATGACCCCGCCGGCCAAAGCCATTCCCAGGGCACTGTACAATACGAAAACCGGTCCTTTAACGGCCCCGACTACTGCCAGCAGTTTTACATCCCCGGCCCCCATGCCGTTAATGGCAAAGGGGATGATCAGGATGACCAGCCCCAGCAGGAGACCCAGCAGGGATTGGCCCAATCCTGTCCAGCCCTCTGCAGCCAGATTATAGATGATGCCAAAAAGCAGGCCCGGCAGGAGCACGAGGTTATAAATCCTGCGTTCTTTTAAGTCGGTGACCGCACAGATCAAAAGTATCAGTAACAGGACCAGATCCTGCATCAGATTACCCTCCCGTCAAGCAAGGCCCTGCCTAAATCAAGCAAGGCCCTGCATGCCTATATTCTGAATCGATTGAACAGTCCCGGTGATCGCTCATATTGCCCCGGTGATTTCGCCATATTTAGCTGCGATCGCTTCGCCCATGGGCCCCAGAGCAATCATGACGATCATCGCGATTAAAGCCAGGATCATTACATATTCGGTCAGCCCCTGAGCTTTTTCTTCGCTGAGCAGACTTCTCAAACGTTCCATATCCAATCCTTCTTATTGAGGAGTCAGTCCGTCTTTCACTTCGGTGAATTTGTCTGAAAGCGATTTTCCCAGGGGTGTTAAAGCAGCGATTACAACAACGGCGATCAGCGCCAGGATCAGTGCATATTCGGCCATGCCCTGGCCTTCTTCTTCTTTAAAAAGTCTCATCATCATGTTCATTTTCATTCCTTCTTTCTCATAATTATTCACTTCGACTTGAAACATTGGTTTTCTGCAGAAATGCAAAAAACCACTTGCACAATTGACGAGTGGTCACAGGATGAAAATTATGATCATATAATATCCCTTCTCGGCAACTGGCTGGCATAGCGGGAATTCCCACGTTAGCCCCTGTAGCTTTGCGTCACCCTTTTTCAAGGGGTTTGCCTTTATTCTGTTGGGCTTGTTTGTGATACGAATGTTTCAGATGTTTAACCTGCAGCATAGCGGCATCTTATGCTTCAATCGTTGCACCGCAAGCCGGGCATCACTCTCCTTCCTTCTTTTTTTCCATATATTACTACTTGGTCTTGCAATACATTCTATGATACCAATATATGACTGTCAAGGATTAATTTTGGATTATTTTTGTAAATGACTTGACCAAAGTATTATTATTCATATATCATATAGATACGTATCCATAGATAAAGGCAAACCCCTTGAAAAAGGGTGACGCAAAGCCAAGGGTCTAAGACCGTAAGGTTATGACAGCCGGTTGCCGGGATGATAGACGATTTTATCGACCTAACCTGCAGCCTGCATCGCAGGTTTTTTTATTTTTATAATGTCAAGAAATCCTTAAAGGCTAAACGGTTCAGGCACCAGGAATGAAAAGGGAGGACAGTTACCATGGCAAAACCATTTTTCGGTGGCAGCAAGGAAGTCCCGCCGGCTAAAACTGAGCCGGTCCAAAATCCGGTCTATAATGATGTGCAAAATGTACAAAGCAGAAATGCGCTGCAAAGCCAAATCGATTCCTTGCAGGCTGAAATCAGACAAGCCCGGGAAAAGCTGGCGGCAGCTGAGAACCAGGTGAACGAGCTGCAGGCTAAAGTGGAAGAATATCGCAACAAAGAGGTCCAGATTGCAGAAGTAATGATTAATGCCCAGATCAGCGCCCAGAGGCTCGAAGCCCAGGCCCGGGTCCAGGCAGAAATGCTGCAGCAGCAGACCGATGAGGAACTGCGCCGCAAAAATCAGGAACTGGAACTGCTGCGCATGAAAGTACAGCTCTTCAAACAGGATATGCACGAACGTATCGACCATTATAAAGCATCTCTGGACAGAACCTTTGAAACAGACGAAGAAATTGCCTTCACACCTACTCTGATAAGCAAAGATAAAAAGAGCGATAAACTTATCGGCTAACCGGCCATATAAGTTAACAAGGAGGACGCTGGCGTGGAATACCAAAATGATTTTCAATCCGGCTTTACTGATAATCCTGAAATAATGGCTTTATCCAATGAATTAGCTGGAATTCAAGCCGCTTATTCTTTGGCGCTGGAGAAAACGGAAGAGTTGACTGACGAGATCAAGGAACATGAATTCCGTCTGAATTATTTTGATGCCTCCATGGAGGAAGGACAACGGCTCGCTTCCGAAGTACTCCGCGGTGCGGGACTCAGAGTCGAAAACATAACCACTACTGCCAACCGGGTGATTATACCGCAGCGGAAACTGATCGCCCGAATCGAAAATGAAATCAACGAATTAAGCCAGGTGCTGGCTTCCCTGACGGCTGTCGCTGAAAGCCCCGCCGCGGATAAAAGCCAGCCGGCCAAAAATAATATCGAGATCCTGCCCCCCTTCCCACATAAGAAGATTACTACGGAAACATCCGTTTATAATATGACTGAAACTGCTGCAGGTCCGGCCCAAAAAATTGATGAGGAACCTGCGATCCAGCTTGTGGAAGAAGAACCGCCGGTACAAATGCAAGAGCAGGAGCTCGTTGCTAAAAAGCCTGCCAGAAGAATGAGCATGCTTGATCTGGTGGCGGATGATTCCGAGGACTTTATATCGGAGGAGGTACAGCCCGCCGATACGTTAGCAGGGACGGATATCATCAGCCCGTATCAATCTCAGTCATCCGACCACACCACAACTGATACGCTTGTAGGGGCGGATATCATCCGCCCGCATCAATCTCTGTCATCCGACCACACTACAACTGATACGGTTGCTGAGGCCCAGGAGCCTGAACCGCCTATGACCGCAGCGCCGGTGGTAAAAAGTCCGCTGCCGCGGAAAATTTTCCTGCGTCCGGCAGGTAAAAGGAACTCGCAGCCCAAGCCAGTCATGAAAAATAAATGGCCCGCGCAGAACGTTGAAGATGTGGAAGCTGCAGCTGTGCCAGTGGAAGAGCCTTCTGTTACCCCGGATCGTCTCCCGCAAAAGCCGGAAGCAAAACCGGAAATTTTGCCGGAAGAAACGGATAAGACCTTGCTGAACCTGGAAGTGCCCTTGCGTTTCAGCTTTTACGATGGTGAAGTCCAGAAGCAGGAAAACCTGCGCAGTCATGAATGGCTGGTCAAAATGCTGATCAAGATCCCGGAAGACAATTACGAATTTGTCCGCTACGGCAAAGGGCCCCAGGATATTAAATCCACCCTGCTGCGTTATGACAATGGCGTTTTAAACGAAATTTATCCTTTCGATGTCATTACTCCCAGCCGGCCCAACATCGCCATGTATTTCTTCAACTGCCTGGAAGACAATGTTTCCTTCATGAAACTGCGCTTAAGAGAAATAAGCATCTGGGAAAACCAGACCTTGCTGATGCGGATCAATCATCGCAATAAAGTGCTGGATGAGCTTTTGCAAAGCGGGGACGATATCCTGGAAAACCTGCGCGATAAATTATAATCAATAAAAAATGATTCGAAAAAAAAGCCACCGGACTTGTTAAGAAGCCCGGTGTTTTCGTTTGTCATGAGATCACTTCCTGTCGGCGTAGAGCTGTCCCGCCGATGCCCAGTTTTCCCGGGGATATTCCTCGATGACCATTTGCACTGTTTCCGGTTTGACCTTCAGGATACGCACCGTTTCCCGGGTCAAGACCTCAGCCAGTTCCCGTTTCTGCTCCGTAGTCCGTCCTTCCAGCATCTTCACGTTTATAAAAGGCATGTCCATTCCTCCCTGAAGCGTAAGATTAGGTTGATTATTTGTATTATAACAAGGAATTTATTTCAGATAAAATATCGGGAGGTCTACTCCAGACATTTGGGGTTGAGATACTTATCTTCCACGATGCGGCCGTCGCTCATGACCAGGTAGCGGTCGGAGCGCTGGGCCAGCTCCGGGTTATGGGTAACCATGATGAAACTGGTCTTAAACTGACGGTTGACGGTCTGCAGCACGGAAAAAACTTTTTCGGTGTTGGCGGTATCCAGATTGCCGGTGGGCTCGTCGGCTAATATCATGCGGGGCTGGTTGATCAGGGACCGGGCGATGGCTGCCCGCTGCTGTTCGCCTCCGGATATGGCATTGGCACGGCTGTTCAGCCGGTGGCTCAGTCCCACCATATCCAAAAGCTCTGCCGCGCGTTTTTCTACCTCCGGTTTGGCCCTGCCGGCATAGATCAGGTGCGGGATCAAAACATTTTCCAGCACCGTAAACTGGGGCAGCAGAAAATGAGATTGGAAGATAAAGCCCATGGTGCGGTTGCGGAACATCGCCAGCCCGTCTTCATCCAGGTCATTTAAACTGGTGCCGCCGATAAAAACTTCCCCTTCCGTACTGTGGTCCAGGGCGCCGATGATATTGAGCAAAGTGCTTTTCCCCGAGCCGGAAGCACCCAGCATGGCAGTAAACTCCCCTTCCCGGATCTCCAGATCAATGCCAAAGAGTACCCGGGTCTTGACTTTGTCGCCGAAGTCTTTGGTTATTCCCTGGGTCCTGATCAATACATCAGCCATTGCGGATCACCTCAATGGGATTGATTTTGGATACCTGCCTGGCCGGCAGATAGGCCGAAAGGGTGGATGCCAGTACTGTAGCCGTGATAATGATCGCCGCAGTGGCCGGCTTGACCAGCAGGTTATAATCCTGTTTGGCCAGAACCACAAACGCCTGGCTCATGGCCAGACCCAGGCCGAAGCCTAAAACCGTACCGGCAGTCCCCAGTACCAGTCCCTGAAACAGAAACACCCGGGACACGCTGCTGGTGCGTATGCCGATCGCTTTGAGTATCCCGATCTGCTTGGACTTCTGTACCGCACTGATAGCCAGCACCGAAGCCACGCCTAAGATGACTGCCAGCAATACGAAAAACTGGATGGTGTAACTGGAACTGCTCTGACTGCTTAAGGTCACCATAAGGGAGGCATTGCTCTCCTGCCAGCTTTCCACCTGATAAGAGGGCAGCCGTGTTCCCCACTGCCGGGCAATGGTTTCCGCCCCCAATACATCATAGACCTGTGTCTCTATGGTAGAGATGCGGTCGCCGATACCCAGCAGGGATGATGCTTTACGCTGGTCCATGATCAGCCAGCGTTGATTGATGGCCGCGGTCCCCAGGTCAAAGACCCCGTCAATCATGATCGTTAAAGGCTCCCTGCCGGACAGTTCCAGCTGGATGGGATCCCCGGCACTCACCCCCAGATCTTCCGCCAGGTTTTTTCCCAGCAGTACCGCTCCCTCGGAAATATTGCTGCTGCCGGCTACAATAGCCCCGCTGACATCATAGATGCCATCGGCTTTTTCAAAATCCATACCCTTTAGCAAAATGGCCCGGTTTACCTGTCCGCGCCGGATCAGGCCGGAGCCTTCCACCACCGGCAGTACCGTTTCAATACGGGGGTCATCGGTTAAAGCTTTGGTAAGATTGCGCCATTCGGCAATAGGACGCGGGGACTTCTGGGCAGCATCCACCAGTAGAATCTTTTCTCCGTTCAGGTCTTTGACTGCATACGCGACTGCATTTTCCGCGTTGCTGATCACGATATGGGGAGAGCGGCCCACGGTCTTCTGGATCAAATCGGCCTGCAATCCGTCGATTAAAGCGGTCAGAAACACCATCACTGATACTCCGATGGCGATCCCAATAATGATCACCGCCGTCTGGACTTTGTTCTCTTCCATGAATCGCCTGGCCAGGCTCAATTCAAAACGTATACTGTTCATCGTTTATACCTTGCTTTTACGAGGAGAGACTCTTTGACCTTCCTGCAGGCCTTCCGGCAGTAAAACCATGTCTCCCTCTTTCAGGCCCTGGGTGATGACGACTCCATCACCGGTGCGTATGCCCAGCTGTACGGTCACAAATTCAGCCCGTCCATCTATGGCCTTCCATACTCCGTTCCGGCCATCTTGCATCGTCAGGTAATTTTCCGGCAAAATCACGGCATCCGGCTGTTTGGCAGCAAAGAGCTGCACTGACAGCAGCTGCCCCGGATAGAGGGGTGGTTCCTGGTCAAACGCCAATTCCGCCGTAAAGGATCCCTGTTCAGCATTGCCCAGGGGTTCAGTGTAGACCACACTGGCATCCCATTTGACCCCCGCATCATTGGTGACCCATACCTGGGCTTTATTGCCCACGGCGGCCAAATCGGCATAACGCTGGTCAGGCTGGACCTTGACCCTGAGTTCCTGTCCGGCTGCCAGCAGGGCTGCACGGCTGCCGCTGGTCAGTAACTCACCGGGCTTGACATATAGATCCAGCAGTTCCCCGTCGGCGGGAGCAAGGATCTGATATTCTGCCAGAAGTCTTTCCTTTTCCTGCAGATCCAGCTGACGCTGCTGCAGTTCCGCCTGTAAAATCGCGATGGCAGAACCGCTTCCGGATACGGACTCCAGGGCTGCCCGGGCAGAACGAGCCAGTTCCTGATTCAGTTTCAAATTGCGCTGGGCTTGTTCCAGTTGGGTCTGACTGACGGCTCCCGCCTCAGCCAGAGCTTTGGTCTGCTCATAATCGCGCTGGGCTGCTTCCAGGGCCAGATCTGCCTGGATGCTGGTGGCACGGGCTTGTTCAAAGGTAACGGTTTGCGCTTTTTCCAGCTGCGCCGCGGCTGTGCGGACCGCACTGGCAGCCCGCTCCCGTTCGATCCGTGCCTGAGTATCATCGATCTGCACCAATAGCTGCCCTTTCTTCACTGATTCCCCTTTGGTGACGGGGCAGGCCACGACTTTGCCGGTGCTGAGGCTGGACAGCAGGGTACTGCCCTCTGCGATCACTTCACCGCTTAAGAGCAAAGAAGGGATGTATTCCTGTTCGGTCACGGTCAGAGCTGCCACGGATGCGGGCCGCAGCCAGTAAAACAGAAGACATCCGGCCAGTAAAACCCCTGCCATAATAAAGAGCAATTTCTTGTTATTCCTTATGTAATCCATAGTTCCTCCGCATATTATGATGACTCATTATACCCCATGAAGGAGCCTTTAAAATACCCCTTTTTTAACTGGAGGCTAGGGACTGTGGACTTGGAGTGAGGCGAAAATCCCGCTCCATGAGCTGTAGGGGAGCATAGTATGCTCCCGCACATTAGCGGGCGAGCCTTGCGCGAGACCATAAGATAAGGGGCCTGGGCTGGGGGCTAGGGGCTAGTGGACAGTTGGTCAGGGGACAGGGGACAGGACTCAAGAGGGGTAGGGGTCGACGACTCTGTCGACCCGCAAGCACAGTAGACCGGGCCTTTCCGGAACACATTGATATGCTCCTGCCCACGTTGGCAGTTGAAAGTTGGTGAGGGGCTAGGGCGGAGATCGAATCGAGCTCTGTAGGGGAGCATAGTATGCTCCCGCACATTAGCAGGCGAGCTTGCGAGCCCATGAAATATTTAAGCATATCCCTCTGCCGGCTACGATTCTTTTTGTAATATCTCCTGCAGCTTCTCCTGGGCATCCTTTACCACCAACACCGGGCGGATGCTGCTGGCGGTGATGTTTTGTGAAACACTGCCCAGCACGGCACCTGTAAAAGGTTTGTTGCCCCGGCTCCCCATCACGATAAGATCATAACCCGGCTTTGCTGCCTCCTCAAGGATCTTGCGGGCGGGATCGCCATAAAGAATTAATTCGCTCACCGGCAGCTCCTGATCATCCACATTTTTTCTGGTTTCAGCAAGGATCCTGGTACTGCGGCTTTTGGTCTCGTCTTCCTTGTAATAATTGCGGGCAAACAAAACACCTTTGCGCGCGTAATGATCCACATCAAACTCTACACAAAGAAGCACGATCTCCGCTCCGGTTATTTTGGCCAGCTCTACTGCTTTGCGGTATGCCAGCATGGACGATGGTGATCCGTCCACCGGCACCAGAAATTTCTTGAACATGAACTGCCTCCTCCTCCCCGTTATCTATGGTTGCGTAATAATTATAACATTTGCTTGTGGTTCGGGGACAGTTGGAAAGTTGGAAAGTGGAAAGGTAGGGGCCGACGACCCTGTCGGCCCGCAGCCTGGTAGATAATATCGCTCAAGCGTTGTAGGGGCCGACGACTCTGTCGGCCCGCAGCCACAGTAGACAGGGAGTAAATTCCCTGACCAACTAACTAACTAACCAACTAACCAACTAACCAACTGTCCCCTGACCAACTGACGGTACAGGTTCAAGACATAGGTGACACTCCTGCTTGAGCAAAGTTGTCTGCTAAACAGCGGGTCGACAGGGTCGTCGACTCATACGTTGCTTGAACCTAACTCCTAACTCCTAGCCCCTAACTCCTAACTCCTAACTAATAAATGGGTTTTCAGAAAGTCGAGCTGGATTTTCGATACCTGGTTGAATGGTTCACCTAAATAGGGGTCGAAATGATTAAGTGGAAGGGATATAAACTCAGCCCGTTTCATTTTCGCTGCCGCCTTCTTTACGGCCTTGATTGGAATGAGTGAGTCGTTCTCCCCTGCTATAACCAGTGCCGGACATTTTACCCTGCTGGCCACACTTATGGGACGGTATAAGGCCATGGTAAGAAAAATACGGGCCGGAGTTGCATTTTCCACGTCAAGTCCCGGAGGCATAAGAGATTCATATCCTGTTTTGGAATCACGGGTATTTAATATAGCAAATTCATCGGGCGTGCCATAAATTCTGACCAGGTAGGGTTCCTGTGCAGTCGCGGCCCGCCAACAATCTTTAATCGATGAGGAAGCAGCTTTGAAAAAGTACCCCGGACCGTTCTGAATAACTATAGGGGTGGAACTGGCTATCCCGCAAACAAAAGGGACTTGAACTGAAATGGCAGCGATCTTCGGATCGTGAGCTGCCGCCACAATTGAGTGGCCGCCGCTGAAAGAGGTTCCCCAGAGCGCTATCTTATCTGCATTGATATCTTTCCGCCCGCGCGCCCAGTTTACAGCTGCCTGATAGTCCTCCACATGTCTCCGCGGAGAAATTAACTGCCTTGGGGTACCTTCACTTTCCCCGAATCCCCGATAATCAAACAGCAAAACTGCCAATCCCTGATCGGCAAATAATTCAGCAAAGGGTTCCAACCCGCAGTTTCTCAATCCCCCAAAACCATGGGCCATAACAACCAGTGAAGGCTTAACCACGCCATCCGGTAAGTAGAGCCAGGCTGAACATTTATCACCTTGACTTGGAAACTGACAATCGGTTCTTGAAAAACCCATCGTACACCTCCATTACCAGCTGACTTGTTGCCGCCAACTGTAACTAAAATTACACGCCTTATTCTACGTCCATTTTGACTTTACAGGAAGTCCGGGATAGCCCCGGTGAATTCTTCTATATTGCGGAACAGGATCTGCAGCTTATCGATTTTCTTTTCCGTATGAAAATGGGCGCAGTACCATTTCCGGTATGTTAACCGGTCTTCGATGGTATCCAGCCACTGTTCGGTGCTCTTGTCCACCCGGGACTGGTCAATACCGGGGATGAAAACCTCTACCGGCACATACTTGAGCGGGCAGGTATGGGAAAGTACTACTTCGACCTGATGATTAAGTCTTGCCAGCTGGGCTTCCACCCGGGCTTTGATGGCTGCATCAGGCTGTTCATCGTCAAACCAATGCCATCCGTAATGAAGGCGGAAATATTTATCCACACTGTAGGCGCCTCCGATAACGATACAACTTGCTCCGCCCAGGGTAAAAACTTCCCCGTCCCGGGCAAAGATGAGATTGGGAAATTCGTCTTCGATAAATACTTTCCCTCCGTGCCATTCGGCTTCACGGTATTCAGGAAGGGTTTGCGGACGGCGCTCATGGTTGCCGTGCAGACAGAATAGGGTAATGGGCAGGGCGGAAAGCTGTTTTTTCAAATGCCGGTCCCGCTCATTGGCATAATAGTTGATCCCCGCATCACCTAAGATAATAAGAATGTCATCCGGGGTGGTTCTCCGGTGGTGACAGAATTCAATTACCCGTGTGAAATCACTGTGGGTGTCTCCGGTTATATAGATCATGCCCTTCCCTTTCCCATAAATTTATATGTATGACCTGAGGGGCTGCAAGGCAACCCAGTCACCTTTAGCTGCTTTGTACTATAAATTCCCCTTCCCTTGTGAGAATCCTTTTAAAAAGTTGGAAAGGCGTGAGGAGTAAGGAGTGAGGCGCTAATTCCAACGCAGGAGCAGTATCATTGTGTGGAGGAAAAGAGGTAAAGGCGAGGGTATACCCACCAGAACCCGCACTGGCACAGAACGCCTGTCAGAGTCAGGTCTCACTACCTTCACCAACAGTAGACCGGGCTTTTCCGGAACACATTGATAAGCTCCTGCCAACGTTGGGCAGTTGGAAAGTGGAAAGGATAAGAGGAGATATTAGTTTATGGAACCTTCGGTAATGTGAGGACTCACAAAAACATGTAGAACCGTTGTGAAGTATTCTTCAAAACGGCTCTATCATAAAGGGAGTGATAGGGGAATGGGGGGGAATTTATTTAATTTAATGGCACCAGATATCAAAAATCATTAACAAAAATTGTGGTTCGATAAAAGCTGCGACTCTGTTAAGATCCGAATTTTAAAAGGCTGGTTCTTTATATATATGTTGCTGTATAAATACTGCGTATGTTGCTGCATCTGCTGCTGCGAAAATCCGGTGCCATGAAATTTTTGACTTAAGCATTCTCTTTTTGATTATGTCTATTAAATATGCAATTGCCGTGCCATACTCAGCTGCCGTGGATAAAATTCGGCGGAAATTTTCTAAGGTTGAAAGCCTTTTAGTTGGATGCCTGCGGCTTACAAAGTCTGTTGGCTAGTTTGAAATTTGGAAAGGAGCACAAGAGAACCGGTCCTTGTCTGTCTTTTCGCGGAAAAAGCTTATAAAAAACTGCAAGGCAAATCATACATTGTATGGAAATCCAGACAGGTTTTACACACTGAATTCCGCTCCTGGTTATGAGGTTCTTAAATTGAAGGGTTTATCAATGATGACGAAAGTTGCTGTGCCAATTGCCACCAAATTATCTTCCTCATCCCTGATCTCGCCCTGGCCCACCAGTATTCTTCTGCCCATTTGAATGACCCGGCCCTGTCCCTTAAGGATCCCTTTACTGACCGGCCGCAGATAATTTAATTTCATTTCTACCGTGGTAGCGCCCTTACTGGGACCCAGTTGCTGATTTAAAGCTATGGCGATGCATGAATCCATCAAAGCGGCAATGACTCCGCCATGAACATTGCCGTAAACTTGCAATAATTCATCGGTAACTTTTAAAACTGCCAGTATTTCACCGTCCGGTGCGGTTTCTGTTGTCATATTCACAAGTTTCCAATACGGCCCGGATTCCAAGTCCGCAATACGAACCATCGTTCATCCACTCCATTCTCCTGGTTGAAACCATTAAATTCAAATATTATTTAAAAACGGAGGTCTTTTTTCTTTAAAGGCAGTTATGGCTTCCTGCACATTTCCGGTGGAAAAGCAGCCAACTTGTGCAAAAGCTTCGAAATTTAATGCGGCATCCAAATCACTCTTTAGACCCTGATAGATTGCTTTTTTAATCAATCGCACCGGTATAACAGGATTCCTGGCAATACGACCGGCAAAATCAAGAGCAAAATCCATTAGTTGTTCAGGCTCGACTACGTGATTCACCAAACCGATCTGCAGCGCTTGCTGAGCATCGATATTCTCGCCGAGCATACACAATTCCATGGCTTTTGCAGTACCAATCAGCTGCGGCATTAAGTAAGTCCCGCCCATACCAGGACTTAAGCTGACTTTAATAAATGCCATTGATAATTTGGTATCAGTGCTGGCTATCCGCATATCACAAGCCATGGCCAGGCACAGGCCTGCTCCGGAAGCGTGTCCGTGAATTACTGCAACAGTTGGAATATCCAGGCTTCTAACCGAAAGAAAGCGCTGGTAAAATTCTATCGTGTTTCGCTGCGCTTCAGCCGCAGGAGCATCATACATTTTAAAGGCATCAATTATATTGCCCCCGGAACAAAAAGACCGGCCTTCACCCCTGATAATCAGTATTCTGGCCCCCTGATCAGCTTTCAGCCGGCTGATACATTCTGCAAATTCATCACCCATTTCAGAGGTCATAGCGTTTAAACTTTCAGGTTTATTCAGGCTTAAAATGGCAATCCCGTTTTGTTTCTTCTCAAAAGAAATTGTTTCCCAATCCATATTACTCACTCCCCTTTCTTGAATTTCAAGCTGATGTATTAATGGCTGCTGACAGATATAATCAGCAGCCCGGCATACCGAAACGGTTTTGTTCCCGTCTTACTGGAATTGAATATTCATTCCTGATACCAATCTATAACATTTCCTTAAACATGTCGATTTATAACCTGGCAATATCTTTTAATAGTCATAAAACCGTCAGGAAGTTTATCTTCAAAACGGTTTTATGTAAGGGGGGGTGTCCGGCTTTCCAGATATGTGTATGGACAGCCGGACAATATAGAAATCACCATATATTTATATGAGTATTTATTCAATATTTTCTACGATAAAGGCAACACCAGGTCCTCCGCTGGCACAGAGGGATGCGCACAGATATCTGCCGCCCCGGCGTTTCAGTTCATTAATGCCGGTCAAAATCAATCTTGCGCCGGTTGCTCCAACCGGATGACCGATGGATATTCCTGAACCTACAGCATTAACGATATCCAGATTAAGTTTGAGTTCCCGGTTTACTCCCAGAAATTGGGCAGCAAAGGCTTCATTGATTTCCCAGTAATCGATATCTTCCTGCTGCATACCGGCAAATTTCAAAGCCCGTCTTACAGCCGGGACAACTCCCATTCCCATGATCTTGGGATCTACACCACCGGTGGCTGATGATACTACTCGAGCCAGGGGCTTGATGCCTAATTCCTTGGCTTTGTCTGCCGACATCATGATCAGCGCTGTCCCCGCATCATTTAAGCTGGATGCATTAGCAGCGGTAACAGTACCGCCCTTTTTAAATACCGGTTTCAGTGTGGAAAAGAGTTCCATGCTGGCATCTTCTCTGGGATGTTCATCAGTATCAAAAATCTTTACGCCTTTTTTGGTCTTGATTTCTATCGGTACGATTTCATCCTTGAACAAGCCTTCTTTTATGGCCTTGCAGGCATTCTTATGGCTGCGCACTGCATATTCATCCTGTTCTTCCCGGGTTATGCCATACATCTCTGCAATGTTTTCAGCGGTGACACCCATGTGATATCCATTCCAGGGACACATCAGTCCCCCCAGCATCAAACCGTCCTTAATCACTTCTCCGTCGCCCAGGCGATAGCCCTTTCTGGCCCGCTGCAGGACATAGGGGGTGTTGGTCTGGCTTTCAATTCCCAGTGTAGCTCCAATATCGACTTTTCCCAGCATGATTTCCTGGGCACATATCTCGGCTGCACGCATGGAAGAGGGGCACTGCTGATGAACTGTGACTGCTGCCGAATCAAATGGCATACCGCATGCCAGGGATATTAATCTGGCACTATTGCCCGGAGCTGCACCCTGACCTACATGACCTGCAACCAGGGACTCCACCATTTCTCCTTTTATTCCGGCTTTTTCAAGTGCCCCGTTGAATGCGAATACTCCCAGGTCCACCGGGCTGAAGCTTTCCAATGAACCCATAAAATCCCCAACAGCGGTACGTGCACCACTAACAATAACAACTTCTCTCGTCTGCATTAATCTGCTCCCCTTTCATTACTTTCCTTTAAATACTGCCTTGCGTTTTTCTGTAAAAGCCTTCATGCCTTCTCTCTGGTCCTCGGTTGCAAAGGTGCTGGCCCAGGCCACTGCTTCGAATTCCACACCTTTCTTCTGATCCACATCCGCAGCGAGATTTATACACTGTTTGACCAATTTTAAGGCGACCGGCGCTTTAGCAGCCAGTTTGCCTGCCAGTTTAAGGGCTTCTTCCAATGGATTTTCGGCCAGGTCTACCAGCCCGTATTCTGCTGCTTTACCGGCAGGAATAATATCACCGGTATACATCATCTGTTTAGCCCATAACGGACCTATTAACCGGGGCAAGCGCTGGGTCCCGCCCGCACCGGGAAATATACCAAGGTTTATTTCCGGAAATCCCAGTTTGGCATTGGGTGCAGCGATCCTGATATCGCATGCTAATGCCAGTTCCAGTCCGCCTCCCAGCGCAAATCCGGAAATTGCAGCAATAACCGGTTTAGGCAGATCCTCAATTTTATTGAAGGTATGCCGGAAAGAAAATTCTTTGGCTTCTTCCGGGCTCAAAGTGAGCATATTGGAGATATCGGCTCCGGCAGCAAAGTTCTTTTCACCGGTAATCACCACTGCTTTGACCAAAGGATCAACAGCCATTTCATCAAAAACCCGGTCCAATTCCAGAACCATACCTTTATTCAGTGCATTCAGCGCTTTGGGCCTGTTTAAGGAAACTACCGCTATTCCTTCCTCAACCTTTACATCAATAAATTCAAAACTCATTTTGGACCTCCATTAAACTAAAGTCTGCCGATTATTTCTTATACTCATAAAAGCCGCTGCCGGATTTGCGGCCATATTTACCAAGGGCATATCTTTCTACAATGGCCGGACTGGGTCTGTCTTTTGCATCACCGGTATCCTGGAACCTTTCCATTAAAACGTTGTATTCCAGATCGATGCCGGTAAGATCAAGCAATTCCAAGGGGCCCATCGGATGACCCAGGCCATTACGTACGGCATTGTCAATATCTTCGATGGAAGCGATCCCCTGATCCAGCAGATAGCAGCCTTCCTTGGTAATGGCACTGAAGATGCGGTTGGCAACAAAGCCATAAATCTCTTTATTTACCCGGGTGGGTACTTTACCCAGAGCACGGCTAACTTCAAGTACTGTTTCCACTGTTTCTTCAGAAGTATGGGGGCCTTTTACCACTTCAACCAGTTTCATTACCAGGGCCGGATTAAACCAGTGCATATTCAGCACTTTGTCCGGACGGTTGGTGGCATCAGCGATCTTTGAACTTACGATATATGAACTGTTGGTAGCCAGAATCGTATGCGGGGGACAAATCTTATCCAATTGGGCAAAAAGATCCCGTTTAATGTTGAGTATTTCAATCGCTGCTTCGATGACCAGATCAGCATCTTTGGCAGCTTCCTCCAGACTGCTGGTAAAAGTTAGCCGGCTTTTTACTGCCGCAGCTTCTTCAGCTGTCATTTTGCCTTTTTCCACACGGCCGCTCAGCCATTTAACCGCAAAATCTTCAGCTTTTTTCAGCATTTCTTCTTTAATATCTGTACAATATACTGTAAATCCGGAGACAGCACCCTGCAGAGCGATTTGGTGTCCCATATTTCCTGCGCCTACTACACAGATCGTGTTAACTTTCATCGATTACAACCTCCTGTTTTCATTATTCTTAGTCCATTATTCCCAATCTATATCAGTATTTTCCTGAACTCCGCAGAGTTTTTCCGCTAATTCCTTACGATACTCCAAATCAACCAAACGGTTGATCATGATCCTCTGGGCCTGGGGAGAACCTGCCCCATGCATGGATTCAGTCAGATAGCCTACTGCCGCTGCACCCTGGGTGAGGTTTTCAATCAGCCGGGACATTCTCTGGCGATGTTCCGGCGGTACAGTCTGGCTGGTGGTGGAATATTTTTTCACCAGCGGTCCGATTTCCGGATTGGCAAAATCCTTGTCTGAAGGCATGGTCACAAAGTAGCCGCCGGCGATGTCCTGCGCCAGTCTGGCTATTTCATATGGAAAACGGGTAACATTCTGCTTGCAGATATTGGCCAGCAGCAGATCTATCAAATAGTTGCCGGCTGCAGTCTTTCTGCCTTCTGAAGAACAAGCTACACCGCAGGCAAAAAGGGTTTCATTCAGATGACACATTTCTGTAATTTTATCTTTCACATGTGAAGCTTTGCTGGCGCCCTGATAATCTGCAATGGCTTTTGCTGCGCCTATCAATGCATCACCCACCCCAACTTTGCATCCGCCATAGCTCTGGCGGTGGTAACCGGCAAAACGTTCAACCACCATGGTCGAAAAATCCACTTCGCCGTTCATAAAGACTCTTTCCCAGGGTACAAAAACATTATTGAATATGGTCATGACTTCCTGTCCGCCAAAATGAATATTGCCTTTATCGATGCCTAATTCTTCCATTTTGCGGGTATCACTGGCCTGTCTGCCATATACATAGATCATCCCCGGAGTATCCAGGGGTACTGCAAAGCATACCGCCCAGTCTTTTTCATCTTCTTTCAGAGAATTGTTGGGCATAACCAGGATTTCATGGGAATTGATCATCCCGGTCTGGTGCAGTTTGCATCCGCGCACTACAATTCCATCTTCTCTTCTTTCCACAACGTGCAGATAAGCATCGGGGTCCGGCTGCTGTCCCGGTGATTTGGAACGGTCACCGCGGGCATCTGTCATACATCCGTCAACTACCAGGTCATTTTCCTGCACATAGATCATATACTTTTTGAAACGCTCATGATAATCTGTACCGTGCTTTTCATCCATTTCAAAAGTGGTACTGAATACGGCATTAAAAGCATCCATGCCCACACAACGCTGGAAGCAGGCACCGGTTTTTTGTCCAAGCAGTCTCTGCATCTTGACCTTTTTCACCAAATCATCCTGGCTCTGATGAAGATGGGTGAAACGATTGATTTTGTTTCCGGTTAGACTGGATGTGGTCGTCATCAAATCCTCATATTCCGGATCCAGGGCCAATTTGTAGGTCATGGCCAAAGCATTGATGGAAGGCCGGCTGTTAATTCCCAAACAATACCGGGGCTTAAAGGTTAAAACCACTGTTAAACATAATATTACCTCGAAGGAAAAAATGATTTTTTCTATCGTGGTCTGTACGGTGCTATGTTGGCTATTACCGATGGCAGCGCCGCTGTTACTGAGCTTCTTCCTGGGAGTGGCTATCAGAGAATCAGGAGTAACTTCTTATATTAATATGATCGAGTCAACTTTCCTGTATGCGGCCACCTTCTTCTTAGGTTTGATGCTGGGTGTCCTGTGTGATGCCAATACGATTTTAAACCCGACTGTTCTGCCGCTGTTAATCCTGGGTTTTATTTCCCTGGCGCTCTCTGGAATAGGCGGCATAGGCGGCGGGTATCTGGTCTATTTTATAAACCACCGCAAATTCAACCCGACGATTGGTATTGCCGGTGTTTCTTGTGTGCCCAGCACCGCTAAAATTGCCCAACATGAAGCAGCAATGGTTAATAAAAGGGTATTAATTCTACAGTTTGCCATGGGCGCCTGTGTATGCGGGGTTATAACCTCGGCTATTCTTACCGGTCTTTATGTAGCCGTTATACCCATGCTATAATAATTAATAGTTGTATTATTCAGCCCCCAAAAGCTCTCTTAATTAAAAAGGGCAGCTTTTGGGGTATTTCTGTAAGAAACATAAACTGATAAAGAAATACAAAGGAGAGAGTAATAGTGGTTATAACAGGACTAATCATAGTATTGCTGCTGGTACTGGCGGTGCCCTTTATCAGTAAAACAGTTGAAGAAAATCTTGAACCTTTCCTTTTTATTATGGGTATAGCGGCAGCCTTTATATCAGGCGCCATGAATATAGAATTGCTCATAAGTGCATTGAAGCACCCGATCATGATAGCTTCCGCTGTTTTCATTGCCGGAGCACTTTTTTATCTTCTAAAGGATCCGTTTAACAGGTTTATGGAAATTGTATTTGCGAAAGTACCTATCCCTGTAGTAGTTTTTCTGGTAATTGCTTTTCTTGGCCTCCTTTCAAGTGTTATCACTGCAATCATTGCCTCCATTATCCTGGTGGAAATCATTTTTGCTCTGCCCCTCGAGCGGAAGCATAAGATCGTTATCGTTGTTATAGCTTGTTTTTCCATTGGTCTGGGTGCAGCATTGACTCCGCTGGGTGAACCATTGGCAACCATAGCTATAGCCAAACTGGGTGAAAATTTCTTTTATCTATTGAGACTCCTGGGTAAGTATATCATTCCCGCAGTAGTGGTATTAGGCATATTAGGGGCCGCATATGCAGCATGGGCAGTAAAAGGGCATCAGCAAGGAGGACAGCCAGTTGCGGAGACGGAGGCAGACTCAAAAGAAGAAATAGAACAGGAAACCTGGAAAGGAATTACCGTAAGAGCAATTAAAATCTATTTGTTCGTAATGGCTTTGACTTTCCTGGGAGAAGGTTTCAAACCACTTATTGATGCATATGTACTGAATTTGGATTATCGCTTGTTATACTGGATCAATACGGTATCAGCAGTTTTGGATAATGCCACATTGACTGCAGCTGAAATAAGCCCGGCAATGAGTGTGATGCAAATAGAAGCAATTTTAATGGGACTGCTGATCGCAGGAGGCATGCTGATCCCTGGTAATATACCGAATATCGTATCTGCTTCCAAGCTGAGAATAACAAGTACCGAGTGGGCTAAAATAGGTGTTCCTTTTGGAACAGTGATTATGCTGATTTTCTTCGTTATTTTATTCTAAGTATTTTTTGATTGGAGTTCCCTATGACAATTCAAAACGATGTCAACGGATATCTAAAACCAGGTTTCTATATCGATTCCGATTCTCCGGAAGTGATCGAATTCGTACGTAATATACTACAGAAGGTGAAAAGTAAGGGAGACCTTGCCCGGGAAGCAGCTGAGGATAAATAAACGGTAAGGTGGACGGAAATATGAACGGGTTGAGGCTGGCTGAAGAGTATTTTTTCCAGCATGGATTGCCGATGCTGGATACAAAATTTGGCGCATATAAATACCGGATTGCGGCAGGATTGTCAGGAGAAGGCTCTGAATGTTACGGATTCGATGATGAACTTTCCAGAGACCATGATTGGGGGGCGGCTTTTTGTCTATGGCTGGAACCTGAAGATTACAAGGCCATCGGGCAGGAGCTGCAAAAAGCTTATGATGAGCTTCCTCAGTCCTTCATGGGCTTTCCCAAAAGAATCGAGAATCCCATGGTCAGTGGGCGTATCGGTGTTTTCAGTACCCCTGCCTTTTTTCGGCGGCTGATTGGACTGGATCACGTACCGGCAACCCTGGAAGAATGGAAGATGATACCCGAATATCAACTGGCAGCTGCCACCAATGGGAAGGTTTTCTACGACCCGTCAGGTGAATTCACCAGTTTTCGCCAGGGGCTGAAAACCTACTATCCTGAAGATATTCGTTTAAAGAAAATTGCCGCCCGATGTATGACCATGGCACAGGCGGGACAGTACAATGCCGGCCGCTGTTTATATCACGGAGAGATGTTAACGGCACGCCATGCATTATCAATGTTCATAGAGTCCTCTATCTCCATGGTCTTTCTTTTAAATAAAGAATTTATGCCTTTCTATAAGTGGATGCACCGGGCAATGAAACCGCTTCCCATATTGGGCGGGAAGCTTTTTGATATGTTGGAGAAGCTTTCAGGGATCGCCTGCCTGAGCGACAATGCTATGGTCAGCAGCGCTTTACGTATGGTTGAGGAGATCTCCGCTTTGGTCATTGAAGAATTGAAGCGCCAGAACCTTTCCGACTCGAAAAGCGATTTTCTCTTTGACCACGGGCCGGTTGTGCAGATGAAAATCAAGACGGATTGGCTGAGAAGAATGGACGTAATGAGAGATTAAGCCTTACATTAAAATAATTTTTTTAATGGAGATGCGATGGTGAGTTTGGATTTAAAGACGGTTTTTAAACAGCTTAATGAGGCTTATGCCCAGTGCAGCCCGGAAGAATTGGATGACAGAATTCATGAAATCATTCATCATGCGTTGCTTCAATACAATAAAACGGACATACGCAGAGCCTCAGTATTAAATGAGCTGGGCGGATATTATCGGCACCTCTTCCGGATTGAAGAATCGGAGAAGGCTTTTTTGGAAGCAAATGAGATTTTCAAGCTGTTAAAGGTTGAAAACAGCCCGGATTATGCTACCAGTATCAATAATCTGGCCGGACTTTATCGAATATCCGGGGAATACGAAAAGGCTGAAAAATTGTTTTTACAGGCAATCCAAATATACAAAAACACCGTCACCGAGGAACATTATTTATACCCCACCGCTTTAAGCAATTTCGCCCTTCTTTATCAGGATATGAAGCGTTATGAGGAGGCGGCCGAACTTTTAACCCATGCCTGCGATTATTTCAAGAAAAAGCCGGACCTGAAGTCGCAGGCGGCATATGCGACAACCGCAGCCAATCTGGCAACTGTTTATATTAAAATGAAGCGGTTTAATGAAGCGGAAGCACTGTTGCTGGATTCATTAAATGCATATGAAAAGACCTTGGGCGGGGATGCAGAAAAATACGGAGATGCATTAAATAACCTTGGTTCTGTGTATTATGAAACCGGGAGATATCTGGAAGCAAAAGAAATGTACGGGAAAGCCCTGAAAATTTGCCGAAACCGGTTAGGCTTTGATAATCCCAAGACCGTTGCCTTTGAAAATAACTTAAAAATGACAGAAAAGAAAATAGCCCCTGATAATTAGTGCTGCGATATTCAGTAAAAGCGGCTTTAATATGATTCAACTGTTTTTGGCGCAGAACCTGAATTTAATAATTACCCACAAAATTGAGAGGATAGATGCAAATGAACGATGATCTAATCGAAAAAATAATTGCAGCAGAATGGAAACAATTTCAAAAGGTCAATAATGAAGGCGGCAGAGCCTGGTGTCAGGATAACTGGCAGCAGTTTTATATTATGCGGAAAAGTCAGTTTATGTGCTGGCCGCAAGAGATCCTGGAGAGTTATTATGATGATTTGTTAACAGCTGAAAAAAACAACCGGAATCTGCCTTTTGAAAAGTATGCCTGGATGATGGAAAGCACTGCTCCGGAGCAGTTTGAAGGGCTGCGGCATGTATTGCCCGCGATTTCAGAAGTGCGGAGACAGCGAGTAGATCGGGCAGCAGCCATACAGGCAAAATGGGGCGAAGAATTTGCCCGTGAAAATCCTCAAATGGCCAGCTATGGACGGGTGATATATACAAGTGATGATACTCCATGGGCTACATCGATTGAAACCTATTCCAGAGGAGAACTGCTGAGTTATTCCGAAAAAACAGAGCAGCTGGTTTCAAATTTCATCTTTGCCAATGAGGAAAAGGGGGTTAATCTGGCTAAAATCATCAGGGAAAACATAATCAAGCTTTTTAACAATAAAAGCGGGCCTCTTTCGTAAATCCAATAATCAACTCTTGAGAGTAAAATTTACTCTTGACCTTTTCGTGAAAGGTCCTGGCATTCTATAAAATATGCAGGAAAAAACAGCTTAATGAAGCAGCTCTGCTCCTCACGGAAACCCTCTTCAAGTAAAAAATGGGTGAACATCCATATCCTCCGTGTTATGATTAAGCTAGCATATTTTTTATGAGGAGTTGGTAAAAAATGCTCAAAGGAAGAGGACTTATTGCTTTTATTGTAAGTTTCCTGATGTTGATCCTGGTTTTTGGGATCCCCGGGACCGCGGTCGCATCTGACACGGTAACCATCAAGGCAGTTCCCCTGTATCGCTGCTGGAACGGATATGTCCACTGGTACACCACCAATGCAGCGGAACGTGACAGCTGGCTGGCCTCCGGCTTTAATGATGAAGGGATCGCCTGCTACATATCGCCGGCGCCCCTGCCCTATACGGTTCCTCTGTATAAATGTATGCTCTTAAAAGATATGTACTATGCCACCAGCGCTGCTGAACGGGACGCCGTAATGGGCCAGTACGGATTCTCCTATCAGGGGATCGAAGGTTATGTGATTCCGGCCAATAATACTTCCTACGGTGATGTGAATGTAAACCGCTGGTATCGTCCTGAACCTGACAACTCCTCCGGTTGGGAGTGGCTGGCAGGGGAAGAATTTTCCACTTCACAGCGGCATCACTTTTATCAGGTCCCTGCCGGCAGCATTCCCGGCTACAACTATGAAGGTGTTGCCTTCCGGGCATGGGATTCTCCCGAAGTCCTGCAAAAAATCAAAGTCACCGAGCCCAATGGCGGAGAAGCCTTGAAAGCGGGTGATGTGAAAAATATTTCCTGGACCTCTACCGTTAATGGGGGAGAAATGAACCTCTATTACGCCATGGACGGTCCTGCTTCCAACAGCCTGATCAAAATTGCGGAAGAACTGCCCAATAACGGCAGCTATCAATGGACCGTTCCCAATAAGGCAGGTTCCAATGTGGTCATCGAAGCCCGCTGGCGATATTATGACAATGAGACCGATTCCTGGGCATATGCCAATGATACCAGCGACTCCGGCTTCAGCATTGCCGGTTCCACAACCATTATCAACCCTGGCATAATCATTCCCATCCAGCAGACACTGCCCAGGATTTCCCCTGCAGCTCCTACCGGACTGACCGTAACTCCTTATCTTTTCTCCCAGCTGGATCTGTACTGGAAGGATAACTCCATCAATGAAACCGGCTTTGTCATCGAGCGGAGAACAGCCGGCACCTTTTATACCCAAATTGCAACAGTGGGACCCAACACCACCAAATATTCCGATACTAATGCCGCCCTTGGCACTACTTATTATTACCGGGTGAAAGCTGCAGGAAGTCTCGACTCCGGTTATTCCAACGAAGCTTCCGGCGTGTTGGTCAAATATGATGTGGTGCCGGATATCAACTTTGCCAAATTGATCCCTGACGCTCCTTCCGGTTTAGCAGCTGCAGCTGTCACCAACGACCCGCAGGCAGTCAAACTCACCTGGCAGGCCAGTAAATCTGATATCGGAGGCTATATCATTGAAAGAAAATCAGGATCCGGCGACTGGGAAATGACTTCTACCGTGGGCGCTGATCAAACCAGCGTTACCGAAAGCGGGCTGGCGCTTAACCAGTCCTATAGTTACAGGGTAAGAGCCTATAGTCTATTCCTGAATTCCGACCCATCCAATACCGTAGTTTTTAACACGGCAGCCAGCTCCGGCGGAAGTCCCGGCGGGACCCCAGGCGGCAGCCCCGGAACTGCCGGACAGGTGGATATGGATTTCTTTATCGGCCAAGCTTCCTATAATATCAATGGCGGCGCAACAGCCATGGATGTAAGCCCGGTCATCAAGGAAAGCCGTACTTTCCTCCCCATCCGCTTTATTACTGAACCTATCGGAGCTGAGATCCAGTGGATCGATGCGGAAAAGAAAGTCATTATCAACCAGGATTCCACCATTATCGAACTATGGATCGGCAAAAACAATGCTGAAATCAATGGTAAGACTGTCCCCATCGATCCTGACAATGCTTCCGTCATGCCTATGATCATCAACGGCAGAACCATGATGCCCCTGCGCTTTATCGCGGAGAACCTGGGCTGCGAAGTAAAATGGATCCCGGAAAACAACCAGATCAAAATACATTATCAAGGCAATAAGCTGGATCCCCAGCCGGAACCGCCCATGGATCAGATGGACCCGCAGCCGGAACCACCTATGGATCAGCTTGCCCCACAGCTCAAGCCGTCCATAGATTTATCACCGGGCCTCACATTTAAACCCTTGTAATCAGATCATATAAAGAACGGACAAAGCGGCACCAATGATAACTATCCGGTGCCGCTTCTTACTTTATCCGGATCAGAACCTGTCGATTTGCATATGCCGGCGGGGAGATTTACAATAATTTTGCATGGACGCGTCAAAGCGTATGGAGTAACCTTATAATATCGATATTTTTACTGAACAGGCAGTGAGATACAGCCGTTGATGCCATCGGATAACATATTTAGTTTAAAAATAGATTAAGGGAGTGCAGACAGTGGGTGGATTTTTTGGGGTAGTTTCCAGGGAAGATTGCGTAAATGATGTGTATTTCGGCACCGATTACCATTCGCATCTGGGAACCAGTATGGGCGGAATGGCCATTTGGAGCGGCAGCGTCTTCAATCGGGCGATCCATAGTATCGACAATACGCAGTTCAGGGCCAAATTTGAATCGGACCTGCCTAAATTGACCGGAAAGCTGGGGATCGGGTGCATCAGCGATACAGAACCGCAGCCGCTGACGGTCCGTTCACGCCTGGGCCAATATGCCATCAGCACCGTTGGCAAAATCAATAATCTGGATGAAATAGTGGACAAACTATTCGCCAATCATCATACCCATTTCCTTGAAACCAATCGGGGGGAGATCTACCCGACGGAGCTGGTATCGGTAATCATCGACCAGGAAAACTCTTTCAAGGACGGTCTGTTAAAAGCCCAGGAGCTCATCGACGGTTCCTGTTCAATCCTGATTCTGACGCCCCGGGGGATCTTCGCGTCCCGTGATAAAATGGGCAGAACACCTGTAATGGTAGGCAAAAAAGAAGGTTCGTATTGTGTCTCCTTTGAATCCTGCACTTTTGCCAATCTCGGATACAGTTTTGAATATGAACTGGGTCCCGGGGAAATTATCTTTATGACCGCCGACGGGTATGAAACGGTTTCACCGCCCCGGGAAAAAATGAAGATCTGTGCTTTCCTGTGGGTCTATTATGGTTATCCCTCTTCCACCTACGAAGGCATGAACGTAGAAGTTATGCGCTACCGGAATGGCGTGGCGATGGCTAAAAAAGACGATGTGGAAATCGATTTGGTGGCGGGGATCCCCGATTCAGGCATCGGTCATGCGATCGGCTATTCCAATGAATCCAAAGTGCCTTATGGACGGCCTTTTATTAAATATACCCCTACCTGGGCCAGGAGCTTTATGCCACAGGATCAGACCATCCGCAACCTGGTGGCCAGAATGAAACTGATGCCGATCCCGGAACTGGTTTCCGGTAAGCGGCTGTTGTTCTGTGACGATTCCATCGTCCGCGGTACACAATTACGGGAAACAGCTGACCTGTTATATAACTGCAATGCCCGGGAAGTGCATATCCGTTCCGCCTGCCCGCCGCTGGTGTTTGGCTGCAAATATCTCAATTTCTCCGCTTCCCGTTCGGAAATGGATCTGGTAGCCAGACAGGCCATCATCAAACTGGAAGGCAGGGAACCGGAGTCATTTGATGAATATTGCGACCCCTCCCATGATAAATATCATTGCATGGTAAACTGCATCAAAGAAATACTCAGTTTCTCGACCCTGAAATATCAGAACCTGCCCGATATGCTGGACTCCATCGGCATAGACCATGAGAAGATATGTACCTATTGCTGGAACGGCAAAGGCTGATTAGTGAGGGGTTAGGGGCTAGGGACTTGGGACTAGGACTGCTCAATGCGGCGTAGGGGGCGACGACTCTGTCGCCCCGCAAATTCTGCTTTCAACTTTCTGCTTTCTACTTTCCAACTGTTCTACTGACTAATTTTCCCCTAACCAACTATCCAACTACCAACTGATTAGAGCAGTTCAACACATCCCTGATCTTATGCTGAACCATATTCTTGATGGCTTCCCGGGCCGGTTTCAGATATTGGCGGGGGTCAAAATCGCCCGGGTTAAGGGCTAAGTATTCCCGGACAGAAGCGGTCATGGCCAGCCGCAGGTCGGTATCGATATTTATTTTGCAAACCCCCATGGTCCCGGCCTTACGCAGCATCTCCTCCGGCACCCCCTGGGCACCCTTTATCTCTCCTCCGTACTGGTTACATTTAGCCACAAATTCCGGCAAGACAGAGGAAGCTCCATGTAAAACCAGCGGAAAGCCGGGCAGCAAAGCAGCGATTTCAGCCAGGCGGTCGAAATCGAGCCGCGCATCACCCTTAAACTTATAGGCACCATGGCTGGTTCCGATGGCAACCGCCAGGGAATCACAGCCGGTCTTGTAAACGAATTCGGCAGCCTGTTCAGGATCGGTATAGCTGCTATCGGCAGCATTTACTCTGACATCATCCTCCACGCCTGCCAGCCTGCCCAATTCAGCCTCCACCACTACCCCTCGATCATGGGCGTAGTCCACTACTTTTTTGGTCAGGGCTATATTCTCTGCAAAAGAAAACTTGGAACCGTCGATCATTACCGAGGTAAATCCCCCATCGATGCAGGATTTACAGATCTCAAAATCTTCACCGTGATCCAGATGCAGGCAGATGGGAAGACCTGTATCTTCCACCGCCGCTTCTACCAGCTTGACCAGGTAAATATGTTTGGCATATTTTCTGGCTCCGGCAGAAACCTGCAGGATCAAAGGGGCTTTTTCTTCTTTGGCAGCCTCAGTGATCCCCTGGATGATTTCCATATTGTTGACATTAAATGCCCCCACGGCACATTTACCGTAAACTTTTTCGAACATTTCCTTCGTGGTTACCAGCGGCACATTGATCCCTCCCATATAGTAATTGCTTATCCTTTGCATAGTATTGCCTATGAATCGTGGTTTTCTGCACACAAAAATCAAAGTTTCCCTTCAATTGACCCGGAGCAATACTAAAAAACATCACATAATAATCCAATTATACCATTACCTTCAGTACAAGGATGAGGCAATTTAGTCTTTAATGGAAAAAACCGCCATATTTTTTTAAGCTAGAGGCACCAGTAGGCGAAAATCGAGAACCCGGCCAGGCTGAGCAGGTTATAGCGAATTAAACAAAATAATAAGAAAAGAAAAAATTATTTGCCATTTTTTTCTTGTTAATCTAATATATAGTTAGTTAGTATAATTAATTCAAGGAGAGGAATGTTGTGACCAATTTTTCTTGGGGGATTGTGCGCAAATCTCTGTTATCAGCGCTCTTGTCTTTGGCTGCTGTCCTGATGATAGCTGCCGTCATGCCTGCTTTGTCCTGCGATGTTGCGGTAGTATCAGGGAAATACACCACCGACGGCAGACCGGTGTTGTGGAAGAATTTTGACTGTTCAGCTGCCTGGGCGCAGCAGGTCATCTATTTCCCGGCTAAAAATCCAAAGGCCGGAGATTATTTTATGTTGTATCATCACGATGATTTAATGGAGCTGATTAATAATTCACCTGTCATGCCGCAGTCAGGAGCCAATGAGGCTGGTTTTGCGGTTTCGGTCGCCGCAGTCTATGAAGATCTGGCGCCGCTGCACGAGTCCGGAAACCTGAATACTGATCTGGTACAGGATGCTGTGGAACAATGCGCCACTCTGGAGGATTTTGAAAGCCTGCTTAAGACCTGGCCGAGTACTCACCGTAACCATGCCATCAGCGCTAATTTTGTAGTGGTGGATGCCCATGGCGGCGCGGCGCTGTACGAATGTTATACCGGCACATACTCTTTCGGCCTGATGTATATCCAGTACCGAAAATATGATGCCAATACCGGCAAGGTAACCGATGATAAAGGAAAGACCATTATGGAAGCTCCGGCAAATCACCCGGGATTCATCAATCGCACCAATCTCAATCATTATGTCTGGTATAATTCGGGAGTAGACCGCTATTTACGGGCCCAGGATCTGCTGACGGATCTGGCTGCCGGAAACAGATTGAATGCCCAGAGTCTTATGCAGGTGGTCAGTAAAGATGTGGTCGGCAGGCAGGCCTACGGCAACTCCGCCAGCAATTACAGCACCACTTATTGTATCAGCCGCAACCAGACCCGATCCGGAACGGTTTTCCAGGGGGTGGCAGCGGGCGATGACCCGTTGAAATCGGTTTATTGGACTGCTCTGGGGGAACCTTCCATAGCGGTATATGTTCCTCATATGATCGGTGCCCGGTCGGTATCCGAGTATGCCTACATGGATAAAATCGGCAGCGACGGCACGATGCAAGACCTATCGGATAATTCCCTGCTTACAATAGCCGAAGATAAACTGGAGATATCAGCCGGGATCCATACCAGTAACCGAGGGTCAGTGTTAACCGGTGTTTATAATAAATATATCGACAAAACAGCACTGGCAAATGTCCAGCAATGGACCATCCCCCTTGAAAATACGGTGATCGATAAGACCGATGAATTCATCAGTCAGCTGGACAGCGACCCGGCGCTGCTCACCCAGCAAAACCTACAGGCATTTACCAGCTATTGCGGTAAATATATATATGAAAACTATATAGCCTCCTCCGCCGAAGCGGTCCCCTGGACTTTCAGCCTAATTGCAGAGCCTCCTGTTGAACCGGGGGAGGATCCTGGCACAGAGCCGGACGAGGAACCTCCTGATGAACCGGGGGATGATCCTGGCACGGAGCCCGGTGAGGAATCTCCTGATGAACCGGGAGAGGATCCTGGTACAGAGCCCGGTGAGGAATCTCCTGATGAACCGGGGGATGATCCTGGTACAGAGCCCGGTGAGGAACCTCCTGCTGACCCGGGAGAGGATCCTGGCACGGAGCCCGGTGAGGAATCTCCTGCTGACCCGGGAGAGGATCCTGGCACAGAGCCCGGTGAGGAACCAATTACTGATCCTTCAGAGGATACCCCCCCTGAGGAACCTGCCGGTCCGGCTTATGATAAATCCGTCTTAAAATCTTTGATCCTGACAGCCACCATCAATATAGAAACGGCCACGGTAAGCACTGACGGAAGGAACGTTACTCCGGCGGAACAGTGGGTGACGCGGGAAGAGCGGGCAGCTTATAAGACGGCAATCAACACGGCCACAGCAGTGGCCCAAAACTCGAAAGCCACCCAGGCGGAAGTTGACCAGGCCGTAAAGAACCTGCGGGCAGCCGACCAGGCGTTTTTCAATGCCAAAAAACCCGGCACCAAATCCGGTGTAACTTTAAGCGGACGTGTATCGTATAAAGAAAGATTATTTAAACCCCGTTACCCGGTGGAAGGCGCCAAAATCTATATCCGCAGCAAAGGCAACCTATATGCTGCTTACAGCGATGCCAATGGGAACTTCGAATTGATCACTGATTTGCCGGCCGGTTTTTATACGATCTACTGCACCCATCCGCAATATGGTCAAACATTCAAATTTCAATTTATCGGTCTGTTTGATTACTATGAATTCCTCTACACCATTTGATCCTAGCCGTAATAAGCTTGGATGACCGAATTAAAAATTGAATGCTGACGGAGTCTGCTGAGAAACGAACAGCGAAGTTATAATGCTTTCGCTGTTTTTTTTATTTCCGGAACCTTCATCATGTAAGAGAACTTGACATAAATCATATGTACTTTATAATTTAAAGTACTTTATATCAGGAGTTGATCGTATGGATGAACTGACTTTAAACGAAGCGGTGGAGAATATTTCTCTCATAAAGGGAGTCATTGATCGCACCAGTAAATCATTTGTTGCTTTTAGCAAAATATTTATTCTTTGGGGCTTGCTTTTTATTTTGAACAGCATCATAACCCTATACGCCCAAATGAATCAGGCACAGTTTTTGGATTACTTCTCCAGGTATCCCACCTTTGGCTATTTGTTCCCGGTGGGCTTCATCGCTTTATTGGCTGCACTGATATACTGGAAAATATCCCGGAAGTTCCCGCTGGTAGGTTTGGAAAAACACCTGATGAAGGTCTGGATGCTTATTTTGTTAATGAACGTGATCCCGAATAAAATCATGATAAGCTCTGCGTCTGCGGGAATAGATATGAAAAGCATAGTTGTTCAGACCAACAATTTTTCCACCATGCTCTTTAGCTTGGCAGTGGGCTTAATTATTACCGCATTATTTACCGATTTTAAACCTTTGCAAATACTGGGGATCATCTACATATTGATCAGCATAATCTATGCTTATTCCAATTTCATGCCGCCCTTTGGTCATATCGTAAATATTATTTTTCAATTGGTCTTGCCTTTTACTTTCCTGTTCACAGGCTTTTTTTTAAAGTCCCAACAGGCTGGGGGGAATCAGCTTGGATATTAATTCCATCCCCGACATTTTTCAATCTAAATTACGAATCGCCATCGTATCTTGTTTGATGAGCGGGGAAAAATCTTTCAAGGAAGTGAAGGCCATAACGGGCGCTACTGATGGGAATCTGAGTGTACAGATATCAAAAATGGAGGAAAGCGGTTATGTTAAGATACACAAGGATTTCTTCAACAATAAACCCCGAACCCGCTATAGCCTGACGAAAAAAGGAGAAAGGGAATTCATTGATTATGTAAACACACTGGATAAGCTAATCCAGCAATTCAATAACCGCCTGATATCGCCAAGTAATAAATCTGATGATTCCAAATAAGAAAAGGATAGCGGAAGGCTGCAATACTTTCGCTATTCGTTTTTTACATTACACTGGACATTCATCACTTTAAAAAAACCTATGACTAAATCATCCCGGTATAACAGATATCAAATAAATTGCAGGCTTATGGCAATGAGCAGCTGACCCAGGTAGTAAAGTGAAAGGTTGGCGGCCCGCATTGAAAATTTCTGAGTACCGCCGAAGGTATTGAAGATCATAATTACGTCGCTGGCTGTAAAGAACACTGCACCTATCACATACAGCAAAGCACTGGTCGAACCGGGTTGAGAAATGAAATTACCAATTGCCACGGCAGTCATAAGGACGATCGCGCCTATATATACGTAACCGAACATTTTGAAAGCCTTTTGTACTTCACCAATCTTACTAAAGATCCACCTCAGCAGCAGGACCGCCGCAATCACGCCGCAGATCAGGCTCACAAGCAAATTGTTTGATAACATGATCAGCGCGGCCAGATACATGATGTGTCCGCTTAAAAACGCAGCGATGCCAAGCAGGAATATCTTCTGTCCGCTTTTTTCAAACACAAAGCGTAGATTGAGGAGCACATCGCCGATTCCGCCAAGTAAAAGACCGATAACCACCAACCTTGCAAAGCTGTGGTTGCTTGCAAGCTGCATGCTTAATACTCCGATGATAATGAATATCAATGCAGCGCTGCCCTTGAGTATAACGGCTGGTAAGTATTTTTTCTTGTTCTCCACTAAGATAAAAACAATCTGTATGGCAAATCCGATTATACAAAGAAGCAGATAACGCATGTTTGGCCCCCCTTATAGATTTAAGTTTATTTATAATTCCCCACCATGAAAAAAGTGCCGTATCATTCCTCTTGATTTCTGCTAACTAATTGCTGATACCTTTCCATTAAAAGTGAAACAATCTCTGTTTCACTCTTCATGCCTTTCATACCATAGGCTGCCATTACTGCTCTATCTAAGTTGTTATGTGCTTTAACTAATTCAGGCGGCATTGTAAGCGGATCATATAATTCTGCCAGTGAACTATCGGGAAATAATGCTCTGGTTTCAAGAACAGCTTGGGCTGCCTTTTCAATATCTTCCTTCTGCTTATCAGTTGGCTCCGGCCAAGGGAAGTTGTTATAAACAATTCCCGCAGAATAGTTATAATCACTTTTTAATCGACCTGCCACTGTTCTAATCCATGCCATATGGACAGATGATGTAATAATGCCAAAGTGATATAACTTTGCATCGGGAATGACAAATAGCTTGTTGCCAGCAATAACATCTTTATTCAAATACCCAATTGGTATGTATTTCCTTCTTTCCGATGATACCGCAGGGAAAGCGATATAGTTTTTATCAGGCTGACGTATTTCGCCAAAAAGTGTTGGTGTATTTGAAAGCTCTCTGGTAGCAGCTCGTTTACTTTTTGCTCTCGCAAGCCTGGTTTTGTCAACCCTTGCCATAACCAAAGGCATATCCTTTAATTCTTTGGGGGTAATCCCTTCAAGCCAAAGACAATACCTCTCAGTATTATGTAAAAAATCATGTCCCATCATAAATGGTCTTATCCATTTTTCAGATGCGGGGTCTTTATCTACAAGTTCTTGCTTTTCAGATGAATTTAATATTAAAAATCCCCCGTCATTAGGCATGCTTCCAAAAATGATTTCCGGACAATTCCCAATGGGCATTCCCCTTCTCGTAACAGTAGCATTAGAACCTTCTACTAAATAAGGGCTGATATTAGAAACGTCAAATGCCATTTTATCTACATAAAGTTTCTTTTTTAATCCTTTTGGGCCATTTGAAAAACCAATTATTACGCAATGTACAGCAGCATTGCCCCTTGCCTCATTACTCCATTTAAAAGTCCTATATGCAAAATCGATTTCAATATCGTATTTGTCAAACAAGAAACCCCATAGTATCCCTGGCTGTTCTCCTTGTGAAATAGAATTAGTTGAAACAAAAGCCACCTTATTCTTTGTATTTTGAATATAAGCCGCAGCTTTACTGAACCATGCAGTAACATAATCTAAGTTACCAGCACCCTTTATGTCATTAAAAACTGTTAAAAGCTCTTTCTTTTGCGTTTGATCCATAATACGGGCGCCCCCAAACGGTGGATTGCCAAGTATATAGTTTAGTTCAGTCTTTGGAACAACGCTTTCCCAATCAATGGTTAATGCATTGTCATTTATAATAGTAGCTGACTGTTGCAGAGGCAAACGTGCATAATATAAGCCGAAGTGCTCTGCAACAAGTGTATTCATCTGATGGTCAATGAGCCACATACCCGTTTGAGCAATTTGGCATGGAAATTCTTCAATTTCTATCCCATAAAATTGATTAACATTTACTAAGCAATAAGGAGAGATATCCATTATTAACTGCCTGCTGTTATCTATAACCATCTTTAATATTTCAAGTTCCAGGCGGCGCAGCTCTCGATAAGTAATAATTAAAAAATTTCCACAGCCGCAAGCAGGGTCTAAGAACTTGAGTTTACTTAACTTCTCATGGAATTTTTGAAGTTGTTTGCTGTTACCTTTGTAAAACTCAAATTCCTTCCATAACTCATCCAGAAATAACGGTTTGATCACCTTTAATATGTTTTCTTCGCTGGTGTAATGCGCTCCTAATTCTCTGCGCTCTTTTGGATTCATAACCCCCTGGAACATAGCTCCAAATATAGCGGGAGAAATATACCCCCAATCAAGTGTGCAGCATTCAAGCAGCATTTTTCTCATCTTCTTGTCGTAATCTGCAAATGCTAATCTTTCGTTAAATAGCTTCCCATTAATATAAGTAAATCGTTTCAGTTCATCAGATAGCATGGTTTGCTTTGCGCGTATTTCCGGAGGAGTATCTAAAACTTCAAAGAGTCTTGCAATACGAGCAGATAAATCTGAACCATCTTCTTTAGAATCTGAGATGTAATCAAAGAATATATTTTTCTCAAAAATTCCTGTATCATCAGCGAACATACAAAATAGAAGCCTTACTAAATAAACCTCTAACTGGTGCCCTTCATAGCCATGAGCCTTTAATATATCATGTAGTTTTGCCATCGTCTCTGCTGCTTTTATGTCTACTTCTTTATCAGTCGGTCTAACTATGGCCGCTTTATAACCAGCTAAATCAGCAAACAGTTTTACATGTTTGTGAAGTTGAGAGGTTTTAAAGTTCCATATTTGACCAGTAGTGAGCCGATATAATCTAATATTATGGAAATCAGATACCATAATATATTCAGGTAGTTCCTCATCCTCAAGATGAAAAGCATAATCTTTCGCCTGAGCATAAGCTTTATCCAGGCTTTTCCCGAAGGATTTCATCTCAACTAAAATTACACCCTTCCATAATAAATCAATATAGCCATTTCTATTGCTGCTCATAGGAACTTTTTTTTCAAATGTTGCGATCCTTTTTCTATCCACACCAAAGATTTCAAAGAATTCATTTAGAAAACTTTGTGCTTCAGAGGCTTCATCTTTGGCATCTTTCCACTTCTTGGAGAACTGCAGAGCCCGGCTTTGTATTTCGATCCAGCTCAGTTGCATTTATTAATCATCCTTCGTATCAATTTCTCTGATCTTCTAAACATTCGTGAAAAAGGAACAATTTACCTGCAAAGGTTTATCAATGTGAGTATTCCGGAGAATATTAATTTTCTAAAAACCCTGGTTGGCAAGCCCTGTGAACTTCGCTGTTTCATGTAACGCCTGCAATGCTATAATAAGAGTTATTAATAGTTTTTCAAATTAAGAAACAAGGGGCAGAAGAGATATGGAAGAAATGGATAGAAGACCGGGGAGTTTAAGCGGGGTGACGGTCATTGATTTCACCTGGGTGCTGGCGGGGCCGCATTGCACCAAACTATTGGCTGACATGGGCGCTGCCGTTATAAAAATTGAACCCTACGGGGTCGGCGCCAATGAGCGGCACCTTTCCTTGCAAAAGACTCATGACGGGGTAACCCAGAGTTCTTATTCCATCAATGTGAATCGCGGCAAAAAGAGTGTCTGTATAGATTTAAAAAAACCGCAGGGCAAGGCGCTTATCCTCGACCTGATTAAACAGGCGGATATCATCGTGGAAAATTATGCCCCCGGGGTGATGGAGCGCCTGGGGCTGGACTATGCATCCGTAAAGAAAATCAAAGCAGATATCATCTATTGTTCGATTTCCTGCTTCGGCCATTGGGGGCCTTACAGTCACAAGCCCGGATATGATTTGATTGCCCAGGCTGCCAGCGGCTGGACCGCCCAGAGTGAACAGGTGCAGATCGCACCGGTATCCATCGGTGATACCGTGGCGGGTACTCATGCTGCCCTGGCTATCGTGGCGGCACTGCTGATAAAAAATACGCAAGGGGTCGGGCAGAATATCGATATCTCTATGAATGACTGCCTCTTTTCCCTGCATGAGAATACCATTCCCTGGTATACCCTGGGTCAGGCGGTAGGAGAACCGATTACCCCTCCCAAAATCGGCCGGGTCCATCAAGGCTATGCACCTTACGGCCTTTATAAGGGCAAGAACGGGGTGGTGGCCATCGCCTTATTATCCGAAAACCGCTGGGCGGAATTGATCCAGGCCATGGGAGAAAAATATGCCTGGCTCTTAACCGACCCCCGGGTCAAGGATGTCCCGTCCCGCTGCCAGAACTCCGGTTTGATCCACCAGGCGCTGGATGAATGGGTCATGGAACAGGATTCAGTTGAGGAAGTGGAGCGGCTGTTGGATGAGGTCAAAGTCCCCTGTATGCGTGCCCGGACCATCGAAGAACTGGTGGACAGCGATCCCCAGATACAGGCCCGGGAGATGATGCCATTGATCGAGCAGCCCTTTATCGGACCTGTTAAAATGTACGGCAGTCCCATCAAGATGTCGGAAACCCCTTCCTGTATCCGCGGGCACAGTCCGCTTTTGGGTGAACATAATGCCCAGGTCTTAAAAGAATATTTAGGATACACCGATACCCAGATCAAGGACCTGTATGAAACCGGGGCCCTTTATCATGAAACGGCGGTAGATCGGCTCCAAGGGTCGGTTTAAATAATCACGTGGGAAGGAGTACAGTAGTATGAATGAAACGATGAAAGCCCTGGTTTACTATGAACCAGGAAAATATGGTCTGACGGATGTTCCCGTCCCGGTGATTTTAAAACCTACGGATGTTCTTGCCAAAGTCACCCTGGCTGCCATCTGTACCAGCGACATCCATCAGGTGCGGGGAGAGGTCGAGGGCATTCCCTATCCGCGGATCCAGGGGCATGAGTTCTGCGCCGAAGTGGTAGAAGCCGGTGCGGAAGTCAAAAATCTCAAGGTTGGTGACCGGTGTATGGTGCTTCCGGGCACCTTTTGCGGGCAGTGCGATATGTGCCGGGCGGGCCGTTTCCTTTTCTGCCGGGATGGCGGTATTTTCGGCGGATTCAGTCTGGAAGGATGCCACGCCGAATATATCAGGATCCCGCAGGCAGATCAAACCATGTTCCCCATCCCCGAAGGGTTGACGGAAGAAGATGTGATCATGCTTCCTGATATGCTTGCCACTGGCTGGTTCGGCATCACCAATGGCGGTTTCACTGAAGGAGGAACCATTGCGGTCATCGGCGTCGGGCCGGTGGGTCAATGCACCTGTCTGCTGGCCAAAAAGGCGTTTGGCGCCCGACAGGTCATCGCCGTCGATACCCTTCAATACCGTCTGGACATAGCCAAAGAGGCAGGGATTGCTGATGTTCTAATCAATCCCGCTCAGGATAAAGCAGTAAAGAAATTAATGGAAGCCACCAATGGTCAGGGCGTTGACCTGGTGGTTGAAACCGCCGGGATCAAAGCCACCTTCGATCTTGCCGTAAGGGCGGCCAGGTACAATGGAACCATATCAACCGTGGCTGTTCCAGCCGCTCCCTTTGAAGTGAATATGCCGGATATCGTTTTCAGGAATCTTACTATTAACGCCGGCATTCAAAACGGATCCGGCATCCGAAAAATGATGAAACTGATCATGACCGGAAAGATCGACACCAGATTCATGCTCACCCACCGGGCGCCTTTAAATGATATCGAAAAGGGCTATGATGTATTTGGCCACCAAAAGGATCATTGCCTGAAGTGGCTCATAACTCCGTACGAAAGGTAACTCTTGAACTCCTTAAATCATTTGATATATACCAGAGCGAGCAATAAGGGTCAGTTCTTCATTCCTTTGCCCAGGTCCCTCAGATTAAGGCCTTCAGTGTCGATCAGGGCCTCGGGCTGCTCTTTTTGGGCTGCAGTGGTAGCCGGTACGCTCCCATCCAGCTGGCCGGCAATACTTTCCGCCCGCAGTTCTCCCAGTTTGATCAATGCCGGTACGGCTTTTTCGTATTCGTCATAAGTACAGAAGGCACTGGTATCATTCTTTACATATTCAGCGATCAGGCTGTTAATCTGGCTTACCTTTGCTTCCCATTTACCATTGGCAAAATATCCGTCCACGATCTCCTGCAGATATTGATGATATTTGGCCTTGTATTCTTCATTGGCCAGAAGTCTGGCAAAAAGCGGCCGGTCTTCCAATGTAACCCCGCTGACCGGTGTATCGATGGGGAAGTTCACCACAGTAGAAGCGCTGCCCGACTGAAAACCGCCAAAGGAATAATTGTAATCCCAGGGCAGAATGGTTATTTGTCCGCCTTTTTCATAGATGTAATAATTCTGCGCCATAATGGAAGAATAGCTGTCCAGGTTGACCACCACCGTATGGGCTGCCATATAGCGCAGGATCTGGTCAACATCGAAGAACTTTTCCAGCTCTGCACCGGTGCTCAGGTTCTTCAGGGCCGTGATCACCCGCTTGTGATCTGCCGCATTCGTTTTTCCCACCGCATTTTCGAAAATGGCCGGATAGCTATCAGGGTCGTCATCGGTATATTTCAAATCTCCTCCTGAATTCCTGCCGCCTCCCATCTTACCCGGGAACTGTCCTTCAGGCCTTTGCCGCCATGACCGTTCATTCTGCATATCCGGAATCTGCCCGTCTTTCTGCATAGCAGGCGGCATCTGCCATTCTTCCGGCAGGTGCATGTTCTCCGGCATATCTGTTATCTGCCCCTCCGGGTTTGCCACACCTGGACCACCTCCGGGCATAATAGGCCTTTCCCCGCCAGGAGGCATTCCTGGCCCTCCCTCCGGAAACCCAGGTCTTTCTCCTTTCGTCATGTCCGACCTTGGCATACTGGCAGGCATCCCTTCCTCATCTCTGTCACCCATATCCATGGATTTCACATTGTACAGCCTGCCGCCGGTATGTCCGTAAACTCTGCTCAGATAACTGTCATCATAGGCTTCCACTGCCAGATAAAAGCCCCATTTCTCACCATTGACACTGATGTCGGCAAATGCATAAAGGGGGGTGTTGACCCCTATGTAGTGCATAATATCGTAGGAAAGGTATTCTTTCATATAGCTGTTGTCACCCAGCATATTGTTCAGCACGAAACAATCCAGACCAAAGCAGGTCTGTCCGTCGATATATTCATCAAACTTGAGACGGAAGCTGAAACGGTCCGTGGTGTCAGACATGGCTACCTGGCTGAGGCTGGAATTGCCCTTGGGACGGATCCCCACACTTTGAAACCGGGTACCGTTGACGACCACATCGGCCATAATGTATTCTTCCGCCCGGGCATTTTCCAACATGGCTTGCCATTCGGCAGGATCGGCCTCGATCTCGATCCTGATGACGTCACCGCCGAACAATTTGCTTTCATATTCCTGTGTGATCCCGCCGGCTGTGGTGTCCTGCCGGCCATAATACACCAGCAGCAGGCCTGCCGCCAGGGCTATGATTACGGCGGCGGCAATAATCAGATTAATATATTTACTTTTAATCACAACTTACCTCCTGCCATGCAAGTTACATATATTCGCCGTTGTAGCTGACCAGAACCGCATTTTCCACTCCATTTAACGCCAGCAGTTCACTCACCATCCCTGCTTCCCGGTCTCTTAAGCGAACTTCCACGGTCAATTCTGTCCCGTTCCTGTTGACAGTCTTGGCTTTGACCAGATACTTTTTGGTTTTGGCTTTGATCATTGAGATAATGTCTGCTTCAGCCTTCGGGTCTCCATAGTTCACCACAATCAGATAAGGTATATCGCTGCTCCTGCGGTTAACAAAGATAAACAGCACCAGGCCGATGAAGAGCGTACCGAAGATGGCCAGGGGCAATAGGCCGGCCCCCACCACGATGCCGGCGGAAATCGCCCAGAATATGTAGGCGATATCCAGGACCTCCTTTACCGGTGTACGGAAGCGGACAATGGAAAGGGCGCCTACCATACCTAATGACAGGATCACATTCGAGGAAATAGCCAGGATGATCAGCGTAGTGATCAGGGTCATGGCAATAAGAGTCACCCCAAAAGAGGCTGAATACATCACCCCGGAAAAGGTCTTTCTGTAAACCAGGAAAATAAACAGCCCCAGGCACAGGGCGATGAGCATGGCCAATGCCATATCAGTATATGATAACGAGGCAGCTTTCTCCAGAAAACCGGTTTTGAAAATGTCCTGAAAAGTCATTTGAAATATCCTCCTTAAATTATAAAGTTCTGCCCATTGCGTATTTCGAAACCGCCACAGCGTGACGGCTCTTTAACTGGATCACATTGCGGATCACCTGCGGCAGATAATCATGATATTTTACTTCCAGGATCATGCTGTTGGTTACCCTGGGACAGAAGAGCCCGGGGCTGAAAAATTCTCCAATACTGTTGCTGGCACGGATATCCGAATCGATGGTGATCCGTACATTGCCGGCGGGATACAAATAGGCCTGGCGCTGGTAGTCCACGATTACCCGGGGCCGCAGCTGTTCATAGTACATTTTGGCGTAAAGTTCGTTATACAGCTTTTTATCGCTTTGCAAAAGAAATGACCGCTGGCCTTTGAGCAGCATCTCGCATTCTTCCCGGGTTATGATCTCCGCCTCTTTTAAATTGAGCCCCCGGCGCTTGCTCTTTTTTTCCAGCTTGATATAGGAAGGGTCATCATTATAATAGCGGAGACGGAATTTTTCCCGCACGGAAAAGCCTTCGATCTTTTCCCGCAGTGCTTTGTCATAAAAATTATCAAAATAGAGGCTGCGCACTTGATAACTTCCTGCTTCACCTGTATATTGGTCGCGGGTCATCAGATGCTGCAGCCGGGATTCCAGCTGAAGATAATCAAAGTAATTGATAAAATGCTTCAGCTCATGGCGATACTTTGGTTCCTGCAATATCCTCCATCCTTCCTTTTTACTGATCTCAATGCTGTTATCAGCACTCAGGTCTGGATTCGATTTCTAAAGATAATATAAAAAGTTTTTGTGAAGAAATCATGTTCAATGGATGAAAAACTGGTGAACTCGTGAATGCACCTTATATACCGTGCTGAAGCGTACGCTCTAATAAAATTAAGAAAAAATTAATATTTTATTAAAGGAACGCAACAGCTGTCAGGAGAATTAAAAAGGCATGCTTTATCAATGTAAAAATGTCCTGATTCTTTACTGCAGTAGGAGCTGTTGGTTTTGGGAATCATCATCAAATTCATCTTTAAAAACATCTGGGAGAAAAAGCTCCGAACCCTTTTAGTGCTTTTTTCCATCTGTCTTTCCACTGCGCTCCTCTTTTCCTCTCTGGGCATATCCGACAATATTGCAGAAGTATACTTAAAGCAGATCCGCAGCCAGATCGGCGAATCAGAGCTTGTCATATATGCCGGCCAGGATGCTCCCTCCAGATATTTCAGTCCTGCCCGGGCGGAAATATTTACCAATGATCTGGAATATACAGTGGGCATCATCAGTGAAACCGGATCATACAAAATTTCACCCCGGGATCAGGTAATGGTTTCACTGGAAGGTCTTAAACTGGAAGACCTGCAGAAGATGAATCCTCTCGTTTTGCAGGAACAGTACGGCCTGCATCCCTTCAAAGGCAATAAGATCATCATCAGCCGCCTGACCGCTGATAAGTATGAATTGAACGCCGGTGACAAGCTGGATGTGAAAATAAAAGACAACCTCCATCGTTTTACCATTGCGGCCATTGCAGCACCGGAGGGGCTCCTGATGCCTGGGACCGACGGTTTCAGTGCGGTGGTGCCATTGGAGACCCTGTCCTCCATCATCAGCGAAAGAGGCAAAGTTTCACAGTTATATATCAAAACCAAAAATCCCCTGATGATCGAACAGGTAAAAGCCGATCTCCAGAAGCAATACCCCCGCTATGAAATAACCCAAACCATCACCGATAAAGAGTTAAAGGAATACACCCAGGTGATCCGCGTCCCCTTTTTGCTGATGCTGATGCTGGTGGTACTGATCAGTATTTTTGTCATTTACACCGCTTTTAAGGTCATTGCCTTTGAGCGGATGCCGGTGATGGGAACCTTCCGAAGTATCGGCGCCACCAAAAAGAGGATCAACCTTCTGCTGCTCAGTGAAAGTATCAGCTATGGGGTGATCGGCGGTGCATTAGGATGTCTGCTGGGCATCGGCCTGCTTTACGGGATGACTTATTCCATGGCCATGAACCCCTGGGACCCCGCTCCGCCGGAAGTTGAGATCTCGTTTTCTTATTTGTACATGGGGATTTCCTTTGTCTCGGCAGTGGTGCTCTCTGTGGGCAGTTCACTGATCCCCATCATCAGGATAAACAAAGTACCCTTACGGGATATCATCCTCAATACCTATGCCCGGCAGGACGATATCAAAACCGGACGTACCAGGATCGCCCTGGTAATTCTGGTACTTTCCCTGGTGGTCCCCCGCCTGGTGCCGGAAAAGGCGGCAGGTGTGCTGGGCTCCCTGTCCATTATTACAGCAACAGTAGCAGTGGTGTGGCTGATCCCCCATATCATGGATTTCTTCATCCTGTTTTATCAGCGGTTTATTCCCCGTATTTTCGGCAATGAAGGGATCCTGGCCCTGAAAAACATCTACCGCAGCAAGGATATGCTAAACAACATCACCCTTTTGACCATCGGGCTGGCCAGCCTGCTTTTGATCAACACCATCAGCTTCAGTGTGACCCGGGAAGTGGCTTATGCCTATAGTGATTTTAAAACGGACATCATGGCCTACATGTCCGATGCCGACCGCAAAGCCGAAGCCAGCCTGAAATCCGTAAAGGGAGTGGAGTCGGTCTTGGGCTTCTATGAAAGAGGAGAGGTGGAAATCGCCGGTACAACAGATAAAATAGGCATCATTTATGGCATGGACGGCAGTCGGATGTCTGCTTTTATGAACTTCCGCCTGCAGGGGGATGAAGCTGAGATGCTGCAGAAGTTTGCCGCAGGCCGCACCATCATCCCCAGCACTTTCATGAAAAGAAAAATGGACCTGAAAGAAGGGGACTTTTTGACCTTGAAAACAGCCCGGGGAGATAAAAAATATCAGATCATCGGGTTTTCCAATACCATTTTAAATAACGGCAACACAGCCCTGATCCATGAAAAATATGTGAAAAGCGACTGGGAAATGAAATACTATTCTGAGTTCTGGATCAATACCTCAGGTGATCCGGCAGCGGTGAGCAAGTCCTTGCAGGACAAGATGCTCCACCGCAACATATACAGCATTACCATGGACGAAATGGCGGAGAACAATGAAAAGTCCAACAACCAGCTGTTGTATCTCCTGCAGGGTTTTTCCCTGGTCACCATGGTGATCGGTATATTCGGCGTGTTCAACAATATCGTGGTCAGCCTTTTGACCCGCAAAAGATATCTGGCGGTTTTCCGCTCCATCGGCATGAGTCAGCGGCAGATGGTCAAAGTGCTGCTGACAGAAGCCCTGTCTGCAGGCTTGATCGCCGGATTTACCGGTATCGTCATCGGACTGATCTATCTGGTGCAAACCGGGCAGTTGTTGTTTTTGCTCAATCTGCCTATTCGAATGCATTACCCGCCCCAGTATTTTATCGCCGCTGTCATAGCCGGTGCGTTGATCTCTGTCCTGGCGACCCTGCTCCCGTCCCGGCAGACTGCCAGGCTGGATATCGTAAGAGAACTGAAATATGAATAAGGGAGGTCCAAAATTGGAACCGATCATTGAAGCCGTAGATGTGTGTAAAAATTTTCAGCTGGGCGATGTGGAAGTGGAAGTATTAAAAAACATTCACCTGTCCATTGAAAATGGCGAATTTGTCAGTTTGATGGGGCCTTCCGGTTCGGGAAAAAGCACCCTTTTGTACCTTCTGGGGGGCCTGGACAAACCCAGTTCGGGAACGGTAAAGGTGAAAAACCGGCAGCTGTCGGACATGGATGATAAAGATGCCAGCAGCTTCCGCCGCCGGGAGATGGGCTTTATCTTCCAGTTTTACAACCTGGTCCCCAATCTGAATATACAGGACAATATCATGCTGCCGGTCCTTTTGGACGGCAAGAGCATCGGCAGATACCGCGGCAGGATGGATGAGATCCTGGAGACGGTAGGCCTGCTGCACAGGAAGAAGCATACGCCCCGGGAGCTTTCCGGAGGGGAACAGCAGCGGGTGGCCATCGCCCGAGCTTTGATGAATGACCCGGATATCATCCTGGCTGACGAACCGGTGGGCAATCTGGACAGTAAAACCGGGACTGAAGTGATGGAACTCTTTAAAAAGATCAATACCCAGCAGGGAAAAACCATTTTGCAGGTCACCCATTCGATGGAAATGGCGGGGTACGGCAACCGTATCATCAGACTCAGAGACGGAAAGGTGTGGGAAGAATAGTGGAAACGATATTGAAAAGAAAATGGCGGCCGGTCTTCATTTTGCTTTTGCTGCTCCTGTTTGCGGCAGCAGGCTGTAATAAAGGGGAAGAACCGGTCATGGAACCGGAAGAAGCAGAGGAAAAAGCCGGGGTTGTGGAAGCATTCGGAACGGTTGAAGTAAAAGACATCTCCGCTCTCACCATCGATTTTACGGCAGCCGTGAAGCAGCTGGATGCAGAGGAAGGGCAGCCGGTCACTGCCGGGCAGGTGCTGGCAGTCCTTGATATGAGTGATATAGAAAGCAGTATCCGTCAGTATGATTTTGAAATACAGAAACTGCAAAACGAGCTGCAGACCAAGCAGTTGTTATATGAAACCAGTAAAAAGGACCTGGAACGCCGGAAAGCACTCCTTGATGCAGGGGCTTTGACCCCAAGGGAGGTTGAGGAGTCTGAAACAGCTTTAAGCCAGGCAGCAGGGGAAATGAGAAGCCTGGAGATCTCCATTGCCAAAGCCGGAGCTGATAAAGCCAGACTGCAAAACCAGCTGAGCAACAAGGATTATCTTAATGGCAATAGCCTGATCTCGCCCTTTGAGCAGGGCCTGGTATCTGAAGTGAACTGCTATGAAGGGGATATTATCAGTACTCCCCGGAGTTTGATAAGTATCATGGACCTTCAAAGTATTTATATAGAAGCGGAAATTCCCGAAGAGTTTATCGGGGACATCAAGCCCGAGGCCAAAGTGATCATCGTCCCGGTGGCGGACAGCAGCAAAGCGTATCACGGCCGGGTGGTCAGGATCTCCAATATCGCCCAGGACCGCAACGGGGAGACCATCATCCCGGTGGAAATCACCATCGAAGATTATGATGAATTCCTGAAACCCAAGTATAATGTGGATGTTAAAATAACCACTGATTAGAAAAATCATTCACGCTCTCAAAACCCATTACTTCTTTTCAGGATCGATGGGTATAACAATCAGTTTGGAGATCTTTTCCTGGTAGCGCTGGTAACAATCATTGGGACATTGATTTTTGCAGTAATAGGTTCCCAATTGATAACAATAATAATCATCTGATTCTTTTGGCTTCTTCACTTGCTGGCCCTGGTTGTTTTTTTCCGGTTCCTGACTCATGATTGCCTCCTGTGGTTTTAGATCTCTGCTGCCTTTTATACTATATCACATAAGGCCAGTGCAAAAAATCAGCCTCGGCTCACTTCCTACCCGCAAAACCCTCCTGGCAAAGATTCAGGCAGATCTGACTCAAGGCTGGAATATTAACCGTTTCAGATCATTGATTCTTTATTGAAATCATGGTGTATAATGATTCCAAAACACCCCTTAAGAGGTCCAAATTAATGGAAATGATCAACAGCCATGAACCTGTAATCGAGTTTAAGCAGGTAATTGAACAAGATTTAGTGAATCAAGTCAAAGAACTTTTTTTGGAATATGCACAATCACTGAACATTGATCTTTGTTTTCAGGATTTTGATGCTGAGCTTGAGACCTTGCCAGGAAAGTATTCCCCACCGGATGGAATTTTAATACTGGTATTGGTGGACGGAAAAGCAGCCGGCTGCGCCGCACTTCGCAAGATCACCAAAGATATATGCGAGATGAAGCGGTTATATGTGCGCGGCAATTACCGGGAAATGGGAATTGGAAGCAGCCTGGTCGCCATGGTCATTGAAGAAGCTTTAAAACTGGGTTACCAGTATATCAGGCTCGATACGCTTCCTGAGCAGAAGAATGCCCACGCTATATACGAATCATTCGGGTTCTGTGATATCAAACCTTATATTTATAACCCGGTTGCCGGTGCCAGATATATGGAGCTGGATCTTAAAAAGCACAGTTAAGTCAAATCCGGCGGCAATAAAACTGGGTGTTATTATTGGCACAGCGAAAGCCTTCCGGGAAGCCGGAAGGCTTACTTGTTCCGATAGCCTATTTTTTACGTTCAAATCAGGTCAGCGGTGTAAACATAAACACCGGCGGGCGTCCTTCTTTTACCGCTTCCGGCTTATAATCTATACAGGGCGGGTCTTCGCTGATCATCTTGTCCAGAACATGCTTGTACATCCTTCTTTTCATTTCCGTCATGGCGGCCCTGGATTTATTGAAGGTTTTGGCGAAAGCCACTGCTTCTTCCAGCGTCTTTTCCCCATCTTCGCAGGCTTTCATGATCACGTTATACTTCTCCAGTTCTGCGGCTCCCAGTTTGTCTCCGGTGAGCAGCATGCGCTGGTAAAGGTGATAAGGCATGATGCGCTTCATCCATTCCAGCATGGAAGGTACCAGTTGGATGCCCAGATTGATTTCCGGAAAACACAAGAACCCTTTGTCTGCTCTCATAAAACGGAAGTCGCAGGCCCCGGCCAGCATTAACCCATTGCCGAAAGCATGTCCGTTGATGGCTGCGATGGTGGGAAACGGGGCCATCATCAGAGAGGTGAACACCTCGTGATTGCGATAGAACCATTTGCTTATGCCAGGATAATCATTATCCTGGGCAGCTTTGAAAATCCACTCAGTGTTGACTCCGAGACTGAAGAATTTTGGATCACTGGAAGTCAGGACCAGTGCTTTGATCTCCTGGTCGGCTATAATTTCACTAAAAACCGTCAGCATCGCTTCCGTCCAATCGGGGTCCTGGCGATTCTCCCCATTATTCATGATCATGATTGCTACTGTACCGTCTTTTTGCCACTCTACCACAGCTATAATACCTCCTACGATAATCATATTGATAGATATCGACCAGTCCATTTCTTCTTAGAATACAAATTTCTCTGTTAAGAGCTTGAAAACCTTCCTACGAAACAAAAATATTTGTTTCACAACTGTACGAACCATAATAATTCTGCTCTTATTTTAATTTATCCAACCCGCTGCCAAAAAATGAAGACGCCCGGTTTCGCTGGGACGGATGAATATTGACGTAGATCTGGAGATGAATGAACTCATTGAAGCAATAGAAGAAACAAATAAAAGAATCAACATATTAATCAGAGAAAAGCCCCTCCGAATCTGGAGGGGTTATTTTTCAGGGAAAATCCAAAGGTCAAATAATATTTGGCTGATAGTCATCATGGCAAGTTATAATATAATCATGAAAAAGATTTTTCTAAACCATATTGGCAGGAGGTCTCCATGGTAAGCATTGAACGTTTTGTCAGGGTAAAAAGTTTAGCCGAAGCTTATGAGCTGAATCAGGAACGTATGAATACTGTTCTGGGCGGATTTATGTGGCTTAAAATGGGTAACCGCAAGATCGAAAATGCCATCGACCTGTCAGGGCTGTCTTTGGATACCATTGAAGAAACCGGCGAGGAGTTCAGCATCGGCTGTATGTGCTCGCTGAGAACGCTGGAACTGCACGAAAGTTTGCACCATGCATTCCAGGGTGTTATAAGGGAGGCTGTGCATCATATCGTGGGGGTGCAGTTTCGCAATGGCGCCACGGTGGGCGGAAGCGTTTACGGACGTTTCGGTTTTTCCGATGTTTTGACATGTCTTTTGGCCCTGGATTGTTATGTGGAGCTATATAAGGGCGGCATCGTACCGCTGCATGAATTTGCCACGATGAAATCCGACAATGATATCCTGGTTCGCATTCATATTAAAAAAGACGGCCGGAAGGCATCTTATCAATCCCAACGCATCACCCGCACGGATTTTCCGATCATTGCGGCGGCAGCGGCTAAAAAAGACAATACCCTTTTCATTTCCATCGGTGCCCGGCCGGGAAAAGCCAGTCTGCTTATAAAGGATGATTGCCTGCTGGATGAAAATTCTGCCGATGATGAGATCGCAGCCTTGGCTGAATGGGCCAGGGATCAGTACAAATACGGCAGCGATATACGGGCGGGGCAGGAATACCGACGCCATTTGGCCTTCGTTTATGTAAAAAGAGCCTTGCAGGAAATCTTGAGAGGGGTGACGGCGTGATCATCAATATATGGTTAAACGGCAGACAACTGACCCGGGAAATTGAAGCCGATCTGCTGCTGATAGATTTCCTCAGAAACAACGGCTGTTACAGCGTTAAACGCGGCTGTGAAACCTCCAATTGCGGCCTTTGTTCAGTGCTGCTGGAAGACAAGCCTGTCTTATCCTGTTCGACTCTGGCGGCCAGAGCTGACGGAAAACACGTCTATACTTTGGAAGGCCTGCAGCCACAAGCAGAAGAATTCGGTTCCTTCATGGCAGACCAGGGAGCAGAACAATGCGGATTTTGCAGCCCCGGTTTGGTCATCAGCGTCCTGGCCATGGAAAAGGAACTTAATAATCCGTCCGATGAGGAAATAAAAGAATATTTAAGCGGCAGCTTATGCCGCTGCAGCGGTTATATGAGCCAGCTGCGGGCCATAAAGCTTTATCTTGACAGGAAAGGGGCACAGGAATATGAGCGCAATTGATCAACCGGTCCGCAAAAAAGATGCCATGGCTCTGGTCACCGGGAAACCGGTTTACACGCAGGACATTGCCCCGAAAGACTGTCTGGTGGTAAAACTCCTGGGCAGTCCACATGCCCATGCACTGATCAAAGAAATCGATATCGGGCCGGCCTTGCAGGTGCCCGGTATCGAATGTATTTTAACCTATAAAGATGTGCCGGACAGCCGCTTTACACTGGCCGGTCAGACCTATCCTGAACCCAGCCCCTATGACCGGCTCATTCTGGACCAGCGTCTGCGCTACGTAGGGGATGCGGTGGCAATTGTTGCCGGTGAAAATGAAAAAGCGGTTGAAGAAGCACTGGATCTGATCAAGGTGCAGTATGAAGTTTTGCAGCCAGTGCTGGATTTCAGAAGGGCCCTTGACCATGAGGTCATTATACATCCAGAGGAAAACTGGAAAAGCCTCGCTCCGGTGGGAGCCGATAACCGGCGCAATCTATGCGCCAGTGAAGAAGTGGAGTATGGCGATGTCGACCAGGTCATCAGTGAATGTGAGTGGATCATAGAACAGACCTATCATACCAAGGCCAATCAGCAGGTCATGATGGAAACCTTCCGCACATTCACTCATTTGGATACCTTCGGAAGGCTGGTTTGTGTCTCTTCCACCCAGGTCCCCTTCCATGTGCGGAGGATTCTGGCCAATGCCATTGGCATCCCCAAATCGCAGATCCGCGTGATCAAACCCAGGATCGGCGGCGGTTTTGGTGCCAAGCAAACTGCTGTATCAGAGATATATCCCGCCATTGTTACATGGAAGACCGGCAAACCCGCCATGATCATCTATACCCGGCGCGAAAGTTTTACCTCGTCTTCCCCCCGGCATGAAATGGAGATCAGGGTCCGGCTGGGGGCTGACAAGGAGGGCATCATCAGGGGCATAGATGTTTACACTCTTTCCAATACCGGTGCCTATGGGGAGCACGGCCCGACCACTGTAGGCTTGTCCGGCCACAAGAGTATTCCGCTGTATGGTAAGGTCGAGGCCTTCCGTTTCGGTTATGATGTTGTCTATACAAATGTCATGTCTGCCGGAGCATACAGGGGATATGGGGCTACCCAGGGCTGCTTTGCCGTAGAATCAGCTGTCAATGAACTGGCCGCCAAAATGCAGATGGATCCGGTGCGGATCCGGGAGATCAATATGGTTCGCCAGGGTCAGGTCATGCCTGCCTATTACGGGGAAAAACTGAACAGCTGTGCTTTGGATCGTTGTATGGCCAAAGCCAAAGCCATGATCGGCTGGGATGATAAATACCCGTGCAAAGACATGGGCAACGGAAAGATCCGCAGCGTGGGGGTGGCCATGACCATGCAGGGATCAGGGATCTCCGGTGTCGATACGGCGTCTGTATCCATCAAGGTCAATGATGACGGCTTTTACAGCATGTCCATCGGAGCGACTGACATGGGTACCGGCTGTGATACCAGTCTGGCCCAGATCGCTGCTGAATGTCTGGATTGCAGCGTCGAAAACATTATCGTATCCGGCGTTGATACGGATGCTTCCCCCTATGACACCGGTTCTTACGCATCCTCAACTGCATATGTCACCGGCAATGCGGTGGTCAAAACCTGCGCAGCACTGCGGCAAAGGATCAAGGCTGAAGGGTCCGCACAATTAGGCTGCCCGGTTGAAGATATTGAAATTGATGGCGAAAAAGTTTACCGGGTGGATACGGATGAGTCCATCAGTTTAAAAGATCTGGCCAATGGTGCCATGTGCGGAAACAGTAACGCTCTGTCCGCTACAGAATCATTCAGCTCACCTGTCTCTCCCCCGCCCTTCGTGGTAGGTATGGCAGAGGTGGAGATCGACAAGGAAACGGGAAAAGTAGACTTGATCGATTATGTGGCAGTGGTGGATTGCGGCACTGTGATCAATACAAACCTGGCCCGGGTTCAAACCGAAGGAGGTATTGCCCAGGGCATCGGCATGGCGCTGTATGAGGACATCAAATACACGGAAAAAGGGCAGATGGTCTCTAATTCACTGATGCAATACAAGATCCCGTCCCGGCTGGACGTGGGAACCATCCGGGTGGCCTTTGAGAGCAGTTATGAACCTACCGGGCCTTTCGGCGCGAAATCCATCGGCGAGGTGGTCATCAATACCCCGTCACCGGCCATTGCCAATGCTGTTTACAACGGCGTTCATGTAAACATCCGGGAACTGCCCATCACCGCCGAAAAAGTGTATATGGGGATGCACAAGGAAAAATAATCAGTGCAGAATCAAATAAAGTTTGCTAATGATTTGCATTGGCAAAAGAACTGCATCTGATGGGATGAGGAGCACCCTTATGCAGCAACAGGCGTTGGCAAGCTGTTCGTCGAAAACTGTGTAGCCTTTTGTGCAGTTCACAAAGACATTTCCGCTATTCATTCTCCGTATCCTATATAACCGACGTCAATGGCAGAAATATTATGCCACGACCAGTCATATATTACTATATATCCGGATCATCAAATCCTATCGGCGGAGATCAAAGATTTTTAAGACAAGGAGATCAATATGAAAGTCAAGGTTTACGCGCCGGCTTTTCTTAACGGTGACGAAATAGATGAAATGGGGAACCTTACGGTTCCCGCCGGAGCCACCCTGCGGGATGTATATAAAAAACTGCAGGTGCCGCTGCTTTTGCGTCCGGTCTTGATCTGCAGGGTCAATTACGAAAAATCGCGATTGGATCGGAAACTGCAGGAAGGGGATGTCATAAGTTTCCTTTTCCCCATCAGCGGGGGATAATAAATCCCGAATCATAAGAATAGATATTATCATAACAGTAATTTCAGCAAATCGATTGGTAAGAGGAGGAAGTATATTGAAGGGTTACATGGGCAAAATCCTTTTCGTAAACCTCACCTCCGGGCAGATTGAAGAACGTATCATTCCTGACCGGGTCTATGAGATGCTTCTTTCCGGTGTAGGGTTGGGAGCTTATGTACTATATAACGAAATACCGGCTGGTACTGACCCTTTAGGACCTGAGAACGTCCTGGGATTTACCAGCGGGTTGCTGACGGGCACCGGCAGCCTGATGACCGGACGATGGATGGTGGTATGCAAATCCCCCTTGACCGGGGGCTGGGGAGATGCCAACTGCGGAGGCACCCTGGCACCGGCGATCAAGCAATGCGGCTACGACGGTATTTTCTTCAGCGGCATTGCCGAGAAACCGGTATATCTGCTTATCAATAATAAAGGCCCGCAGCTTAAGGATGCTTCCCATGTATGGGGGAAAGATGCCACCGAAAGCGAGGAAATCCTCCGGGCTGAAAATACGGTTAAGAAGAAACCTGCGGTAGCCGTGATCGGTACTGCGGGTGAGAAAGTATCCCTTATTGCCGGGGTATGCCATGATGGAGGGCGCATAGCCGCCCGTTCAGGCGGTGGAGCGGTGATGGGCTCCAAAAGATTAAAAGCAATCGTACTGGTTGGTTCCAAGCCCATAAAATGCCACGACCCCCAGGAAGTCAAAAAAATCAGCCAGGCCTATGCAGACAAGATTCGCAAGCAGAACCTGCCGGGGATCGTTAAAGGCAGTCTGCTGCCGCTGATGGGAAAGGCCATGACGTCGATAAAAAGAGTAGCACCACTCGACGGTATGATGTTTGCCTTGATGATGAGAAAATGGGGCACCCCCATGTCCAATGGAATGGCGGTCACCAATGGTGATACCCCCATCAAGAACTGGGCCGGCTCAGTAAAAGATTACAACCGTTCCTATTACAGCAAAATCAATGCTGATTATGTAATTAAGCGGGAGTACCGTAAATATCACTGTTATTCCTGTGTGGTAGGCTGCGGCGGAGTCTGTGATATTTCTGATATTGGCCAGGGCAGGTTTACCCATACCCATAAACCGGAATACGAAACCTGCTCTGTATTCGGGGGATTGCTGATGAACCGCGACCTGGACTCCATCTTCTATATTAACGAGCTGCTCAACCGGGCGGGGATGGACAGCATATCCGCCGGTCATGCCGTAGCCTTTGCCATGGAGTGTTATGAAAAGGGCTTGTTAACGCCTGAAGATACCGGCGGGCTGAAACTTACCTGGGGAAATGCCCAGGCTGTTGTCAAACTGATCGAGATGATGATCGCCCGCGAAGGCCTTGGTGATATACTGGCAGATGGCGTTAAAATCGCAGCCGGCAAAATCGGATCGGGTGCAGAGGAATATGCCATCCATGCCGGGGGGCAGGAACCGGGCATGCATGATTCCCGTTTTGACCCGCAGATGGGTGTTCACTACAGCACTGACCCAACTCCGGGACGACATACCATCGGTGCCGCACAGTATTACAATATGACACGCTTATGGGAAAAGGTATCCTGGGCACCCGCCGTGAAAATATACCCCAAAGATGAGGAATATATTGCTACCGATCGGGAAGCCTTAAAAACAGTAGCCGGTGCCTGTTACAAACAAATCGTTGACGGAATAGGCGGCTGTTTATTTGCACAGATCATGGGCGTGCAGCACTGGCAGGCTTTTGAGTGGCTGAATGCTGCCACCGGCTGGGGCAAAACCCCGGATGAATACATGCTGATCGGAAAGCGCATGCAGACCCTGCGGCAGTTATTCAATGTCAAACATGGTATCGAACCAAAAAGTTTTAAAATACATCCCCGCATGGCCGGTGACCCGCCTCTTAAAGAAGGCCCTAACAAAGGCAGAACCGTGCCTATTGATGATATGATGAGACTGCATTGGAAGCACTTCGGCTGGGATGAAAATACTGGTATTCCCCTGCCGGAAACCATTCAACACCTGGAATTGGATCAGTTAGTGCAGGAGGTAAGGTAATGGCTAAGGGAGAAGTGATTGTAGATTACAAAATCTGTTTGGGCTGCGGGGTCTGCATTCAAGCCTGTCCGTTCAGCTATTTAGCCCTGAAGCGATACGGATCTGACCCCTATAAACGGGTCTCTCCTGAACTGGAGTCCGATCATGGGTGCACCGGATGCGGGATCTGTTCCCAGGCATGTCCATTGGAATGTATGACCGCCAGTAAAAAAGAAGAGAAGAAGGATGAGTAATAATTCGCCTGTTGAAACTACAAGTAAAACCCGCAGAGTTTGCATTCAAGCCAACTCTGCGGGCATATAATTTACATATTGGTCTCCCAACCGTTCTCTTATATTCCTTTAACTCAATTTCATCGACTTATATTGCCGGGTAACTTCCACAACTGCTTCTTCGGTCGGAATTCTTTCGCCGCTGGACCCCGAAGCATAGCCTGCTGCACCGGAATGCGCAATGGAATACTGGGCAGTTTCGACATCAGCAAAAGGTCCGCCATGAGTCAAGACCAATACCTCCGGATTGACCATTCTGGCAGCATCAATCATAGCCTGAACAGCAGCCACTGCGTCATCCAGCGAGATGACTTGAGATTCTCCCGACATTCCGCCGGTAGTTACCCCGATCATAGCCCCGATGACATCCGCTCCTGCCTCGGCCATGGCATGCGCCTCCTCAGGCGACATAGCCCAGGCAACCGTAAAAATATCCTTGGCTCTGGCCCGGCGGATCAATTCAACTTCACAGGAAAAACCCAATCCGGCACGCTCCAGTTGGTCGGCAAAATATTTGCCGTACAACCCGACAAACGGCTCGTTGGTCACACCCGAAAAGCCAGCCTTCATCACCGTGTCCAGGAAGTCATCCAGGTCCAAAGCCGGATCGTGAGCTCCAATCCCCGCAATGCAGGGCGTATTTTTAACAATGGGCAGAATCTCCCGGGCCATATTCAGTAAATGCTCATTGGCATTGCTATAGGGCATCCAGGCCAGCAGGGAAGGCAGGCCGCGCATGCGATAGATGGCGGTGGAGTAAACCCCGATAAGATCAGCTCCGCCCTTTTCAGCGCATTTGGCGGTCAAACCGGTTCCCGCACCGAACATCAGCACCGGGTGACCGGCTTTATTTTGAGCGTACAGTCTTTCCCTGATTTGTTCACGAGAATATTTTTGCGCCATTATTACCCACCTCGTTAGACCGATTGTACATAGGGCAGATTGCTGCGTGAATTCTTTTTCCAGTTGCCGTCCAGCATATCCTTGAGAATACCGGCCATCAAATCTGCGAACTCCGGCTCATTCATATGCTTGTCGACCACTATCAGTTCTATATTGGGTTTGCTTAGATCCAGAAAATCTTTCATTCCTTGAAGAAAACGCTGGCTTCTTAAGGACCATTCCGGTTTTTCGGGATCAGCGACCCAGGTCGGTCCGGCCTCGGGGCCTGCCCACCCCAGATCTTTATCGGGAGCCCCAAGATCACATGCTCCCCAGCCCCGCATCGGCACACAGATGGCTGTGGGGCCCTGAGACTGGTTCAATTTTTTAGCCATGTTCTCGGCGATTCTATAGGCTTCATCAGGAAGAATCCCGACACAAGTCACCGCCGGATTATGCTCGTACAGGGAACGTCCCGGCAAGTTGGTTTGCTGCATATAATGTTCCGGCACCGTATCCTTGGGCCCAAAGTTGATCAAATCCAGTCCTCCCGGTGCAACCACTTGCGGAATCCCTTTACGGCTGGCAGCGGTCAATCGGTCCGGACCGGCACTGAGAACCCCTCCCAGCATTTCATCAGCAATTTCATGGGTAGTTATGTCCAAAATTCCTTCGATAAAGCCATCCTCAATCAGTTGCTCCATCGACAGTCCGCCTGATCCAATGGCGTGGTTGATCATTACCTCGTAGCCATGATCTTCCATAATTTTTGAAGCTCTTAGTACACAGGGGGTGGTGACGCCAAACATCATGCAGCCAATCATGGGTTTATCATTTGAGGTATCAATGGGTGGAGATTGAGCCATGCCGACGATGGCGCCGGCAGCATTGGTCAGGATTCGCTTGGTCAGAGAATTGATGCCTGCTTCAGCGATGGGGTACATCATGCAAATATCTTTGGTGCCGACATAAGGCCGGACATCTCCTGAGGTCATGGTGGTGGCCATTAATTTGGGAATGCCGATCGGCATACACTGCATAATCGCAGTTGCTATACTGGCCCCCATGGATCCTCCACAGGCAATGATACCATCTACTTCTCCCTGATTTACCAGGCCGCCAACATATTTGATGGCCGCTTCGGTAACCCAGGCGGAAGCTTGATGGCGATCTACCTTATAAAGATCCTCCGGAGTTTTATCGATTCCTTTTAGAATTTCACTTAATCCGATATCCGCCCAGCCAACTTCCTTGCCGACACTCAGCTCCAGAATGGTAGGTTGGGCACCGGCCGCTGCCACCTGTTGAGCGATATATTTGATTTCTTCTCCTTTGGTATCAAGAATTCCCGCAACCAGAATTTTCGGCTTCAATGCGTCCGCCTCCCTTTCTTTCCAACCGTTTTATTTTTTCAGGGATTGATTTTTGAAGTCTTTGACTGCTTCTGTAAGAGGTACTTCAATAGGAATACGTTCAATACTGGAAGCACCCAGGAATCCTACCGAATCGGTGTGTTCATAGATATAAGCGGTATCCTGCGGCGAGGATATAGGACCGCCATGGGCAAAGATTATAACATTGGGGTTCCCCTTGCGAGCTGCTTCAGACATACGGTTAACCAACGCTGCCGCATCTTCCAGAGAAACTTTTTCCGAGAATTTTGAACCGATGGCTCCGCCGGTGGTCAGCCCCATATGGCAAATCATGACGTCCATACCCGCCTGTCCGACCATTTCGGCTTCCTCTTCGTTGAAAGCATAGGCAATCGTAAACATGCCCAGTTCTGCTGCCAGCTTGAGAGTTGCTATTTCCTTACCATAACCCATACCGGTATCTTCCAGTTCCTGACGGAAGCGGCCATCAATCAGCCCCACCGTGGGGAAATTCATCACAGCCGAGAATCCCAAATCGATCAAATATTTAAGGTACGGTTTCATTTCCCGGGTCGGGTCGGATCCACAGATCCCTGCAATCATGGGTGCCTCCTGAATTTGTGGAAATACCCTGTGTGCCAGATCAATTACGATCTGATTGGCATTGCCGTAAGGCATTAATCCGGCCAGGGAACCATTCCCATCCATGCGGTAAAGACCGGAATTATATACGCCTACGAGGTCTGCACCGCCCTTTTCAGCAAATTTACCGGAGATACCCGTGCCTGCACCCGCAATAATAACCGGCTTGCCTGCATCAACACTTTTTTTGATCCTTTCCAAAACCTGTTCTCTCGTATACTGCTTAGCCATTTCGATATACCTCCTATTTATTTTTCTTGATATCAAGCTTAGCCCTTTAAATCAAAAATCCCGCCTTGGGATTCAGAATAGATCCCCCAGGCTTCCAATGCCAGACCGAGTTCTTTATACTGCTGTCCCGCTTCTTCCAAACTCATACCGCCCAGGACCGCATCGATGGCCTGGCGGAATGCTCTGGCTCCTGAGGCCGGCCCCATGGGATGACCGTGGATCGCCCCACCGGCTGCGATAATTATGTCATTGCCAAACTTCTTGATGATGTCTTCCACATGACCCTGGGTGGTTCCACCGCCTGGCATGGGGAAAACCGGCTTAATATTATGGAGGGGCGAAAGCATTTGATAGCCCATGCCAATAAAGGTATCCATCATGATGGGGAATTTCCCGTAGGGGGTCAGGCCGATGATCATATCCAGGCCCGCCAGACGCGGCAGTTTGGCGCCGATCAGGTTCGCACTCATGCCTGACCAGGAAGATTCATAAACCGCACCGGTAAAATCGGAATGAGCCAAAATCGGTACGTTGATATTAGGATCTTCGGCCAGCATCCGGGAAGCATCCAAACCGATGGTAAAATAATTCACCATCAAACAGTTGGCTCCATTTTCAATGGCACGATAGGCATTGTCCTTCAGCTTGTCAGTCCGATCGGTGATGTTAAAGGCATAAAGGGTTTTTTCGCCCTTTTCCTCATCAGCCCGCTTTATTGCGGCCATAACCGCTTTTACCCGGTCCAGCAGCCGGCAGTGAGGCGCATCGGCTACCAGTTCATCGTCCTTGATAATGTCGACCCCGCCTATGGCTGACTCATAAGCCAGTTCGGCAGTGGTAGCTGCATCCAAACCGGTACAGGGTTTGATCATGTTGTTTAGCAGGGGGCGATCATGGACTCCCAAAAGGTCCCTGACGCCCTGTACGCCAAATTTAGGGCCCTGGAATTCAGCCAGGAATTTCTTGGGGAACTCCAAATCAACCAATTTTACTTTTCCTGAACTGGAGATGTTACCAATCACCGAACTCAGCATCATGGCAAACTGAGGTCCGAAATTCGCCCAGGGGAAAGCAATACGAATAATGAAATGTCTCTCAGTTACATCTGCAGGGATTTCAATCTGATAGGAAGGAGTTTCATAAACCCCGACTACACGGCCGATACAACGCTCGCGCACTGCAGGGGTTTCAGCCGGAACCTTCAGCCAGGTTCCGGTGGTCTGTTCAACCGCAAGCGCCGCCGCGAACTTCAACATGTTGGTATTGGCTTTGGTGGCACAATAATAAGTCGCAATAATAAAACGATCTTCATCCAATGCCTCAGGGAATTGGCAAATGATTGGGTCGATATACATGTCTATTCCTCCATTTGTTTAGAATTCTGGTACCTTATCTTAAGGGTAAACAGACGGGAAAAAGAAGACCATATTGAAAATATTTTCAATATGGTCTTCTTTTATGCAACCGGATCCGAAAATCATATCTGTATCATATAAAATTATGATAAAATCGCCTGAGCCAGGTTGCTGTCGACGATCAGGACATCAACCAGTCCTCCTTTTAAAGCTGCCACAAGGCTTTTAGCCTTCTGAACCCCTGAAACGACCAGGATTTTACGGGGGATTTTTTTGTAAGTTTGGATATCGATTGCCAGGGTACGTTCCCTGATATCACTGTCTAATTCCTTACCCTGGCTGTCAAAAAAGCGCAAAATTATATCTCCGTAAACCCCTTTATCCCGCAAATCTGCCAGTTCCTCCGGCTTTAGGTATGCAAGGCGTGAGAGCGGCGAGTCCAGTTCCGGGTAAAAAGATCCCATGCCGCTGACAGATATGGTCAATTGTTCAAACAACGAAAATATACGCCGCACATTGGCGTCCTGTTTGATGGTCTGCAGGTCTTCCCTGCTGTCAAAAAGGCCCGCGGAAGAAAGGGAATAATAATTCCCTCCAAACGCCATGCTCATGCGGGAAACCAGATTGTGCACATCCAGTTCGTAATCACAGCAGGACAGGCTGCCATGCAAGGTAACAAAGCTGGTATCGGTTCGCTGGCAGGGATTCAGGTAATGAACCAGGTAATACATGGTCCCGCCCCAGGCAATGCCCAGTTTATCACGGGAAGTAACTTCCCTCTGTAAATAACGTGCTCCCTCCAGTGCCACTCTCTTTTTGTTTTCTTCCGGATCACTGGAAGCATTGGCGATGATTACTTCCTTTAAGTCAAACTTTTCCAACAACCGGTATTCCAGATCCAGGCACAATTTATACGGATCGCGGATCACAAACTCAACGATCTGCTCTTTTTTGGCTCGTTGAATCAGCCTTGAAACGGTGGATTCAGAAACATTCAGCAACCGTGCTACTTCTTTCAAGGTCTTGTTTTGCTCGTAATAATAGCTGGCCGCCTTTAATGCGATCCAGGTTGATTGATTGTAGACTTCTCCTTTCATAGATCAACCACTCCTTGTATACATTATAAAACGGCTCAGAGTTGTTAATCTATAATCCCATCAGATAAATTCTTAAATTTTATAGCTTGTGGAGAACAGGCACCATCCGGTCAAAGGTGGCGTAGTATTTTACCCCTGCACGCCTCGCCATTTCTGCCGCATCATCAAAACGATAGGCGATGTATTCAGGTGAATGCGCATCAGAGCCAAAGGTGACAAATTCACCGCCCAATTGCACATAACGGCGCAGCCAGTCCTCCCCCGGCACCCCAAGTTCGCCCAGATTGCGGTATGAGGAAGTATTTACTTCAATACACTTGCCCAGCGGGATAATATACCGGAACAAGGCATCAATTTCATCCGGAGCATAATGGTAAAACAGCCGCGAATCCTTTTCCGAATGGGCTCCCTTGGCAGGGAAATCGATATGTCCCACACTACTGTAAAGGTCCGGATTTAACTGTTTGATGCCGGCCAAAATAGAACTGATATAATCCCGAAACACTTGGGCTATGGTTTTACCTTCATAGAAAGCAGGATCAAACGGATCTATATTATTGATTGAATGCGCACTGGCCAGAACAAAATCACATTGCACAGACCGCAGTTCATCTTCAAGTTCAGGAAAATATTCTGCCGCCAGCGCTATGCCTGCTTCAATCCCAAACTTCACTTTGACACTGGATGAGGTTAATTGAGCGAAACGCTTTTTATAATCTTGCAGGTCAACATGCCAGGCGTCACCTCTATAAAAATGGATTTCCAAATGTTCGGTAAAACAGATCTCATTCAGGCCCAACGCTTCGGCTTGTTTGATCTGCTGAAAAGGACTGGTTGGACTATCGGCTGAGATATAAGAATGCAGATGATAATCACAACGCATTATTGGAACACCTCCTTGAAAAAAAGCTTCCTGCCCATAATTTATATTAGGAAGAAAGTATTCAAAAGTCTATTGACTCCAGTCAGTCTAGTCTTAACTAAAATGTTAAATAAATTCATTCCCATGAACAATATTGAAAGAACTTGCATTAACGGTCAATCTCCTTTTGGGCCTTCCAGTTTAAGCTTCCTCCTAAATAATGTTCCAATTATGAAATCAAATGATTAAAACAAATATGAGTTAATAATTGATAACTCATTGCCGAAAACACTATAATATCTATAGGGAATCAGGGAATGGCGGTGAGCAAAAGTTTCACAACTGTGGAGGAAATACTGCATTCACTGGAAGATATGTATACGGTTATAAATGTACCAGAGAACATTCGCATACCTGCTGCAACTTGTTGGGAAAAATGATTGTCTGTTCATTTAAACCATAGATTAATAGAAAAGGAGTATATACTCATGAGGTTATCAACAAAAGGCAGATACGGTTTGAGAGCTATGCTGGAAATAGCTTTGAGTGAGGGTGAAGGCCCTATAACTATTCATGCTATCGCCCAAAGGCAGGATATATCCGAACGTTACCTGGAACAACTGCTAATCCCGTTAAAACAGGCAGGGTTGGTTAAAAGTGTCCGTGGTTCACAGGGAGGATATGTTTTAGGGCGGGCTCCGCAGAACATATCCGTGGGAGATATTATCAGGGTTCTTGAAGGGCCTCTGGCACCGGTTGACTGTGTAAGTGAGCTAAATCCGGATGATTGCAAACGAGCCGATATATGTGTTACACGTATAATTTGGACTAGAGTTCGGGATAGTATTGCTGAAGTTCTGGATTCGTATTCGCTGCAGGATTTAGTTAAAGAAACCCGTAACATGTCTAAGACTGGAGCAATTGTTTTGGAAACAGATGCCTGATGCCACCCTATTCCATTTGGATATTTATTGTTCTGCGAACATCGGGGTGGAGAGGTATCTTTCTCCGGTGTCAGGCAGTAACGCTACGATAATTTTGCCTTTGTTCTCAGGACGTTTTGCAAGTTCTAATGCCGCCCATGCTGCAGCGCCAGAGGAAATACCTACCAATACGCCCTCGGTCTGGGCAATGGCTTTACCAATGGCAAAGGCATCCTCATTCTCAACAGTTATAATTTCGTCATAGATAGCAGTGTTTAAAGTGTCGGGGACAAAACCAGCGCCGATACCCTGTATCTTGTGTGTGCCCGGTGTTCCTTTTGAAAGTACCGGAGAGCCGGCAGGTTCCACCGCGATCACTTTTATATTTGGATTTTGTGATTTCAGATATTCACCAACGCCGGTTAAGGTACCGCCGGTACCAACCCCTGCCACGAAAATATCAACTTTACCGTCAGTATCTTCCCAAATCTCCGGTCCCGTTGTACTGCGGTGTATGGCCGGGTTAGCGGAATTTGTGAACTGGCTGGGAATGAAACTGTCAGGTATTTCAGCTGCCAGTTCCTCCGCCTTGGCGATGGCACCCTTCATGCCTTCTGCACCTTCAGTCAATACCAGTTCTGCACCATAGGCTTTCAAAAGGTTGCGTCGTTCCATGCTCATGGTCTCCGGCATGGTAAGTATGATTCTGTAGCCGCGTGCTGCAGCAATAGATGCAAGGCCGATACCGGTATTCCCGCTGGTAGGTTCGATAATGACAGCACCTGGCTGAAGCAGTCCCCTGGCTTCTGCATCATCAAGCATAGCCTTGGCTATACGGTCTTTCACGCTGCCAGCAGGATTAAAGAATTCCAGCTTGGCGAAAATGGTGGCAGAAAGGTTATATTTCTTTTCCAAATTCACCAGCTCCAGAATTGGTGTACGCCCAATAAGTTCTGTAATTGATTTATAAGCTGTCATTATGAACATCTCCTTCGTTTTATTTAAATTAAGATCATTCTGTGTATTCTATATAATATTATTGGTAACAACATCGATTCAATTCGCAGCGATTATTAATGATCTGATGAATTTTTAAATAAGACATGTTGTTGCCCCTCATTAACATACAATTCCTATCGGATTGATATGATTTTAGAGCAGAGATTTCTATTTGTCAATATGCAAAAATTATAATAGCTTAAAGAATGAAACTAATGAAAAAAATATTTGCAAAGTAATTATCAATTAATTAATATCTAATAAAACATGATTAATATAAATTGGAGAGCGCTGCAGTATGAAAATATCAACCAAAGGCAGATACGGTTTAAGAGCCATGTTGGATTTGGCCATGCACGCAGAAAGTCATGTTTCTATTGCTGCAATTGCAGAGAGACAGGACGTATCAGCAAATTACCTGGAGCAGGTTTTTGCATCGCTGCGTAAAGGAGGATTGGTTAAAAGCATTAAAGGAGCCCAGGGCGGTTATGTTTTGGCTGACAAGCCGGCCAGTATTTCCGTTGGCATGATCTTGAGAGTTTTGGAGGGAGATCTGGCGGTTGTTGCAGATTATAATACTCTAACAGATAATCAGATGGAATATTGTTTAAAAAATGCGGTTTGGGATAAAATGAATGCCAGCATCAATCAAGTAGCTGATTCGATCACGCTGGAAGATTTGATTAATCAATATAATCAGCTGAACAGCAATTTATCACTAATGGCATATATTTAAAATTTTTTACTTTAATACACTAGTAAAGCTATAGGAAATATATAAAATATATTTAAAGGAGTGGTTAAAATGACAGAAAGAAATCTTGGGTTTAATACTTTACAGGTTCATGCGGGACAGGAGGCTGATCCTGCCACTGGCAGCAGAGCAGTTCCTATTTATCAGACAACATCTTATGTATTTAAAAATGCGCAGCATGCAGCCGACCTTTTTGCTTTGGCTGAATCAGGCAATATATATACCCGAATCATGAATCCCACCACCGATGTATTTGAAAAACGAATTGCCGCCCTGGAAGGTGGAGTTGGAGCACTGGCTGTAGCCTCCGGTTCGGCTGCCATCACCTATGCCATATTGAATATTGCCGGGGCGGGCGATGAGATTGTTTCGGCCAGCACGCTTTATGGAGGCACTTTTAATCTGTTTTCTGTTACCCTGCCGCGGCTGGGAATCAAAACTCATTTCGTTGATCCCGATGATCCTGATAATTTCCGTAAGGCTATAAACGACAAGACCAAAGCAATTTATTTTGAAACAATCGGTAATCCGGGCATAAATCTGGTCGACATTGAAGCTGTTGCCAGGATCGCTCATGATAACGGACTCCCTCTTATCATAGACAATACTTTTGGAACTCCTTATTTGATCAAGCCGTTTGATTTTGGTGCGGATATTGTTGTCCATTCCGCGACCAAGTTCATTGGCGGGCATGGTACTTCGATAGGTGGAGTGATTGTTGACTCCGGCAAATTTGATTGGGCTTCGAGCAAACGATTCCCCGGTCTCACCCAGCCCGATCCAAGTTATCATGGGGTTGTATATGTTGAAGCTGCCGGCCCTGCTGCATATATAACCAAAGCCCGGGTACAGCTGTTGCGCGATACTGGCGCAGCCCTTAGTCCCTTCAACGCATTCCTGCTGCTGCAAGGTCTGGAAACCCTGTCTTTACGGGTGGAACGCCATGTGGAAAACAGCCAGAAGATCGCGGCCTTTCTAAACCAGCATCCCTTGGTTTCGTGGGTCAATTATCCCGGTTTGCCAGGCAATAAATATAACCATTTAGTACAGAAGTATTTTCCCAAAGGAGTTGGCTCAATTTTTACCTTCGGGATTAAGGGCAGTGTCGAAGAAGGCAAAAAGTTTATAGACAGTCTGCAAATTTTCTCACTGTTAGCCAATGTCGCAGATGCCAAATCTTTGGTCATCCATCCGGCCAGCACCACCCATGCCCAATTGAATGAAGAAGAACAGAAATTGGCCGGGCTTTCACCTGATCTTATCCGCCTGTCGATTGGCATTGAAGATGTCGATGATTTGATCTGGGATTTGGATCAGGCTTTGCATAAAGCGGCAGCCAGTCGGGTTGTTCAACAGTCATAGGAGTGCTGTCATGAAACGAGTCTACATGGATCACAGTGCAACCACACCGGTTGATTATGAAGTCGTGCGGGTTATGACTGAAACGCTCACCAATAATTTCGGCAATCCTTCCAGTCTGCATGCTTTCGGGGAAGAAGCGCGCCAGGCGTTGCTTAAAGCACGCAAACAACTGGCCGCTTTGATATCGGCTGATATTTCTGAAATTGTTTTTACCAGCGGGGGAACCGAAGCAAACAATATGGCGATTATTGGTGCCGCCCAGGCCAGGAAGAATAGGGGCAAGCATTTAATTACCTCCGCCATAGAACATCATGCAGTTTTAAATACCTTTCAAAGTCTGCAAAATGAAGGTTTTGATCTCACTGTTCTGCCGGTCAATATGGTTGGGCAAATTGATCCCCAGGATCTCCAGAATGCGATTCGTGAGGATACCATACTGGTAAGTTTGATGCATGCCAATAATGAAATCGGAACCATACAAATGATCCCCGCTTTGGGCGAAATATGCCGCAGCCGGGGGATAATTTTTCATACTGATGCCGTTCAAACGGTGGGACGAATACCGATAGACGTAAAAGAGCTGACCGTTGATTTGCTGTCTTTGTCCGCCCATAAGTTTTACGGACCTAAAGGGGTCGGGGCACTCTATGTCAGGAATGGAGTGCAGATAAATCCTCTGATATATGGAGGGGGACAGGAGAGCAAACAGCGTTCCGGTACTGAGAACATACCTGGCATTGTTGGTATGGGTAAAGCAGCTGAGCTGGCGGAAAAATATATGCCGCAGCGTTTGGAGCATCTTCAGCTATTAGGACAAACGTTATTCAACCGTATTATGAATGAGATCCCCGAGGCTTATCTTACAGGACATCCCGGAGCTCGGTTGCCGGGACATATCAGCCTGGTCTTTCCAGGGATAGAAGGCCAATCATTGTTAACTTTCCTCGATGCTGAAGGAATTGCTGCATCAGGCGGAGCCGCCTGCAGCAGCAATTCTTTTGCTGTTTCACATGTTTTAAAGGCACTGTCGATACGAGAAGAAGTAGCAGCAAGTTCCCTGCGCCTCAGTATGGGTAAAGATAACAGTATTGAAGATATAGACTATGTGATGGATGTATTACCGAAATTGGTTGAAAGAATGAAGCTGTTATGGGTATTGCAATAAAAATAGAGTTTTTGTCCATAAAAGTGTAAATCTTTATCCTGCTATGAAACGGACTCGCCTATATTGTGCACAGATTGTCGGATGGAAAAACGCACCCTTTGATAATATTGATGATGAAAGGAGGTTGTTCAATGGATTCTTTAAGAAGTATGAATAATGCATTGGCATATATTGAAGAGCACTTAACAGAAGAAATTGATTATAGTGAAGTATCTAAAATTGCTTGCTGTTCAGAGTATCATTATAAGCGGATGTTTTCATTTTTAGCAGGCATAAGTTTATCAGAGTATATTCGGAGAAGAAGACTGTCGTTGGCTGCACTTGATTTGAAAGATAAGGATTTGAGAATAATTGATGTAGCCGTCAAATATGGCTATAATTCGGCTGATTCATTTTCCCGTGCTTTTCATTCCCTGCATGGCATTCTCCCTTCTGAGGCTAGGAGTGAGAATACGCAATTAAAAGCTTATCCTCGAATGACCTTTCAATTATCAATTAAAGGAGGATGCGAAATGAACTATCGTATTGCCCAGAAAGGACCTTTTAAGTTAGTAGGATTTAAGAAGAGAGTTCCCATTATTTTTGAAGGTGTCAATCCAGAGATTGCAAAAATGACCGAACTATTAACACCGGAGGTTATTAAACAATTAAAAGCAATCTCCAATGTAGAGCCAACAGGTATTATTAGTGCTTCCACTAATTTTTCAGAAGGAAGAATGGAAGAAAAGGGCGAGTTGGATCATTACATCGGGGTAGCGACTTCAGTTGATGAAACAGCAGAATTTGATGTATTAAAAATTGATGCTTGTACCTGGGCAGTATTTGAATCCATTGGACCATTCCCAGAAACACTTCAAAATGTATGGGGCAGAATATACTCAGAGTGGTTTCCGTCTTCAGGATATGAGGCAGGTCCTGGCCCTGAAATTTTGTGGAACGAGAGTCCAGACACTGAGAATCCAAAGTATCGAAGCGAAATCTGGATTCCGGTAAAGAAAAAAGACTATTAATTTTACATCAAAGTTATCCAGGAAGGCTACATGGAGGAATTGCCGGAGCAATATTAGACGAGACCATTGGCCGATCAATCATGATTAAAGAGGAAAACATTTTTAGTATAACATTAGAGTTGAATCTAAAATATAAAAAGAATATAGAACTCTTTATAACCGGAAAAGACTACATTCAGCAAATGACTATATAGCGCCATTGAAAATGAAAGAAGCAGCATGAATAAAAGAATCTAAGCAAGAAACAGGAATTAGGTTTTCTTTGTGTCTACAGGTTCTGGGCAAGGTCACATGACGCAGACAAGGGGACGGGGTGTTGCCACTCCTTCCCCTGTTATTAAAGAGACAACGCGAGCACTGTCAACCCACCTAACTTGGTGCGGACATACGCAGCCCTTCTTCCCTGTGGTAACCGATGATGCGGCTCGGGTTTCCCACATTTTTTGAGAAGGGTTCTGTATCCTTTATTACAACACTACCGGCTCCGACCAGGCTTTCCGTTTCGATCGTTACGCGATTCCTGATGGTAGCTCCCAGGCCGATAAAGCAATTGTCCTTGATCCGGCATTCACCCCCGATGGTGCACCCGGCAATAATCATATTGTTGCTGCCCAGCGTAAACTCATGTCCCAGATAAACATTCTGCCTGATCAGATTGTTATTGCCCATGATGCCGCCCAAACCGATATGGGTAGTCCCCATGATCACATTATTTTCCCCCATCACCACATCAGGTGCAAAGTCCGCCCGGGCACTGATGTAATTCCTGAGCTGATAACCAGTTTCCTTCGCCTTCAAATACATCTTTCCCCGCTCCCTCATGCGGGAAGACTCATCAAACAAGGCCAGCATATCATACTCCTCCGGCGGGAATAGTTTTTTGATCTCCTGAAAACTGACCAATGGCAACGGCAGTTCGCGCAGGGGATTGTTCACCAAGTATTCAGCATCGGCTGTAAAGCAGGCGATCTGAAAGTTTTCATTGCCTATAGCATCATAAAACAGCATTTTGCTCAAAAAAGCCTGGCCGTAAAGAATCACTTTCTTCATGGTCTACCTCCTCTTATACTGTTGATTTATAACAATTCATAATCATCCAGCATCTCATTGATCTTTTGCGGACTATTGAACATCATTACATCGATCACAGATAACCTCTCCTCAAATTCCGGCCTTTCCTGGGAATAACGGGGAAACGCAAACTGCAGGAATTTGATGGGGATCCCGGCCTGTGCATACTTGCTGCGGCTGTAAAACTTCATGCCCCCAACCGGTTCCCAAAATTCATCTGCATCGCCCAGGGCTTTGCAGATATTTAAGCCCCACTCATCAGAAGCACGGACTTCTTCTATAGCAAGCCCCATCTCCGAGCAGATCTCCCCGGTAAAACTTATCCCGATATAATCACAAAGGGTTTGCAGAACATGACGGTTCATTTTGGTTATGCTGTCAGTTTTAATATCCAAGGCCTTTTTTAATACTTCGGTGGTATCGGCATAAAAGGGGGCCCGCTTTTTATAATGTGCCAGCTGGCGCAGGATCAGTTCTCTCCAGTCGGTATCATTATAGATCCGGATGTGGCTGATCTTCGTATCCCTCTTGTGCTTGACCAAAGGGATCACGATGTATTGCCAGCCGGGGCCGGGTTTTAGGATCCTGTTGCGGTTGACCCAGGCATTGGTAAATTGCACAGGATCCAATAAAATAAAGCGGTCCGTATGTTTGATCAGACTGAAATAAGCCAGCCAGGGAACAAAAAAAGGCTGCATCACTGCTACTTTCATCGATTACTCCTTTACTTAGCATTATACCAATACCTAGCCGGGGCATATATCCCGGGGAGATGCCCCCCCGCAAGTGGTATCAGCCCCTGCAACGCATGCGGTCAAGGCTTGATACGCCTCACCCCTCACATCTGTCCAACTAACCAACTAATCTCGCAATATAATGTCGCAGACTTTGTCTACTTCCTCCGCGGATAGGCCGGCATAAAGGGGCAGGGTGAGGATCCTTTCTGCGGTGTATGCGGCCACTGGTGTTTTTGCTGCATCGAATCTGCCCTGATAGCAGGCAAAGCTACTGGTCAGGGGATAAAAATATTTGCGGGCTTCGATCCCCGCTTCTCTCAGTTTTGCCCACGCTTCATCCCGGCTCAGCTTAAAATTTTCAAAAACTACCGGCAGGTATGCATAATTGCTTTTTATAGCGGGCGGAACCGGGCACAATCTGATTCCCTTGACCCCGCTTAAGCGGGCAAAATACCTTTCAGCCAACCCTTTGCGTCCGGCGATCTCCTCTTCGATATGACGCAAATTGCACAGGCCCATAGCCGCTGAGAATTCATTCATTTTGGCGTTGCCCCCTGCTGCTTCTACTGTTTCAGGGCCGGTGATGCCAAAATTTCTCTCCAGCTCCAGTCTTTTTTGCAGGTCTTTATCTTTATAAGTCACAGCCCCACCCTCAATGGTATGAAAAACCTTGGCTGCATGGAAACTGAAAACAGAGGCGTCACCAAAGCCGGCCACGCTGCTGCCCCCGACGGTGACCCCAAAGGCATGGGCCGCATCATAAATGACCTTCAGGCCATATTTCCTGGCGATCCTTTCTATCTCCCCTGTCCGGCACACATTTCCGTATACATGGACCGGCAGGATGGCGGAGGTCCGGGGGGTAATCAGTTCTTCCAAACAAGCAGGATCCAGGGTGAAATCCTCCCGGTCGACATCACAGAACACCGGCTGAAGACCCTTTCTGACGATGGCATGGGTGGTTGAGGCAAAGGTAAAGGGAGTGGTGATCACTTCCCCGTTCAGATCAAGGGCTGCAATAACAGCCTCCAAGGCCAGATGGCCGTTGGCAAAAAGGGTCAAATGATCTGCCTGCAGATAACGCACAAGCTCCTCTTCCAGCTGATGATGTTTGCTGCCCATATTGGTCAGCCAGCGGCTGTCCCACAGGTCTTTGATCTCGTCCATATATTCTTCCAGCTGCGGCATGGAAGGCCTGGCCAGCCGGATGTACCTGTCTTCACTGTCTTTTTTCATACCTTCACCTGCTCTACCATCACATTGATCCACGTTTCGGGATGATCCATCATGGTCAGCATTTCTTCCATGGAGGCAAACCGCATCAGCAAAATGCCGATGGCCTGGTTGGATGCGGTAAAAACCGGGACATGCTCACCGATCCGGAAATTCATGTGTGACTCTGCGATGTTATTTTCCCTTACCTTTTCCTCGATCCTGATTTCTCTTAAAACCCCTGCTTCTTTGCTGTGCACCGCATAATAACTCCAAAAGCCTTTGATCGTGGGCATCCTGATCCCGCTTAAATCTTCCCCTGCCGCAGCCATGATGCTGTGGCAGACCGGATCGCACATTCCTTCGCTGGCGCAGCGGATCACCTGGGGGATGTAATTGCCGCCGTTTCTAGGCCCCACTTCCATCAGGCACACATTTCCCTTCTGATCGATCCGTATATCAAAATTATAAGCTCCGTTTTTCATTTTAAGCAATGTCAGCAGGCGCTGGATCTCGTCGTGGATCTTATCCTGCACCGCTTCCGGCCGGTCGATGGGAAAGCTGGCAGCCACCGGCACGAAGGGATTGGGGTTATGAAGGTCGAAATGGTCATTGCCGAAACATCTGTAAATCAGTTTCCCGTCTACTGAAAAACCGTCCCCTGCCACCTGGTAGCCTTCCAGTTCCACATATTCTTCCATGAGAAATCGCTTCAGCCGCGAAAATGACAGGGCATACCGGGCTTTTTCTTCCAGTCCCTCGGCGCTGAATAGGATGCTTACCCCTTTGCTGCCCGATGAATCCACCGGTTTGACGAGGACCGGCAGCTTAAATCCCGCCAGATCCTTGCAGGCCTCTTCGACACAGCTGTAGCCTTTTGCCTTGGGGGTATGAAAACCATGGAGGCGCAGGAATTTCCTGAACCTTTCCTTATTGGTCAATATCTCCACTGACTCCAGGGGGTGGCCTGGCAGCCCCAGCTTTTCAGCTACATAGGCTGCCGTTGCAGCAGCCGGGTCGGTGGCATAAGCCAGGATGCCGTGGATTTTTTCCTGTTCTGCGATTTGAAGGACCGCTTCCCTGTCCACGGTGCTTATGCAGTGGTAATGGTCAGCATACTGCCGACCGGGATTGTCGGGCAGATAATCGCAGAGAACTGTTTTATATCCCATTTTCCGGGCAGTGACCAGGGCCGGGATCTGCTGAAGTGACCCGCCCAATAAAAGCAGCTTTTTGGCAGGATTTTTTCTCATGATATTTTCTCCAGCAGCTTTCGGAAAAAATCAGCCGCAGGATTGTCCTTTAAAAAAGGCTGATAACACTGGTTGCCGATTCCCGGGTGGGAGTTGATCTCGATGATCCTAAAACCGTCTTCGGTGATGACGATGTCATAGCCCAAAAATGTAAGCTGGGGCAGGTAGCGGCTGATGGCCAGCAGCTGTCCTTTCACCAGATCCCAGTGGGGGAGGGTGCCGGTCATTTCCTCTCCAGTGTCCGGGTGACAGGGACAGCTTTCGGTGTATAAATCACCATATACCAGGCCATTGAAAAAACGTCCGCTTGCCATATCCACCTCGGCCATTACTCCTCCGGCGGAAGTGTTGTCTACCACACCGGATGCCGATGTGCCGAATTTTATATAGGCACAGACCGCCAGCGGTTCCGTGCCGTTCTCATTGATCACATGAACTCTTACCGAATTGGCCGCACGGGGGTAGATTCTGCCCAACGATGAATGGGCTGGCAGATATTCGGTGACGATGTAACCGCGAAGCTGCTGCAGCAACTGGTGTATCTCCTCCGGCTGTTTTTCAATGTAGTTGATAAAGTATTTCCTGCCGTCAAAAGAAAACTTATAAAAGCCCTCTCCTTTGGTTCCCATGGCCGGCTTTACCGCCAGATTTCCAACCTCTTTTAATAGGGTCAGGATACCCGTTATATCTGAAGTAAATCCGGGCGGTGCGTCTGGCAGAGCCATAACCTTTCCGCCGCTGATCTGGCAGTAATAATCAGGAAGGTAATCCTTAAAGGGGGCCAGTAAATATCTGATGATCAGTTTATCGTCGATCCAATGGGTGTAGGAGCCGTTGATGGGGTGCATCTTCAGGTAGTCAAAATCTGAAACATAATCCCGCCAGTTTTCCTCGGTCAGTCCATACACTGCGATTTTGCTGGAATGGAAGCCCCGCCGCTGCGCCCAGATCTTTTGCCGCCAAGTAGTGGTGGGATTTTTACTGAAATCTTCCCAATGGAGTCGAAAGGCTGACAAGGCAAAATACGGCGAATAGCCGCGTTTGACCATGATCAGCTTGATCAGTTTGTTTACGGCCCTTTTGATCATTGTCCCACACTCCATTCCTTCTTTTTCAACAATACCGATGTACCTTTTCAAAAACACCGATCCATCTTAAAAATCCGGTCTAATGCGGCGCCAAATACGTTTCACCACCGGGAAGCGCTGCTTGATGTTCAGTTTGATTTTACTTACCAGGGGAAGAGCACGATACAATTCTCTCAATTCTCCGGCTTTCACCTCTTTAAGCCTTCCCTGGGAGAGCATGATACTCAATTCCACGGCTTGGATGCGCTTTTTTATAGTATCATCAAATTGATAAGCAGAGTAGCGGTTGATGTCATGATACATCTGAATGAGTCTCTTGAGCATGGCCTCCCGTTTTTCCGGGCTGCTGACTGCCATCCGCTGGTTCCAGGATCCCGGTACGTTTACGCGGTAGGCTGACATAAACCGGTCAATATAATATACGGTTCCCTTAAGCGCCAAAAAAATGATTCGGGGAACATCTCCTACCGGAGCTTTCTCAAAGAAATCCGGCCTTTCAAGATCAAGCGCTGTAGGATATAGTATGGAATTCGTGGCAAAAAAATTTCCTCCACCTGAAATGATCTCTTCCACCGTAAATGTTTTATCAGTAGTACCGGGCCGTATATGTCTCCCCAATTTTTCTTTATCCGGAGTGACTCTATAGGAAGCGTGCACGCATAAGCTGCATTCCGGATGTTTTTCCATATGGTCCACTTGCTTCTGCAGTTTGTACGGATCGGTCCAGTAGTCATCCCCTTCACAGAGAGCGATGTATTTTCCCCGTGCACGTTTTTGGTTAAGATGTGCTACTTTTACACCTTTGGAATACTGATTTTCCCTTTGGAAGATGGGCTTGATCAGGTCAGGGTACCGGGCTTCGTATTCCCTGATGATGTCCGGCGTCCGATCAGTGGAGGCATCGTCATGGATCAGGATCTCCACCGGGAAATCCGTGTTCTGCATCAAAAAGCTGTCCAGCGCATCTGCAATGTACTTTTCATGATTATAGGTAATGCAGCAGATACTGACTACTACATCCATATTTTAATTCCCAACTTTCTCCGCCATATTTATTCACATAACAATTTTACTATGGCTCGTTTGTTGTATCACATTGAAAACTTTTGATAAATTCATGAGCCTTTTTAGCATTATCCATGATTGAATTCCCTGTATCGAGCTCTAAAACTTGTACTTCGTATTTCTTTAAGACTCTAACCGTATCTTCAGCGGATTTCAACGATCGATAACATAATCTATTTAATTCTTTATCATTTAAATTTCTGTCAGAAAATATCCCTTTTCCCTGAGTGATTCTTGCTTTTCTCCTTTTGAAATATTCTTCTCCACTCATATAACAATATATCATCCCTATAGGTATAACACCGGTCTCGTTATATATATGGTTCTTTAAGACAGGAGAAGATTCTTCTTCACTTCCAAACCCTGAATTATGAATAATACCCTCATCATAAATAATCAAATGATTCAATTTAAAATAATAATAAATTAAAGTAAAAACTGGTTAACCCCATCTTATGTAAAGAATTGATTCTATCGCTTTTTATTATGCGATTCATAAAGAGATCCGCTATATCTGAATACTTTTCATTCATCCGAACCAAAACACTATTTCTATAACAATTCAAAATATTTGAAGCCATAGAATATCGATATTTCTTCAATACGTTTTGTTTTAAATATATCTGCATTAATCTTTGTAATTTCTTTTTATCAAGCTCTATTGTTTTAGCTAAATGAATTTTTGTTTCTTCTACTGTTATCCAGCTTTCATCAGGACTTCTCATCTTGATCACTTCATTTAAAACAGTAGATTTCCCAACCGCCGGTCCACCTATGAACTCTATTCTCCTCATCTCGGTTCTCAGCTTTCTTAATTATATTTTTCTTTATATGTATCAGGGACGAGGGAGATACCAACTTCACGCATACACTTTTATAATATACGGCATACCTCCTGGATACGATATGTTAAATCCACTGTGTGTTGGCCAGGTACCAATCTATTGTCTCCCTGATCCCCTCTTCAAAGGTATAGCGGGGCGACCAGCCCAACTGCGCAGTGATCTTGCTGCTATCCACCGCATACCTGCGGTCATGGCCCGGGCGATCCTTCACATATTCGATCAAGTCTTCCGATTTTCCCTGTTGGGAAATGATCAGTTTTACGATCTCGATATTGGCCTTTTCGCAATTGCCGCCGATATTATAGATCTCCCCGTTTACTCCATTATGCAAAACCAGATCCACCGCCTCACAATGGTCCTTAACATGAAGCCAGTCCCTGACCTGCATCCCGTCTCCGTAAACCGGCAGTTTTTTGTTCTGCAGGCAGTTATAAATCATAAGGGGAATCAGCTTTTCCGGGAATTGATAAGGGCCATAATTATTACTGGAGCGGGTGATATTCACCGGCAGTCCATAAGTCATGTGATAAGCCCGGACTATCATATCTGCCGAGGCTTTGGAAGCAGAATAAGGACTATTGGGCATAAGCGGCATGGTTTCGGTAAACTTCCCTTTTACTCCCAGAGCCCCGTAAACCTCATCTGTTGATATCTGCAGAAATTTCACCCCCGGTATGTACTCCCTGGAGTACATGTCTTCCGGGTCAGCCTTCCATTGCTTAACAGCTGTGTTCAGAAGAATTTGGGTACCGATCACATTGGTGGTCATAAACACTTCCGGCTCCGCGATGCTCCTGTCCACATGACTTTCCGCCGCAAAGTTCACCACCGTATCGATCTCATAGGCAGCAAAGACTTTCCCCATCATGGTTTTGTCTCTGATATCCCCTTTGACGAATACGTAATTGGAACACCCTGCAACATCCTGCAGATTTTCCAGTTTGCCCGCATAAGTAAGAGCGTCCACATTGATGATCCGGTATGCCGGATATTTATTAAGCATCATCCTGACGAAATTGCTGCCGATAAAGCCTGCTCCGCCGGTGACCATGATATTTTTCATCTATCGCTCCTCCGGCACCTGAGGTAGTTCTTCATTTACAAGGGACAGAAGATACTGCCCGTAGTCGGTCATCTTCAGGCTTTCCCCGAGAGCCTTTAACTGCCGGGTGTCGATAAACCCCCTTCGCCAGGAGATCTCCTCCGGACATGAAACGTAAAAACCCTGGCGGGACTGGACCGCTTCCACATATTCAGCAGCCTTCAGCATTCCCTCCGGTGTGCCCGTGTCCAGCCAGGCCATGCCCCTGCCAAAAAGAAGCACATGCAGTTCCCCTTTTTCAAGGTAGACATTGTTAACTGCCGTGATCTCCAATTCGCCACGGGCAGAGGGTTTCAAGCTTTTGGCGATTTCCGCCACCTGATCATCGTAAAAATAAATCCCCGGCACGGCATAATTGGACTTGGGCCTTTCCGGCTTTTCCTCGATGGAAATCACCTTTTTGTTCTCATCAAATTCCACTACGCCGAATGACCGGGCATCTTTCACCGGATATCCGAAGATCACCGCACCCTTTTTCAGTGCTTTGGCCTGATTCAGCATCTGGGTCAGGTCCTGGCCGTAAAACAGATTGTCGCCCAAAATCAGGCATACCTTTTCACCATTGATAAAGTCCTCCCCCAGGATGAAGGCATCTGCCAATCCCCGGGGAGTTTCCTGTACCTTATAGGAAAAGTGTAGGCCCAGCCTGGTCCCGTCTCCCAGGAGACGCTCGAAGACCGGCGTATCCTCCGGCGTTGAAATGATCAGGATCTCTCTGATCCCCGCCAGCATAAGGACCGACAGCGGATAATAGATCAGGGGTTTGTCATATATAGGCAAAAGATGTTTCGACACCACATGGGTCATAGGATACAGGCGGGTACCCATTCCCCCTGCCAAGATTATGCCTTTCATGATCTTCCTCCTTAATACTAATAAAATTCTACCCCGTAGCTGGCAGGGTGTCCACCATATAAAAATAGCTCTTCAAGCAGGGAAATACTCGGAGAAAGCGAAAATATCTACATAATAAATGATAAATATCGAAAAGGCGGTTGGTTCATGAAGAAATTCATCGTTAACTTTACCCCGACGGGGATGATCCCCACCAAAAGACAGACGCCCCATGTGCCGGTCACCAGCGCCGAGATCCTCCGCGATGTCAAATCGGCTTGGGAACTGGGCATCACCATGGTCCATCTTCATGTCCGCAACGCTGCCCAGGAACCCGATTATAAAAAGGAAACCTATGCGGAATTGATCAGCGGCATTCGCGAGTTCGCGCCGGAGTTGGTGATCTGCGTTTCCACCAGCGGCCGCACTTTCAACGATTTTGCCAAACGGGCAGACGTACTGCAACTGAAGGGCGATCTGAAACCGGATATGGCCAGCCTGACGCTCAGTTCACTGAATTTCAACCGACAGGCCAGCATCAATGAGCCGGCTATGATCATGGATCTGGCTAAAGAAATGCTGGATAATGGCATCAAGCCGGAATTGGAAGTCTTCGATTCCGGTATGATCAATTACGGAAAATACCTGATCAGCAAAGGCTTGTTGAAGCTTCCCTGTTATTTCACCCTGATCCTGGGCAACATCGCCTGCGCTCAGGCTGATCTGCTGCATATCGGCATGATGATAAGAGACCTGCCAGAACAGTCCCTGTTTTCCCTGGGGGGAGTGGGCGACAGTCAGCTTACCGTAAATTCCCTGGCCATTGCCATGGGGTACGGGGTAAGAGTCGGTCTGGAAGATAACCTGTGGTACGACCCGGATCGCACTCGCCTGGCTACCAACCTTGATCTGCTGCAGCGCATCCACGACCTGGCTCAGGCCAATCAACGTCAGATCATGTCCCCCGCCCATCTCCGCACCCTACTTGATAGTGAGGCGTGAAGCGTTAGTAGAATATCCGCTTGTGGGTTGAACAAAACTCTGGAAGCCACATCTTCAGGATTTCTATACAAAGCTTGCGAATGAAACAAAGGTTATCCAAAAAAATTCACAAGATATACAAGGAAATATAATCATAGAAACGCTTTTAAAGGCACTAATGTCCAAATAATGTCCAAAAAATAAAACGTAACTGTCAACCGTAAATATTAAAGCCCCTCCAAACTCGGAGGGGCCTAATTTCTTCTGGAGCCGATGGCCGGATTTGAACCGGCGACCTGCTGATTACGAATCAGCTGCTCTGCCACTGAGCCACATCGGCATGACAGGTAATAATTAATGCATCCATAATTATATAAAAGATGAGCATGAAAAACAATCATCTGCAGGGAATCTTTCCTGGTTTAGACAAGATGCTCATGCCCATGGCGGCCTGTATCAGCCCGACGAAAAGTTCTGCCATACCGGCATAGCCGCCTGCCAAAGCACCAATCCCAACAATTATATGAAGCAGGATTAAACCCGCTTTCATTAATTTCATTCTGTTTCCCCGTTCTGTAAGGGTCCGGCGTTTATTTCCAACATTTGTAAATAAATCTAAGCACTTATAAATGTCTGTTTATCAACTGCTTATGCATAGGCATCCATGAATTCCAGTTCGGCTTCCAGCAGCTCTTTGATGCGGGCCACTGCCAGATTTATGACCTCTTCGCTCTCTCCCTCCAGCTGCTCGGCTGTTAGTTGGTCAAAGGGAATCACCCGCAGGCGTGATGCTGCCTCCTGCACATCAAGGTGGGACAGAAATGAATTAAATATATTCATCAGGTTAAAAAAGTAAGCATCTGTCCAGTTCAGTACCTGTTCTTCATCAGGCTTGCCGTTTACCGATTCAAATTTGCTGATATGGATCATGGTGAAGGCCTCCCGGGCGCGCATAATTTTGTTACCAAAACTTATTATATAATGTTGCCGCGATTTTTGCATCTTTCCGGTTTTACTGATAATCAAACCGGCGGGCCGGTCACAACAAACGGCCTGAATCAGGGTATCCCCTGCCAGGCCGTATATCGCTTTTAAAACTTTATTGTTTGGCTCCGCACTCGGCACAGAATTTACTGCCCGGTTTCAGTTCGCAGCCGCATTCTGTACAAAAGGCTTTGGTTTTGAGCTGGGCACCGCATTCCGGGCAAAACTTGGCATTGGCGGCCAGCGGCGCTTCGCACTGGGGACAGGAAGCGCGGATGGTTTCCCGCCAGTTTTCGGCAGCCAGTTTCTTATCTTCTTCTGCCATGGACGCATGGGCCCATACCTCTTCAACGGAACGGCTGGCCTGGGCGGCTGACATCTCCACCCCTAAATCAGGCGCACATTGCTTGCATAAACCTTTATTATTATTCCAGCAGCTTTTGCGGCACACCCAGGAAGAGCAGCGGGGGCACTGGATGAAGTCCGGCTTCAGCTCATTCATGGCTTCAGTAAAAGCATCATCATGGGCCTTTTCCCAGGCGGCGGAGCGTACCCGCTCGCTGATGTTCGCGGCATTGTTGAAAAACCCGCCTAACAGGCTGCCGGCAGATTCCAGGACGCCGGTTACCGTTCCAGTAACGGAAGGTTTGAAACGGGTCCGAAAGCCGCTGCCACAGCGGTCACAGTAAAACTCAAACTGAAAACCTTTATTGGTGCATAAATCGCTATAATTCCTGGTAAACTCAATTCTCTCTGCCATAACCTTCCTCCCTGTCTATTCGGCTGTTATTAATCCAATTTTAGCAGAAACGGGGACTTAATAACAGACCAATAATGCTTGCTCTCTGTGGGGCAGCGGCAAAAACAGAAAAGCATGGTCCCCTGGTTTTCCATAGGGATCATGCCATGGTTTTATATATTTACCACTCGGACCTCCTTTATATAGGGGGCACAAATGCCGGCCAGGTGTTCCATCTCTTCCTTGCTGTAGGGCAGGCAGCCTTTATAGGATGGCTCCAATGTATTGCTGGGATTGAACTGCTGCAGTGAGTAAAGTCTGGCACCGGCAATGTGCCTGGCAATGGCTTCGATATCTTCATAGGTGTGCAATTCCGGAACTACGGTGGTGCGGAATTCTATGGCGATATCGGCCTGCATCAGCAGATTGACCGAAGTTCTGACATTGAAAAATTCTCCATTGGTCAGTTTGCCGCTGGCCTGCTGGTATTTTTTGAACTCCAGCGGGGCTTTGATGTCCATGGCCACGTAATCCAGCAATTTTTCCTCCAGCAGATGGCTGAGCATATCCACATTGGTGCCATTGGTATCCAGTTTGATCAGAAATCCCAGCGCTTTCAGCTCCCGGATGGTTTCCGGCAGTCCTGCATGGAGCGTGGGTTCGCCGCCGCTTATCACCACGGCATCGATAAAGCCTTTCCTTTCCTGCAGGAAAGCCATGACATGCTCCAGTTCGATCTCTTCACTCTGGGCTTTGTTGAATTTTAACAACAGATGACCGTTATGGCAGAAAGGACAAGCAAAATTGCAGCCCCGGGTGAAGAGCACGGTGGCGATTTCACCCGGGTAATCCAGCAGACTTTGATTGATCATTCCTGCAAAATTCATCTATTTAACAGCCCTGTCAAATAATTTTCTCTCTTTGAATTCTTCCTGCTTGCCGGCATTCCACTGGTCCACCGGGCGAATGTAGCCGACTACCCGTGAATAAACTTCACACTGGGTCTGTTTGCCTTCGGCGGCGCAGATGGGACACTCATGGTTCCTGCCTTTCAGATAGCCGTGGCTGGGGCAGATACTGAAAGTGGGTGTCAGGGTAAAGTAAGGCAGCCGGAACTGTGCGCATACTTTCTGTACCAGTTTCTTGGCGGAAGCGATGGAAGGTACAGCTTCGCCCAGGAAGACGTGGAAGACCGTACCGCCGGTGTAACGGGTCTGCAGTTCTTCCTGAATGGTTAACGCTTTGAACAGGTCTTCGGTATAGTAGACCGGCAGTTGGGTGGAATTGGTGTAATATGGCTCCGCCCCCTGTTTGAAATCGCTCTCATTGGCCACAATGATATTGGGATATTGCGCTTTATCCTTGCGGGCGATGCCGTAGCTTACTCCTTCTGCCGGAGTTGCTTCCAGGTTGTAGATGTCGCCGGTTTCTTCCTGGTACATCATTAGGCGGTCACGCATGAAATCCATGACTTCCACCGCAAAGGCGGCCCCTTTTTCACTGGCGATGTCAACACCCAGGAAGTTTAAACAGGCTTCATTCATCCCAATCAGGCCTATGGTGGAAAAATGGTTTTTCCAGTACTGTCCGAATCTTTCCTTGACATCCCGCAGGTAAAACTGGGAATAAGGATAAAGTCCTGACTCAGTAAGGGTCTCAAGTACTTTGCGTTTGATTTCCAGACTGTTCTGGGCCATGTCCATCAGAGTAGCCAGGCGGCTGAAGAATTCCTCTTTATTGGCGGCCAGATATCCCAGGCGGCTCATATTGATGGTGACCACGCCGATGGAACCGGTCAGCGGATTGGCTCCAAACAGTCCGCCGCCCCGTTTTCTCAGTTCACGATTGTCCAGACGCAGGCGGCAGCACATACTGCGGGCGTCTTCCGGACTCATGTCGGAATTGATGAAATTGGAGAAGTAGGGGATGCCGTATTTGGAGGTCATCTCCCAGATTTTATCGTAATTGGGATTGTCCCAGTCAAAGTCTTCGGTAATATTATAGGTGGGGATGGGGAAGGTAAATACCCGCTCCTCAGCGTCGCCTTCCATCATCACTTCGGCGAAAGCCTGGTTTAGCATATCCATTTCTGCCTGGAAGTCGCCGTAAGTTTCCGGCATATATTTGCCGCCCACAATGACCGGCTCATTTTTCATGAATTCCGGTACTTTAAGATCCATGGTGATATTGGTAAAGGGGGTCTGGAAACCTACCCGGGTAGGTACGTTCATGTTGAAAACGAACTCCTGCAGTCCCTGTTTGACCTGTTTGTAATCCAGATTGTCATAGCGGATAAAAGGTGCCAGCAAGGTATCGAAATTGGAGAACGCCTGGGCCCCTGCCGCTTCCCCCTGGAGGGTAAAGAAGAAGTTGACGATCTGTCCTAAAATGGAGCGAAAATGCTTGGCCGGCCCGCTGGCTACCTTGCCTCTTACGCCCCGGAAGCCCTGCAGCAGCAAATCACGGATATCCCAACCCACACAGTATACCCCCAGGATCCCCAGGTCATGGATATGAAAATCACCATTGGTATGGGCCTGTTTTATTTCCAGAGGATAGATCTTGTTTAACCAGTACTGGGATACGATCAATGAGGCAATATGAAAATTCATGCCTTGCAGTGAATAGGTCATGTTGGAGTTTTCTTTGACCCGCCAGTCGTTTTTTTCCAGATAATCGCCGATCAGTTTATTATTAAAGAAAAGCTGGCTGGCTTCCCGCAGGTCTTCATGCTGTTTGCGGTAAAGTATGTAGGCTTTGGCGGTTTTATAATGGCCGTTTTTGACCAGAACTTTTTCAACAAGATCCTGTATGGCTTCAACCGATGCGATCTCATCCCCATCAACGTATTGCGCTATTTCGACTACTTTCTCTGTCAGCGCCAATGCATTGTCGTAATCTTTCCCGCCTACCGCCTGAGCCGCTTTCCAGATAGCTTTGGTTATCTTTTCTTTTTCAAAAGGTACGATTCTGCCGTCACGTTTCTTGATCTGTGTTATGTCCATACTGTTGTCCCCCTTTTTAGAAACAATATATATAGTGGTATACTTATAATAGTACCACAATATAATGTGCGTCAATCATTTTCTAACGCTTTTTTTTTAAAATTTCATAAATATTCTGCATTTTAATACTTTGTTGTCTGGAAAGTACTCTTTATATATTATTTTGTTTTATAGCTCTTTATAGTATTTTTCTTTTCGTCTTTAATTGACAATAGTACAGAAATAATGGCAAAAAAGCAAAAGCCCCTGCATATTATCAGGAGCTTTTAAAGGCAGTTATTTCACGAAAGACTCTTCTTACATCAAGACTGCCATGATCGCTTTATGTGCATGAAGTCGGTTTTCGGCTTCGTCAAAAACTTTGGACTGGGGTCCGTCCATTACTTCATCAGTGATCTCCTTACCCCGCTTGGCCGGCAGGCAATGGAGGACGATGGCATCAGGTTTGGCCTGTTTTAATAGCTGCTGGTTGATTTGGTAATTTCTAAATTGCTGTTCTTTTTCCTCGGCATTTTCTTCCTGTCCCATGCTTGCCCATACGTCAGTATAGAGGACATCTGCTCCCTGTACTGCTTCTTCCGGATCCTTTACTACAGATAGTACTGCTCCGCTGGCCTGGGCATCCTGACGGGCAAGTTCCAAAATCTTTGCATCGGGGCCAAATCCGTCAGGAGCTGCAATGACTACATCCATCCCCACTTTGGCGCCGCCGAAAAGCAGGGAATGGGCAACATTGTTTCCATCACCTATAAAGGCCAGTTTCAGACCCTTCAGTGTGCCTTTGTGTTCTTTGATGGTCATCAGATCGCCGATTACCTGGGTAGGATGGAGAAGGTCGGTCAACCCGTTGATAACAGGTATGCCTGACCATTGGGCCAGTTGGATCACTTCCTCATGATCAAAGGTACGGATCATGATCCCGTCCAGCATGCGCCCCAGTACCAGCGCTGTATCTTTGACGGTTTCCCCTCTTCCCAGCTGGATGTCCCGGGGACTCAAAAACAATGCATGTCCCCCCAGTTGGTACATACCCACTTCAAAGGCCACTCTGGTGCGGGTGGAGGACTTCTGGAAAATCATCCCCAGGGTTTTCCCCGCCAGATAAGGATGGGGGATCCTTTTTTTCTGCAAGGTCTTAAGATGAGCCCCCACTTCCAGAATATATTGGATATCTTCTGCATTAAAATCATGTAGACTGATAAATGATCTTCCTCTTAAAGTATCTTTGATCTCCAAGCGGTTTCTCCCCTTTCTTTATTCCCATTCCTGCAAAGCTTGTTTGAGTATCGCTGCTGCTCCGTTGATCTCGATCTCATTGACGGTAAGCGGTGGTACAAAGCGCAGAACATTGGGTCCGGCGTTGACCAGCAGCAGACCTTTTTTCATACAGATGCCGACCAGATCCTTGACTTCACGCTCAAACTCCAAGCCCTGTATCAGCCCCCGGGATCTGAACTGAACAATACGTGGGTCTTTCAGGGCCAACAGTTTTTCACCGAGATAGTCTCCCATTTTCTCCACCTGTTTTAAAAATCCTTCCTTACTGACGATTTCTGTTACCTTGCAGGCTACTGCGGTGACCAATGGATTACCGCCGAAAGTAGAAGCGTGATTGCCGGGTTCGAAGGCGGCAGCTACTTTGTCCACGGCTAAACAGGCACCGATGGGGATCCCTCCTCCCAGGCCCTTGGCCAGAGTCACTATGTCCGGCTTGATCCCGTACAACTGGCAGGCGAGAAATTTTCCGGTTCTGCCTACCCCGGTCTGTACTTCATCGATGATCAACAGCAACTCATTTTGATCACAGAGTTGTCTTAAACCGCGCAGGAAAGAAATATCCGCCGGTATGACCCCGCCTTCTCCCTGGATGACTTCCACCAGGATGGCAGCGGTGTTTTCATTAACTGCAGCTTCAACTGAAGGAAGATCATTGTAATCGGCATAGACAAATCCCGGCGCCAACGGGGCGAATCCCTTTTGGTACTTGGTCTGGCCGGTAGCGGTAACCGTTGCCAGAGTCCGCCCGTGGAATGAATTTTTAAAAGTAATGATTTCGTTTTTATTACTCTGGTTTTGGCCGTAAAAATATTTGCGGGCCAGCTTGATGGCAGCTTCATTGGCTTCCGCGCCGCTGTTGCAGAAGAAAGCTTTATCCATACCCGTTGCTGCAGTAAGCTTTTCAGCCAGTTGAACCTGAGGCTCTATCCAGTACAGGTTGGACACATGCCACAAAGTTTTGGCCTGTTCGGTGAGCACCTGAATGAGGTTTTCATTAGAGTGTCCCAGGGAACAGGCGGCGATCCCGCCTACAAAATCAAGATATTGTTTATTATCGGCATCCCATACATAGGTACCTTTGCCCCGCACCAGGGAGATGGGAAAACGGCCGTAAGTATTCATGATATATTGCTGTCCCGTTTCAGCTATGCTGTTGTTGGTCATAATATTTTATCCTCCTTAAGTCCAATCCGTTATTCGTTGACTACCATGGTTCCGACTCCCTGGCGGGTGAATACCTCCAGCAGTATGGAGTGAGGTACTCTTCCGTCAACGATGTGGGTTCTTCCAACTCCGCCGGTAACAGCCTCCACACAGCACTGCACCTTGGGTGTCATACCCCCGCTTATAACACCTGCTTCAATATATTTTCCCACTTCACTGGTTCTTAAAACCGATATCAGACTTTCCGGGTCATTGGGATCCATGAGGAGACCTGGTACATCGGTTAAGAGCACCAGTTTATCTGCCTTCATAGCGACTGCAATGGCGGCGGCCGCCAGGTCGGCATTTATATTGTAACTGTTCCGTTGATCATCCATTCCTATCGGGGCGATGACTGGTATGTAGCCGTTCTCAATGATGGTTTCGATAACGCCCGGATTCACTTGGTTGACCTGGCCCACATATCCTAAACGCTCACGGTCTTCGGTGGGACCGGCTATGATCAGCTGGCCGTCCTTGCCGGAAATACCAATGGCCTTGCCGCCGCTGGCATTGATGCCGGAAACGATTTCTTTATTGACCTTACCGCCTAACACCATTTCCACTATTTCCATGGTATCCCGGTCGGTTACCCTTAATCCGTCTACAAATTCGCTTTTCATATTGAGCCGTTTGAGCATGGCGTTTATTTCCGGGCCGCCTCCATGGACCACAATAGGATGCATACCCACATATTTCATCAGGACAATATCCTGCATAATTTTTTCCTTCAGTTCACACTCGATCATAGCAGCCCCGCCGTATTTGATCACCACTCTTTTGCCGTGAAAATCTTTGATATAGGGCAATGCTTCCACCAGGATCTCAGCTTTTTCCAGTGCTGACAAAGTCAATTTCCACTCCTCCTTTTTCACCTGCATCAGGTCCGGTAGGCGGCATTGATACGAACATATTCATAAGATAAGTCGCAGCCCCAGGCAGTGGCAGAAGCCGCACCGCTGTTTAAATCTACGGTGATCATCACGTTTTCCTTCTGCAGTTCCTGCCGGGCTTTTTCTTCATCAAACAGCAGGCCCATGCCGCCTTCCGCCATCTTTTCCTCTCCCAGGTATATATCAGTTTTCGAAGGGTCAAATCCGGCACCGGAATAACCGGCTGCCGCCAGAATCCGTCCCCAGTTGGCATCTCCCCCAAAAACGGCAGCTTTGGTGAGATTGGATCCGGTAATGGACCGTGCGATGGTGCGGGCGGTCTTTTCATCTGCTGCATTGATCACCTTGACTTCAATTAAGTGGCTGGCGCCTTCCCCGTCCCGGGCAATTTTTTTGGCCAGGGTGATATTGATATAATCGAGCGCGTCTTTAAATTGCTCAAAAGCCTGGGAATTTGGATCATCGATGACCGGGTTGCCTGCCAGTCCGTTGGCCATGATCACTGCCATGTCATTGGTGGAGGTATCACGGTCTACACTGATCATGTTAAAACTGATATTGCTGCTGCTTTTAATCAGCTTCTGCAGGCAGGCTGTGCTGATCGCGGCATCAGTCGCGATAAAGGCCAGCATGGTGGCCATATTCGGGTGGATCATTCCCGATCCTTTTGCAATGGCGCCGATTTTTACTGTTTTGCCGCCGATCTCAATTTGAACCGCCACTTGCTTTTTAAACAGGTCAGTAGTCATGATGGCTGCAGCGGCATCATCCGAACCTTGAGGGGACAGCAGCGGTGCAGCCGCTTGTATACCGCTGATCATCCGGTCCATGGGCATATAGACCCCGATCACCCCGGTAGAGGCGGTGAGGATATCCTCTTTGGCAATCTTCAGGCATTGGGCGGTCACGTCAGCCATGGCTTCGGTATCCGTCATTCCCTGGGCTCCGGTACAGGCATTGGCATTGCCGCTGTTTACGATAATCGCCTGGGCTTTACCGTCCGCCAGCTGTTTTTTATTGAAATCTATGCAGGCTGCCCGGACAACATTGGTGGTAAAGACTCCCGCTGCCGTGCAGGGCACTTGTGAACAGATGATAGCTACATCTTTTTTGCTGGTATTGCCGACCTTGATTCCGGCACATACCCCGGAAGCTGTAAATCCCTGCGGAGCCGTGACCCCGCCATCGATCAATTTCATTGTTTTCCACTCCTTAGTTACTTGACATTTTTATGGGAATATCGCCGGGTTTCTTAAAGAGGTATCCTCTTTAAAGCCCAGCATCAGGTTCATATTTTGCACTGCCTGCCCGGACGCTCCTTTGGTCAGATTATCCAGAGCCGACAACAATATTACTCTTTTACTTTCATCATCAGCCACCACGTTGATATGCACCATATTGCTGCCGTAAACCCATTTGGTATGGGGCATGATTCCCTCGGGTAGAATCTTGACGAACGTTTCCTGCCCGTATTTTTCCTCCAGGATGCTGCGCAGACCGGCGGCTTTGACACCTGGCCTCAATTTGGCGTAAATGGTGCTTAAAATCCCCCGGTTCATGGGAACCAGATGGGGCGTAAAGGTGATATCCACCTGACTCCCCGCAGCCCGGCTCAGTTCCTGGGCGATCTCGGGTGCGTGCCGGTGTGTCCCCACCCCGTACGCATTGATGTTTTCATTAACGGCACAAAAGTGGGTGGTGGGGCTGGGTGTTCTTCCTGCCCCCGATACCCCGCTTTTGGAGTCGATAATAATATCACCGGTTTCGATTGCCCCTGCCGCTAAAAGCGGTGCCAAAGGCAGTATGGCACTGGTGGGAAAACAACCGGGATTGGCGACAAGCGCGGTCTGTTTGATTTGTTCCCGGTATAATTCAGGTATGCCATAAACCGCAGTCTTCAGCAGTTCGGGATCAGCGTGGGTCAGACCGTAATATTTCTTATATATTTGGGTATCAGCCAGGCGGAAGTCAGCCCCCAGGTCGACACATTTGATCCCCATCTTCACCAGCCTGGCAGCCATTGGTACCGACAGGCCGTGGGGCAAAGCCAGGAATACTGTGTCACATTCGCCGGCCAGATTATCGATTTCACTTGTCTGGCAGACCACATCACAATATCCTGTCAAATGCGGGTATACATCGCTGATTTTCCTGCCCACGTTTTCCGTGGAAAGGATCCTGGTGACCTTCACCCCATCATGGCCCGCCAGTATCCGCAATAGATCAGCTGCTGTATATCCGTCCCCTACGATTCCTATCCGGTACAAATTGAAAACCTCCCAGTTTTTTATATTCAATGTTTATAATTATACATATGCATGTATAATTTTGCAATGACTTTTTTTTATACACCGGCTGGGAGGTTTTCCTTTAGCCATGACGCCGGGAATGATGGCCCATGGGCCGGATATATGGTAGTGGCACCGGCTTCGCACAAACGTTTCCAGCTGGAATAAATCACTGAAGGCTCTTCCGCAAAAGGCGGAAAGGGCCGGGAACGTGTAAAATTAACGGCCAGATCCCCTACGATCGCTTGCCCGTCATCCAGCAATACGGTCAGGGAACCGGCAGTATGCCCCGGGGTATGGATCACTTTCCCCTCGATGCCGTATTCCCTCAGCGTAATCTCTTCTTTAAATAATATCTCCGGTTTGACCGGTTCAAATTTTAATATTGGCCGGCTGACTCTGCCGATGCTGCTGATGATCTTGCCTTCCAGGTTGGTGCCTGGGGGGATCGCTACCCTCGGTTCACTGATACGCGGGGCTTCATAAGGATGGATCATTACCTGACAGTTACGGCATAAACCCTTGATCGCAGCCAGGCTCCCTACATGGTCGAAGTGCCCATGGGTAATGATGATCAGCCTGATCTGTTCCGCCTTGATATGATGATACTTAAGACCACTCAAAAACCTTTCCTGCTGATTCCTGATACCGGTATCCACCATTATATATCCGTGATCCCCTGTCAGCAGATAACTATTGGTAATACCCAGAACCATTTTTTTGATATCCATATTCTTCCCCCCTGTTATGCTTTCTTAATATTTGTATCCTGCCATGGGCAGAGATTTTTCGAGTTCTTCTGTTTCAATTTTACCCCTGGGTGGTACGATCTGCCAGTTTTTGTTTATTTATAAAATCAGTGGGAAAAAATAAAAATAAAATGACACACAAAATAAGGTGCATTCATATAGTGAATTGTGGGCAATATACAAGGAGAGCTTTTATCGGTTTAACCCCGGTTGAACAGCGAGCGGATCCAGATCCGTGAGCTTTCATATAAAAGGAGAACACCCTTCGGTGTTCTCCTCTATTTTTCTGCTGCCTTATTTGACCAGTCATTGTTTTTCTTTCTTTCCGGCCATATCAGCACCCGATGATATGATTGGTGCGGGCTCCGCAGTGGATACAGCAGCCGTCTTTTATGCCGGTTACTTTAACATTGTAGACATTTCTTGCTATCAATACCTGTCCGCACTCCAAACAAGCCGTATCATTGATCACCCCGGGCAGATTGCCCAGATATACGTAATGCAGATGCTGCCGGCAGATCTTTTGTGCCTGAAGCATGGCTGAAAATTCGGTAGCCGGCCGCTCCATTTGATAAGCAGGAAAATAACGGGATAAGTGCAGCGGGATCAATGAATCAAGGCTGCTGATCCAGGCGGCCATGGCCTCCGTTTCACCGGGATCATCATTTTCTCCCGGAATGAGCAGGTGCGTAAGCTCCACATGGATCTTCCCGGCCATAAATGCAATATTATCCTTAACCTCCTGCAGCCGGCCTTTGCAGTTGCGCTTATAAAAATCCTGGCTGAAAGCTTTGATATCTATGTTGGCTGCATCAATAAAGGGAAGCAATTCATTCAATGGTTCAGGGTCGATAAAGCCATTGGTTACCAGTACGGTTTTGAGCCCCCGGGATTTTAAAAGCCGGGCCGTATCCAGTACATATTCGAACCATATGGACGGTTCATTATAGGTAAAAGCGATGCCCACCGAGTCCTGATCCCTTGCCCTAACTGCAAGTTCCGCCAGCTGCTCCGGCAGGATCACCCGGGTTTCCGCTTGCTCATGGGCCAGACGATAATTCTGGCAAAAAGCGCAGGAAAAATTGCATCCCCAGGTTCCGACAGACAAGATCTGCCGGCCGGGATAAAAATGATAAAGCGGTTTCTTTTCCAGCGGATCTAATGCCAGGGCAGCCACTTCTCCATAAATATGCGTATATAATTTTCCGGCCTCATTGGTCCTCACCCGACAGATGCCGCTCCGGGCAGGGTTGATCATACAGTGCTGCGGGCACAGCCGGCACCTGACCCGGCCTTTATCCACTGATTCATAATAACGGGCTTCCGTTTTGGGCATGGTCCCACCTTTTCCTTTATAACCGTTGCTTCATCAGCCCGGACACCAATAATCATTTATAACGGGTCACGGTAAATCTGGAAATTTCATAGGCTTCCCCAGGTTTGATCCCGGCCTTTTGCAGGGCAATGTCCAGTTGCTCCTCAATGGTATCAACACCTTCCAGATCCGGCAGCAACAGTCCGCGTCTTGACCCTTTGCTGACTATCACTCCATACTGTTTGGGGTCCAGCTCTTCCCGGCTGCAAGGTTCCGGTTCTCCCAATATGTCAACAGAAAAATCCAGCTCATCATACTCCTGGATGGTGACCGGACTGAAACGCGGATCCTTTACGCCGGCATTAACAGCATTGTAAGCGATTTCTGCCGCCAGGTCGTCGCAGTACGGCAGGATGGTTCCAATACACCCCCGCAGGCGGCCGTGCTTTTTCAGGGAAACAAAGGTCCCCGCACGTTTGCCTTTGAGTTCCGCGAATTCTTCAGGCAGTGCAGGGATCTTTCCCTGCAGCAGATAAGATTTTAACACCTGGCGCGCCCACCTTACCGGAATACTGATTTCTTCCTCATGGTCATGCCGTTCCTCTGCCTGCCAGGCTTCCAGATAGCTGGGGGCTGCCCCGCCCGGAGTCAGGCCGGCGGTCATATAACCTACCCCAAAAGGCCCTTCATGGCTGAATACCTGGCTTTGATACTGATTTCCGTCCAAACAGCCCAGCATGATCACCAGAGACCGGTAGCCGCATTCTCCGGCGTTTTCCCTTAAGTTCTCCGGTATATTTAACAGACCTTGGGTATCACAGGTCTTAAGCAGACGTTCCACTTCCTGGTCATAACGGGGTCCATCGGGGTGGAAGCTATAGGGGCCTTCATCTTTTAACCGGTGGGACATATCCCCGGAAGCAATGACCGCAACTTTGCGCCCCAGTTGTTCAGCACTGCGGGCAATAAAGGTACCCAGCCGGTAAAGCTGGATCAATGGCAAAAAGCCGATGCTGATGGCGACCACAGGCAAGGAACCCAGACCGGCCCGGCTCAGGTAATAATAGGGGACCAGGATCCCATGGTCAAGACTATTTTGCAGCCTGTACCGCCGGGCGTTTTCCTTATCCACCATAATATAATTGATATCATGGTCTGCACACAGATAACCGATGGCTGCAGCCAGCTCCAAATCGTTGGGGCAGCTTGTCCTCACTTCATGCGCATTGAAATTGGCCATATCACCATGGATATGGGGATCCCCCAGGCAGGAAACAGCATCCCTGAATACATTGCCGTGTGGGGTTAAAAATACCAGGGTTTCCGGAGACGTGGCAGCTGCCTGCCGGGCCATTTCCTGCATGCCTGCGACGGTAGCTGCTGCTTCTTTCAGGCGCTTTCCGCCGATCTCCGGGATAATGATAGGCGGATGCGGTGTATAAGCCAGATATGTGATCACTTCACTGACCCCCTTTATGGTGTAAATATACTGCAGGTAGTTATCCCTGGTCTGGTATTACTATTTTTGACGGTCTGCTGCCGGAGCTTCACTCTGCATAACTGCCGCTCTGGCAACACCGGCAAAAATAGCATAAGCAACTTTGCGCTGATATTCCGGGTCGGCTAGAAGCCTTGCTTCCCGGGGGTTGGATAAAAAACCGGTTTCAATCAAGACTGCAGGCATCTCAACATTTTTTAATACATAGTAATTTCCGGCCGCTGCCTTACGATTAGTATTCCCCAGAATGCTGGTCAATTCCTCCTGAATCATGCGCGCAGCCATTTTGCTATCTTCATCACGGGGCTTGAAGAAGACCTGGGCCCCTGACCAACTTGATCCCGGCACCGCGTTCAGATGAATGCTGATGTATAAATCAGCTGCAGCTTGGTTGGCAGTGGTGACCCTTTGTTTCATATCAGTTTTTTTGTGCTGTCTGATGGTTCCGGTAAATTCATCTCCTGCCAGATCGCTCTCATTATCCCGCAGCATGATCACCGCTGCTCCGCCCTGACTCAGGTAGTATTCCAATTTTTTTGCGATTTGAAGGGCGATGTCATGTTCGGCAAACTGGCCCCGGGTCGCCCCCTGGTCCAAACCGCCATGCCCGGCATCGATGACGATGATCCGTCCGGCTACTCCATAGGAAAAAACCGGCTGTTCAGAGTGTCCCTCGGATCCAACAGCTGCGGCGTACAGAATAAGCAGCAGAAGGATTGCTGACAAAAGGGCCGCCTTTTTTGCGGATAAAAAAAAGACCCGCTGATGCAAGTGCTTACATCTCCCTTGCAATGTATTATTATTCTTCTATATGCTTTTTCTTGCATGATTATTAAATCTGAAACAAAAAACCTCCCTGACAAAGAGAGGTGGCAGCTTATTTAAAAAAGCAAAAGATAAACAAAAAGGGCAAAGCGCAGACAAGCCCCGTAACTGATACATACCTGATGTACGTTGACTGAACGGGGCTTGTAAATTTACAATTGTATTCACTTTTAAAGGCTTGTGGTACTGTATTATCTTTTTGAGTACTGCGGAGCTTTTCTGGCCTTGTGCAAGCCGTATTTCTTTCTTTCTGTCATACGCTGGTCGCGGGTGAGAAAACCTGCTTTCCTGAGCTGTGGCCTGGAATCAGGATCGACCTTGGTCAGCGCCCTGGCAATTCCCAGCTGGATGGCACCTGCCTGGCCGGTAACACCGCCGCCCTGCACATTACAGATCACATCAAATCTACCAGTCATATTGGTCAGCTCCAGCGGCTGCAGAACGATCAGTCTGCTGGTACGGTTTGGGAAGAAATTTTCAAATGTACGCTTATTTATGGTGATATTGCCTTCTCCGGGTACCAGTCTTACCCGGGCTACAGCACTTTTTCTTCTGCCGGTTCCCCAATATTGAATGTTCGCCATGTTTTTCCTCCTTACCCTCTAAGTTCGCGCAATTCTGGCTGCTGTGCTTGATGCGGGTGTTGATTTCCCCGGTAAACTTTAAGTTTGCGATACATTTGCGCACCTAAACGGTTGTGGGGGAGCATTCCTTTGACCGCTACTTCTATCGCTTTTTCAGGTTTCTTTTGCAGTACATCCCGATAGCTCATTTCTTTTAAACCGCCGGGATAGCCTGAATGATGACGTAATTTCTTTTTATCAAGTTTATTGCCGGTCAGAACGATCTTTTCCGCATTAATCACGATTACAAAATCGCCAGTATCAACATTAGGAGTAAAGATGGGTTTATGCTTGCCTCTTAAAATCGCGGCAACCTCAGTGGCTAATCTGCCTAAGGTCTGGCCGTCGGCATCTATTACATACCATTTCCGCTCTATTTCCAGCGGTTTTGCCATAAATGTTTTCAAGTCTTTCCCTCCTGTATCTCACCTTCTATGAGATTTGTGGCGTCCTTTCTGCATTCATAGCTGTCAACGGGGCAGGAGACAGGCATAATTACAGAGAGTACCTTTATATATTAGATAAAACTGGACTGCTTGTCAAGAATAAAGCTTCCATTACAGCAGGTTTTTGCATATTTCGTTGGCTTATGCAGGGTAGTCGACCCGCAGGAGATACAAGCCCTGAGCAGGAGCAGTGATCCCTGCTGCCTGCCGGTTTTGCGCCGCGATGATCCCTGCCACATCAGCGGGCTGATAATTGCCCCGGCCCACCTCCACCAGGGTCCCCATTATAATCCTGACCATATTGTATAAAAAACCATCTGCACAGATCTCAAGATTTAAATAAGGTTCCCGGTAATGAAGCACACAGCTTTTGACCTGGCGTTCATAATTTTTCACCGAAGATCCGGAAGCACAGAAGGATTTAAAATTATGGGTTCCGATAAAAAAACCACAGGCTGCTTCCATGGCAGCAATATCCAGCTTTTCGCTGTTACACCAGGCATAATTACGCATAAAGGTCGCGCCCTGTTGTTGACGATAGAGCAAATACGCATAATTCTTGCTCAGGGCATCATAACGGGGATGAAAATTCGCTGCTGCCGCTTCGCTGGTCAGTACCCGTATGTCAGGGGGCAGAAAACTGTTTAAGGCAGCACTCCATTTTTCAGCAGGTATGGTGGCATCACTGGTAAATGCGATCACCTGCCCTGCTGCATGGACCCCGCTGTCGGTTCTGCCTGCCGAAGTTATGTTGATCGGTCTTCCCGTAAGCCGTTGAAGGGCAGCTTCTATCTCAGCCTGGATGGTATGGGCATTGGCCTGGATCTGAAATCCATGATACCTGCTGCCATCATATTCGATTACCATCTTGATCCTGTTCATCGTCTCTCCCCGGTATAGTGCTGAAGTTGCTCAGGCCGTGAAAACATTATAAAAAGATGAGGAGGATGTCTCATCAACTCCTCCATCATTGTTCAGGTCTTCTTCTTTCCTTTGGTTTCCCTCGTGTTTAGTCAACTAATTCCAATATGACCATTGGAGCACCGTCACCTTTACGGTAACCGGTCTTGACAATTCTGGTGTAACCACCCTGCCGGTCGCGATAACGATCCGCCAAAGAGGTAAAGAGTTTATGGACAATTGCGTCGGTCATAATATATGAATCAACCTGCCTTCTGGCGTGCAGGTCGCCTCTTTTGGCCAAAGTAATCATTTTTTCTGATATCTTCTTTATTTCCTTGGCTCGGGTCTCGGTAGTAGTTATTTTTTCATTATCCAGCAGCGAAGTAACAGAGTTTCTGAGCATTGCTCTTCTATGATCACTCCTGAGCCCTAATCTACGGTAACTCAATGGATATCCTCCTTTCTAATCTTCTGCCTTTTTAAAAGCTAGATCCAGTTCTTTCAGTTTTCTTTCGATTTCTTCCAGCGATTTTTGTCCCAGATTTCTTATCTTGCTCATTTCTTCCCGGGTCTTTTCGATCAAATCGCCTACGGAATTGATATTAGCCCGTTTCAGTCCGTTGGAAGCCCGAACCGACAGTTCCAGCTCTTCAATAGACATATCGAGTACTTTGTCTTTCTTATCTTCTTCTTTTTCCACCAGTATTTCTACCTGGGCATAAGTATCGTCTATTTCAGTAAATAGTTTCAGATAATCAGTAAGTATTTTTGCTGATAAGCTGACCGCTTCTTCCGGACTGATACTGCCATTGGTCCATACTTCCAGGGTCAGGCTGTCATAGTCGGTGCGTTTGCCGACCCGGGCATGATCGATGGTATAATTGACCCGGTTAACAGGTGTAAAAATGGAATCAATGGGAATCAAGCCGACGATATCATCATTCTTGTTGGGCTGCTGATCAGCACTGACATAACCCCTGCCTTTTTCCACTGTCATTTCCATTACCAGCTTGGCACCTTTATCCAGTGTCGCAATATGCAGCTCAGGATTTAAGATCTCAATCTCAGCGTCCTGCGTGATATCTGCAGCTGTAACGTCTTTGGGTCCGGTTTGTTCCAGATGGATGGTCTTTCTTTCATTGCCATCATACTTAACGATCATCTGCTTAAGATTCAAAATGATCTCCGTGGTATCTTCTACCACATCGGGGATGGTTGAGAACTCATGCAGAACACCCTCGATCTTCACGGAAGAAACGGCTGCACCCGGCAGCGAAGATAAAAGCACCCGGCGCAGGGAGTTTCCCAATGTCGTGCCGTATCCTCTTTCCAATGGCTCGATGACAAATTTTGCATAGTTGTTCTCATTGTTTTTGTCCACGCACTCGATACGCGGTTTTTCCATCTCTAGCATTAATTCAATTCCCCCTTTTTTTCTAGAGGTTTATTCTATCTAGAGTAAAGTTCAACGATCAATTGTTCATTGATGGTAGAATCGATTTGTTCTCTTAAAGGATAAGCCAGAACCGTACCGGCCATATTGCCAACATCAACACTGAGCCATTCCGGCGGTGTCTTATAGGTGGCTGCGTCCTGCAGGGCTTCAAATTTATGTGAACTGCGGCTGCTTTCCTTTACTTGCACCACATCCCCCACTTTCAGCAGCATGGAAGGAATATTGGCTTTTTTGCCGTTTAAAGTAAAATGACCATGATTCACTAATTGCCGGGCTTCTTTACGAGATGAAGCAAAACCCATCCGGTAAACGATATTATCCAGGCGTCTTTCCAGCAGGATCAACAGGTTCTCACCGGTAATGCCAGGCTGGCGGTCAGCTTTCTTAAAATAATTATGGAATTGGGTCTCCAGTAAACCATACAATCTTTTTGCCTGCTGTTTTTCCCTCAGCTGCAGGCCGTATTCCGTTGCTTTGCCTCTGCGGCTTTGTCCATGTGCACCTGGTACATAAGGCTTTCTCTGTACAGAACATTTGTCAGAGTAACATCTGTCTCCTTTAAGGAACAGTTTTTGTCCTTCGCGGCGGCACTGGCGACAAACTGCTTCAGTATATCTTCCCACTTACCACTACCTCCTAAACTCTTCTTCTTTTTGGCGGTCTGCAGCCATTATGCGGAATAGGTGTCACATCTTTGATCGCACTGACTTCCAGTCCAGCAGCCTGCAGAGAACGGATCGCTGCTTCGCGGCCGGCGCCGGGACCTTTCACATAACACTCAACCTCTTTTAAACCATGTTCCATGGCAGCACGGGCAGCAGTTTCAGCCGCCTGTTGAGCAGCAAATGGAGTGCTCTTCCTGGAACCTTTGAATCCGGATGTTCCGGCACTGGCCCATGATATCGCGTTACCATGCTTGTCAGTGATTGAGATAACTGTATTATTAAAAGTTGATTTGATATGTGCGATACCGTTTTCGATATTTTTCTTTTCGCGTCTTTTTATTCTTGTGGTTGTTCTGCGTGCCACAAAATTATCTCCTTTCGCCTATTTTTTCTTTCCGCCTGCTACCCGTTTGGGTCCCTTGCGTGTGCGAGCATTGGTCTTGGTCTTCTGACCCCGCACCGGCAGTCCCCGGCGATGTCTTATGCCCCGGTAGCAGCCCAGATCCATAAGCCGTTTTATATCCATGCTTACCTGACGGCGAAGATCTCCTTCAACCGTGTGATTCTTCTCAATGATCTCTCTTAATTTGGAAACTTCTTCCTCGGTTAAATCTTTTACCCGAGTATCCGGATTTATACCTGCTTCCGCCAGTATTTTGCGGGAAGAAGGTCTTCCAATACCAAATATATACGTAAGTGATACTTCTACTCTTTTGTCACGGGGCAGGTCTACACCCGCTATTCTTGCCAAATTCATTCACCTCCCATTATCCTTGTTTTTGCTTATGCTTAGGGTTTTCACAAATTACCATTACTTTGCCTTTGCGCTTGATGACTTTACATTTCTCGCACATGGGCTTGACTGATGGGTTCACTTTCAAAGTAATTACCTCCTTAAGATAAGGGTCTTTCTACTTAAAACGATAAATGATCCTGCCGCGGTTTAAATCGTATGGGGATAATTCCACTGTTACTTTGTCTCCAGGTAGTATTCTGATAAAATTCATACGCATTTTTCCTGAAATGTGGGCAAGGACTTTATGGCCGTTGTCCAGTTCGACTCTGAACATCGCATTCGGCAACGGTTCAAGTACAATTCCTTCAACCTCAATTACGTCATCTTTTGCCATTATCAGACCTCCTTCCCACTCATTTCCCTGATCTCCTGAATTTTTTTCAGGGTCTTTTTTATCATGTGATTTTCGGGCATAACACCCGCATTTATACTTTCTAAAATATCTTGGGCCACCATATTGGTCATTTGTACATGTCTGATGTTTTTCAGCTTTGGATTTTCAATTTTTCTCAAATCACCGTCTGCTAACAATACAAAGTTTTCGTCAACCAATCCAATGATTATAAACATCTTTCCTTTATCGCGGCCGGATTTGGAATATACAATTTTACCTAACCTGTCGTGCAAATATATTCCACCCCCAATTATCTCAAGGTGAGAATTTCAGGTTCATTATCGCAGACTACGATCGTGTGTTCAAAATGGGCTGAATATGCGCCGTCTCTAGTTCTCACTGTCCATTCGTCGCTGCTGACAAAAACTTCCTGACTGCCCATGTTCACCATAGGCTCAATGGCTAAAGCCATACCATTCTTTAAAACAGGTCCCCGGTCAGGTCTTCCATAGTTGGGGATGGGCGGATCTTCATGCATGGCAGCGCCGATGCCGTGCCCAACAAATTCCCGTACTACTGAAAACCCGTTTTTCTCCGCATGATTCTGGATGGTATTGGAAACCATGCCTAACCGATTCCCGGCTTTGGCCTGCTTGATCCCTCTCATAAGGGCTTCCTCAGTAGTGCGGAGCAGTTTTTCCACTTCCCGCTCCACTTCACCTACGGCTACAGTTATGGCTGAATCACCGGCAAAGCCGTCTACGATCACACCAAAATCAATGCTGATTATTTCCCCTTCTTTTAACTTGCGGTCAGAAGGAATCCCGTGAACTACTTCATCATTTACTGATGCACAAATGGCACCGGGAAAAGGTCTGCCCCCTTTATAATTGGGGTAATTTTTAAATACCGGATGGGCTCCTCTTTTCCTGCATTCCTCTTCCGCGATCTGGTTAAGATAAGCCGTGGTAATACCCGGTGCTACCTTACTCTCCAAAATCCTTAAAATCTGGGCTGTCACCTGACCTGCTACCCTCATTTTAGCTATCTGATCCGGTGTTTTTATGAGAATCATTTTATCTTCTCCAGTAATTCCTGTATATCTTCAAACACTTCATCAGTTTCACGGTTACCGTCAATACTGTTTAAGACCTGACGTTCCTGATAGTACTGCAAAAGCGGCAGAGTCTGTTCCAGATATACTTCCAGCCGGGTCTTGGCGATTTCACCGCGGTCGTCGCTGCGATATCCCAGTTCTCCTCCGCATTTGGTACAAGTTTTGTGATCATCAAGAAATCTTAAATTATAAACGGTTTTGCAGTTATTGCAGGTGACCCGGTTTAAGATCCTCTGCAGAAGTACTTCCCGGGGCACGAATATATTGATAACTGCTTCAAGTTTTTTGCCCATGTCAGCCAGTACCTGATCCAGGGCTTCTGCCTGCGGAGTAGTCCGGGGGAATCCGTCCAGCATAAAGCCTGAAGCACAATCATCCTGTGCCAGTCTCTCCTGAATGATCCCTATGGTTACTTCGTCAGGGACCAACTGACCTGCATCCATGTAACTCTTGGCTTTTAACCCTAATTCAGTGCCGTTTTTAACTGCGTCTCTGAACATATCTCCGGTAGAGATATGGGGGATAGGGTAATTCTTTTTTATCAGCTCTGCCTGGGTACCTTTTCCGGCACCAGGAGGTCCCATCAAAACTATATTCATTTCTTCATCTCCTATTTAACAAAGCCTTCATAATTGCGCAGCAATAAATGGGACTCGATTTGTTTCATGGTATCCAGTGCTACACCAACTACGATCAGCAGAGCAGTTCCCCCAAACCATAGACTGGTTATCCCTGTAAGGCCGATCACAAAGTTCGGCAATACTGCAATTAAGCCCAGGAAAATTCCGCCGGCCAGTGTGAGTCTGGATAGTACCCGGTCTATATATTCTGCAGTCGGCCGGCCTGGTCTGATCCCGGGGACAAAGCCGCCATATTTCTTAATGTTCTCTGCTACATCTGCCGGGTTAAAGATAATCGCTACATAGAAATAGGTAAAGAATACGATCAGTAATGCGTAAATCACATTATAGGCTATGCTGCCCGTATTGAAATAGGTATTTAAAAATACGTTTACAGACGAATCCTGCGGTGACCAGGAGGCAATGGTGGCCGGAAACATCATCAGGGACATGGCAAAGATGATGGGAATAACACCTGCCGCGTTTACCTTTAACGGTAAAAAAGTGCTTTGCCCGCCATACATTTTACGTCCCACTACCCGCTTGGCATATTGAATGGGCAGTCTGCGCTGTCCTTCATTTACAGCAATGATGGCAACGATGATGGCCAGGGCCAGGACGATGAAGAGCAGGATGTTGAAATAACCAACAATTCCTCCGGCTAATTCCTGTCCAACTCCGGCAATCTGTGATGGAATCCGGGATACGATACCGGCAAATATAATCAGTGATATACCATTTCCAATACCCTTTTCGGTGATCATCTCACCGATCCACATCAGGAAGGCCGTACCTGCTGTCAATGAAATCGCAATGATCAAATAAGCTCCTATACCCGGGTTCTCAATCGCTCCTGCCCTTGACAATGCAAAAGTCATCCCGATCGCCTGAATGAAAGCCAGCACGATGGCAAAGTACCTGATGTACTGAGCGATCTGCTTCTTTCCCTCTTCGCCTTCTTTGGATAACTCCTCCAAACGGGGTATGATTACCTGTAGAAGGTTCATGATGATAGAGGCATTAATATACGGCGTTATGCTCATGGCAAAGATACTGAAACGTTTAAAAGCACCACCGGAAATAATATCGAAAAATCCAAACAACTGTCCATTCAAAAGTTGAGCGACCGATTCAGCATCTATGGAAGGAACCGGTATATGAGCCCCCAGTCTGAAAACCAGCAACATAAACAGAGTAAACAGTAATTTGGTTCTGAGGTCCCCTACTTTGAACGCCTGTGGTAAGGAGTTAAACATTAAATCACCTCTACTTTGCCACCCTGGGCCAAAACTTTCTCTTCAGCCTGTTTACTGATCTTATGAGTCTGAATAAAGAGTTTCTTGTCCAGATCTCCGTTGCCCAGAATCTTGACTCCATCTTTTACAGACTTGATGATCCCTTCTTCCAGAAGAAGTACGGGAGTGATTTCGGTTCCATCTTCGAAACCATTTAAATCTTTTAAGTTGACGATAGCATATTGCTTCTTAAAAATATTGTTAAATCCGCGTTTGGGAATACGTCTTTGCAGCGGCATCTGTCCGCCTTCAAAACCGGGTCTTACACCACTGCCCGAACGGGCATGCTGACCTTTGTGCCCCCGGGTCGATGTTTTGCCATGCCCGGAACCGGTTCCCCGACCTACTCTTTTAATGCTCTTGTTAGCACCTGGCGGAGATTTTAGTTCATTCAGCTTCACCAATAAAACCTCCTTATTTGTCTTCTACTTCTTCTACGGCAACCAAATGGCTGATTTTGTTGATCTGGCCTCTGAGTTGCTGAGAATCTTCTTTGATAACGCTCTGGTTCAGCTTGCGCAGTCCCAGGCTTTTTATCGTCTTACGCTGGGTTTCTGGATAGCCAATAAAGCTCTTGGTCCAGGTTATCTTAAGCTGTTTTGACAAGTCTGTTCCCTCCTAATTCATTATCTCATCGATGGTTTTGCCTCTTTGTCTGGCTACATCTTCAACCCGTTTGAGGGATTTCAGCCCTTGCATGGTGGCATGGACCATATTATTTGCATTGGAAGATCCCAGGGATTTAGTCAGGATGTCATGAATACCTGCCGCTTCCAATACCGCTCTGGCAGGGCCTCCTGCGATAACCCCGGTTCCTGCGGAAGCAGGCTTTAATAATACCTGTCCGGCACCGAATCTGCCCAGAACCTGATGTGGTATGGTCCTTTCCTCGATCAGCGGGATCTCGATCATATTTTTCTTTGCATCTTCAACTGCTTTTCTTATAGCTTCCGGAACTTCGGTGGCTTTGCCTTTACCGGTACCAACTTTGCCGGCGCCATCCCCGACGACTACCAGAGCGCTGAACCTGAACCTCCGTCCGCCTTTAACCACTTTGGCAACCCTCTTTATAGTAATTACTTTTTCTATAAATTCCGGGGCGACCTGTTCTTTGTCTTGCATCGTTTCCCTCCTAGCTTGAGAAATTTATCAATTAGAAATCCAGTCCGTTTTCACGGGCTGCGTCGGCTAAGGCTGCGATCCGACCGTGATATTTATAGCCGTTGCGGTCAAATACGACAGCAGTAATGCCTTTTTCTTTCGCTTTTTCAGCGATCATGGCTCCAACTCTTTTGGCCGCCTCTATGTTCCTTTTGGAGCTTAATTCCCCGGCTTCCTTTTCCAAGGTGGAAGCAGCTGCAAGGGTGACTCCATTTTGATCGTCAATTATCTGAGCATAGATATGATTTAAACTTTTGTAAACACAAAGTCGGGGTGTTTCACTGCTGCCCGATACTTTCTTACGAATTCTTTCGTGTACGCCTTTTCGCAGCACGTTTTTGCTGGTCTTCTTAATCAACGCTGGTCACTCCTTTCGCTTTATTTTCCACCTGACTTGCCGGCTTTACGTCTGATGGTTTCATTTTCATATTTGATTCCTTTGCCTTTATAAGGTTCCGGTTTTCTGATCGCCCGGATGTGCGCTGCTGTATTGCCAACCAGTTGTTTGTCAATTCCTTTGACAGTTATTTTCGTAACTGCCGGAACTTCAAATTGAATGCCCTCCGGGGCTTCGATTTCCACCGGATGTGAAAATCCGATACTTAACACTAATTTACTTCCCTGCATTTGGGCTCTATAGCCCACTCCTACCAGTTCCAGTTTCTTTTCAAATCCGTTGGTTACTCCTTCAACCATATTGGCAATCAAGGCACGGCTGAGGCCATGGAATGCACGGTGTTGTTTGTTGTCAGAAGGTCTGCTTACCATCAGTTGTCCATCTTCCAGTTCCACGGTAATGTCAGACGGAATCTCCTGAGTCAAGCTGCCTTTGGCACCTTTAATCGTTACCACATTGCCTTCCATTTTAAACTCCACATCTTTGGGTAGACTGATAGGTTTTCTACCAATTCTTGACACTTCATTTCCCTCCTTCAGCTACCAGATATAGCATATTACTTCCCCGCCGATACCCTCTTTACGGGCCTTTTTATCGGTCATAACGCCCCGGGAAGTCGAAATAACTGCTGTCCCTAATCCTCCCAGGACCTTGGGAATCTCGTCTTTTTGTACATTAACCCTTAAGCCGGGTTTGCTGATCCGTTTGAGACCGCTGATCACTCTTTCCCGATTGGGGCCGTACTTCAGGTAAATCCTTATAATACCCTGCTTGCCATCTTCTATATATTCGTAATCCTTGATGTACCCTTCGTCCTTCATGATCTCCGCTAAAGAAACTTTGATTTTCGAACTGGGGACTTCAACGGTTTCATGCATGACCATGTTTCCGTTTCTGATCCTGGTCAGAAAGTCGGCAATGGGATCAGTCATGACCATGTTTATACCTCCTTCATATACAAACTACCAACTGGCTTTGGTCACTCCGGGAATTTCACCTTTGTGGGCCAGTTCCCTGAAACATACTCTGCACATGCCAAACTTGCGCATATAGGCCCGAGGTCTGCCGCAGATTTTACATCTGTTGTATCCACGAACTTGAAATTTGGCTGTACGTTGTTGTTTAACAATCAACGCTTTCTTGGCCATTAATCATTTACCTCCTATCTGAATGGCATTCCCATACTTCTTAATAACTCTCTGGCTTCTTCGTCAGTCTTGGCTGTGGTGACGATAACGACTTCCATGCCACGGATCTTATCCATTTTGTCGTACTCGATCTCCGGAAAAATGGTTTGTTCCTTGATCCCCAGCGAGAAATTGCCGCGTCCGTCAAAAGCCTGCGGAGAAACTCCTCTGAAGTCACGTACCCTTGGCAGCGCCAGGTTCATCAGCCGATCAAGGAAATCGTACATCCGTTCACCCCGCAGGGTAACTTTACAGCCAATCGGCATTCCGGCACGCAGTTTAAAACCGGCGATCGATCTTCTGGCTTTGGTAATGACCGGCTTCTGCCCGGAGATAGCTCTTAAGTCATTGACTGCTCCATCCAAAGACTTTGGGTTCTGAATTGCTTCCCCTACGCCGATATTAAGTACAACGCGCTCCACAACCGGGACTTCATTAATATTCTTATACTGGAATCTGTCCATCAGCTTAGGTACTATTTCCTGTTTATATAATTCATATAACCTAGCCATTAAATAGCTAGCCTCCCTTCCTGGAGTTTTAGTCTAATATTTCTCCGCATTTTTTGCATGCTCTTACTTTTTCATCACTGCCCAGTATTTTGTGGCCGATCCGGGTTGGCTTCTTGCATTTGGAACACAAGAGCATAACATTGGAACTATCCAGCGGTGACTCTATCTTCTGGATGCCACCCTGAGGGATGGCCCGGTTCGGTTTTTGATGTTTTTTCACCCGGTTGACACCTTCTACCACCAGTCTGTTAGCATCCGGGATTACCCTTAAAACCTTGCCGGTTTTTCCAGCATCCTTGCCTGCTACCACCTTTACGGTGTCGCCCTTTTTGATTTGCATTGATTACACCTCCATCAACTAAATGACTTCAGGGGCAAGGGAAATTATTTTCATAAAATTCCTGTCCCGCAGTTCCCTGGCTACAGGTCCAAATATACGCGTTCCTTTAGGATTATTGTTATCATCAATAATAACAGCTGCGTTCTCTGAAAAAGCTATATATGAACCATCGGGACGTCTGATTTCTTTTTTGGTCCTTACTACCACAGCTTTTACTACATCGCCTTTTTTAACCACTCCTCCGGGAGAAGCTTCTTTCACTGAGGCAATGATTATATCACCAACGGTGGCATAACGTCTGGTCGACCCGCCCATTACTTTGATACAGAGTACTTTTTTCGCGCCAGTATTGTCGCCAACCTGCAGCAATGTTTCCTGTTGAATCACACTGTAAACCTCCCTTCAATATTCAGGCTTACTCTAAAGTCTTGGCCTTGCGAACGATTTCTACCAGCCGCCATCTCTTGTCTTTGCTCAAGGGGCGGGTTTCCATGATCTTAACCAGATCACCGACTTTGGCTTCGTTGGCTTCATCATGGCTTTTGTATTTCTTGCTGGTTTTTATGGTCTTTTTATAGAGAGGATGCTGCTTTATAGTTTCAACACTGACCGTAATGGTTTTGTCCATTTTGTCACTGGTAACTATACCGGTCATCACTTTTCTGTCTTTTTGGTTATCAGTCACCCTTAGACCTCCTTTAAATTACTTGCTGGCCAGTTCCCTCTGTCTGAGAATCGTCTTGCATCTGGCAATGTTTTTTCTTACGTCTCTTATTCTCATCGGATTATCCAACTGACCTGTAGCCATTTGGAAACGAAGATTAAATAATTCTTCTTTGTAATCGGAGACTTTTTTATTCAATTCTTCGTCGGTTAGTTCCCGTATTTTATTAGCTTTCACTAACCTCACCACCCATTTCTTCTCTTTTTACGAACTTGCATTTGATCGGGAGCTTGTGGGCTGCAAGCCTCATCGCTTCCCGGGCAACTTCTTCGGTTACACCTGACAGTTCAAACATAATCCTGCCGGGCTTAACGACTGCTATCCAGTACTCAGGGGAACCTTTTCCTTTACCCATACGGGTCTCAGCAGGTTTCACCGTCAGCGGCCGGTCGGGGAAAATCTTGATCCATAATTTCCCGCCTCTTTTTACGTGACGGTTGATCGCTATTCTGGCGGCCTCGATCTGCCGGTTGGTGATCCAGGCGGCATCCAGTGCCTGCAAACCATAATCTCCGTAGCTTAAGGTATTGCCTTTGTTGGCCTTGCCGCTAAGGCCGGGACGATGTTGTTTTCTATGCTTAATTCTTTTTGGGGTAAGCATTATTTATCTGCCTCCTCCACTGGTTTCTGTATTGGTCTGCGTTTGGCTTCCGGCAATATTTCACCGCGGTTGACCCAAACCTTGATCCCTATTTTTCCATAGGTTGTATTTGCTTCAGCAAATCCGTAATCAATATCCGCCCGTAAAGTGTGCAGCGGAACTTTTCCTTCTGAATACCACTCGGTACGGGCAATCTCTGCTCCGCCCAGTCTTCCGGATATGGCAATTTTTATACCCACTCCGCCGACTCTCATGGTGCGGCCTACAGTCTGTTTCATCGCTCTGCGGAAAGAAATCCTCTTCTCCAGCTGTTGGGCAACGTTCTCAGCAACGATCTGGGCATCCAGTTCCGGTTTTTTTATTTCCTGGATGGTGATATTAATGTTTTTACCGGTCATTTTGGTCAGTTCATTTTTTAGTGATTCAACTTCCAGACCGCCGCGGCCAATGATAATGCCCGGCTTGGCAGTATGGATGGTCACTCTTACCCGGTTACCGGTACGGTGTATCTCAACTTTGGAGATACCGGCGGTAAAGAAATGTTCTTTGACATATTTTCTTACTTTATAATCTTCATGGAGAAGTTGGGTGTAATCCCTGTCAGCATACCAGTTGGAATCCCAATCTCTGATGACGCCGATTCTAAATCCTTTTGGATGAACCTTTTGACCCACTATTTTACCTCCCTTTCCCGGAGCACAACGGTAATATGACTCATTCTGACCCGTTTCACATCTGCTCTGCCATAAGCTCTGGGCTTCATTCTTTTCATGGTCGGCCCTTCATCAATAAATATAGCTGATATATATAAATCGTCTGAATCCATATCATAATTATGCTCAGCGTTGGCTACTGCTGATTTTAATACTTTACCGATCAGGGGCGCGGATTTCTTATTGGTATATTTTAAAATACCCGTTGCTTCCGCAACACTTTTCCCTCTGACCAAGTCAGCTACCTGACGAGCTTTTAAAGGAGATACCCTAAGATAGCGAGCGACTGCTCTTGATTCCATTTTACTGCGTCCTCCTTTCTTTATCTTGCTCTGCTGGCTTTTTCAGATTTTCCGGCATGTCCGCGATAGGTTCTGGTAGGGGCAAACTCTCCCAGTTTCATACCAACCATGTCTTCCGTAATATAAATTGGAATGTGTTTGCGTCCATCATGTACTGCCAGTGTATGTCCTATCATCTGCGGAAAGATGGTTGACCTTCTGGACCAGGTTTTGATGACTTTTTTATTCCCGGATTGATTCATATCTTCAACCTTTTTCAGCAATTTCTCTTCGCAATAAGGTCCTTTTTTTAATGATCTGCCCACTTAAAAACCCCCTTTACTTCCGTTTCCTGACTATCATATTATCAGATGGCTTTTTCTTACGGGTTTTACCGCCGATTGCAATTTTGCCCCAAGGTGAAACGGGATACTTGCGTCCCACAGGTGCACGTCCTTCACCACCGCCATGGGGGTGATCAGTGGGATTCATGACTGAACCTCTGACAGTGGGTCTGATTCCTAACCAGCGGCTTTTTCCAGCCTTGCCGTTATTCTGGTTTTCATATTCCAGATTTCCTACCTGGCCGATGGTAGCGCGGCATTTTACAAATACCAGTCTGACTTCCCCGGAGGGCAGTCTGACATGAGCATAGTTTCCTTCTTTCGCCATCAATTGGGCTACCGCTCCGGCGGAGCGAACCATCTGGCCGCCTTTTCCAGGTCTCAGCTCAATATTATGAATCAATGAGCCTACCGGAATATCTTCCAGGGCTAAGGTATTGCCAACCTTTATATCAGCTTTTGATCCTGAGACGATGGTGTCACCGACTTTCAGGTTCTGGGGTGCAATAATGTATGACTTATGCCCGTCAGCATAATGCAAAAGCGCAATATATGCAGACCGGTTAGGGTCATACTCGATGGCTGCTACTTTCGCAGGTATATCATCTTTGTTTCTCTTGAAATCGATGATCCGGTATAATCGTTTGTGTCCGCCGCCCCGGTGTCTGACAGTCAGACGGCCCTGAGCGTTACGTCCGGCCTTACGTTTTAACGGTTCGGTCAAACTTTTCTCCGGCTCTGTTTTGGTTATTTCTTCGAAGGTCATGATGGTCATTTGCCTTCTGCTTGGTGTTATAGGCCTGAAATTTTTAATAGCCACTACTATTTTCCCTCCTTAATTACCGAAACCCTGGTTAAACAGTATCAAAGAGTCTGATCTTCTGCCCGGGCTTCAGTGTTACGATCGCTTTTTTGCGATCGGAGGTTCTTCCTTCGAACCGGCCTAGGCGTTTCGGCTTACCCTTAACATTCATGGTGTAGATTTTCTCAACTTTGACATCAAAAATATTTTGGATCGCGTTTTTAATTTCAGTTTTATTAGCCTTTCTGTCCACAATAAAGGTGTATTTGTTATCGGCTAACAGATCCATTGATTTTTCCGTTACTACCGGCTTAATGATTATATCTCTGTAATCCTTCATCTTAAGCAAATACCTCCTCTACCCTGGCAACTGCATCACGGGTTATCAGCAGCGTTTCATAGTTTAATAAGTCATAAACATTGATAAAATCCGCTTTTAGTAGTTTCACTCCCGGAATGTTGTTGGCAGATTTGGTTACATTAACATCACTGTCTGCAGTTACCACCAAAGTTTTTTGGGCGGCATTCAGTTTTTCCAAAACCTGAACCATAAGTTTGGTTTTGGGTTCCTCAAAGGTTAATTCATTGATGAGGATCAAATTGTTATCCAATACTTTACTGGACAGGGCTGACTTCATTGCTAATCTTCTTACTTTGCGGGGAAGCTTATAGGAATAATCCCTCGGTTTCGGCCCAAAAGCAATACCGCCCTTGGTCCATACCGGGTTACGGGTGCTGCCTACACGGGCACGCCCCGTCCCTTTTTGTCTCCAGGGTTTTTTCCCGCCGCCCCTTACTTCCGCGCGGGTTTTGGTGGATGATGTGCCCACCCTTTTGTTAGCCAGCTGCATTTTAACAAAGTCATATAAAACGGCTTGATTCGGTTCAATGCCGAATACTTCGTCACTTAACTCAACTTCGCCGATTTGGGCCCCGTTCATATCATACAACGCAACTTTAGGCATTTCTTTACCTCCTTCGCCAGGCTATGCCTTGACAGAATTCTTTATGATGACCAGACCTCTTTTGGGCCCTGGGATAGCTCCTTTAATAAGGATCAGATTTCTTTCCGGATAAACTTTGACTACTGACAGACTCTGTACAGTGACTTGATCCCCGCCAAGTCTGCCTGGCATTTTTCTGCCTTTGAAAACCCGGGCTGGTCCTTTAGCTCCCAGAGAACCAGGACGGCGATGATATTTTGAACCATGCCCCATAGAACCACGGGCAAAATTATGTCTTTTAACCCCGCCGGCAAATCCTTTACCTTTGGATGTTCCTACCACGTCAACGATGTCACCGGCTTGGAATATTTCCGCTTTGATTTCCTGGCCTACATTGAACTGCTCGCTGTTTTCCAGGCGAAACTCTTTAATGAAGCGCAGCGGCTTAACATTCGCTTTTTTAAAGTGTCCTTTTAATGGCTGGTTGACGTTTTTTTCCTTAATACTGGAGAAACCTACCTGTATGGCATTATAACCATCATTTACGGTATCTTTCTTCTGCAGGACAACACATGGTCCGGCTTCAACAACTGTTACAGGGATCGCTTTGCCCTGTTCATTAAAAATTTGGGTCATACCAATTTTGGTACCCAATATGGCCTTTTGTAAATTTGCCAATTGAATAATACCTCCCTGCTGTGATTTTCTCTGCGATTGGTTGGAAGCGGGATTCCAACATCACTTCTTTAACCCGGTATTTGCCGCCCGCAGACTTATTGTCCCACTCGTCCTTGAGCACCGGTTCTTTCACTACAGTTTTATCTCAATATCTACTCCGGAAGGCAGATCCAGGTGCATGAGAGCATCTATAGTTTTTGGATTGGGATCTAAAATATCAATGAGTCTCTTATGTGTCCTCATCTCGAACTGCTCCCGGGAATCCTTATTAACATGAGGCGAACGCAAAATGGTATAAATGTTCTTTTGCGTTGGCAAGGGTATGGGGCCGGAAACATTGGCACCATTCTTACGGGCAGTTTCGACGATCTTCTGGGAAGACTGATCTAACAGTTTGTGGTCGAATGCCTTTAATCTGATTCTAACTTTTTGTTGGCCATTCACTCTTTAAGTAACCTCCTTAGAATGGTTAGTAATTACACGCTGCCAGGCGTTCGGGGAAGTAGCGAAGAACCATTGTCCTTCGCTACTTAAATCCTAATTACGCATAGGTTTTGGTAACAACTCCTGAACCTACTGTTCTTCCACCTTCACGGATCGCAAATCTCAGTCCTTCTTCCAATGCGATCGGGGTGATCAGCTCGATGGACATGGTGATGTTGTCACCCGGCATTACCATCTCTACTCCTTCAGGCAGCTGCAGTATGCCAGTCACATCTGTGGTCCTGAAATAAAACTGTGGTCTGTATCCTCCAAAGAATGGGGTGTGTCTTCCGCCTTCTTCTTTCGTCAGTACGTATACTTCTCCGTCAAATTTGGTCAGCGGTTTGATACTTCCGGGTTTCGCCAGTACCATTCCTCTTTCTACTTCTTTCCGGTCTACTCCTCTTAACAGCGTTCCGATGTTGTCTCCGGTCTCGGCATAGTCAAGCAGTTTGCGGAACATCTCTACGCCTGTACATACTGTCTTTCTGATGGCTTCTCTCATCCCTACGATTTCTACTTCGTCGCCTACTTTGATCTGCCCTCTTTCTACTCTCCCGGTGGTTACTGTTCCTCTTCCCGTTATGGTGAATACGTCTTCGATCGGCATTAGGAACGGCTTGTCACTGGCTCTCTCCGGCAACGGAATGTAGCTGTCTACGGCGTCCATCAGTTCCCATATGCGCTTGCACCATTCGCAGTCTCTGCTTCCGCATCCGCATTCCAATGCTTTTAAGGCGGATCCCTGGATCACCGGAACGTCATCTCCCGGAAATTCGTAGGTGCTTAACAGTTCTCTGATTTCCATCTCTACCAGTTCTAATAGTTCTTCGTCATCTACCATGTCTACCTTGTTCATGAATACTACCATATATGGTACTCCTACCTGTCTTGACAGCAGGATGTGTTCTCTTGTCTGCGGCATCGGTCCGTCGGCTGCTGATACTACCAGAATTGATCCGTCCATCTGCGCTGCTCCGGTGATCATATTCTTTATGTAGTCTGCGTGTCCCGGGCAGTCTACATGGGCGTAATGCCTGGTCTCGGTCTGGTATTCTACATGGGAGGTGTTGATGGTGATTCCTCTTTCCCTTTCTTCCGGCGCTTTGTCAATCGAATCATAGGATGTGGCTACTGCTCCTCCTACTTTCGATAATACCAGGGTGATCGCTGCCGTTAAGGTCGTCTTCCCATGGTCTACGTGTCCTATCGTTCCAATGTTAAGATGAGGTTTCGTCCTCTCGTATTTAGCCTTTGCCATTTTTCCTTCTCACCTTTCCTTTAAAAAATTTTTAAATTTTTAAACTGGCAGACCATATCTGCGGGCAATAATTTCTTTACTTTTGGATTCAGGTACCTCTGCATAGTTTTTTAATAACATGGAGAAGCTGGCCCGTCCCTGCGTTAATGACCTCAGACTGGTGGCGTACCCAAAGGTCTCTGCCAAGGGTACACTTCCTTTTACCAATTTACTTTCGCGGTTTTCTTCCAGACTGAACACTCTTCCTCGTCTGGCATTCAGGTCGGATATAACATCACCGACATATTCTTCCGGACAGATAATTTCGATATCCATTACCGGTTCCAGTAAAACTGTTTCGGCATTCTGCAGCGCTTCTTTTATAGCCATAGCGGCAGCAATCTTATAAGCCAGTTCACTGGAGTCAACTTCGTGATAAGAGCCTCCGATGAGATCTACTTCCAAGTCATCTACCGGATAGCCGGCTAATATACCGGCCTGCAATGATTCCATGACGCCGATCTCGACGGCCGGAACAAACTCTTTGGGTATCTGCTCCGGGGCTGATCTATCAGTAAAACGTTTGCCCTGGCCTTCTCCTGCCGGATGTAATTCCAGAACTACGTGTCCGAATTGACCCCGTCCTCCGGTTTGTTTTTCGAATTGATATTCTGCACGGGATCGTTTCTTGATCGTCTCTTTATATGAAACTTGTGGTTTACCTACATTGGCATTTACCTTAAATTCTCTTAACAGACGGTCGACAATGATTTCCAGGTGCAGTTCACCCATGCCTGAAATAATTGTCTGTCCGCTTTCTTCATCCATCTTGGCCCTGAAAGTAGGATCCTCTTCAGCAAGCTTTTTCAGACTTTCGCCAATCTTATCCTGATCCGCTTTGGTTTTTGGTTCGATGGCGACATCAATGACTGGTTCCGGAAAATTGATCGACTCCAAAAGGATCTCATGTTTTTCAGTACACAGGGTATCTCCTGTTACAGTATCCTTTAATCCGACCCCGGCTACGATATCGCCGGCCCGGGCTTCCTCGATCTCTTCCCGGTGATTGGCATGCATTCTGAGAATTTTGGTTATTCTCTCCCGCCTGGCCTTGCCGGGGTTGATAACATAGGCTCCGGTCTTCAGATTCCCGGAATAAATTCTGAAATAAGTCAGCTTGCCAACATAGGAGTCAACTGCTACTTTAAATGCCAGCGCACAAAAAGGTTCATCGATATCCGGATGCCTCTCCAGGATCTCTCCGGTTTGGGGATGAGCGCCTTTGACGGGCGGCATATCAAGCGGTGACGGCAGATAGTTGACCACTGCCTCCAAAAGCATTTGCACTCCTTTGTTCTTGAAGGATGAACCGCAAAGTACGGGTACCAATTGATTTGCAATAGTTGAAATTCTCAAAGAACGATTGATCTCTTCCTCGGAAATATCCAGACCTTCCAGATATTTCTCCAGTATATTATCATCAAATTCAGCCAGTTTTTCCAGCATCACATTTCGGTGCCGCTGTACGTCATTGGCTTCGTCATCAGTCAGATCCCTGATGTTGTAGTGTTCGCCTTTATCGTCAGTATATACATAGGCCTTTCTGGCGATCAGATCGAGTACACCTTCAAAAGAATCTTCTTTCCCAATCGGTAATTGGATTGGAACCGGATTGGCCCCCAGTTTTTCTTCGATCATCTTAACGGCGGCGAAAAATTCAGCGCCGATGCGATCCATTTTATTGATATATGCAATACGTGGCACGTTGTACCGGTCTGCCTGCCGCCATACTGTTTCTGACTGAGGCTGTACCCCGGCTACGGCACAAAAGATGCCGATGGCCCCATCAAGTACTCTAAGTGACCGTTCTACTTCAACTGTAAAGTCCACATGCCCTGGCGTATCGATAATATTAATAATAACATCGTTCCATTTACATGCAGTAGCCGCCGAGGTAATGGTTATACCTCTTTCCTGCTCCTGGCTCATCCAGTCCATGGTGGCAGTACCTTTGTCGACTTCACCGATTTTGTGAACCCGGCCGGAATAGAATAAAATTCTTTCCGTAGTGGTGGTTTTGCCAGCATCAATATGAGCCATGATCCCTATATTTCTGATGGCATCTAAACCTGATTTTGAGGCCATTTTTCTACTCCCTGTATTTTACCAGCGGTAGTGAGCAAATGCTTTATTGGCCTCGGCCATTTTATGCGTATCTTCTCTTTTCTTGACTGCCCCGCCGGTACTGTTAAATGCATCAACGATTTCCCCTGCTAAACGCTGTTCCATCGTCTTTTCTCCGCGTTTACGGGCATAGGTGACCAGCCATCTGATGGCCAGGGTTTGTCTTCTGTCCGCTCTTACTTCGACCGGTACCTGGTAGTTGGCCCCGCCAACACGCCTGGCTCTGACTTCCACGATGGGCGTTATGTTTTTCATTGCTTCTTCAAATACTTCCAGAGCATCTTTGCCCGTCTTTTTTTCGACGATTTCAAATGCTCCATAGCAAATACTTTCAGCAATGCTCTTTTTGCCATCCCACATGATCTGATTGACCAGTTTGGTAAATATTTTGCTGTTATAAACGGGATCCGGCAAAACATCCCGCTTGGGTACGGGCCCTTTTCTAGGCATATTGTGCCTCCCTCCTATTTCTTCTTGGGTCTCTTGGTCCCATATTTGGATCTGCCCTGGTTACGATTTTGTACACCTGCTGCATCGAGCGTTCCCCTGATAATATGATATCTGACACCTGGCAAGTCCTTGACTCTGCCGCCCTTTATAAGAACTACGGAGTGCTCCTGAAGGTTATGGCCAATACCAGGAATATATGCGGTTACCTCAATACCATTGGTTAATCTGACCCTGGCAATCTTACGTAATGCTGAGTTAGGTTTTTTGGGGGTTGTAGTGTATACTCTGGTACATACACCTCTTTTTTGTGGACAGCTTTTCAGCGCTGGTGCGGTTGATTTTTTAACGCCTTTTTCGCGTCCTTTTCTGACTAGTTGATTGATTGTCGGCATTCCTGCACCTCCTTCCCCGTCTAATCATTTAATAAAGCAACTGTAGCAGACCCCACTTCAATGCCTACTGCTCTGCCCAGTACTTCCATATTCTCAACCATTTCAACCTCAATTTGCATTTGGCGGCATAATTGTTTAACAGGTTCGATCACATGCGATTCTGCATCTTCAGCAATAAATACTTTCTTTATCTGATTTTTGTTCAGATGCTTAACAACCTGTCTGGTACCTATAACCATGGCTGCATTTTTTAACTCACTAAGCGCCAAAAATTATAACCTCCTCCGGATAAATAAAATAACCGGCTTTGGGAGCTATTTGCCGCGACGCAATATATTGTAGCACCAAGTAAGTCCCAAAGTCAAATATTTTACACTTCCGACTGATTTCACTCTGTAACGGCGATTTCTTCTCCCAGCAATTCATATGATGTGCCGCGGTACAATGAGTAGCCGGTGCCGGCTGGAATCAGCTTGCCAATGATTACGTTTTCTTTTAAGCCGATTAGGTTGTCTACTTTCCCTTTTATGGCAGCTTCAGTCAGAACTTTGGTCGTTTCCTGGAACGAGGCCGCAGAAAGGAAAGAATCCGTATTCAGTGATGCTTTGGTGATCCCCAGCAGCATCGGAGAACAGACTGCGGGCAGCCCGCCTTCTTCAATAATCCGGGCATTTTCTTCTTCAAAGCTGGCGATGTCAATAAAAGCACCCGGCAGCAATGAAGTATTTCCGGAATCCTCTATTCTCACGCGCTTCAACATCTGGCGGATCATGATCTCAATATGCTTGTCGCTGATGTCAACGCCCTGGGACCTATATACCTTCTGAACTTCCTGCAGCAGATATCTCTGCACATCCTGCAGGCCCTTGGTTTTCAATATATCATGGGGATTTAACGGCCCTTCCGTCAGAGCATCCCCGATTTCGATCTCATCGCCTTCGCTAACTTTCAATCGGGAGCCGTAGTTGACAATATAGGATCCTAATACTTCACCGTTCTCACCTAATATTTCTACCTCCCGGCGTCCTTTATTTTCGCCGAAACGGACTTTCCCGTTAACTTCGGTGACAACCGCCTGTCCTTTCGGTTTTCTGACTTCAAACAATTCCTCGACCCTGGGCAAACCGATGGTAATATCATCTCCAGCGACACCGCCGGTATGGAATGTACGCATGGTCAGCTGTGTTCCGGGCTCACCGATTGACTGCGCAGCTAATATACCTACTGCTTCACCTATCTCCACATCATAACCGGTGGCAAGGTTGCGCCCGTAGCATTTTTTGCATACCCCATGGCGTGTCTTGCAGGTTAATACAGATCTGATCTTTACACTGGTGATGCCAGCCTTTTCAATGGCAAAACCTACTTCATCATCGATTAACTGGTTTTCATCCACCAATAATTCTCCTGTTTCCGGATGATAAATGGCATCAACTGATACACGGCCAATGATCCTCTGGTTGAGCGGCTCAATCAGCTGGGATCCTTCCGTGATTTTCGAGACCCAGATACCTTCGGCTGATTCACAATCATCTTCCCGTACAATAACATCCTGGGATACATCCACCAGACGGCGGGTAAGATAACCAGAGTCTGCGGTTCTTAAAGCTGTATCAGCCAAACCTTTACGTGCTCCATGAGTGGATATAAAGTATTCCAGTACTGTCAGGCCTTCCCGGAAATTTGCTTTAATAGGCAAGTCGATGATTTTACCGGATGGATCTGCCATGAGTCCGCGCATACCAGCTAACTGTCTGATTTGCTGGAAATTACCGCGGGCTCCGGAAATAGCCATCATGTAAACCGGATTATCTTCCTGCAGTGTCTTCTTCAAAGCATCGGTCACGTCATCGGTGGCCTGGTTCCATATTTCGATGACCTGTGCATGTCTTTCGTCTTCCGTGATCATTCCCATCTGGAAATCATCATGGATGCTGTCAACGATCTTATCAGCTTCAGCCAATATCGCTGCTTTGGCTTCGGGTGTCTGGAAATCGGTGACGCCCACGGTGATCCCGGCCCGGGTGCTGTACTTGAACCCCAGCATTTTAATACCGTCCAGCATTTCAGCTGTGCGGGCATTTCCTTCAAGCCGGTAAGCTTCATAAACGATGGAGCCTAATTTCTTTTTGTCGATCACTTCATTATAATAACCCAGGCTGTCGGGAATCATTTCATTCAAAATGATCCTTCCCACCGAGGTAGAAAACAAGCGGGGCTTATTCTCTTCCGGTTTAATCGCAGGATCAGGCACCAGCATTCTTACTCTGATCTTCTCATGCAGACTGATTACTTTGTGCTCATAAGCCATTTCTGCCTCTTCCGGTGTTGCAAAAGTCTTGCACAATTTTTCATCTTTTTCCCATTCTGCCTTACTCATGTAACTTAAATAATATATGCCGATAACCATGTCCTGTGTAGGGGTGACCACCGGTTTTCCATCCTTGGGATTCAATATATTGTTACTGGCCAGCATGAGTAACCGGCATTCTGCCTGGGCTTCCGCGGACAGCGGAACATGCACTGCCATCTGGTCACCATCGAAGTCAGCATTATATGCGGTACAAACCAGAGGATGAAGCTGCAGGGCTCTTCCTTCTACCAGAATCGGTTCGAAACTTTGGATCCCCAGTCTGTGAAGGGTAGGGGCACGATTTAACAGAACCGGATGTTCCTTGATGACATCTTCTAAAATGTCCCATACTTCTTCCCGGCCTCTTTCAACCATTTTCTTGGCACTTTTTATGTTGGAGGCAATAGCCCGGTCTACCAGCTTCTTCATTACAAAAGGTTTAAACAACTCCAGGGCCATTTCCTTGGGTAAGCCGCACTGATGCATCTTTAGATTTGGTCCTACCACAATGACGGAACGTCCGGAGTAGTCAACCCTTTTTCCCAAAAGGTTCTGTCTGAACCGGCCTTGTTTTCCTTTTAACATATCACTCAAAGATTTGAGGGGCCGGTTTCCAGGCCCGGTGACCGGCCTGCCGCGGCGGCCGTTATCAACCAGGGCATCCACTGCTTCCTGCAGCATTCTTTTTTCATTACGGACTATGATATCCGGTGCCCCCAGATCCAGCAGTCTCTTCAGACGGTTGTTGCGGTTGATCACCCGGCGGTACAAGTCATTCAGATCAGAGGTGGCAAAACGACCTCCATCCAGCTGTACCATAGGTCTCAATTCTGGAGGGATGACCGGCAGCACATCCAGAATGATCCATTCGGGGTCATTATTGGATAACCGGAATGATTCCACCACTTCCAGCCGTTTGATGGCGCGGCTTTTCCTTTGCCCGGTAGTTGTAGCAATTTCCTCTTTTAACTCAGCCGACATTGTTTCCAGATCGGTTTCCTGTAATAATACTTTAACCGCTTCAGCACCAATACCGGCATAAAAACTATCCCCGTATCTTTCCCGGCTTTCCCGGTATTCCCTTTCATTCAACAATTGTTTTTTCAATAATGGTGTGTCGCCTTGATCCAGGACGATATAATTCACAAAATAGATCACCTTTTCCAGGACTTTAGGAGACATGTCCAGCAGCAAGCCCATTCTGCTGGGTATACCTTTGAGATACCATATATGGCAGACCGGAGCTGCCAATTCAATATGCCCCATTCTTTCCCGTCTCACTTTGGAGGTGGTGACTTCTACCCCACAGCGGTCACAAACGATTCCTCTGTGGCGCACTCTTTTATATTTACCGCAATGGCATTCCCAGTCTTTTACAGGGCCAAAAATTTTTTCACAGAACAGTCCTTCTTTTTCAGGTCTTAAGGTTCGATAGTTTATGGTTTCAGGTTTCTTAACCTCACCGCTGCTCCATGATCTTATTTGCTCCGGAGAAGCAAGGGATATTTTGATCCGGTCAAAGTTGTTGACATCTAACAAATCAGTCTCTCCCTTCCAGAAGAATTTTCTCGCTTAGTGACATTGATTCATTAATCTTCATGCTCTTCACTGCCAATTTCATCATCCAGTTCATCAATATCTATATCAGCGTCTATGTCATAGTCGTCCAATTCATCCTGCTCCTCATCTTCTTCGATATCATCATGGCTGATGCTGGTATTGCCAAGGGCTGTGGCTGGTAATTCCAACCCCAGTTCTCTGGCTTTCTCCCGTTCATTGATGTCGTAATCAATGTCTTTGATGATAACCTCTTTTTCTTCATCGGACAGGACACGAACATTTAAAGCCAGACTCTGCAGTTCTTTGATCAGTACTTTAAAACCTTCCGGTACTCCAGGCTCAGGAATGTTTTCACCTTTGACAATGGATTCATAGGTTTTTAAACGGCCCACTACGTCATCTGATTTAACCGTTAAAATTTCCTGCAATGTATAAGAAGCTCCGTATGCTTCCAGTGCCCATACTTCCATTTCTCCAAAACGCTGGCCGCCGAATTGGGCTTTTCCTCCCAAGGGCTGTTGGGTAACCAGTGAATAAGGTCCAATTGAACGGGCATGTATTTTATCGTCAACCAGATGTGCCAGCTTCAACATATATACATAACCTACCGTTACTTCGTGATCAAATAACTCACCGGTACGTCCATCGTATAATCTGGTCTTGCCGTTTAATCCCAGTCCGATTGCTTTTCCGGCCGGACTTTCAGCAGCTTCCCGTATTTTCTCAAATACGTCTTCTTCACTGGCACCGTCAAAAACTGGAGTGGCAATATTTATACCCAGCGTTTTTGCCGCCCATCCCATGTGGCATTCCAGGATCTGTCCAATATTCATTCGGGAAGGAACCCCCAAAGGATTAAGTACGATCTGTACCGGGGTACCGTCTTCTAAAAATGGCATATCTTCTTCCGGCAGAATACGTGAAATAACCCCTTTATTACCATGCCGTCCAGCCATTTTATCGCCTTCTGAGATTTTCCGCTTTTGGGCGATATAAACCCGTACCAGTTGGTTCACTCCTGGCGGCAGTTCATCTCCGTTTTCCCGGGAAAAGCGTTTTACCGCAACGATTTTCCCTGCTTCTCCATGAGGAACTCTCAAGGAAGAATCCCTTACCTCCCGGGCTTTTTCGCCGAATATTGCCCGCAGCAGTCTCTCTTCCGGAGTCAGTTCTGTTTCACCTTTCGGGGTCACTTTTCCCACTAAAATATCATCCGGCCTCACCTCGGCTCCAACACGGATCACGCCTTGATCATCGAGGTTTTTGAGCATATCCTCAGATACATTGGGAATATCACGGGTTATTTCCTCCGGCCCCAACTTGGTATCACGGGCTTCACATTCGTATTCTTCTATATGGATAGAGGTAAAGACATCTTCTTTTACCAATCGTTCAGATATCAATATGGCATCCTCATAGTTATATCCTTCCCAGGGCATAAAAGCGACCAGTACGTTTCGGCCTAACGCCAGTTCTCCATTATCGGTACTGGGCCCGTCAGCGATGATGGTATCTGCTTCCACCCTTTCCCCTCTTCTTACGATGGGCCGCTGATTATAACAAGTCCCCTGGTTGGAACGGATAAATTTCAACAAAGGATACTCATCTTCTTCTCCTTCATCGGTTGTGATCACGATCTTGGATGCACTGACCTTGCTTACTGTACCTGCTCTTTTGTTTACCACTACCGCTCCGGAATCCTTGGCCGCTTTATATTCCAAACCGGTTCCAACAATCGGTGCATTGGTTTTGATAAGCGGGACTGCCTGTCTTTGCATATTAGCTCCCATCAGTGCCCGGTTGGCATCATCGTTTTCCAGAAACGGGATCAGGGAAGTAGCCACACTAAAGACCTGCTTGGGTGATACATCCATGAATTCCGCCTCATGGATACTGACTTCTTTGATTTCCTCAGCGTAACGAGCCTCCACCAGATCATTGACAAAATAGCCATTCTCATCTAACAGCGAGTTGGCCTGTGCTACTGTGTATTCGTCCTCTTCATCCGCGGACATATAATAAATTTCATCCAGAACCCGTCCGTTTTTGGTATCTACCTTTCGGTAGGGGGTCTCAATGAAGCCAAAATCATTTACTTTTCCAAAAGTAGCCAGCGAACCGATCAAACCAATGTTGGGACCTTCTGGTGTTTCAATCGGACAGATGCGTCCATAATGAGAGTGGTGAACGTCGCGGACCTGAAATCCTGCCCGTTCGCGAGTCAATCCGCCGGGTCCCAGTGCGCTTAAGCGTCGTTTATGGGTAAGCTCTGCCAGGGGATTGGTCTGGTCCATAAACTGTGATAACTGGGAACTACCAAAAAATTCCTTGACTGCAGCAGTGATAGGCCGGATATTGATCAATACTTGAGGAGTCAAGGTTTCCACGTCGTGAATACTCATTCTTTCCCTTACTACTCTTTCCATTCTTACCAAACCGGTACGGAATTGATTTTGCAGCAGTTCCCCGATTGAGCGCAGTCTCCGGTTGCCCAAATGGTCAATGACATCCGTCTTGCCTTCTCCGTTGATCAGTTTCAACAGGTAGGAAATAGTGGCAGTAATATCCTCTATGGTCAAATAACGAATCTCCGGCGGTATTTTCAGCCCCAGTTTTTTATTTACTTTATATCTTCCTACCTGGGCCATGTCATAACGACGCGGGTCAAAAAACAAATTTTTAAGCAGCTGTTCCGCCGCATCTTCAGTGGCTAATTCTCCTGGCCGAAGCCTTTTATAGAACTCAATCAAAGCTTCTTTCTTATTGGAAGTAGGATCCTTTTCCAGAGTCTTTTGGATCGTTTCATCGTTATCAAAGAGGGCCAGGATATCCTCGTTGGTGGGAAAAGCGATACACCTTAATAGCACTGTTACAGGGATTTTACGAGTTTTATCGATTCTGGTATAAATTAAACCGGCACTATCCATTTCCAGTTCAAACCAGGCACCCCGGTTAGGAATAACCGTTGCCCCGAACAATTTCTTACCGGCTACATCAAAACGTTCATTAAAGTAGACACCGGGCGATTTGACCAACTGGCTGACTACCACCCGTTCTGCGCCATTGATGATGAAAGTTCCGTTTTCAGTCATTAAAGGCAAGTCACCCATGTAGACTTCCGATTCTTTGATTTCCCCATTTTCTTTATCGGTCAGTCTGACTTTCAATTTTAAGGGAGCCTGGTAACTCATGTCACGTTCCTTGCATTCCAGAACAGAATACTTAGGTGTACCCAGGCTGTAATCGATGAAATCAAGTGACAGGTTTTCAGTAAAATCACTGATCGGGAATACTTCCTGCAAGGCTTCCCTCAGTCCTTGGGCGAGAAACCATTCGTAGGAACTTAATTGAATTTGAATCAGATTTGGCAATTCAATTGGTTCTTTGATCCGGGAATAATTGAGTCTTTGAACTTTTCCATATTGTTCGATGTGAGCCAATTTAATGTTCACCCCTTTTAAATATTCGCAAAAGAGTGAAAAGCAAGGCCTAACCTCAAACCTCGCTTTCATATACAAACTCCGCATTACCAGCGCATTTGCCTAAAACACTGCCATTATCACTATAATGGCAATTATTAATATTATCACAAGACTATAGGAGGGTCAAGGAAAAATCTAGCTTATTTTATAAATTTTTTAACCCGCCTTAAATCCAGCTGCTCTCTTCATTGTTATCGTCCTGGTCTTTATCTTTGTCCTGCAGTTGTTCAAGTTCAATGTTTTCCAGGGAGTATTCTGCTTCCATTAATTGCTCGACTTTCTTCATACGCCGCATGTATACGATCCCTATAATGATCAGTCCCAGTAAAAACCCGGTGATTCCTATCAGAAATCCTTCAAAAGTGACGGCCTGCAACATTACTTCACCTTCGGGCAAAGCTTCCATACTATCCATTTCCCATACAGTTGACATTTCATTGACCCGGTTACCGCTGGAGGCGGAAATATAACCAGGCATGGAAATAACGATACGAATCCCCTGCATACCTTTGAGCTGGGAAAATATGCTTCCGGCAGGCGCTTCATCAGCTGTTACCAGCAGAGTGGTTTTATGCCAGAGGAAAAAGTTTTTCGTTTGCGCCTTAACAGGCAGCTTGTCAGTTAATGTATTATAGGCGGCCCAGTCATCTACTGTCCTGGTAAGAATCGTTTTATCACCGTTTACATTTTTTTCCCATGCGGATGTATTGATGTTTGTTTCATTATTATTGATGGTAACGGTTTCTTTGATCGTGTGATCATCATACGCCTTTATTTCCCATTGTACAGCATTGTTATTCCCAGCTTGCCCGTATAGCGGGCAGAGAATAATTGCCGCCCAAAGCAGAACCATCACCCCCGCAGTTCGCTTTGTTATCATCATCATCCCCCCCTCGATGAAATTTAAACCTAAATAAAGATTATAACATAAATTCTATAAAAACAACAAAAAAGTTCTGTATTTAATAAATACAGAACTTTAGAAATCCTCTGCTTATTAAGCTGCACTGTGTGCAGCAACCGTCTCCGTGTTGAAACCTGCTATTTTACTTCCACACTGGCGCCGGCTTCTTCGAGTTTCGCTTTGATATCAGCAGCTTCTTCTTTGGTGATTTTCTCTTTTACCGGGTTCGGTGCTTCGTCAACCAGGGCTTTGGCTTCTTTCAGTCCCAGACCGGTCAGTTCACGAACAACTTTGATAACATTGATTTTCTTGTCCCCAGCCGAGGTGAGGATGACATCAAACTCGGTCTGTTCTTCAACCGCTTCAGCCACTGCAGCGCCTGCTGCCGGTGCTGCTACAGCTGCGGGGGCAGCAGCGCTTACGCCAAATTCTTCTTCCAGAGCCTTTACCAACTCTGATAATTCCAAAACGGTCAATCCTTTTACTATTTCAATTACTTCCTGTACTTTACTCATGTTTATTACCTCCCAAAATTATATTTTTTTAACTGGCCTGCTTCTGTTCTCTGATTTGATCCAGCACTCTGGCTAAACCTGATAGATTAGCGTTAAGCACATATACAAAACTGGTGATCGGTGCCTGCATGGTGCCAAGAACTTTAGCAACCAGCACTTCCCGCGGCGGCAGATCTGCCAGCGCCTTTATTTTATCCGCGCCAACCATCTGACCTTCAAGAATTCCGACTTTTACTTCCAGTTTCTTATATTTGGCTATAAACTCAAAAACGGTTTTGGCCGGACCTACGGGATCCTCATTGCTGAACACTACTGCATTCGGGCCTTCAATAAGCGGGATCAATTCTCCATAACCGGTATTCTGCAAAGCAAATTCGGTCATTGTGTTGGTCACAACCTTGTAGGTCACACCAGGAACTCTGAGTCTGTTCCTTAGATCAGTCATTTCCGCTACGGTCAAACCGCGATAATCAGTAAAGATAACCAATTTGGCATCTTTTAATCTTTGTTCTGTCTCTTTTACAACCTGCTTTTTCGCTTCTATATTGGGCATTGTTTCACCCCCTTTTATCAACTTGGTGACGATGGCTTAAACCAAAAACCTCTGCAGGAAACCTGCAGAGGCATAAACTTGCTATAAGCAAATTATTATTAATAACCTCGGCAGGCGAACTGTCGTTCATTATGGCTTTGGCCACCGGCTTTCTACAGTCAGTATTTTCTTTTTTAGCTTACAATTACTTATTTTACTTGTTAGCTGCCATGATTACAAGTGGGTTGATCCTGATTCCCGGGCTCATGGTGGAGCATACACTGACCGACCTCATATAGGTACCTTTGGCAGCAGCCGGTTTCGCTTTAATAAGAGCGCCGGCAAAAGCGTTCAGATTTTCCTGCAATTTTTCAATATCAAAAGATACCCTGCCAATCGGTGCATGAACGATGGAATTTTTATCCACACGATATTCAATTCTTCCTGCTTTTAATTCGTTAATGGTTCTTTCAATATCAAAGGTTACGGTTCCGGCTTTCGGATTCGGCATTAATCCGCGTGGTCCCAAGATCTTACCAAGCTTACCGACTACGCCCATCATGTCAGGGGTAGCAACAGCGATGTCAAAATCGAACCAACCGCCCTGGATCTTTTCCACCAGTTCTTCTCCGCCGACAATATCTGCTCCCGCAGCTTCTGCTTCCTTTACTTTCTCACCTTTGGCAAATACCAGTACTTTTCTGGTTTTACCGGTTCCGTGTGGTAAGCTTACCGTACCTCTTACCTGTTGGTCTGCATGACGCGGGTCAACGCCCAGTTTAACATGCACTTCCACTGTTTCATCAAATTTGGCGGTTGAAATTTCTTTAATAAGGCTCAGTGCTTCCGCTGGATCATACAGTTTGGTGCGGTCGATTCTGGTTGCTGCTCCCTTATATGCCTTGCTTCTTTTCATTAAAATATACCTCCTCGTGGTTATGGCGGAATGTTTCCTCCCACATATTTAAAACCATTAGTCTACGACTTCAATGCCCATGCTGCGAGCTGTGCCTTCGACCATTCTCACTGCTGCATCAATATCTGCTGCATTGAGGTCATCTTTTTTGATTTCGGCGATTTCCAACAGTTTCGCCCGTTGGATCTTAGCGACTTTTTTCTTGTTGGGTTCCCCGGATCCTTTAGGCACATTCGCTGCTTTCTTTAATAAGTCGGACGCCGGGGGTGACTTTAATTCAAAGGAAAATGATCTGTCTGCATAAACGGTTATCTCTACTGGAACTATATATCCAGTCTGATTCGCTGTTCTTGCATTGTATTCTTTACAAAAGCCCATTATATTTACACCATGTTGTCCTAAAGCAGGTCCAACCGGTGGCGCCGGCGTAGCTTTACCGGCTTGTATTTGTAATGATACTTTGCCGATTACTTTCTTGGCCACATTTTCACCTCCTATAATTTATCTATTTGTTCATAATCCAGTTCCACAGGTGTTTCCCTGCCAAACATAGAAATTGCTACTCTTACTTTACCGCGGTCAGGCAGCAATTCCTTGACCACTCCTTCAAAGTTGGCAAAAGGGCCGCTGTTGACGCGAACATTTTCTCCTATATCTATATCAAGGATCTTTGGCTTACTGTCCATCAATCCCATCTGGCGCAGAATCTTATGGATCTCTTCCGTTTGCAGCGGGATCGGTTTTGTGCCGCTGCCCACAAACCCTGTTACACCAGGGGTATGACGTACAACATACCAGGAATCATCGTCCATCACCATATTGACAATAACATAACCGGGAAAGACTCGTTTGGTGGTAACCTTTCTCTTCCCGCTCTTGTATTCCACTTCCTGTTCTTCAGGTATGATTACATCGAAGATCTTATCCTGCATATTCATGGATTCAACCCTTTTGGACAGGTCGACTTTTATTTTGTTTTCATAACCGGAATAGGTATGCACAACATACCAATCGCCTTTGATAACCGGCTGATTTTCCTCGTTGTTTACATTCTGTTCCAATTGCTCATCAGTAATTGGAACCACCTCCTCTATTAAGCAGCAGCATTAAAAAGCAGCTTCAATAAAGATGAAAGACCCCAGTCGAAAAGATAAATTATGATCGCAACCAGGGCTACCGCAAATATAACTACCCCGGTGTATGCAACCATTTGCCGCCGGTCAGGCCAGTGAACTTTCTTCAGTTCATTATAAACACTGATGAAATACTCCCTGATATTTTCAAATCGGTCTTTAATCGTTACCTGCTTTTTAGCTGGTAAATTGCTTTTGGCCATATTGTTCACATCCCTGACATTACTTAATCTCTTTATGGATCGTATGGGCGTTGCAGAATTTGCAGTGCTTGCGCAGTTCTATCTTCTCAGTATTTTTTTTCTTATCTTTAGTAGTTGTATAATTGCGTTGTTTGCATTCTGTACACGCTAAAGTGATACCTACTCTCATGACTACACCTCCGTCCTGTGGACAAAAATCCTAGACTACTCTATCACAAGGTTAGTGCCTGTGTCAATAATTGATACCCGGTGCCGCTAAAGATAGGTCAGCAGGAAACTTCCATTTTCCTGCTGACGGGTACTTATACCATATAATGAACGTCAATTACGCATAGGTTTTGGTAACAACTCCTGAACCTACTGTTCTTCCACCTTCACGGATCGCAAATCTCAGTCCTTCTTCCAATGCGATCGGGGTGATCAGCTCGATGGACATGGTGATGTTGTCACCCGGCATTACCATCTCTACTCCTTCAGGCAGCTGCAGTATGCCAGTCACATCTGTGGTCCTGAAATAAAACTGTGGTCTGTATCCTCCAAAGAATGGGGTGTGTCTTCCGCCTTCTTCTTTCGTCAGTACGTATACTTCTCCGTCAAATTTGGTCAGCGGTTTGATACTTCCGGGTTTCGCCAGTACCATTCCTCTTTCTACTTCTTTCCGGTCTACTCCTCTTAACAGCGTTCCGATGTTGTCTCCGGTCTCGGCATAGTCAAGCAGTTTGCGGAACATCTCTACGCCTGTACATACTGTCTTTCTGATGGCTTCTCTCATCCCTACGATTTCTACTTCGTCGCCTACTTTGATCTGCCCTCTTTCTACTCTCCCGGTGGTTACTGTTCCTCTTCCCGTTATGGTGAATACGTCTTCGATCGGCATTAGGAACGGCTTGTCACTGGCTCTCTCCGGCAACGGAATGTAGCTGTCTACGGCGTCCATCAGTTCCCATATGCGCTTGCACCATTCGCAGTCTCTGCTTCCGCATCCGCATTCCAATGCTTTTAAGGCGGATCCCTGGATCACCGGAACGTCATCTCCCGGAAATTCGTAGGTGCTTAACAGTTCTCTGATTTCCATCTCTACCAGTTCTAATAGTTCTTCGTCATCTACCATGTCTACCTTGTTCATGAATACTACCATATATGGTACTCCTACCTGTCTTGACAGCAGGATGTGTTCTCTTGTCTGCGGCATCGGTCCGTCGGCTGCTGATACTACCAGAATTGATCCGTCCATCTGCGCTGCTCCGGTGATCATATTCTTTATGTAGTCTGCGTGTCCCGGGCAGTCTACATGGGCGTAATGCCTGGTCTCGGTCTGGTATTCTACATGGGAGGTGTTGATGGTGATTCCTCTTTCCCTTTCTTCCGGCGCTTTGTCAATCGAATCATAGGATGTGGCTACTGCTCCTCCTACTTTCGATAATACCAGGGTGATCGCTGCCGTTAAGGTCGTCTTCCCATGGTCTACGTGTCCTATCGTTCCAATGTTAAGATGAGGTTTCGTCCTCTCGTATTTAGCCTTTGCCATTTTTCCTTCTCACCTTTCCCATTAAAATTTGCCTAATTATGCAATTATATTTTAACCAATATAAATCTAAATTAAAAGGAGCAGGATGATCCCACTCCTTGGAATTTTAACTGGTAGCGGCGGAGGGATTTGAACCCACGACACTACGGGTATGAACCGTATGCTCTAGCCAACTGAGCTACGCCGCCGAATGGAGCCCTTAACCGGACTTGAACCGGTGACCTCATCCTTACCAAGGATGCGC